>Ga0247732_10000471_pt1 | contig 19300 bp, 22 predicted proteins | sample UWRJL163409C2_FD_180940 | JGI IMG/M metagenome (GOLD analysis project Ga0247732, IMG submission 180940) | Plant litter microbial communities from Arlington Agricultural Research Station in Wisconsin, United States - UWRJ-L163-409C-2 | ecosystem: Environmental > Terrestrial > Plant litter >...
CCGACCTGCGCAACGCCCTCACCGGGCGCCTACAGAACCTCTCGATCGGGTTCCACTCCCGGGCGAGCGCCGCGGTCATCCAGTCCAAGGTCGTCCGTGACGTCGAGAACGTCGAGCTGATGCTGCAACAGACCGGCCCGAGCGCTCTCTCGGCGATCTTCGTGCTGATCGGCGCGATCGCCATCACCGCAGCCACGGTGCCGCAGTTCATCGGCTTCTTCGCTCTGACGGTGCCCGTCGGGGCCGTCCTGTGGGCGACCATGACCCGGCGCTCCGCCTCGCGCAACGAGAACTTCCGACGCGAGGTGGAGCAGTTCTCTTCCCAGATCGGCGAGATGGCCACACTGATGCCGATCACGCGGGCCCACGGTCTGGAGTCGGTCGCCCGAGCGCGTGTCGCCCGCGGCGCGGAGGGCGTGCGCAGCGCCGGAATCACCCTCGATCTGCTCAACAGCGGCTTCGGTGCACTCACCTGGGTGGTGCTGCAACTCATCGGAGTGGCCTGCCTGATCGGCGCGGCCGCCGCATCCATCACCGGCTGGATCGACATCACTGCCGGCCAGGTGGTGCTGTTGTCGAGCTACTTCGCCCTGCTCACCGGTGCGGTCTCATCGCTGCTGTCTCTGCTGCCGATACTCACCCGCGGCGGCGAATCGATCGCCTCCATCGCCGAGGTGCTCGATGAGCCGGATGTCGAACGCAACGAGGGCAAGCAGCTGGTCGATCGCGTGAGCGGCAGCATCCGCTTCGACCGGGTCGACTACCGCTACCCCGATACCGAGCGGCCCGCGCTCCACGGCCTCGACCTCGACATCGCTCCCGGCGAGACGGTGGCCTTCGTCGGCCACTCGGGTTCGGGCAAATCGACGCTGCTCAATCTGGTGCTCGGTTTCGTGCGACCGACCGCCGGCAGGCTGCTGTTCGACGGGGCCGACATGGAACTCCTCGACATGCGATCACTCCGCCGCTCGGTCTCGGTGGTGCCGCAGGAGTCGGTGCTGTTCGAGGGCTCGATCCGCGACAACGTGGCCTATGGGCTCGACGACGTCGACGACGATCGTGTCCTGACCGCGCTGCGCGACGCCAATGCGCTCGAGTTCGTCGAGGCACTGCCGGAGGGCTGGCATACGCGAGTCGGTGAGCGCGGAGCGAGGCTCTCGGGTGGCCAACGCCAGCGTCTCGCGATCGCCCGGGCGCTGATCCGCAACCCGAGCATCCTGCTGCTCGACGAGGCCACCTCCGCCCTCGACGCCGAGTCCGAACGAACGGTCCGGGATGCCCTGGCCACCCTGATGCTCGGACGCACCACGCTCGTGGTGGCGCACCGCCTCTCGACCATTCGTAGCGCGGACCGGATCATCGTCCTCGACGGTGGCCGCATCGTGGAGACCGGCACGCATGGGGAGCTACTCGCGGCGGGCGGGCGCTACGCACACCTCGATCGCATTCAGAGCGAGTGATCGATGCCGCCTGCTCAGTACCGTTCGACGAGCGCGATGGTCGCGCGACCGAGCTGATCCCGCGCGAGTATCAGCGAGTCCCCCATCGGTTTCTCCCGGTCGTACAGGAACGTGGCCGCGAAGCCATAGCGCAGCGCCCCGCAGGCGGTGGCGAGGCCTTTCGCCTCATCGCGGTCGGCGCGCAACCGCTCGGCGGCCGCATCCGTGATGTCGGTCACTCGCTTGTAGGCCACCATCAGTTCCGGATACCGCTCACCGTCCAGTCGTGAGAAGTAGCTCGCCTCGTAGAACGCGTGTTGCTCCACCGCGAAGGTCAGGAACACCTCGTTGGCTATCCGCATGATCTGCGCGGGATCGTCGACGCCAGCGAGCGCGGTGCGCAGCATGCCGTAGTGAAAACGGTGCCCCTTGGCGGCGACGGCGGCGAGCAGGGCATCGCGTTCGGCGAAGTGCTTGTAGGGCGCCGATGGGCTGACCCCGGCGCGCCGAGCCGCCGCCGAGAGGCTGAAATTCTCGGCACCTTTCTCTGCCACCAGTTCGAGCGCTGCGCGTTCCAGGGCATTACGAAGATCGCCGTGATGATAGGTATCGTGCGTCGTCACACCGGGTCCTCGGCTAAGTGGGAGGGCTTTACTTCGCTCATTTGTATCACTTTCTCCACGCCGTGAACTAAATCGCGCGACCGCTCACAGATGTCACTCAGCACCGGGCGGGGCGAAATCCGCGCCTGGACAGTTCTGTGCTGCGCCTGGATGATCACCCCGCGCGCGCTCCCGAGCGATCCCGGTCGACGGTCTCGCCGGCCCCGCAGCCTGCGGACGGCCTCAATCGCGGTGCAGGGTCGCCCGTACGCTGTTGCCGGTGTTGCGGAAGGCGCTGTGCAGCCGTCGCTGCGAGACGCCGAGTTGCCGAGCGAGCTGCGCACCGTCGACGGTGCGATCGCCGTGCTGAAGGAAGGCGAGCGCTTCGGCACGCGCTCGCAGTTCGAAATCGGTGAGCGCGGCCGACGGATCGACGGTATCGAGCCCGACGAAGTCTCCCGTCATGAACTGGGCGACGATCTCGGCGTCGGGTTGGTCGGCGGGTGTCACCGGGACCGTGACCCGCACCGTGAAGGTGAGCAGCGACTCGTCTTCCGCCAACTGCGCCATCGTCAGTTGTTCTCCCTCGATCCGCACGATGCCGTGGCAGCGGAAGGTCACGCTCACATCGCCGAACCCACGACTCCGGAAGGCCTCGGCAGCACCGTCGGAGTGAGCACTCGCGCGATGGAGGTCGCGCACCACGATGTCCCCGAAGTGAAATCTGCCCCGCCGACTGTGGCGGGGCGCCTCGGCGGACTGGGCAGCGCGATCGTGCCAGCGGTACCACTGCTGCGGCTCGATCAGATCGTTGCTGAGTGTCATCCGGAGCAGCTCCAATCGACGGAAGAATGCAAACCCACCACCGCGCATCCCTGGCCCCGCGTGCGGCCCGACCGGGCGGATGCCGCACAGGGGGAAGGCGCGGCACCCGTCCGGGATCCGGGGATGTCGCGAGTGCCGACGGCAACAGCGGGTGCTTCCGTCCACTTTCGCGACCGCATCGACGGGAGGTGCGTGGATTCCAGTGTGAGCCGAACCCGGCCGGCCGCATCCAAACCGACCCTGAGGCCCGTGATCACGGGGATCGAGAGGCGTCGCTTGCAGCCTGACCCTCAGAAACATCGGTCAAATGACTGACCGGATGCACGGCCGCCGATCCGCTGACGTGCGGGGCTAGAGGTGCCCGGTGAGGCGACCGTGCAACCGGGTACTGCGGGAGTCGAGTCCGACGATGCGCGCCTCGACGCCGTGGTCGCGGTAGCGCGTCTCGATCGCGTCGAGCGAGGAGACGCTCGACGCGTCCCAGATCTGCGCCTGCTGGAGATCGATCACCACCTCCGCCGGATCGTCGGCGTAGGAGAAGCGATCGATCAGGTCATTGCTGCTGCCGAAGAAGAGCGGCCCGCGCACGATGTAGAGCACCGACTGTCCATCGGCGGCGAGGACGCGCTCGGCCTGGATGACGTGCGCCACGCGACGGGCGAACAGCACCATCGCGAGGATCACGCCGACCACCACACCGATCGCCAGGTTGCCGGTTGCGACCACCACCACCACGGTGACGACCATCACGAGGGTCTCGGGAACAGGCATCCGCCTCAGTGTCGACGGGCGCAGACTGTTCCAGTCGATGGTCGTGATCGCGACGATCATCATCACCGCCGCGAGCGCCACCATGGGGATGCGCGCCATCACATCGCCCAGCGCCGTCACCATCAGGAGCAGCACGACGCCGGCCACGAAGGTGGAGATGCGGGTGCGGGCGCGACCGATCTTCACGTTGACCACGGTCTGGCCGATCATCGCGCACCCGGCGATGCCGCCGTAGAACCCGGCCAAGATGTTCGCCACACCGAGCGCCCACGACTCCCTGCCCTTGTTCGACCGCGTGTCGGTGATGTCGTCCACCAGCTTCGCCGTGAGCAAGGTCTCCATCAGACCCACGAAGGCCACGCTGAGAGCGGTGGGCCAGACGATGCGGAGGGTTTCGAGGTTGAGGGGAACGAGGAAGGGCGTAATGCCGGGCAACCCGGGCGTGAGGCCACCCTCGTCGCCGACATCCGGCACGGCCAGGTGCGCAATGATCACAATCGCGGTCACCACCACGATCGCGACCAGAGGCGCTGGCACTGCGCGGGTGATGCGGGGCAGCACCAGCACGATCACCACGGTGAGAGCGAACAGTGGGTACACCAGCCAGGGCACGCCGAGCAGGTGCGGCACCTGTGCCACGAAGATCAGGATGCCCAGGGCATTGACGAACCCGATCATCACCGAGCGCGGGATGAACCGCATCAAGCGCGCGAGCCCGGTCGTGCCGAAGATGATCTGCACGATCCCGGCCAGGATGACCGCGGGCAACACGTATTCCACGCCGTGGGCCTTCACGAGCGGCGCGATCACCAGAGCGACCGACCCGGCGGCGGCGGTGATCATCGCGGGGCGTCCGCCCAGCACGGTCATGGTCAGAGCCAAGACGACTGAAGCGACGAGACTCACCTTCGGGTCGACACCCGCGATCACCGAGAACGAGATGACCTCGGGAATGAGTGCCAGGGTGGTGACGATCCCGGCGAGCACCTCGCGACTCAACAGTCGAGGGGAACGGAGGGTGGCGCGCACCGTCGGGGAGTCGGCAAACCTCGGTCGGGCCGCGGCGTCGGGGGCGATAGGCACGTCGGTCAACCCTACCCTCACGTTAAGGTAGAATTGACGGGACGAAATGGATCCCATGACAGGCTCTGCACCGGAGACGATGCATATCGGCGAACTCGCCGACAAGTCCACCCTGTCACAGCGCACCATCCGCCACTACGAGGAGGTGGGCCTGCTCAAGCCCGCCGGGCGCTCGGAAGGCGGCTTCCGCCTCTACACGCACGACGATCTGATGCGTCTGATGGTCATCCGCCGCATGAAGCCGCTCGGCTTCTCCCTCGACGAGATGGCGGAGGTGTTGCGCATCATCGACTCCCTCGGCAGTTCGAATACCGCGACCGAGGAACCGGCCGACAAGGTCGCCGCCGAGCTGGATGCGTTCATCGACCAGGCCATCGAGCGGCGGGCGACCCTGCAGGAGCACCTCGCCCTGGCCGACGAGTTCGTCGAACTGCTCCGTCAACAAAGACTTCCCCGCTAGATCCGATTACAACCGAAGGCACATCCCAGATGATTTTTGAAGTCGGCGAGACTCTTGTGTACCCCCACCACGGCGCAGTCACGATCACCAAGGTCGAGACCCGCACCATCAAGGGTGAGGAGAAGAAGTACATGACTCTCAATGTGCACGCGAGCGAGCTCACGATCACCCTTCCCGTCGACAACGCCGAGCTCGTCGGCGTGCGCGACGTGATCGACGAGGCCGGTGTCGAGGCGGTGTACGAGGTTCTGCGCAGCGACTACGTGGTCGAGGCCGGCAACTGGTCGCGCCGCTACAAGGCCAACCAGGAGAAGATGGCGAGCGGCAGCGTCTTCCGCATCAGCGAGGTCGTGCGCGACCTGTGGCGCCGCGACCAAGACAAGGGTGTGTCCGCCGCCGAGAAGAACATGCTGGCCAAGTCGCGCCAGGTTCTCATCTCGGAGCTGGCACTGGCCAAGCAGGTCTCTCCCGCCGAGGCCGAGCTGCTGATCGACGACGTACTCGCGACCGTTTCGGCCTAGCTCACCGCGGGAACGGCGACGCCGGTGACACTTCACCGGCGCGTCACTTCGGCGTGGCATGATCACCTCATGTCAGAGCCTCTCTCACCGCGTCCAGAACAGCCTCTCGGAGACGATCAGTCTCCAGAGAACGACCTCGAGAATTTCAGTCCGGATGGCATCACTCCGGAGAACACCACCGGTGATCTCGACTCGCAGTCTTTGTCGGGTGAGCCGCTCGACGACGGAGACGGTCCCGACGTGCTCGAGCAGCAATCGTCGCCGGAACCGACACTCCTTTCTGAAATCGAGCGCGAGGGCGTGATTCCGATCCGCGTTCCCGAGGTCGGTGAGCAGCTCAGCGAAGAGCAGCTCACCGCAGAGCTCGACTCCGAGTAGCGATCGCGCGTGGGAGGTCCGGGGTCACCCCGGGCCTTCCCCGCCAGCGCCGTCCGCTGCGATACTCGGGCATGGCCATCACTCGGGATCGTGCACCGCTGCTGCATGTCGCAGTCGATGAGGGCGACGGCCCGCCGGTGGTGCTGCTGCACGGCATCGCCTCCTCCTCGGTGACCTTCAAGAACGTTCTTCCGCTGATCACCCCGACGCACCGCTGCATCGCCATCGATCTGCTCGGATTCGGGGAATCCCCGATCCCTCCGGATGCTGAGTACACGCTCACCGAGCATTCCGCCGCGGTCGAGCGCACCCTGAAGACCCTGCACATCCGTGACCCGTTCACGCTGGTCGGCCATTCGATGGGCGCATTGATCGCGGCCCGGCTTGCCCTGCGCTTTCCCAAACAGGTCGCGAAACTGGTACTGGTCAGTCCGCCGATCTATGTGCACCCCGGCGAACTCGGCAGTCTTCTCGATCGGGGCGTGATGGATTTCTACCTGCGCGCGTACAAGTACCTGCGCGACAACGAGGCATTCACCCTCCGCAGCGCCGCCTTCGTAGAGCGGCTGCTGCCCATCCCAAAAGCGATGGATATCAACGAACGCACCTGGACGCCGTTCGTGAAGTCGCTCGAGCATTCGATCGAGTCGCAGACCACGGTCAGCGACCTCGCGTCGGTCACCGCGCCGATCGAGATCGTCTACGGCAGCATGGACCAATTCCGTTCGGATGGCGTGCTTCGCATCGTGGAACGGATGTCTGGTGTCACCACGCATCGCGTGGTCGGCAGTGATCACCTCATCGGTAAGCGACTCGCGCGCGTCGTCGCCACCGCCATCGGCTGACCCGGCGCTCGGCTTCGACCGCGGGAGGATACTGTCGGCATGCGCAGTTTCGGGGTGGAGGAGGAACTCCTCCTGGTGGAGGAGCAGACCGGCCAGGCCGTCGCGGTGGCCCGTGCCCTGCTGGCCGACCTGGAGTCGTCGGTCGATACGTCGAGTGGCGAACTGACAGCCGAGCTTCAACAGGAGATGGTCGAAGCCGTGACGGAGCCGCGCGAGAGCCGCGAACAGCTGCTCGCAGACATCGTCGCCAATCGCTCGCACGCCGACCGGGCAGCCCGCGCAGTCGGCGCCCGCGCTGTCGCGGTCGCCACCTCTCCTCTCCTGGTGCACCCGCACATCATGGCCGACTCGCGGTACGCCAGAATTCGCGACCGCTTCGGCGTCACCGCGCGCACCAGCCTCACCTGTGGTCTGCACGTGCACGTCACGATCGAGAATCGCGAGGAAGGCGTGGCTGTGCTCGACCGTGTGCGCGCCTGGCTTCCGCTGCTCATCGCGATCACCGCCAATTCGCCCTTCGCCGCCGGCGAAGACACGGGTTTCGTGAGCTATCGCTCCCGCGCCTGGAGCCAGTGGCCCACCACCGGACCGAGCGACCTGTTCCACACGGCGGAGGCCTACGACGCATACTGCGAGAGTCTGCTCGCCACCGGCGTGCTGCTCGACGCCGGCATGTTCTACTTCGACGCCAGGCTCTCGCGACACCACCCGACCATCGAGATCCGCGTGTCGGATGTCTGCCTGGAGCCGTCGACGACGGCCACTGTCGCCGCGATCTGCCGCGCCCTGGTCGAGACGGCGGTATCCGACTGGCGAGCCGGCATTCCACCGGCGCCGGTGCCGTCCGCGCTCATCCGGTTGGCGTCGCTGCGGGCATCGCAAACCGGGCTTGCCGAGCAGCTGCTGCACCCGATCGACGCCATGCCGATCCCGGCACGAGCCGCCGTCGACCTGCTGCTCGACCACACGGCAGCGCAGCTCGAGGCCGCCGGAGACGCCGCGGCCGTGCGAGCGGAACTCGACCGCCTGTTCGCCGTCGGCACCGGGGCACAGCTGCAGCGGGCATCCTTCTCTCGCACGGAGAGTCTGAGACAGGTCGTGCTCGATGCCATCGCGCTCACCCACGGCGAGCCGCGGCCCAGCTGACGGGCCGCTAGCGGTCGGTGCCGGCGAACACGTCGGGATAGTCGTCGAGCCAGCTCCAGTGCGAGATCGGCCAGGTGATGACGAAGGCTCTGCCCACGACGTCGGAGACCGGAACGAAGCCGCTCCCAGGGATGTCGGCATCGAAATGCCGGCCGGAGTCACGGGAGTTGTCTCGGTTGTCGCCGAGCACCCAGAGCGAGTCCTTCGGCACGGTGACCTCGAAGGGCTTCGGATATGCGTCGTCCGCCCCGGGATCGAGGTGGATGTACTGCTGCTCGTTGATGGGGGTGCCGTTGACACTGACCTGCCCGAAGGCGGTGCAACACTGCACGGTGTCGCCGGGGAGGCCGATCACCCGCTTCACCAGGTGATCGCTGGTCGTCGACGCGGTGAAGCCGATCGCGCCGAGCACCCATTCCACCGGATTCTGCCGGGTCGGTGCCGCCGTCACGCCGTCGAGCCAGCCGCCGGGATCGCGGAACACCACGACGTCGCCGTGGTGGAGCGGCATCAGCTGTGGAACGAGCTCGTTGACCAGGATGCGATCCTGCAGCTGAAGCGTGTTGGTCATCGACGCGGAGGGGATGTAGAACGAGCGCACGAGGAACGTCTTCACGCCGACGGAGATGATCACCGCGGCGAGCAGGATCAGCACGACGTCGCGCGCGAAACGCAGCGCGCTCGCACGTCCGCTGTGCCCCGTCGCCGGTTCCGCAACCCACGCCGTCACGGGCACCGGCTCACTCCCTGGCTCTGTCACCGCTGCATCGGTCATCGATTCCCCCGTCATCGCTCCGCCAACCCGCTCCACCCTAAATGATCGAAGCTCAGATCATGACGGCCACCGGCTTGGAGAGTCCTGTGTGCCACAGAGATCCTCAATCGCTGGCTTGCGCGCTTATCCCGCGTGTGCAACTATTTATACCGCGTTGGCAACAACCAGCGTACGCACAATTCGAAGGAGATCGAAACATGGCCATCACCGTTCCCGATATCACGCTGAACAACGGCGTCCTCATGCCTCAGGTTGGCTTCGGCGTGTTCCAGGTGCCCGATGCGGAGACCACCACCGCGGTGCGCACGGCTCTCGACGCGGGCTATCGCAGCATCGATACCGCTGCCATCTACGGCAACGAGAGTGGCGTGGGAGCCGCCATACACGAGTCCGGTATCGCGCGGGACGAACTCTTCGTGACCACCAAGCTCTGGAACGCGGATCAGGGCTACGACGCCACGCTGACCGCCTTCGATGCAAGCCTGCAGAAGCTCGGACTCGACAGGATCGACCTCTACCTCATCCACTGGCCCGCGCCCGAGCGCGATCTGTACAGCTCGTCGTGGCGCGCGCTCGAGTCATTGCTCACCGACGGCCGCGTCCGCGCGATCGGCGTCTCCAACTTTCAGCCGCAGCACCTCGCCCGCCTGGCCGACGAATCCGGCATCGTGCCGGCGGTAAATCAGGTAGAGCTCCACCCCGCGCTGCAGCAGAAGTCGGTGACGGCGTACGACGCAGAGCACGGGATCGCGACCGAGGCCTGGAGCCCGCTCGCGCAGGGAGCCACGCTCAGCGACCCGGTCATCCTCGCCATCGCCGAGGCGCACTCGCGCAGCGCGGCACAGGTCGTTCTGCGCTGGCACCTGCAGCGCGGGCGCATCGTCATCCCCAAGTCGGTCACGCCCTCGCGCATCGCCGCGAACCTCGACGTATTCGACTTCGATCTCGACGACACCGAACTCCAGGCGATCGACGGCCTCGACCGCGGCGACGAGGGACGCACGGGCCCGCACCCTGACAGCTTCAACGGCTGATCACCAACGGCTGATCACCAACGCCTGATCGGCGCCGGCCTGCCCGTCACGACTTCTGACCGGCAGCCTCGTCCTGCAGCTGCGCCCCCGTCTTCAGCTGGTCGTAGCGCTGCTTGACCTCGTCGTGACTCACGCCGAGGTGTTCACTCATCAGCTCGGACAGGGCGCGCGAATATAGGTTCGTCTCGAAATCCTGCGCGGCACGCTGGTCGGTGCGGGCCGATTGTCGATTCTGGCTGATCAGCACGAAGGTGGAGAGAAAGATCGCCTCGAGCGACACGATCAGGGTGAGAAGACCGAACGGGAAGGGATCGAAGCCGTTCGGCACGATCACGTTGTACCCGATCCAGAGCCCGAACCAGATCACGTGCAGAACGACGAAGGTCATCGAGCCGCTGAACTTGGTTATCGCGTCGGCCACACGCTGAGAGGTCGTCGTGCGAACGATGGGGCGCTGGGTGCTACTCATGCTTACATTGTGCTGCAGCGCGGCACCCGGGCAGAAACCCTGGTCCAGAACCTGGGATCAGTGGCGATGCCGAGCTCCGTAGACCGCAGCTTGCGTCCTGCGGGACATGCCGAGGCTGGCCAGCAGACCGGACACATAATTCTTGACCGTCTTCTCACGCAAACCCAGCGTTGCGGCGATCTCGCGGTTGCTCATTCCGTCGGCGATCAGCACGAGCACCTGATGCTCACGATGAGTCAGGTGCGGCTCGACGGCGGTGCCGACCATGGCTGATGCGATAGCCCGCCCCGCGGCGGGGCCAACACCAGCGGGTGGCTGTGCCTGGGCTGCGCGGCGAATAGACTCCACGAGATTGTTGCCGTGCACCGTCTTCAGAACGTAACCGGACGCCCCCGCGAGCATCGCGGCCTGAGAAGCCTCTTCGCTTCCATAGCCCGTCAAGATCAGGGAGCGCGCATTCGGATATTTCTCGTGCAGAGTTCGGCAGAGTGTGATCCCGTTGCCGTCGGGAAGATTGACATCGAGGACGACGACATCGGGTCGGGTGGCGGCGACCAAGCCCATCGTCCGTGAGACCGACCCCGACTCACCGACGACCAGCATGTCCGGCGTCCTGTCGATGAGAAGGCACACGCCGGCGCGGAGTACCTCGTGATCATCGACGACGAGGACCCTGATCATCGGGTCAGCCGAGCGGGGACGGGGACGGTCCAGTGGATTCGTGTGCCGTGCGGCTTGTACCGCGCCACCTCGAAGCTGCCGCCACGCAGACGTGCCCTGTCGGCCAGGTTCCGCGTGCCACCACCGAGCACCGCGTCCGGTGCGACACCGACGCCGTCGTCCACCACGATGACTTTGGCCATCGCTTCATCGATGTCGATACTGACGTCCCCCCGTGTCGCCTTCGCGTGGCGGCGGATGTTCGACAAGCCCTCGCGCACTACGGCCACGATGTCGTCAGCGAGGGCCGTCTGGAGCACCACGTCGCGGGAGCCAAGGAAAATGACACGAGGCGTGACGTCCCAGCTCCGGGTGAGGTCCTTCAGCAATTGGGTGACGCGGTGGCGCACGTCCAGTGTCGTCGTGACCGAGCTGTGGGCGAGGCCGGAGACGGCGGACCGAAGGTCGGTGATGGCCGCATCGATCTGGCGCGTCTGTTCATCGATCACACCCCTCAGCACGGGATTCTCGGCACAGAGGGACTGAAGGCCGAGCCCCGCAGCGAACAACCGCTGGATGACGGTGTCGTGAAGGTCCCGTGCGATGCGTTCCCGCTCGTCCACGACGGTCTGTCGCTGTCTGCCGAGGCGCTCCAGCGTCGAATCAACGATCCGGCCCGCCTGGAACCCATACTCCGAAAGGCACCGGAGTTCTGCCTGCGAGAACTGCGGGTTGCCAGCTCGACTGTGGCGCTGGCTACAGCGTCACGACAGACATCCCCGCTCAATCGTCGACCACGCAAACCTTCACGTATCCGGGAATTCCGGCGGGGAGCACCTGCGTGGTCTCGGAGACGGCCACTGGCGAGACGGCCGAGGTGGTCGTCACGACCGATGCCCCCAAGGATGCCGTCGTGCCCGCCGAGGGGGCGACGATCGACATAACCAACACCGTCGAATTCCGACCCGGGTCGTTGGCAGTGACCAAGGTCATCACGGGTCCCGCAGCCGGGCAACAAGGTGAGATCACTCTCCGGGTCGTCTGCGCTGATGTCCTCGACGAAACGGTCGTCATCCCTGCAGCGACGGCGGCGGGCTCCTACCAGCAGACGTTTTCCACCCTGCCAGCTGGCACCGAGTGCACCGTGACCGAAGCTGCCACGGGCGCAAACGCGTTCGTGCAGATCGGCGTGGGTGATCCCGTCACCGTTGCGATCGAGCCCGGTGCCACGGTCGAAGCGGTCATCACCAACACCGTCGAGCCCGTGACTCCGGTCACCCCCGACGAACCCGCCACCCCCGCAAACGCGGTGACGGCGCCGTTCCTCGCGACCACGGGCGCCGGTCCGAACAGCGGGCTCCTCGTGGCAGCCGGCGCCTTGGCCACAGCCGGTTCCATCGCTCTACTCGGCGCCCTGCTGACCAGACACCGCCGCGGCACGGCAACAGAACGAGTCCGGATTTCCTAGCGCGACTGGGGCCCATCGACCCTGCCGGGCTTCCGCTTCGGCCGGCGTTCCTCAGACATCCTCCAGAAGGGCATCACGAGTCATGGACACAGTCGGTCACGACGCTCGGACTCCTGCCGCTTACACCCGTATCGTCGTAGGAATCGACGGATCAGGTTCGTCCATTCGCGCACTCCGGCACGCCGTGATAATCGCGCAGAAGTTTGGTGCGCAGGTCAGCGCGATCTGCGTATGGAACTATCCCATCGCCTTCACGCCCCTCCCCGCACACTGGCATCCGGACCACGATGCGCGGCACAGTGCATCCCGCGCGGCGGAGGCGGTGTTCGGAGACGGCTGGCCGAGCTGGTTCTCCGTCAGCATACGCAAGGGCTCCCCTGCCCTGACCCTGGTGGACGAGAGCGCGACGGCCGACCTCCTGGTCGTCGGCAACGGCAGGTACGGCCGGGTGACAGGCGTGCTGCTTGGATCGGTGAGCTCGCATTGCGCGGCGCACTCTCGCTGCCCCGTCATGATCGTTCACGACAGTTCTCGAGAGCACGATGCGCAGGATGCTGGTGGCGGATCAGCATCCCGAGCATGACCGTCGGCCGCCCGCTGAGACGGTGCGGAACGGGCGCTGGGCGCTGCTCGACCATACTTTGTGGCGCAGTCGGCGGCCGCCGTCCGGCGGTGGATTCGGGAGGGCGCACCGCGGACAAAAGAAATATCTGGCGTCACCGTGACATCGTCCCGTCGCAGAACGTCTCCATGACGAACAACGGCTGCACCCGCACACGGCGGGCAGAAGAAAGGACAACGTCATGGCACTCGGAGACGACATCAAGAACAAGGCTGAAGAAGCGATCGGCAAGGGCAAGGAGGCTCTCGGCAACGCGACAGGCAACGACAAGTTGGCCGCCGAGGGCAAAGCCGATCAGGCGAAAGCCGGGATCAAGCAGGTCGGGTCTGACGTCAAGGACGCGCTGAGCGGCAAGGACTGATCCGCGCCCTCCGAACGGCGGGTCGCTCTCTTCAGGGGGCGGCCCGTCGTCTTCGACGCGCAAGCCCGTTAACGGATCAGAGGTCCTTCCCTGTTCGGGAAGGACCTCTGATCTGCTCTTTTGTGGATCCAAGGGGATTCGAACCCCTGACCCCCTGCATGCCATGCAGGTGCGCTACCGGGCTGCGCCATGGACCCATGTTTTTCGATCTCTCGATCAAGCAACCTGATTAGATTACTACATTTCGCGAGCGCTTAAGAACGCGTGCACACTGGGGGCATGGCAGCAGAACCGATCACGGTCTCGATCACCCGCACCGTCTCCCCCGACCGCATCAAAGAGGTCTCGGCCTGGGCGCGAGCCGGGCAAGACCTGCTCAGCACGGCGCCCGGCTACCTCGGATCCGGTTGGGTGCGCCCCGACCCCGAGTCGCCGCAGTGGCACATGCTCTACCGTTTCGCCGACGCCGAGAGTCTCGCCGGCTGGGAGAACTCCACCGAACGCCAATGGTGGGTGGCCAGTGCGCTCGGGCTGGTCGAGGACACCCGTCAGGAGAAGCGCACCGGTATCGAGGGGTGGTTCGACGAACCCGCCACGGTGGAGGTGCTGGCGGCGACGGCATCCGTTCCCCCGCGGTGGAAGCAGATGGTCAGCATCATCGTCGTGTTCTATCCGCTCAGCCTGTTCGTCAACTGGCTGCTGTCGTTCGTCGACGTCGGCTGGCCGCTGTTCGCGCGGGTTCTGGTGCTCGTGCTGATCGTCTCGCCGATCATGACCTACTTCGCCCTGCCCTGGGTGACCCGAGCACTGCGCCCGTGGTTGATGCGCCCGCGCCGCGCGCGGCGCATTACTTCGTAAACGGCACGACGAGCCCGCCCCAGGTCTTCTCCATGAACTTCTGCGCGTCTGCCGACAGCAGGAGCTTGTAGAGGGCAGCGACGCGCGGGTCCTTGTCGAGCTTCGGAGTCGTCGCGAGCACGTTGTAGTACGGGCTGTCGCTCGGCTCGATCAGGATCGCCTGCTTGGCGGTGAGACCGGCGGGCAAAGCGAAGGAGATCGTGACGAAGGCGGTGTCGACGTCGGGGAGCGACCGTGCCAGGGTGGCGTTGTCGATCTCCTTGAAGACGTACTTGTTCGGGTTGGCGGTGATGTCGCTGAGTTTGGTGGGCTCCGCCGTGGTCTCGATCAGCTTCTTCGAGGCCAGGATCTTCAGCGCGCGCCCCTCGTTCGTCGGGTCGCTCGGGATGGCGATGGTGTCGCCGTCTTTCAGCTGCTTCAGGCTGGTGAGCTTGTCGCTGTAGAACGCCGCGGTCGGCAGGTAGACCTGGCCCACGCTCACCAGATCGCCCGAGGTCGCGGTATTGAAGGTCTTGAGGAAGGTGGCGTTCTGAAACAGGTTCGCGTCGATAGAACCGTCGGCCAGCGCCGTGTTCGGCGTGTTGTAGTCGGTGAACGGCACGAACTCGATGGTCAGGCCGGCGTCCTTCGCCAGGTTGTCGTTGACGTACTTCAGGATGTCTCCCGCCGGCGTCTGCAGCGCGCCGACCTTGATCGTGCCGAGGTCCTTGACCGCGGAAGCGCCGGAGTCGGCGGCTGGGGAACTCGAGGAGCAGGCGGCGAGCGTCGCGGCGAGGGCGACCACGGTGGCGATGCCCGCGATTCGGGTGGAGATCTTCATGGGTGCTGTGTCCGTTCGGAGGTGATGGTCAGATGCTCTGCTGGGTGCGACTGGCGGGAAAGGAGATGAGGCTGCTCAGGGTGACCTGCGACGAGGTCTCGTGCAGCAGACGCCGGGCGATCAGCGCGGCCACGCTGGCGATGATCTGTACGATCACGAAGATCACGATGATCACCGCGATGATGTACGGCGTGTTGAAGCCCTGGTAGCCGTAGCGGAACGCCACATCGCCGAGACCGCCGCCGGCGACCACGCCGACCATGGCCGAGAAGTTGATGATCGAGGTGATGGTCGTCGCGAGGCCGAGCACGATGCTCGGCAGCGCCTCGGGCACGAACACCTTCCAGACGATCTGGCCGCGGGTGGCACCGAGCGACTCGGCCGCCTCGGTGAGGCCTGGGTCGATCTCCTTCAGCGCGATCTCGACCATGCGGGCGAAGAACGGGATGGCGACGATCGACAGCGGCACGATCGCCGCCGTGGTGCCGATGAAGGTGCCGATGATCAGGCGGGTGAACGGGATGATCGCGATCATCACGATGATGAACGGAATGGACCGTCCCAGGTTCACGATGAAGTCGAGCACGCGGTTGATCGCGATACCGAGCCCGCGGCGCCCGAAGGGTGCGGCGAACAGGCCGCCACGCTCGGTGCCGACCAACACGATGCCGAGCGGCAGCCCGACGATGAGGGTGATCGCCAGGGCGACCGACACCATGTAGAGGGTCTGGCCGGTCCCGGTGAGCAGCACCTGCAAAAGCGCCGGCCAGAAGCCGGGGGCAGTCGGGTCGTTGTTCATGCTGCCGCACCCCCCAGCACTTCGACCATCAGTCCCTGCGATCGCAGGTCCGCGATGGCCGCGGCGTTGACGGCCGGCTCCCCCGGCAGCTCCAAGCGGGTGCGGCCGGCCTGGTTGCCCCCGATGGTCTCGATGATGGCACCGAGGATGCTGACATCCAGACCATGCGTGCGCGCGAGTTGCGCGATCACCGGTCGATCGGCAGAGCCCCCGCTGAAGGTGATGTCGATGACGGTGTTGCCAGCGTGCGGCGGTACCTCGCCCAGCGGGAACAGGTCACCGGCGAGCCGAGAACCGGGTCTCGAGATGAGCTCGACCAGGCGCCCCTGCTCGACGATGCGACCCCGCTCGAGGAGGGCGGCCGAATCGCAGATCGTCTTCACGACATCCATTTCGTGAGTGATCAGCAGCACGGTGAGACCGAGCTGCTCGTTGATGGTGCGGATCAGGTGCAGGATCGAGCGGGTCGTCTCGGGGTCGAGGGCGGAGGTGGCCTCGTCTGACAGCAGCACCGTGGGTTCTGCAGCGAGAGCGCGGGCGATGCCGACGCGCTGCTTCTGGCCACCGGAGAGCTGATTGGCGTAAGCCTCCGCCTTGTCGGAGAGGCCGACCAGGTCGAGGATCTCGTCTGCGCGGCGACGACGCTCCCGACGCTCGGCCCCGGTGACCTCGAGTGCGAACTCGACGTTGCCGCGCACCGTGCGGCTGGAGAGCAGATTGAAGTGCTGGAAGATCATGCCGATCTTCTGCCTCGCCAGCCGGAGTTGACCCGGGCCGATCGCGGTGAGGTCGACCCCGTCGACGATGACCGACCCGGCATCCGGGCGCTCCAGCAGGTTGACGGTGCGGATGAGCGTGCTCTTGCCGGCACCGCTCTGCCCGACCACGCCGAAGATCTCGCCCTGCGCGACCTCAAGACTGACGTCGTCGAGTGCGACGACCGCGCGAGGGCCGTCGCCGAAGGTCTTGCTCACGTTGCGGAGGGAGATCATGGGCACCGATACAAATGAGGGGTGGGCACGTCGCACGACAACGCCATTGGTGAACGAGGAGACGGGGTGAGGTTTCGAACGAGTATCGCAACCGCATCGACCGGCGCAAAAACGTGTTACCGAATGTGTTAAATGAGTGCCGAGCGCAAGGAACGCATGCCGCGGATCGCTGATCGCAGCTCCTGCAGGTGGTGGGCCGCGGTGAACACCTGCGAGAACTCCCCCAGGTCGTTCGCCGCCTCGCTCGTGCCGACCGTCTCCACCGCCAGCCCATGCTCCAGGCCCAACAACTGCACCGCCACCGCACCCTGGTACGGCACGTAGATCGGGGTGGTCACCAGCAGCACATCCCGCTCATGCGGTGCGCGGCGCTGCTCCGCCCAAAACCGGTAGGTGTCGGCGGTGTCGGCCCGGCGCTCCCCGGGAACGGATGACGGCGCCGCCAGCACCACGAACTCCATCCCACCCCGGCTCCAGCGCAGTTCGCGCCACGACCCGAACGGTGTGGCGGCCGCCCCCTCCCGCACCACGGGCTCACCGAGTGGGCCGAACGCCGCCTGCATCCCGGCGACCATGGCCGAGAACTCGTCGTGGGCGTCCAGACCGAGCCCGCGGGCTATCTCGGCCTCGTCGCCCGCAAAGGCACGGAAGCCGCCGAGGAACACGATCGTGCGCGCCTCGAGCCCATTCGCCAGCATCGCGGCGACGTGCCGCGGCTTCACGAGGTCGGCGCGCACCATGCCGCCGGTCATCACCACCGCGTCGTAGCCGTCACGCGCGGGGCGCTCCTGCCCGGCGAGCCCCAGCGCGGGTGCGAGCGCGAACACGAGCCGCACCTGCTCTGCCGTCAGTGCCGGCGCGCGGGCGAGGTTGCGCTCACGACCAGCGCGGAAGTCCCAGTGGGCAGCGGAGAACGCGTCGAACCAGGGCAGGGGGTCGTGGGCGGGCGGGAGTCCCCCGAAGGAGGCGGCGAGCTCGCGGAGGGCGACGGAGTGCGCCCAGGCGTCGACGAGGGAGATGACCCGGGCCGGGTCATCCGTCGGTCCCCTCCAGGAGGGGAGCTCGATCGGTGTCAGTCGGCGTTCTCGCGAACGGGCACGTCGATCGGGATGACCGGGCAGTCTTTCCACAGGCGCTCGAGCGAGTAGTACATGCGGTCCTCCTCGTGGAAGACGTGCACGACGAGGTCGCCGAAGTCGAGCAGGATCCAGCGACCCTCCGCCCGGCCCTCGCGACGCAGCGGCTTGTGGCCGGCTTCGATCAGCTTGTCTTCGATCTCGCCGGCGATCGCGACCACGTTGCGCTCGTTGCGCCCGGTCGCGAGCAGGAAGATGTCGGTAAGGGGCAGGGGGCCAGACACGTCGAGTGCGACGAGATCTTCGGCCTGCTTGGAGTCGGCGGCATTGGCGGCGATCTGAAGCAGTTCGCGGGCGTGGTCGGTCGCGGTCACGGGGTCCTAACGGGGAAAGAAGAGAAAGGGAAGAAAGTCACAGGACTGAAGATGGTCGAGATCTAGAAGATCTTGAAGATCATTCCTGCGACGACGAGGGCGACGATTCCGACGACCAGCACGGCGCCGGTGACGCCCAGGATGATCGGCAGACGAGAGTTGCCCTTGGGTTTGCGGGCGTCCATGACGCCACGGGTGGAGGTGTGGGTGCTGACGGCGCGGATGGCACGCACGGGAGCGGATTCGGGGTGCGCGTCTTCGCGGTCGTCGGCCTCGAGGAGGGCGTCGACGTCGGAGTGGTCGTACCGGGCGGGGTGCGCGCCGGTCGCGCCCATGCTGCGCGGTAGGTCGATGGAGCCGGTGATCAGGATCTCGCCAGTGGCGCCGAGTGGACGCAACAGTTCTTCAGACGGGAGGGACGGGATGACGAGCGCGTTGGTGGTAATGGCACCGCTCGTCGCGCCGATGTTGCGGGCGAGCGGCTGCTGCTGGAACTGCTCGTCATCGTCGATGGTGGCCTGAGTGGACCAATGACCGACCGGCGGCACGAAACTGCCGGTGTCGGTGCTCGGCTCGGAGACCGTTTCGGGCGCCGGCCGCGGGGCGACGGGGGCGGCGGCCGGACCGGCAGGGCTCTGGGCGACCGGTGCCTGGGCAACCGGTGCCTCGGCGACGGGTGCCTCGGCTGCCGGTGCGGCGACCGGCTCGATGATCTCGGCGACGATGACCTCGTCCTCGGGGACGTCGTCGTCGGTCGCGAGATCGTCGGATGCCGCATCGACCGGCGTTGCGTCAACCGGTGCCGCCTGGCGGCGGAAGCGGTCGCGCAGCCGTAGCGGCGCGGGCGTCTGCTCCTCGACGGCATGATCGAGCAGCGAGAGCGACTCCCCCGGCGTCTGCACATCGGATTCCCCGGGCACGA
>Ga0247732_10000475_pt1 | contig 19161 bp, 15 predicted proteins | sample UWRJL163409C2_FD_180940 | JGI IMG/M metagenome (GOLD analysis project Ga0247732, IMG submission 180940) | Plant litter microbial communities from Arlington Agricultural Research Station in Wisconsin, United States - UWRJ-L163-409C-2 | ecosystem: Environmental > Terrestrial > Plant litter >...
CTACCAGCTCTGTCTCACCAATCAGATCACCGTCGCCGTGCACCCCGACCCCCTCTCGACCTACCTCGCGGTGCGCGCCGCGAACCCGAGTCACCACGGCGGGTACCTGCGCATCGAGGGGGTGGCGCTCGTCAGCGCGAGCCCCGAGCGGTTCTTGCAGGTCGACGCGTTCGGCTCGGTCGAGACGAAGCCGATCAAGGGCACCCGTCCGCGGGGCGAGACCGACGAGGACGACGCACGCCTGCGCGCCGAGCTTCTCGCCAGCGACAAGGAGCGCGCCGAGAACCTCATGATCGTCGACCTCATGCGCAACGATCTCTCCCGGGTAGCGCTGCTCGGCTCGGTCGAGGTCACTCGTCTGCTCGCCGTCGAGAGCTACAGCTCGGTGCACCAGCTCGTCAGCACGGTCTCCGCGCAGCTGGCGCCGGGCGCCGACTCCCTCGATGCCGTCGCCGCGCTGTTTCCCGCAGGTTCCATGACGGGAGCCCCGAAGATCAGCGCCATGCGCATCCTGAACAGGCTCGAGGCCGGCCCGCGCGGGGTCTACGCCGGCGTCTTCGGCTACCTCGGTCTCGACGGGGCGATCGACCTGGCCATGGTGATCCGCAGCATCGTGCTCACGGCCGACGGCGCATCCATCGGCACGGGCGGGGGCATCACGGCCCTGTCGGTACCCGAGGAGGAGGTCGAGGAGACGCGCCTCAAGGCCGCACCCCTGCTGGATGCGCTCGGCCTGTAGGCGGCGGCGCGGCTACAGCGCGCCGTGTTGGCCGACGGCCAGGTGGCATCCCGCCGCATGGTCGTTCACCAGACCCGCGTACTGCATCAGGGCATACAGGGTGGTCGGTCCGACGAAGCGGTAGCCGAGCTTCTTCAGGGCGGCGCTCGCGGCTGTGGACTCCGGCGTCGACGCGGGAATGGCGGCGTAGGACTCGGGAGCGACCGTGCGCCGCGGGGGAGCGAAGCCCCACAGGAGGGAGTCGAGGGCTCCAGGGTCGTGCTCGACGAGCCGCTTCGTCGCCCCGGCGTTCGAGATGGCGGCGCTGATCTTCGCCCGGTTGCGCACGATCCGCGCATCCGACAGCAGCCGGTCGACGTCACCGTCGTCGAAGGCCGCCACCCGGTCGATGTCGAACGACGAGAACGCCGCGCGGAAGGCCTCGCGCTTGCGCAGGATGGTGATCCACGACAGGCCGGCCTGGAAGGTCTCGAGGCAGAGCTTCTCGAAGAGCGGCTGGTCGCCGTGCAGGGGCCTGCCCCACTCCTCGTCGTGATAGGGCAGCATCTCGGGTGCCGAATGGGCCCATCCGCAGCGGGTCGTTCCGTCGGCATCGGTGATGGTCGCATCCACGCCTTCAACGATACGCGGCGGGCAGGTTTAGTACGATGGATTGCTGCCGCGCCCCGGTGCCACGGAAGAAGTCGTGCGTCCACGGGTGTCCACCGCGGCGATCTTGGCCCCAGCAGCCGAACCCAAGCAAGAATTGAGAGTCGCGTGACCATCGAAACGACGAGCGCCGAGCAGTACGATCCCCGCAACGACCCGGCCCTCCACTACGACTTCGCAGCCATCCAGAACAAGTGGCTCCCTCGCTGGGACGAGATGCAGCCGTTCAAGACCGAGCTCGACGGCGACAAGCGCCCGCGCAAGTACGTGCTCGACATGTTCCCCTACCCGTCGGGCGACCTGCACATGGGTCACGCCGAGGCGTACGCACTCGGCGACGTGATCGCCCGTTACTGGCGCCAGCAGGGATTCAACGTGCTGCACCCCATCGGCTGGGACTCCTTCGGCCTGCCGGCAGAGAACGCCGCCATCAAGCGCGGCCTCGACCCGCGCCAGTGGACCTACGACAACATCGAGCAGCAGAAGCGCAGCATGCGTCGCTACGCCGCCTCGTTCGACTGGGATCGCGTGCTGCACACATCCGACCCCGAGTACTACAAGTGGAACCAGTGGCTGTTCCTGCAGATGTACAAGAAGGGGCTCGCGTACCGCAAGGCCAGCTGGGTCAACTGGGACCCGGTAGACCAGACCGTGCTCGCCAACGAGCAGGTGCTGCCCGACGGCACCTCCGAGCGCAGCGGCGCCGTGGTCGTGAAGAAGAAGCTCACCCAGTGGTACTTCAAGATCACCGACTACGCCGACCGCCTGCTCGACGACCTGAACCAGCTCGAGGGCTCGTGGCCCTCGAAGGTGCTGAGCATGCAGCGCAACTGGATCGGCCGCTCGATCGGCGCCGACGTCGACTTCGCCGTGGAGGGCCGCGACGAGCCCGTCACCGTCTTCACCACGCGCCCCGATACGCTCTTCGGCGCCACCTTCATGGTCGTCGCCCCCGACTCCGACCTCGCCATCGAACTCGCGGCCGAGTCCACGCCCGAGGTGCAGGCCGCTTTCAAGCAGTACCTGACCGCCGTGCAGAAGAGCACCGAGACCGAGCGGCAGGCCACCGACCGGCCCAAGACCGGCGTCTTCCTCGAGCGTTACGCGATCAACCCGGTCAACGGAGAGCGCATGCCCATCTGGGCGGCCGACTACGTGCTGGCCGACTACGGAACCGGCGCCGTGATGGCCGTGCCCGCGCACGACCAGCGCGACCTCGACTTCGCCCGCGCCTTCGACCTGCCGATCCGCATGGTCGTCGACGTCACCGCTCCTGCGACCGGCGCCATTCCGATCATCACCGACGAGATGCTCGACGACCCGAACTTCGGCAGCTACGACCCCGCCGTCACGGGCATCGCGCTCGCCGGCGACGGCAGGCTCATGAACTCGGGCCCGCTCAACGGTCTCTCCAAGGTCAACGCCATCAAGAAGGCCATCGAGATCCTGCAGCAGCAGGGCGCAGGCCGGCCGGCCAAGAACTACCGGCTGCGCGACTGGCTGATCTCGCGCCAGCGCTACTGGGGCACGCCCATCCCGATCATCCACGGTGAGAACGGCGAGGAGATCCCCGTTCCCGAAGACCAGCTGCCCGTGCTGCTGCCGCCGAGCGACGGTCTCGACCTGAAGCCGCGCGGCAGCTCACCGCTCGGCGCCGCGGAGGACTGGGTCAACGTGACCAACCCCATCGACGGAACGCCGGCACTGCGCGACGCCGACACGATGGACACCTTCGTCGACAGCTCGTGGTACTTCCTGCGCTTCCTCAACCCGCACGACAGCGAGAAGGCGTTCGACCCGAAAGACGTCGACAAGTGGGCTCCCGTCGACCAGTACGTGGGCGGTGTCACGCACGCGATTCTGCACCTGCTCTACGCCCGCTTCATCACGAAGGTGCTGTTCGACCTCGGCCTCGTCTCGTTCACCGAGCCCTTCAGCGCGCTGCTGAACCAGGGCATGGTGCTCATGGACGGCTCGGCGATGTCGAAGTCCAAGGGCAACATCGTGCAGCTGAGCGACCAGCTCGACGAGCACGGCGTCGACGCCGTGCGCCTCACCATGGCCTTCGCGGGCCCGCCCGAAGACGACATCGACTGGGCAGACGTCTCGCCCGCCGGCTCCTCCAAGTTCCTGGCTCGCGCGTGGCGCCTGGCCGGCGACGTCACAAGCCGGCCCGAAGTCAACTGGCGCGACGGTGACATCGCCCTGCGCCGGGTCACGCACCGGTTCCTGGCCGAGGCCCCCGGACTCATCGAGGCGTTCAAGTTCAATGTCGTCGTGGCCCGCATCATGGAGCTGGTCAACGTGACCCGCAAGGCCGTCGACTCGGGCCCTGGCGGTGCAGACCCCGCCGTTCGCGAGGCCGTCGAGACGGTGGCCCTGGGCCTCAGCCTGTTCGCGCCCTACACGGCGGAGGACATGTGGGAGCGCCTCGGCTACCCGGCCTCCATCTCGGCGTACGGCTGGCGCGGAGCCGATCCGGCCCTGCTCACCGAGGAGTCGGTGACCGCGGTCGTACAAGTCGACGGCAAGGTGCGCGATCGTCTTGAAGTGGCGCCCACGATCGCCGGCAGCGACCTCGAGTCGATGGCACGGGCATCCGCCGCCGTGCAGCGGGCGATCGGCGACCGGCAGATCGTCAACGTCGTGGTGCGCGCACCGCGCGTCGTGAGCATCGCGACGAGGCCGGCCGAGTAGCGGCCCACCCCTCCTCACCAATCGCCCCGGTGCGTGCGCTGTTCACAGTGCGCACACCGGGGCGATCGTCGTCGGTGGTCGCGCGCCTACCGTGATGACATGGATGCCGAATCGCCGCCACCGGCGCGGGCTCGGCTCGGCATCGGGGTCGGCGCAGGCATCGTCATCGTGCTCGCGGTGCTCGTCGTGGCCGTGCTCGTGTCGGCGCTGGCACCGCGGGGCAGCAGCGAGGTCCTCGTGACGAACCCGGGTGGCACCACCAGCGACTCGATGTCAGACAGCGCGGGTGCGCCGGGTTCGGATGCCGATGACTCGGCGGCCGCGCCGGTCATCTTCGTGCACGTGCTCGGCCAGGTGGCGAAGCCCGGGCTGTACGAGCTGCGCGAGGGCGCCAGAGTGGTCGACGCCATCGCCGCCGCCGGGGGATACACGGCGGACGCCGACCAGGCGCAGCTGAACCTCGCTCGCGTCGTCGTCGACGGCGAGCAGCTCTACGCGCCGGCGGTCGGCGAGGTTGCGCCGCAGCCGCCAGAAGGTTCGGCGGCCGGTGCGAGTGGCTCGGCGCCTGGTGCGGTCGACCTGAACACAGCCGATGAGGCCGCCCTCGAGACTCTGCCCCGCATCGGTCCGGAGACGGCGAAGAAGATCATCGACTACCGAGACGAGCACGGCCCGTTCACGTCTCTCGACCAGCTGCTCGAGGTTCCGGGAATCGGGCAGAAGACGCTCGACGGTCTTCGCGACGCGGCGGTCGTATGACCGGGCAGGCCGCGGGGGAGCAGCGTTCGACGACCTCGCGCTTGGCCGATCACCGTCTCACGATTCCAGCCTGTGTCACCTGGGCCGCGGCATTCGTGCTCGTCGCACGACCGCACGACGCGGCCGCGGCGCTGCTGGGAGCCGTCGCCGCGCTGCTCGTCTGCCTGCTCCTCCAGCGAGGAGTATCGACTCACAGACGATCTGGGGCGCGGCCACGTCTGCGCGGTCTCCACCGAGCACTGCCCACTGTCATGGTGTGCGCCGCGCTCTGCTCATGCGTGGCCGCGGCCGTGCTGGTCATGCAGCCGGCACGAGAGCCCCCGCTGCTCGTCGACTCGCCGCAGAGGGCGTTGACCGCGCAGCTCTCGGTCGCGGGAACGCCCTCCGAGACGGCGCACTCGGGGTTCGGCGGAGAAGCCGTGTCGGGGGTGCGGTTCGAGGCGACCCTCGAACGCATCGACGACGGTCGCGGTCGCAGCGACGTGACGTCGACGCGGGTCCTGCTCTTCGTCGACGATCTCGATACGGCCGACGCGCCCGCCATCGGGTCGACAATCCGAGTCGAGGGCCGGTTCCGCGCCACCGACGACGGCTCCCAGACCTCGTGGCTCGTCTTCGTCGAGGGGCATCCCCAGGTCATCCGGCAGCCGGGCTGGCACCTCGCCTGGGCGGCGGGCCTCCGCGCCGGGTTCGCCGACGCCGCGCGCACTCTTCCCGGCGACGGTGCCGACCTGGTTCCCGGGCTCGCACTGGGCGACGACTCGCTCGTCGACGCATCGCTCGATCAGGCGATGAAAGACAGCGGGCTCAGTCACCTCACGGCCGTGTCGGGCGCCAACTGTGTCATCGTCATCGCGGGCGCACTGCTGCTCGCCGGATTCGCCGGGCTTCGCCGGGTGGCGCGCCTGTGCGCGGCCGGGGCCGTGCTCGTGCTCTTCGTGGTGCTCGTGACTCCGCAGCCCAGTGTCGTGCGGGCGGCGGCCATGGCCGCAATCGTGCTGCTGTCGATCGGCGCCTCGAGATCGGCGCGGGGAATGCCCGTGCTCTGCCTCGCCGTCATGAGCCTCATCGTCACCGACCCGTGGCTCTCGCACAGCTTCGGCTTCGCTCTGTCCGCGCTCGCCACCGCGGGTCTGCTGGTGCTCACCCGGCCGCTCACGGCCGCGCTCCGTCGCTGGATGCCTTCGTGGCTCGCGGCCGTCATCGCCGTTCCGCTCGCGGCCCAGCTCGCCTGCCAGCCCGTTCTCGCCCTGCTCACGCCCACGATCGCGCCGTACAGCATCCCGGCGAACCTGCTCGCGGCTCCGGCGGCGCCGGTCGCCACCGTCGTCGGGCTGCTGGCCTGTCTCCTCGGCGCCATCGTGCCTCCTCTCGCCGTCCCGGCGGCCTGGCTGTGCTGGCTTCCCGCCGCGTGGATCGGGGCCGTCGCCCGCTTCTTCGCGGACGCGCCCGGTGCCCGGCTGCCCTGGGTGCCCGGCGTCGTCGGCGCCCTCCTCGTGCTCGCGCTGACGGCGCTGGCGCTCTGGGTCGTGCTCGCGGCCGGCGCACCTCGACTCCGCCGTGCCGCGGGCGTACTGCTGGTCACGGCGATCGTGGGGGTCTACGGGGGCGTGCTCGTGGGAGGCACGATCGCACTCCGGCTCTCCGTGCCGCAGAACTGGCGCATCGCGGCCTGCGATATCGGGCAGGGCGACGCGGTGCTCGTGAGAAGCGGCGACTCCATCGCACTCATCGACACGGGCCCGGAGCCGGAGGCCCTTCGGTCGTGCCTCGACAGGATGCAGATCGACCGGATCGATCTGCTGGTACTCACGCATTTCGACCTCGACCACATCGGCGGTGTCGCCGCGGTGGCGGGCATGGTCGACACGGCCCTCGTCGGGCCGACCGACGGACCCGCCGACGAGGCGATGGTGCGACGCGTGATCGACTCGGGCGCGGCCGTGCATGAGGCGGTGCGCGGAGATCATGGGGTGCTCGGCGCCCTGTCGTGGAGCGTGCTGTGGCCTCTCGAGGGCACGACGCTGCGAGGCAACGGGGCGAGCGTCACCCTTCGCCTCTCAGGAGACTTCGACGCCCTCTTCCTGGGCGACCTCGGCGAGAGCGATCAGCTGCAGCTCATGGCCGAGGGGCCGCTCGCTCCGGTCGATGTCGTGAAGGTCGCGCACCACGGCTCGGGCGACCAGAGCGCCGAGCTCTACCAACGCATCCACGCCCGTGCCGGCATCATCTCCGTGGGCGCCGACAACGACTACGGGCATCCGAACGACCGCATCCTCGCGATCCTCGCCGACGCGGCGACACAGGTCTTCAGAACAGACCGGATGGGGCTGGTCGTCATCTCCGTCGAGGGCGGCGAGCTGGTGGCCTGGAGCGAGCGAACCGCGCCAGCGGTCGACGCGTCCGCGCTGTCGGCGGGGGCGACTAGGCTCGATCACGACGATCGACGGAGTGAGGACACGTGGCGACTGCACGCGGCGCAAAACCATCGGCGAAGGCCGCCATCCCGCAACTCTCGTGGGAGCAGGTGCGCCCCGCGCCGGTCGTTCTGGTGTCCGGCACGGAGTCGTTCCTCGCCGAGCGCAGCATCCGGCAGCTGCGAGACCTGCTGAAGCTCGAGGACCCCAGCATCGAGGTCTCCGACATCGACGCGTCGTCCTACGCTCCCGGCGAGCTCCTCACCATGGCCAGCCCCTCGCTGTTCGCCGAACCGCGCATGATCCGGGTGTCCTCCGTCGAGAAGTGCACCGACGACTTCCTGAGCGAGACGATCTCCTACCTCGAGAACCCTGCCGACGACACCTACCTCGTTCTGCGGCACGGCGGTGGCGTGCGAGGCAAGAGGCTTCTCGACGCCATCCGATCGGGTTCCGGCGGCGGCATCGAGATCGTCTGCGCCGAGCTCAAGAAAGACGCCGAACGCTACGAGTTCGCCGCCTCCGAGTTCCGCGCGGCCGGCAGGCGCGTCTCAGCCGGTGCGCTCAGGGCCCTCGTCGCCGCATTCTCCGATGACCTCGCCGAGCTCTCCAGCGCCTGCCAGCAGCTCGTCGCCGACGCGTCGGCCGAGATCACCGAGGCCACGGTCGACCGCTACTACGGCGGCCGGGTCGAGGCCAGCGCGTTCGCCGTGGCAGACATGGCGATCGCGGGCAGGCATGGCGAAGCGCTCGCCCTCGCCCGGCACGCTCTGGCCTCTGGAGCCGATCCGGTGCCCATGGTCGCCGCGTTCGCCATGAAGCTGCGCACCATGGCGAAGGTTCTCGGCACCCGCGGCGGATCAGGCCAGCTCGCCGGCCAACTGGGTCTCGCGCCCTGGCAGATCGACCGAGCACGCCGAGACCTGGCCGGCTGGTCGGGCGCGGGTCTCGGGCGCAGTATCCAGATGCTCGCCGAAACCGACGAGAACATCAAGGGCGGCAGTCGCGACCCTGTCTACTCGCTCGAGCGCATGATCGGCGTCATCGCCGAACGCGGCGAATCATCCCGCTGAACCGCAGGCACGAAAAAAGCCCCGCAGTAGCGGGGCTTCTTTCGTGCGCGTGTCTCGTTAGAGAGAGGCGACGGTCTTCGCGATGGCCGACTTGCGGTTCGCGGCCTGGTTCTTGTGGATGACGCCCTTCGAGGCGGCCTTGTCGAGCTTCTTGCCGGCGACCGTGAGGGCGGCGGCGGCCTTGGCCTTGTCGCCCGAGGCGACGGCGGCCTTGGTGGCGCGGATAGCGGTCTTCAGCTCGCTCTTGACGGCCTTGTTGCGCTCCTGGGCCTTCTTGTTGGTGCCGATGCGCTTGATCTGCGACTTGATGTTTGCCACGAAATTACCTCTTGTATGTGTTCGGATGAATGCAGTGCGACCGACCGGCGACCGCGAGTTCGCTCCGCATAGTAAGACGGAAGCGTAAGCCAACAGGCAACGTTACCAGACAGGCGCCGTCTCGACAATATCGATGCGGGGTGCGGTCTCGCTGCCGGCCATGGCGTGCGACGTTTCTCCGCGCGCCGACCGAGGCGTAGCGTTAATGGTCTCATGCCACAGCTCGCACCCCACATCGATTCCGTCCCCCCGTCGGGAATCCGCCGCATCTTCGAGATGGCCCTGTCGCTCGACGACGTGCTGATGCTCGCCGTGGGTGAGCCCGATGTCGACGTCTCCGCCGAGATCCTGAAGGCCGGGTCGGATGCGTGGCTCGCCGACGAGACGGATTACGGGCCCAACGGCGGCCTGTTACCGCTCCGCGAGGCGCTCGTACGCAAGCTCGCCCGCGAGAACGACGTCGTGGTCGACACCGAGCAGGTCTGGGTCACCTGCGGAGGCATGCAGGCCCTCTACCTCGCCATGAGCCTCACGCTCGCGCCCGGCGACGAGGTGCTCATCCCCGATCCCGGGTATTCGACCTTCGCCATGAACGCCGCCATGATCTCGGCCGTCTCCGTTCCCTACCCCCTGCGCCGCGACAACGCGTTCCTGCCCGACCTAGACGAGCTGCGACGGCTCGTCACGCCGAAGACGCGCATGATCATCATCAACTCGCCGTCGAATCCGCTCGGCGCGATCTTTCCGGTGGAGACCCTGCGGGCGCTCGTCGACTTCGCTCGCGAGAACGATCTGTGGATCCTGAGCGACGAGGTGTACGAGGCGTTCAGCTATGAGGCTCCGCATGTCTCGGTCGCCAGCCTCGACGCCGACGACAGGGTCTTCTCGGTCTTCTCCCTGTCGAAGACCTACGCGCTCACCGGTGCCCGGGTGGGGTACCTCGTGACGCCTCCCGGCCTCGCCACCACCATGCGCACCGCGCAGGAGGCGATGATCAGCTGCGTCAACACGCCCGCCCAGCTCGCGGCCCTCGCAGCGGTCGAGGGAGACCAGGCGCACGTGGCCGCCGCCGCCGCGCACTACAGGCGGAACCTCGACGCGGCCACCGCGCTGCTGCAGCAGCGCGGTATCGAGTACCTGCAGCCGTCGGGTGCGTTCTACCTGTGGATCAACGTCGGCTACGCGACCGGCGGCGACGTGGCCGGATGGGCCGAGCGCTTCCTCCTCGAGAAGCGCGTCGCCGTCGCGCCCGGTAGCGCCTTCGGACGCGGGGGAGAGGGCTGGATCCGCATCTGCGTCGCGGCGGGCCTCGACGACCTGCTCGACGGCATCCGGCGCCTGCCCGAGCCTGTGCGCAACCGATCGGATGCGCACACGGCCGAACGTGAGGGCGTCACCGTGCGTCTCGCCAGACCCGACGAGCACGACCTGATCGGGCGTCAGCGCCTCGACGCCTACAAGCTCGAGTTCACGATCGGTGACGACTACGCCGTGCAGATCCTCGACGTGCCGCACCACGCGGCCGTCGGCGAGGTCTGGGTCGCCGTCGACGACGCGACCGGCAGCATCCTCGGGTCGGTCACGACGCCGCGGCCCGGCGAGCTTCTCACGCCGCTCGGACGGCCGGGCGAGTTCGATTTCCGGCTGCTCGCGGTCGACCCGGCTGCGCGCGGTCGCCGGATCGGCAGCATCCTCACCGACTTCGTGATCGAGCTCGCGAGGCAGCGCGGCGCTCGGCGCGTGGTGATGAACAGCGGAACCGAGATGACAACGGCGCACGGGCTGTATGAGAGGCGCGGCTTCTCGCGCATGCCGGATCGCGAGAACCCTCCGGGGATCGAGCCGTCGCGGGCCTACGGCCTCGACCTCTGAGCAGTCGAGGCCGCGGGCCCGTGCGCGAGGTCGGCTAGCCCTTCGACGCGTACGAGCCGGTGCGCAGCTCGTCGAGGAGGCTCGGGCCGTTCGGCTCCCAGCCCAGGTCGATGCGAGCCGCGCTTCCCCGCGCCTGCTGGTCGAGCAGCAGTGCGTCGGCGAACGCCTCGCCGAGGCGGGCCCGGGTCTCCTCGACCGTGCGCTCCTCGACACGGGAGTCGAGCTTCTGGCCGACCGCGGCAGCCTCGCCGATCTCGCGCACGGTGGGGTTCTCGCCACTGGCGCCGATGTAGGTGGAGCCGGACTCGCCGAGATCGAAGGCGAGGATGTACAGCTCGGCCAGGTCGTCGACGTGCACTGTCGTCCAGTGCTGCGAGCCGTCGCCCACGAGCTGCACCGCCGCTGCCGTGCCCTGGCCGTCCTGTTCGGCGGTGAAGATGCTCGGGATGCCCGTGCCATGCCCGAAGACGATGGCGGGTGCGATCAGGGTGGTGGAGACGCCCTGGGCCTCGAGCACGCGCTTCTCGATCTCCCAGCGCCACGCGGTGATGGGCGGGGCGTTGCGGGGAGAGTCCTCGGTGATGTCGGGGTTGCTGCCCCACACCCAGATTCCGCCCGTGTGCACGTAGCGCTTGTCGCTGCCCTCGAGTCCGGCGAAGACGGCCGTCACGAATGCATCGTCGACGTCGCGGCTGGAGTCGTCGCCGGGAGAGGCGAGGTGAATGACGCCGTCGCTCGCGATCGCCTGTTCGGTCACCAGCTCCGAGTCGGTGATGTCGCCGATCACCGCGGTGGCTCCGAGAGCCTCGACCTTGGCGGCCTTCTCGGGCGAGCGCACGAGGGCGGTCACGTCGCGCCCTTGCAGTCGGAGCTGGCGGAGGACTGCGGACCCGATGAAGCCGGAGGCGCCGGTAAGGAGAATACTCATGACCACATTCAACCGCGCCGGACACCCGACAGCCTCCTCTCCGTGACGAAAAGCGTCGGCCGCGAACAACGTGAGAGAATGGGCGCTTACCTGCCGTACGACACAAGAGGAACGTGTGAGCCCGCTAGCTACGAAGGCCCTGGAGCCGGCATCCACCGACCCCGCGTTCATTCGCAATTTCTGCATCATCGCCCACATCGACCACGGCAAGTCCACGTTGGCCGACCGCATGCTGCAGATCACCGGTGTGGTGAGCGACAGAGACATGCGCGCCCAGTACCTCGACCGCATGGACATCGAGCGCGAGCGCGGCATCACCATCAAGAGCCAGGCCGTGCGCATGCCCTGGTCGCTCGAGGGCCAGACCTACGCACTCAACATGATCGACACCCCCGGGCACGTCGACTTCACGTACGAGGTGTCCCGGTCGCTCGCTGCCTGCGAGGGCGCGCTCCTGCTCGTCGACGCCGCGCAGGGCATCGAGGCGCAGACCCTCGCGAACCTCTACCTCGCGCTCGACAACGACCTCACGATCATCCCGGTGCTCAACAAGATCGACTTGCCCGCTGCAGACCCCGACAAGTACGCGCAAGAACTGGCGAGCCTGATCGGCGGCAAGCCCGAAGACGTGCTGCGCGTCTCGGGCAAGACGGGCGTGGGCGTGCCCGAGCTGCTCGACCGCCTCACCGCCGTGGTTCCCGCCCCGCAGGGCGATCCGGATGCCGCGGCTCGCGCCATGATCTTCGACTCGGTCTACGACTCCTACCGCGGCGTCGTCACGTACGTGCGCATGATCGACGGCAAGCTGTCGCCGCGCGAGAAGATCCAGATGATGTCGACGCGCGCCACGCACGAGATCCTCGAGATCGGGGTCTCCTCGCCCGAGCCCACGCCCAGCAAGGGTCTCGGTGTCGGCGAGGTCGGCTACCTCATCACGGGTGTGAAAGACGTTCGCCAGTCGAAAGTCGGCGACACGGTCACCACCCACGCCAAGCCGGCCACCGAGGCGCTGCCCGGGTACACGGAGCCCCTGCCGATGGTCTTCTCGGGCCTGTACCCGATCGATGGAACCGACTACCCGGCCCTGCGCGAAGCCCTCGACAAATTGAAGCTCAGCGACGCGTCGCTGGTGTACGAGCCCGAGACCTCCGTGGCGCTGGGCTTCGGCTTCCGCTGTGGCTTCCTCGGCCTGCTGCACCTCGAGATCATCAACGAGCGGCTCGAGCGCGAGTTCGGCCTCGACCTCATCGCCACGGCGCCGAGCGTCATCTACGAGGTGACCACCGAAGACAAGAAGACCGTCACCGTCACCAACCCGAGCGAGTTCCCCTCCGGCAAGATCACCAGCGTGCAGGAACCGATCGTCAAGGCCGCCATCCTGGCGCCGAAAGACTACGTCGGCGTCATCATGGAGCTCTGCCAGAGCCGTCGGGGCACTCTTCTGGGCATGGAGTTCCTCGGCGAGGACCGCGTCGAGATCCGCTACACCATGCCGCTCGCCGAGATCGTCTTCGACTTCTTCGACAGCCTCAAGTCGAAGACCGCGGGCTACGCCTCGCTCGACTACGAGCCCGTCGGCGACCAGGAGGCCGACCTGGTGAAGGTCGACATCCTGCTGCAGGGCGAGCAGGTCGACGCGTTCAGTGCGATCGTGCACCGCGACAAGGCCCAGGCCTACGGCGCCCTCATGACAGAGCGCCTGCGTAAGCTCATTCCCCGCCAGCAGTTCGAGGTCCCCATCCAGGCGGCCATCGGCGCCCGCATCATCGCCCGCGAGTCGATCAGGGCCATGCGCAAAGACGTTCTCGCCAAATGCTACGGCGGTGACATCAGCCGCAAGCGCAAGCTCCTCGAGAAGCAGAAGGAGGGCAAGAAGCGCATGAAGATGGTCGGCCGGGTCGAGGTGCCCCAGGGCGCCTTCATCGCCGCGCTCTCCGGTGACACGGAGACGAAGAAAGACAAGAAGTAGCCCGATGGCACAGCGCTCCACGCACACCGGCGAGTCCCTCACCTATGCGGCCGTCGGCGCCTCGCAGGCCGCCGATCTCATGTTCTACCCGCCCAAGGGGTACAGGCCGGCCGAAGACAGCATCCGCATCGGCTCCGGGCGTGATCGCTTCGAGGCCGCCGCGGCCACCCTGCTCGCCTGGGGCGTGCAGAAGAACAGCGGCATCGTGGTGTCGAACATCGAGCTGCCCACGCCGAGCGACACCGACTACGCAGGGCTCGTCTACGACGCCGACGGCACGCCGCTGGCCCCGCGCGACGTCAACCCCGAGCTCACCTACTCCGAAGACGGCACGCCGCAGATCTCGGCCGGGGTCACGGCCGACCTGCGCATCCGGGCCTACGGCCGCGAGGTCACGGCGCCGGTGCGCGTGGTGCTCGTGATCGACGAGCCGAACGAGGCGGGCTTCGCCTACGGAACCCTCCCCGGGCATCCGGAGGAGGGCGAGGAGAGCTTCGTCGTCACCCACGAGCCCGACGATTCGGTCTGGTTCACGGTTCGCGCCTTCTCGCGGGGCAGCACGCCGTTCTACCGGGCGGTGTCTCCGCTGCTCCGCCGTCAGCAGCGACTGATGACGAAACGCTATCTGCGGGCTCTTCTTCCCGGACGCGCGGCGTGAGCAGCGCCCGCGTGTCTGCGGCGCTCTGATGGGTGCCGCGCTTCCCCTCGGCGATCCCGCCCCCCTCGACGGCATGCTGCCCGCCGATTCCGCACGGGATGCGGCCTCCCGCAACTTCGGCGTCTACCTGCACGTGCCGTTCTGCCGGGTGCGCTGCGGCTACTGCGACTTCAACACCTACACGGCCACCGAGCTTCGAGGTGCCAAGCAGTCCGACTACGCGTCGCAGGCCGTGGTCGAGGTCGACCTCGCCCGTCGCGTGCTCGACGAGTCGGGCGTGCCCGCCAGACCCGTGTCGACGGTCTTCTTCGGGGGAGGCACACCGACCCTGCTTCCCGCCGAGAACCTCGTGCGCATGCTCGCCTCCGTTCGCGACGCCTGGGGGTTCCAGCCGGGGGCCGAGGTCACCACAGAGGCGAACCCCGACAGCGTCGACGCCGACTACCTGAAGACCCTCGCCGACGCCGGATTCACCCGGGTCAGCTTCGGCATGCAGTCCGCCGTCCCCCACGTGCTGCGCACCCTCGACCGCACTCACGACCCCGAGCGGGTTCCGCAGGTCGTGCAGTGGGCGCGCGACGCCGGTCTCCAGGTGAGCCTCGACCTCATCTACGGAACGCCGGGGGAGTCGCTCGAGAATTGGCGCACGTCGCTCGAGAGCGCCCTCGCCTCGGCGCCCGATCACCTGTCGGCCTACGCGCTCATCGTCGAGCAGGGCACGAAGCTCGCGCGGCAGATCAAGTCGGGGGAGGTCGCCGAGCCCGACGACGACCTCGAGGCCGACATGTACGAACTGGCCGACGCCATGCTCGCCGCCGCCGGATACTCCTGGTACGAGGTCAGCAACTGGGCCGCCGATGAGAGCTATGTGTCGCGGCACAACCTCGCCTACTGGCAGGGTCACGACTGGTGGGGCGTGGGCCCCGGAGCACACAGCTACGTCGGCGACACTCGGTGGTGGAACGTGAAGCATCCGGCCGCGTACGCCGAGCGCATCGCCGCGGGCCACTCGCCGGCCGCCGGCAGAGAGACATTAGATGCGGCGACGCGCGAGACCGAGCGCGTTCTGCTCCTCACGCGCATCCGGGAAGGCCTGCGGGTGGACTCGCTGGCCGCGGAGCCGAGGCGGGAGGTCGCGGGCCTTATCGCCGACGGCCTCATCGACGGGCGCTCGGCCATCGCGGGCACCGTGGTGCTGACGCTGCGCGGCCGGCTTCTCGCCGACGCCGTCGTGCGCCGACTCACCGATTAGCGAGTCGGCGACACGACTACTTGACGAAGCGGAAGATCAGCGGGTAGCGGTAGAACTCGCCCGCGTTGGACTTGACGGCGGCGATGATCATGAAGATGATCGCCGCGACTCCCAGCGGCAGGGCGAGGATCGTGCCGATGAAGAACGTGGGGATGCCGATGAGCACGAGGGCGGCCATGTAGATGGCCAGGGAGATCTGGAAGTTCAGCTCTTCAAGGGTGTGCTGCCGGATGAACTCGCCTCGGCTCTTCAGCACGAGGTAGCCCACGAGCGCGGGCAGGAATCCGAACAGGATCCCTCCGAGGTGGATGAGCGTCGCCCAGAGGCGCTGGTCTTGCGGCGTCATCGGCGGCTGGGGCTGGTATGCGGTCTCGAACGGAGGCGGGGCTGCAGTCATGTCACCCATTAAACCAACAAGCGCCGACCGACACGAGGTGTCGACCGGCGCTCGGTGTGGAACGGGCTATTTGATGAGGCGGATGGCGAAGGGGTAGCGGTAGGTGCCGCCGCCGTTCACCTTCACGCCGCCGATGATCGGGAAGACGATCTGGGCGGCCCAGATGGCCAGGACGAGGATCAGGGCGAGAATCGGACCGAGGATCGGGATGAAAGCCAGGATCGCGCTCAGGATGGCATACGCGACCCACGCGATGGCGATCGTGATCTGATAGTTGAGCGACTCCTTGCCCTCCTGGTTGACCAGGGGGCCGCGGTCTTTGAAGACCAGCCAGATGATGAGGGGAGGGATGAAGCTCAGCACCCCTCCGAAGTGCGCGAGAGAGGCCCACAGCTTGTCGTCGGACTGGCTCAGCGGTGCGCCCGGCGCCGCGGTCGGCTGCGGCGTGTAGCCGGGGGGCGGCGTCTGGCCGGGAGGCGGCGTCTGGCCGGCGGACGGCGAGCCGTACTGCGGCGGAACGGAGTTGGCGGCCGGCGTTCCGAAGTCGGGCGGCACCTGCCCTGCCGGCGGGGTGTACGGGGGAGGTGTCGGCTCGCCCGAGCCCGGGTTGTTCTGCGGCGTCGAGTTGGGATCGGACATGAGTCGCGGCCTTTCGTCACTGGATGTGGGCTTCAGCACAAGATACTGCGGAACGGGTTCGGCGGGCAATGATCCCCATGGTCCGCGGGCAAGATATAATTGGCACTCAGGATCTCGGAGTGCCAATCGTTCGCGAGCCTGTGCAGACGAGAGAGAGGTGACGACATGGTCTCAGACCGCAGCCTCGAAGTGCTCCGCGTCATCGTTCAAGACTATGTGGCCTCGCGCGAGCCGGTCGGGTCCAAGTCGATCGTCGACAGGCATTCGTTCGGCGTCTCGGCGGCCACCATCCGCAACGACATGGCTCTCCTCGAAGAAGAAGAGCTGATCACCGCGCCCCACACCTCGTCGGGCCGAATCCCCACCGACAAGGGATACCGGCTCTTCGTCGACCACCTCGCCGATCTGAAGCCGCTCACCCCGGCCCAGCGACAGGCCATCGAGACATTCCTCGGCGAGTCCGCAGACCTCGACGACGTGCTCGCCCGCACCGTGCGCCTCCTCTCCCAGCTCACCCGGCAGGTCGCCATGGTGCAGTACCCGTCGCTGCAGCAGGCCAGGTTCCGCCACCTCGAAGTGGTGGCCCTCGCTCCCCAGAAGCTGCTCCTCGTCGTGATCACCGACTCCGGCCACGTCGACCAGCGCGTCGTCGATGTGCCCGGCGAGGTCGATGTCGACTTCATCGGCGAGATCCGGGCCAAGCTCAACACCGCGCTCGCGGGCGTCGGCGTCGTCGAGGCGGCGGCCCGGCTCGGAGATCTTCCCGGCATGTTCGCCGCCTCCCGCATGCCCGTGGTGCGTGTCATCGTCGCGGCCATCGCCGAGCATGTGGCGGCCACGCGACACGACAAGCTCGTGATCGCCGGGGCATCCAACCTGGTGCGCACCGAAGACGACTTCCACGGAAGCATCCTGCCCGTGCTCGAAGCGGTCGAGGAGCAGGTCGTGCTGCTTCGGCTGTTCAGCGAACTCGAGGCCGACCAGCGCGGTGTCTCCGTGAGCATCGGCCGCGAGAACGCTCCGTTCGGGCTGGGCGAGACGTCCATCCTGGCGAGCGGGTACAGCGCGCAGGGCGGATCGCTCGCCCACCTCGGTGTGCTCGGCCCGACACGAATGGACTACTCGAGCAACATCGCGGCGGTGCGCGCGGTGGCCCGATACCTCTCCCGAGCACTCGGGGAGAGTTGATCCTGTACTTTCTCGCGCCGATCCGGCGACGACCCGATCCGATAGAACGCTGCCGTCCCACGGCCAGCGAATCCCGAATCATAAGGAGACGCCCGCGTGGCTGACCATTACGACGTGCTGGGTGTGGACAAGAGCGCCACGCCCGAAGAGATCAAGAAGGCCTATCGACGGCTTGCCCGAGAGCTGCACCCCGATGTCAACTCGGCGCCGGACGCCGAGGAGAAGTTCAAGGCGGTCACCCACGCCTACGACGTACTCAGCGACCCCGGCCAGCGGCGCGACTACGATCGCGGTCCGCAGCAGGGCTTCCCGGGCGGAGCCGGCGGCTTCGGCGGCTTCGGCGACATCTTCGAGACCTTCTTCGGAGCCCAGGGCGGCTCGCGGGGTCCGAAGTCCCGCGAGGAACGCGGGCAGGACGCGCTGCTCCGGGTCGAGATCGACCTCGGCGAGGTCATCTTCGGAACCCACCGCGACCTCGAGGTCGACACGGCCGTGGTCTGCGAGACCTGCAACGGCTCGTGCTGCCAGCCCGGCACCTCTCCCGTCACCTGCGACATCTGCGGGGGCAGCGGCCAGATCCAGCGCGCCGTGCGCTCGCTGCTCGGCAACGTCATGACGAGTGCACCCTGCGGGACCTGCCGCGGCTACGGCACCGTCATCCCCGCGCCCTGCGTCACCTGCCAGGGCCAGGGCCGCGTGCGCGCCCGTCGGTCCATCCCCGTCGACATCCCCGCCGGCGTCGACACGGGCCTGCGGCTGCAGCTCATCGGCCAGGGCGAGGTCGGCCCCGCGGGCGGCCCGAACGGCGACCTGTACCTCGAGATGAAGGTGCGCCACCACGATGTGTTCAGCCGCAACGGCGACGACATCCTCTGCACGCTCGAGGTCTTCATGTGGGATGCGGTGCTCGGCACCACGTCGACGGTCACGGCCCTCGACGGCGACATCGAGGTGGAGATCAAGCCCGGCATCCAGAGCGCGGAGATCATCACGGTCAAGGGCCGGGGCATCACTCACCTGCGCGGGCAGGGCAGGGGAGACCTGAAGATCGGCGTGCAGGTCACGACGCCGACCAAGCTCGATCACAAGCAGAAGGAGCTCATGAAGCAGCTCGCCCAGGCCCACAAGTACCCGGCTCCCAACCTCGGGCACTTCCAGCAGGGCCTGTTCGCCAAGCTGCGCGACCGCTTCCTCAACGTCTGAGCATGAGTTCGCTCTTCCTGCGCTCCGACCTGGCAGCCGTGCCGCACGCGGTCGGCGACGGCGTGGCGCTGGCGGGTCCCGAGGCGCGGCACGCGGTGACCGTGAATCGGCTCCGCGTGGGCGAGGTCATCTCGATCGGCGACGGCGCCGGGCTCGTGGTTCGCGGCCCCATCACCGTCGTCGAGGCTGCGGCGCTCGAGATCCGGGTCGAGTCGTCGACGATCGACGAGGCGCCGGTTCCCGAGGTCTGGCTCGCCCAGGCCCTCGCCAAGGGCGATCGCGACGAACTCGCCGTTCAGGCGGCGACGGAGCTCGGCGTCTCGGGCGTCATACCCTGGGCCGCGGAGCGCTCCATCTCGAAGTGGTCGGGCGCGAAGATCGCCAAGGGCATGGAGCGCTGGGGC
>Ga0247732_10000477_pt1 | contig 19079 bp, 12 predicted proteins | sample UWRJL163409C2_FD_180940 | JGI IMG/M metagenome (GOLD analysis project Ga0247732, IMG submission 180940) | Plant litter microbial communities from Arlington Agricultural Research Station in Wisconsin, United States - UWRJ-L163-409C-2 | ecosystem: Environmental > Terrestrial > Plant litter >...
GCCTCGCTGAAGACGTTCGCGTGGAATGACGCGGTCAAATGAATAACACCGCCGACAATGGCCACAATCACCGTAATGTCCTCGGGTTCGTCCGGGCGGACCACAAAGCTGACCGTTCGTTCGTCCACGGCTGTCGTCCACGGCAGCTGCTGCAGTGCGCGTGCGACGCCCATGTTATTGAACACCAACTGCACCCGTGGAACGGCATGCACCTGTCCCGCCAGGACAAAGTCACCACCGAATATTGCGCGGCGTACCACTCCGATAACGAGGGCAACGAGGGGGCGACCCGAATCAAGCTGCCGCGCGATTGCATCGCTGACCTGCTTCGGATTGTTGCCATCATCCACTCGCAGGGGAAGACCGGAGATAAGGTTGCCGGTCAGCGCTCCCCCGTCTTCGGGGAGGTACCGTCGAAGGTTGTAGACCATTGTGGTGTCGCGTTGCACCTCCATTCCTGATGTTTCAAATGCACGGCGCAACAGCACCACGAGGGCCCCGGCCACTGTCACGGATCGGTCAGTTTCCCGGATCCAGCGCTGGATACTTTTCAATGCTGACGGGGGCGATGCGGCGACGGAGGCGGCCAGTTCCGGCCGCCACGGGATCAACTCCCCGGTGTCTCTCACCCGTGGCTGCGCGCGGTCGGCCTTGCGGTTGGCCAGGAGTGCGCGTACACCGCCGCGGTTGCGAACAAAGGAGTTCTCCAGTGCCCGCACCAGCGGCAAGGTGCGAGGCGGGTTCGTCACCCACGCGGGTATGTCATCGTCACCGCACGCGAGTTTGACCACGGTCGACAGCCGGTCCAGGAGAGTCGCACCGTCGCCAATGGAATGGTCGTTGACCTGGATGATGTAATCCCCTGCGAGGACAAAGCGCAGCGGATGCTCGGCATCGACCAGCCATGTCTGCTGCATCGCGACCGCATGCACGGTTTCAGCGGTTGCCGTCCGTACGGTCAAAACCAGGTCGTCACACCACTGGTCCAGTTGAGAGCGGTCGAAGACCCAGTTCCGTCCATCCGCGTGGAAACCCAAGCCGACACGGGTGTGCGGGCCTGCGGAGGCTATCGTCCGCAAGGCCCTCACAAAGCTCTCTCGTTCCGGCAGCTTCAGCGGGCCAAGGATTGCGATTACGATTTCGCCGCGCAACAGCCTGTCACGGGTATTCATGGGGAGTTTTCGTTCAGTCATCGTTCTTCCTCGGGATGATGATCAGTTGGGCGCTGTTTGCTAGCGCATGACGCGTTCGCCGCCCAGGCGCTGCCGAAGAAAGAGGAATGGACCCGCGGCAACCGAAGCGAGTTCGTACCAGCCAACCCGGGAGATGGCACGGTCGAATTCGTCCGCGGGGGCGTTCGACTGCACTACCGAGACCTCCGGCTTTCGCCACGCAATGGATACCAATTGCTTGAGAGCATGCGGGCTCCGGACGAATGCGATCTTGAAGGTTCGAGGGTGAATGAGGATTTTTGTCAACCACGATCCCAGCCCGTTCCCGTATCCCTTGGCCTGCTGTCGCAATTCGCCGATGTCGTCCCGGTGGCGATGCCACACGAGAGCCGCTGGGTTGAGCACCAGGGTTCGCCCGTCCAGGATGACCCTGACGAACATGTCGAGGTCCTCTCCCCCGCCCGTCCGGGTACCGACGCCGAACGCCGTATCGAAGCCCCGCAGTGCCAGCGCTGCGGACCGGCGCACCGAGAAGTTCGCCCCCGTACCGTACTCACCGACGCAGAAGGGGAACATCGGCAGCGAAACTGGGGGGTTCGCGAGGTTATAGACCCGCGATTCGATGATTTTCGACCACGTGACGCGGTCGTCAAAATAGCCCTGGACGCGAGTACGCAGTTCGCCACTCGGAACGAGTCCCGAGACGCAGTCAACGTTGTCAGCCTTGGCATATCCCGCGGCAAGTTCCCGTAACCATTGCGAATCAACAACGACGTCATCGTCCGTGAAGGCGACGATTTCGCCGGTAGCCCTCAGGAGACCGGCGTTTCGGGCGCGGGCCAGACCGGCCATTGGCTCGATGATCGCGATCAGTCGTGGGTCGTCGAACTCGGTCGCCAGCACATCCTGAGTTGCCGATGTGGTCGATGCATTGTCGACAACCACGACGTTGAAGTCCGGGTAGTCGAGCCGCAGGATCGCCGCAAGCGAGGTGCGGATGTACTGGGGACGATTCCGGGTGCAGACAACCACCGTGAATGACGGCAGCCGAACGTCGGCACTGGAGTCATCCGCGGGTGGCAGCTGGGACACCAGCGACAAGAGGTGGTCGCGGTCGATTACCCCGGCCGTGACCGTGGCATCCACAAAACCACGAATGAAGCCGCGTTCCCGCACCAGCAGGCGAGCATGAAGGTAGCCCTCGGACTCCTGAAGATGAATGTCACCGTGGTCGTTTAATACGGCAGAGTCGATGGCCCCCACCCAGCGGGCGTTCGGCCATTCCGGCCGACCATTACTGGGCATAGCGGGTGCAATTTCAAGGGTGATCACGATGGTGCCTTTCGTTGTGGCCGCCCCCCGGCCGACCGGTCGGTCAGCCGAAGATGTCGGGCGACGCCAAAATGGCGGTCGGTCCGGCAATCGGCTGCCCAATTCGGGCGTGCCACAAGCGGAATGAAGGTGATAAAGATGATTCGAGAGCCGGATCAACGCCTGCTGACAGCGGTGCGATTCGGGAAGTTCGTCTGGACGCTTCGGGAAACCCGTTCGGTCGCAGGCCCAGCGGCAGCAAGCAACGGTATGTTCAGCCGGTCAAGGAGATTCGGCTACCGGTGCGGCGGTCAGGTTGGGTCACGTAGGCATCTCCTCGAATGCCGGTGAGCGGGAATGGGTGTTGAGGGGTAGGTCATCGCCTAACCCCCTCAGCAATCACGGGGCGCACCGAAGCCGGTGTGTAGCCGTGGATGCTTCCATAGGCGTAGCCGATCGCCGCGCAGGCCAGGGACAGGACGATCGCTGCTGCACCAATGATTCGTCCGTGCAGCAGCTCTCGGAGCACCGCCCGGGGCAGCACTCGTGCGGTGTAACTGCGTTCACTCGACAGGGCGTCGTGCGCGCCAAGGCTTTTACTGAGACCTGCTTTGGAGACACCCTCGAAAAACGATCGGGAGCGCAGATAGCGCCAGGTCGTCCTCTCCGGTGTGACGCGGTGGCGGACAGAACTACGCGGTTCGTAACGAATTCGTCGGGTGTGGTCTGCGGCGGTGAGACGGATGCAGACTTCGGTTTCTTCCGCGCCAAGGGGGTGCTTGCCGACTCGCCCGGTATCCGGGTTGAAACCGCCAAGCCCCAACAGTGCGTCGCGGCGTAGCGACATCGAACAGCCGATAACGTTGCGGACGTCCGCCCTCGATGTAGGAAGACCCTTGTGTGTGCATCCAACAATCCAGAGCAGCTCCGCCGGATAATGACCTGGCGCCTTCCCGCTCGGCCAGACTGGTTCGGCGCTGCCTCCCACGGCCACGACCTCCGGTGCATCGTAGGCTGACAACATCTCGCGCATCCAGTCGTCAGCGGCGACTGCGTCGTCGTCCAGAAACGCAACGATGTCGCCCGCAGCTAGTTCGAGCCCGGTGTTGCGCGCTCCGGACAGACCCTGGCGGTAGCGGTTGGGCACCACGGTCAGTCCGCCCCACGCGCGCCGGGTCCGATTCAGCAGTTCAGTTTCATGATCGATCACGACGATCACCTCTGTCGCTTCCGGCTGGTTGACGGCTGAGGCGACCGCCGCAGTGATGTCGTCCCATCGCTCCTGCGTATAGGCGCAGATGACGATGGTGACGGTCGGTCGCGATCCAGTCACGCTGATTCCTCAGCTGACCGGCCGGGGACATCGATCAGCAGGACGGGTTGGGTGCGCGTCGATACGGAAACAACGTGCTGGCGGGTCGGAAGCACGACCGGTTCGCGATTGATCCGCGGTCGACGACTGCGCTGGCGTTCTGCCCAGATCGTTTTGAGGACGCGGAATCCGTCGCTGATCGCGTGGAGGTTGCTTTCACCATGGATCCGCAGCCGCTCGACGCTGGGGACCTCGACAATCTTCATACCTGCGATGGCGAAACGACAGTTGAGGACGGTTTCGATCTCGAAACCGTCGCCCCAGTGCATCCGCCCATCGGCACGACGCGGAAGTGCCGTCGACGGAAGCTCGAGCTCTGGCAGGGCATGGGCCCAAAACGCGTTGTAGCCGTAGCAGAGATCGGTGTACCGCGTTCCCAGGAGGACGTTGGTGATGAGGTTGAGACCGTAATTGCCCAATCGGCGGAAGGTCGTGATGTCTTCGCTTCCCCCTCCCGGGCAGAAGCGGCTTCCCTTCGCCACATCCGCGCCGTCAAGCAGCGCCGCGACGAAGCGGGGAATTTCGGCGGCATCGGCGGAACCATCGGCATCGAACATAACAACGATGTCGCCGGTCACGGCGGCGAAGCCGCAGGCTAGCGCGTTACCTTTTCCCTTTCGGGTTTGGCGGATGACTTCGATACCGGGCATCATTCGCCTTGCCGTATCGATTGTGTCGTCCACGGAGTCTCCATCGACGAGAATCACCTGATGCACGAGGGGCAGCTCAGGCAGGATGATCTCGAGATTTCTCGCTTCGTTACGGGCAGGAATAACGATGGAGATACGGGGTGGTAGTTTTTTGGATCGGTAATTAACGGCTCGCATAGTGCGTGTCCTGTCAGGTCTTCGGGTGTCCTGTGGATGGCGCTCCGCCGGCAGCGTTGGCGGAGGTAAGACCGCTTCGTGATCTGGGGTAAGCAGATTCGGGAGCGGGTGACAGGAAATGTATCGTTCGAAGGCCAAACTGAACAAGACTCGCGGAATGACTTGAAGTCCATCGTGAAGTGTGCGTCGGCGAGCATTTGTACCCCGGCGGCGACCGCGGCACCTCCGCTCGGCGTCCCCCTTATTTCCGCCGACGGTGCGTCTTACTATGGAACGACGGTGCACCAGAGCGCCGGCGGGTAAACGAGGCAGTTATGAACACCGAGACGTCGAACGTCGCAGCGGGCATCTGTACCTGCGGCCACAGCGCTGCAGCGCACGAGCATTACCGGAAAGGGTCTGATTGTTCGCTCTGCGAACGAGGCCACTGCGATCGTTTTCAGGCCGAGAAGTAATAAGCTGCGCGCACCCGATTACCGCCGAAGGCGACTTTTTAGCGGCGCCCCGCATCCCTAATATTCGCACTCACGGGGAATACAGCCCCCACCGGTCCCGATGCGCGGGGCCGAAGAGCACCCGTACCTGTCCGTAGCGCCGGTTCCTGTACCCCGGGCGGATTGCGATCGCGTGCCTAGGTCGACGCCGTCGCACAGAATCGTTAACGAGACGGTAACCGTCACGGTGCCCCACGCCACTTAGCTCCACACGCTGCAGCACGGCGGGGGAACGCCAAAGCGGGACGCCCCGTCGAGAACTACTCGACAGCGCGCCCCGCTGGGGCTGATGGGCCCTTTCGGCAGTGCCGACGGAGAGGACCTTATTTAGTCTTTCCAGGCCGGTTCAGGGGCGTCCTGCGAGTCGCCTACGCGGTGCACACGCAGGTCGTTGGTCGAACCGCTGACCCCGGGAGGGGAACCGGAGATAACAACGACCTTGTCGCCGACAACGGCGAGGCCTTCGCGCAGCAGAACTTCGTCGACCTGGTGGAACATTGCATCGGTGTGCGACACGCGGTCGACAACGAATGACTCAATGCCCCAGATAAGGGCCATTCGACGGCGGATAGCCGGGTCGGGAGTGAACGCCTTCATCGGAATGTTGAAACGAAGACGAGACATCCGTCGCGCAGCGTCACCAGACTCGGTGAAGACGCACACGTATTTCGCATCGACGAACGAGGCGACCTCCGCGGCGGCAAGGGTAATCGCGCCACCCTGGGTGCGCGGCTTGGTCCCCAGCGCTGGAATGCGCTCGAGTCCGTGCTCTTCCGTCGAGGTGACGATACGCGCCATGGTCTGCACCGTGATCACCGGATACGCACCGACGCTCGTTTCACCACTGAGCATGACGGCATCTGCACCGTCGAGCACGGCGTTTGCCACGTCAGAGGTCTCCGCGCGGGTCGGAACCGGGCTGTTGATCATCGATTCGAGCATCTGGGTGGCCACGATGACGGGCTTTGCCATCCGTCGCGACAGTTCGATTGCGCGCTTCTGGACGATCGGCACGGCTTCCAGCGGTAGTTCAACGCCGAGGTCACCGCGGGCGACCATGATGGAATCGAACGCGTCGATGATCGCTTCAAGGTTCTCGACGGCCTGCGGCTTTTCGATCTTCGCAATGACCGGGACTTTGCGACCTTCTTCTGCCATGATCTCGTGGACCCGGTCGATGTCTGCAGCGTCACGAACGAAGGACAGCGCGATCAGGTCGCAACCCAGTCGCAGCCCCCAGCGCAGGTCATCTTCGTCTTTCTCCGACAGGGCAGGAACGTTCACGGCAACACCGGGAAGGTTGATCCCCTTGTTGTTGGACACGGGGCCGGCAACGATGACCTTGGTCGTGACAACGGTGTCCGAGCTTTCGACGACCTCGACCTTGACTTTGCCATCATCGATGAGCAGGAAGTCTCCGGGGGCCACATCCTGGGGAAGGCCTTTGAACGTGGTTCCGCAGATTTCACGGTTACCGATGATGTCCTCGGTGGTGATCTTGAAAATGTCGCCGACAGCGAGCTCATACGGGCCGCCTTCGAACTTGCCGAGCCGGATCTTCGGTCCCTGCAGGTCGACGAGGACCGCAACTGCGCGTCCCGAGTCGTCCGCGGCCTTCCGAACGTTTTTGTAGACCTCTTCGTGGACGTCGTAGGATCCGTGGCTGAGGTTCATACGAGCAACATCGACGCCTGCATCGATGATTGCCCTGATGTTTTCGTAGCTTGACGTGGCTGGGCCCAGCGTCGCGACGATCTTGGCTCGTCTCATGACTTCCTTCGTGTGGTGGTGCAGTGGTGGTGCAGTGGTGGAATGTGAGGTTGATGGTCGCTGCCTGCCGGCTGCGGCGGCGCTCAGACCGAGATGGAGCGGTCGGTCGGCTTGACGGGGAACGGAAGCTGGGTGTCACCCTCGAGGTAACGGTCGACAGCGGATGCCGCTGCACGGCCTTCGGCAATTGCCCAAACGATCAGAGACTGTCCGCGACCGGCGTCTCCGGCGACAAACACGCCGGCCTCGCTGGTCTGGTAGCTGCCATCACGTTCGACATTGCCGCGCCCGTCGAACGGAACCCGCAGCTGGCGGTCAAGCGTGTCGGCGTCGGGACCGGTGAACCCGAGCGCAAGCAGCACCAGGTCTGCGGGGATCTCCCGCTCTGTTCCCGCTTTCGGCACACGCCGTCCATCGAGGTACTCGGTCTCTGCAACACGAATTGCCCGGACCTCGCCGGCTTCGTTGGACAGGAACTCGATCGTGGAGGCGAGGAACACCCGCTCTCCACCTTCCTCGTGCGCGCTGGAAACTTCGAACAGAGTCGGCATTGTCGGCCAGGGCTGGCCTTCCTCCCGCTCGAGTGGAGGCTGCTTGCCGATCGCCAGGTTGGTGACGGACAACGCGTGCTGGCGGTGTGCGGTGCCGATGCAGTCTGCACCGGTGTCGCCACCACCGAGGACCACAACGTGTTTTCCCTCAGCCTTGATCTGCTCTGACACATGGTCGCCGGCGCCGGAGCGGTTCTGCTGGACGAGGTAGTCCATGGCGAAGTGCACACCGAGGAGATCGCGGCCCGGGATCGGGAGGTCGCGCGGAACGGTCGCGCCGGTGGCAATAATGACGGCGTCGTAGCGTGCTTTCAGGTCGTTCCAGGAGATGTCGACGCCAATGTTGACGCCAGCGCGGAATCGGGTGCCTTCCGCGGTCATCTGGGCGAGACGCGACTCGAGGTGCTTCTTCTCCATCTTGAAATCCGGGATGCCGTACCGCAGCAGGCCGCCGATGCGGTCGTCCCTTTCGTACACGGCGACGGTGTGACCGGCGCGCGTGAGCTGCTGGGCTGCAGCAAGGCCCGCGGGACCGGAACCGACTACCGCAATCGTTTTACCGGTCAGACGCTCGGGGGGATGCGGCTGCACCCACCCGTTTGCGAACGCCTGGTCGATGATGGAGACCTCCACCTGCTTGATGGTGACCGGCGGCTGGTTGATCCCCAGCACACAGGAAGACTCGCAGGGTGCGGGGCACAGCCGCCCGGTGAATTCCGGGAAGTTGTTCGTCGCGTGAAGGCGTTCGATCGCCTGGCGGCCCTCGTCACGCCAGGTGAGGTCGTTCCATTCCGGAATCAGGTTGCCCAGGGGGCAGCCCTGGTGGCAGAACGGAATGCCGCAGTCCATGCAGCGTCCGGCCTGTTTTCGAACCGTTGCGGTATCGCCCTGCTCATAGACCTCTTTCCAGTCCATGAGCCGCAGCGCGACGGGACGCCGCGCGGGGGTTTCACGTTCCGGTACCTTCAGGAATCCCTTGGGATCAGCCACCGGTTACCTCCAAAATTCTGTTCCAGACCACGTCGCCATCGGGGTCGAGCCCCTCATCGATCGCCGTCTGTCGTGTCTGGATGACCGCGGCGTAGTCCCGCGGTACAACCTTCACGAAGTTCGCAATGGTTTCGTCCATGTTGTCGAGCATCCGGGCTGCGACATTGGAATCGGTTTCGGCAACGTGACGCTGCAGAAGATCGGTGAGGATCTCCACATCGGCACTGCCCAGGGACTCGAGGCGCAGTTCTCCCGACGCGAGGGAATCGCCGTTCACACGCTCGGCCCGGAGCCCGTACACGTACGCGGTTCCGCCGGACATACCGGCACCGAGGTTGCGCCCGGTGACGCCGAGGATAACGGCGAGGCCACCGGTCATGTACTCAAGGGCGTGGTCTCCCACACCTTCAACAACGGCGGTCGCACCGGAGTTGCGCACAAGGAAACGCTCCCCCACGATGCCGCCGAGGAACATGGTGCCCTGGGTGGCGCCGTAACCAATGACGTTGCCGGCAATAACGTTCAGCTCTGCCGGGAACACGCTGCCGCGGTCAGGACGAACGATGATCTCGCCACCGCACAGGCCCTTGCCGACGTAGTCGTTGCTGTCACCCTCGAGGCGCAGGGTGATGCCACTGGGCATAAAGGCACCAAGCGACTGTCCCGCGGAACCACGAAGGGTGACGTCGATCGAACCGGTGGGCAGGCCATGCTGGCCGTGCTTGAGGGTGACCTCGTGTCCGAGCATTGTTCCGACGGCGCGCTCTGTGTTCCGGATCTCGCGGTCGATCTTGATCGTGCCACCGTTGTCGAGGACGTTGCGGCTCAGGCGAATCAACTCGTTGTCGAAGTGCTTCTCCAGCTCGTGCTCCTGGCCACGCTTGTTGCTGCGCGGCTCATCATCGGAGAACTTCGGTCCGACCAGGATCGGCGACAGGTCGAGGCCAGACGCCTTCCAGTGGTCGATGGCTCCGTTGACGTCGAGAAGTTCGTGGTGTCCCACTGCCTCCTCGATACTGCGGAAGCCGAGCTCGGCCAGGTACTCACGCACTTCCTGCGCCAGGAACTCGAAGAAGTTGATCACAAATTCGGGCTTGCCGGTGAAGCGTTCACGCAGAACCGGGTTCTGCGTGGCGACGCCGACGGGGCAGGTGTCGAGATGGCAGACACGCATCAGGATGCAGCCGGAGACAACGAGTGGTGCGGTCGCGAAACCGAACTCCTCGCCGCCGAGCAACGCAGCAATCACCACGTCACGACCGGTTTTCATCTGGCCGTCCACCTGGACAACAACGCGGTCACGCATCTTGTTCAGCATGAGGGTCTGCTGTGTTTCCGCCAGGCCGATCTCCCACGGGGTGCCCGCGTGCTTCAAGGAGTTCAGCGGGCTCGCGCCGGTTCCGCCATCGTGGCCGGAGACCAGCACCACGTCGGCGAGGGCTTTCGAGACACCTGCAGCGACGGCACCAATTCCAGCCTGGCTGACCAGCTTGACGTGCACACGAGCCTTGGGGTTGGCGCGCTTGACATCGAAAATCAGCTGCTTGAGGTCTTCGATCGAGTAAATGTCGTGGTGCGGCGGGGGCGAGATAAGTCCTACACCTGGTGTGCCGTTTCTCGTCCGGGCGATCCACGGGTAGACCTTGCCTGCGGGCAGTTGGCCCCCTTCGCCGGGCTTGGCACCCTGAGCCATCTTCAGCTGGATGTCGGTGGCGTTGGTCAGGTACAGGCTGGTGACACCAAAGCGCCCGGAAGCGACCTGCTTGATCGCACTGCGACGTTCTGGGTCGAGAAGTCGCTCGACGTCTTCGCCACCCTCGCCGGTGTTGGACTTTCCGCCCAGCCGGTTCATGGCGATCGCCAGCGTCTCGTGGGCTTCCTTCGAGATGGAGCCGTAGCTCATCGCCCCGGTGGAGAAGCGCTTCACGATCGAGGAGACCGGTTCGACCTCATCGATGGGCACAGCGGGGCGCACGTCACGCTTCAGCTTGAAGAGACCGCGCAGCGTCATGAGGTTCGCCGCCTGGTCGTCGACGAGCTTGGTGTACTCGCGGAAGATGTCATAGCGGCGCTCACGGGTGGAGTGCTGCAGGCGGAACACCGTGTCCGGGTTGAAGAGGTGGGGCGGCCCGTCCCGACGCCACTGGTACTCGCCGCCGGTTCCGAGGCGTTCGTGGGCTACCACAGCGCCGTCTTCCGGGTAGGCGTCGGCGTGGCGGGCAGCGCTCTCCGCTGCAATCACCTCGAGGCCAACACCGCCAAGCAGGCTGGAGGTACCGGTGAAGTACTGGTCGACAAAAGCCTGGCCAAGGCCAACAGCCTCGAATGCCTGGGCACCCGCGTAGGAGCCGACGACGGAAATACCCATCTTCGACATGATCTTCAGGACACCCTTGCCGAGCGCTTTAATGAGGTTCTTGACGGCCTTCTCAGCCGTGATCCCCTCGAGCATCCCGCTGCGAACGAGTTCTTCGGCGGTCTCCATTGCGAGGTACGGGTTGACCGCGGATGCACCGTAGCCGAGCAGGAGCGCGACGTGATGCACCTCGCGGACGTCACCGGCCTCGACGATGATGCCAACCTTCATCCGGTTCTGGCGGCGGATCAGGTGGTGGTGCACCGTGGCGAGCATCAGAAGGGAGGGAACGGGGGCGAGGTCTTTGTTCGAGTCCCGGTCGGACAGCACAAGGAAGGAGGCGCCGGCGGCGATTGCAGCATCCGCTTCACTGCACATTGCCGCGAGGCGCTTTTCCAGCGCCTTCGGACCCTTGTCGGCGCGGTAGAGACCACGGATGGTGGTCGTCACCTTGCTTCCGGGACGCGGGTCGATGTGCTGGATCTTTGCCAGCTCGTCGTTGTCGATAACGGGAAAGTTCAGGATGACCTGGCGCGCGTGGGCCGGGGTGGCCTTCAGGAGGTTCAGCTCCGGGCCGAGCCCCAGGCTCATCGAGGTGACAACCTCTTCGCGGATCGAGTCGAGCGGCGGGTTCGTCACCTGGGCGAACTGCTGCGCGAAGTAGTCGAACAGCAGGCGGGGTCGCTGCGACAGGATCGCGATCGGTGTGTCCGAACCCATGGCGCCGAGGGGCTCCGCGCCCATCTTCGCCATGGGCATCAGAAGAATTCGCACCTCCTCTTCGGTGTATCCGAAGGTGCGCTGTCGACGGGTAACTGATGCCGGCGTGTGCACAATGTGCTCACGGTCGGGAAGATCCGCCAGGTTGATGCGTCCGGCGTCGAGCCATTCGCCCCATGGCTCCGCTCCGGCGAGCTCTGCCTTGATTTCGTCGTCCTCGATGAGGCGTCCTTCGACGGTGTCGACGAGGAACATCTTCCCGGGGCTGAGGCGTCCCTTGCGCACGACCCGGCTCGGGTCGATGTCGAGCACACCAATTTCGCTGGCGAGCACAATGAGACCGTCATCGGTGACGAGGTAGCGCCCCGGGCGCAGCCCGTTGCGGTCGAGGGTGGCGCCGACGAGCGAACCGTCGGTGAAGACGAGGGCGGCGGGGCCATCCCACGGTTCCATCAACATGGAGTGGTACTCGTAGAAGTCACGGCGAGACTTGTCGATGTCGACCTGGTTCTCCCAGGCCTCCGGCACCATCATCATGATGGAGTGCGGCAGGCTGCGGCCCGTGAGGGTGAGCAGTTCAACAACCTCGTCAAAGGAAGCGGAGTCGCTGGCGCCCGGGGTCACGATGGGGAGGATCGGCTTGATGTCGCCGATCAATTCGGATTCCAATTGCGACTGGCGGGCACGCATCCAGTTGCGGTTTCCCTGCACCGTGTTGATCTCACCGTTGTGGGCGATCATCCGGAACGGCTGAGCGAGCGGCCAGGACGGGAAGGTGTTGGTGGAGTACCGCGAGTGCACGAGGGCGAGCTTCGACATAAAGCGGGGGTCGCTCAGGTCGGGATAGAACGGTTCGAGCTGCAGGGTCGTGACCATGCCCTTGTAGACAAGGGTGCGGCAGGACAGCGACGGCAGGTAGGAGCCGAGTTCGCGTTCTGCGCGCTTGCGCAGGCGGAAGGTCTGGCGGTCCAGTGCGATGTCGCTGTTGGGCTCACCGTCTTCCCCCAGGAGGGCAGACGCCACAAAGAGCTGTTCGAAAACCGGCATGGCCTCACGTGCGAGGTTGCCGAGCTCTTCCGGGTTGACCGGCACTTCACGCCAACCGAGCACCACGAGCTGCTCCTGGACGGCGATCGCCTCGATCGCGCGCTGCTGGGCTTCGCGCTCTGTGGCGTCGGTCGGGAGGAACGCCGTTCCGACGGCATAGCTGCCGACGGGGGGCAGGTCGAAACCGGCCACCGCCCTCAGGAACTCGTCCGGGATCTGGGTGATGATTCCCGCCCCGTCCCCGGTGCCCGCGTCGGACCCAATCGCACCGCGGTGCTCAAGGTTACGCAGGGCCCCGAGGGCGTGGTCGATGATGTCGTGGCCGGCCGTGCCCCGAAGAGTGGCAACCATCGCGAGCCCACAGGCATCGCGTTCGCGACCCGGGTCGTACAGACCAGTGGCAGCAGGGATCGAGCTAAAGCTCGAGAAGGGTGGCGTGAGAGCCATGAGGTACCGTCCTCACGATAACGCGGATGCGTGCAGGGACGTCAGTGGCCCATGGACTTGTGGATGCCGTAGCTGTTCCGGGTGGAAAGGCTAACTTGGCGTTTTTGCCTGACCGCTTGTGGCGGAGAGTTCGGGAGTTTTTGATGAATCGCTGCTTGCTTTGCCGCTGCTCGCGGCATCGTTGCCGGAGTCGTCACTGTCCGAATAGGTCTCTTCCGAGTCTACCCCAGAAGAATCCGGCGACCATTCCTTACCCGACACGTAGGGACCAGGTTCGATCCCGGGGTGTCGGCGCGACTGCACCGCAAAGATGATGATACCCAAAACAATGGCAGCAAAGGCAGCCCACACATTGGTGCGGATTCCGAAGAACGATTCGCTCGGGTCGAGGCGGATGGTCTCGAAAATGCTGCGGCCGACGCCGTACCAGATCAGGTAGAGGCCAAGCATCTTGCCCCAGCGCAGGCGCAGGCGACGCTCGATAAGCAACAGCACCACAACACCGAGCAGGTTCCAGAGGATCTCGTAAAGGAACGTCGGGCTGTAGAGCGTGTCTTCGGGCAGGCCGAGCGGCAGTGCGAGGTTCGGCGAGTCGATGACGAGCCCCCAAGGAAGAGTTGTCGGCTGGCCGAACAGTTCCTGGTTGAAGTAGTTTCCGAGGCGCCCGAATGCCTGCGCGAGCAGCAGGCCCGGGATCAGAGCATCCGCGAAGCTGACAAAACGGATGCCGGCAAACCGGCAGCCGATGGCCACACCGACAGCGCCGAGGCTGAGGGCGCCGAAGATGGCGAGGCCGCCCTCCCAGATGGCGAGGACCTTCCAGAGTTCTTTGCCAGGACCGAAGTAGTCATCCGGATGGGTGATCACATGGAAGATGCGACCGCCGGCAATACCGAACGGGACAGCCCAGAGCGCGATGTCCAGAACGATGCCGGGCTCCGCACCGCGACGCGTCAGGCGGTGCGAGGTCAACCAGATCGCGGCAATGATGCCCGCGAGGATGCACAGCGCGTACGCGTGGATCGTGAGGCCGGTGGAGGCGTCAACGAAGGGCAGCCACTTGAACCACTCCCCCAGGGGAATAAAAAAGGACTGCCAGTCGGCGTTGGGGCTGGGAATGCTAAGCGGGGCGAACAATGAAATGGTCACCTTTCACGTGTCGGAACGAAGTAAGACTACTTGCCGGTGGCGAGGTGGGCCGCGGTACGTGCGACGGCGTCAACACCGCCATCGATCAGAGCCTTGACGAGAAGGGACCCGACAATGGCGCCGTCGGCATAACCAAGAATTTCGCGGACCTGTTCCGGGGAGGAGATTCCCACTCCGACACAGGCGTTTGTGGCACCAACATCGCGAAGACGGCCAACCAGGGATCGTGCGGCCTGGTCGACATCGGAGCGGGCGCCGGTGATACCCATGGTGGAGACCGCGTAGACAAACCCGCGACTGCTCTCGACCACCGTGTTCAGGCGGGCCTCCGTTGAGGACGGGGCGGCAAGGAATACCCGGTCGAGTCCGGTGCGTTCGGATGCTGCGAGCCAGTCGGCGCCCTCGTCGGGGACGAGGTCCGGGGTGATCAGCCCGGCGCCGCCGACCGCCAGCAGTTCGTCGGCGAAACGATCAACACCGAACTGCACAACCGGGTTCCAGTAGGTCATCATCAGGATGGGAGCATCCACCCGTGCGGTGATGGCCGCGACGGCTTCGAATCCGTGGCGCAGTTTGAAACCACCGGCGAGTGCCTGCTGGGTGGCCTGCTGGATAACAACGCCGTCCATTACGGGATCGGAATACGGGATTCCGAGTTCGATGATGTCGACACCGTTCTCGACAAGGGCGACGGCAGCCTCGATGCTTGTCTGCAGGTCGGGGTAGCCCACGGGGAGGTAGCCCACGAGAGCGCCGGTTCCTTCAGCTTTCCGCTGCGCGATAACGTCCTGTACGCGGCTCATGCGTTGTCTCCCCGTGCTCCGTCTGGTGCCGGCTCGGTGATTTCCTTCTCGAGCGCCTCGGTGTCGAGGATGTCGAAGTACTTCCCGGCGGTTTCCATGTCTTTGTCGCCACGCCCGCTGAGGTTCACCAGGATGACGGCGTCCGGGCCGAGCTCGAGGCCGAGCTTGATCGTTCCCGCGAGGGCGTGGGCCGACTCGATGGCCGGGATGATTCCCTCGGTGAGGGACAGCAGACGCAGCGCCTGCATGGCCTCATCGTCGGTGATCGGCAGGTAGTGGGCACGACCGATGTCGGCCAGCCACGAGTGTTCCGGCCCGATTCCCGGGTAGTCGAGGCCCGCGGAGATCGAGTGCGACTCGACGGTTTGCCCGTCTTCGTCCTGGAGCATGTAGCTGCGGGTGCCGTGAAGCACGCCAGGGCGCCCCCGTGTGATGGTGGCGGCGTGGCGCTCGGTCAGGTGACCTTCGCCCGCCGCTTCGTAACCGTAGAGGGCGACATCGGCATCGTCGAGGAATGCGTGGAAGATCCCCATCGCGTTGCTTCCGCCACCAACACAGGCGGTGACCGCGTCGGGCAGTTTGCCGGTCAGTTCGAGGACCTGGCTGCGGGCTTCCTCGCCGATGATCTTGTGGAAGTCGCGCACCATCACCGGGAACGGGTGCGGTCCGGCGACCGTGCCGAGGATGTAGTGGGTGTTCGCGACGTTGGCGACCCAGTCGCGCATGGCCTCGTTGATGGCGTCCTTGAGGGTGCGGGAGCCGGCAATGACGGGTTTCACCGTGGCGCCGAGCAGACGCATCCTGGCGACGTTCAACGCCTGGCGTTCCGTGTCGACTTCGCCCATGTAGACGACGCACTCCATACCGAACAGCGCCGCGGCGGTCGCCGTGGCGACACCGTGCTGGCCGGCGCCGGTCTCGGCGATGAGGCGGGTCTTGCCGAGGCGCTTGGCGAGCAGGGCCTGGCCGAGCACGTTGTTGATCTTGTGCGAGCCGGTGTGGTTGAGGTCCTCGCGCTTGAGGATGATGCGGGCACCGCCGGCGTGCTCCGCGAATCGCGGCACCTCGGTGATGATCGAGGGTCGACCGGTGTAGGTGGCGTGCAGCGCGGTGAGTTCCGCCTGGAACTCGGGGTCGACGCGCGCTGCCTGGTAGGCAGCATCCAGTTCGTCGAGGGTGGCGATGAGCGATTCGGGGACGAAGCGTCCGCCGTATTCGCCGAAGTAGGGACCGACTTGATCGCGCAGTGCCATGGGAACCTCAAATGTTGTAACGAAGGGAACGAGTGGCGCTCGGGCCGAGGGGCGGGGAAGCGCCGGTCAGGACCGGAGGAATTCAGAAAGGGTGGCGACCGGGTCACCGTGGGTGACGAGCGCTTCGCCGACGAGGACTACATCGGCTCCGGCTGCACGGTAGTGGGCGACGTCCGCAGCCGACTTGACCGCGGATTCTGCCACCCGGATGACGCCGGAGGGAATCGAGTCAGCCAGGCTGCCGAACAGGTCCTGGTCGAGTTCGAAAGTGCTTAGGTTCCGGGCGTTGACGCCAACAAGGTTCGCCCCGAGGTCGAGCGCACGGGAGACCTCGTCGGCATTGTGTGTTTCCACCAGCGCCGTCATGCCGAGTTGGCCAATCAGGTCGAACAACTCCTGCATGTGCGGCTGCTCGAGTGCAGCAACAATCAACAGGACGAGGTCGGCACCGGCGGCGCGGGCCTCAAAGACCTGGTAGGGGTCTGCAATGAAATCCTTGCGAAGCACCGGAAGCGACACCGCTGCCCTGACGGACTCGAGGTCGGCGAGGGATCCGCCAAACTTCCGCTGCTCGGTCAGCACGCTGATGGCACTCGCGCCGCCGGTCTCGTACTGTGCCGCGAGGGCGGCAGGGTCCGGGATCTCGGCGAGGGCGCCACGGGAGGGGCTTGCTCGCTTCACTTCCGCAATGATCTTGACGGTTTCGGCGGGAGCGAGGGCCCCGAGCGCATCAAGTGCGGACGGCCGCGCAGCTGCTGCAGCCTCAACCTGGCTGAGGCTGATGCTGTTACGGCGTTCGGAGGCGTCCTGAAGGGCCCCGGCGACTAGATCGACGAGCACGTCAGGAGTGTGCTTTGGGGACGTGCTTGGGCCCGTTGACCCCGTACCCGGCGCGAGCCATCAGCCAACCGACGATTGGTCCGATTGCGAGGACAACGACGGAGAGCCACACCACGATGGGCAGTTCGAACCAAAAGGCGATGGTGCCGACCGTGAATGCGACGAGCATGATGATGACAGCCGTCCATGCGGCGGGCGAGTTTCCCTCGGCGTCATGTTCCTCTGCTGGCACGATACTCCTTCTAGATGGTGTTACTGGTGGCTTCAACTCTATCGGAACCGACGTCGACCGTCAGTCATGATAGGGGTCAGCGGTCGGTGGGATCGGTTCCGTCGCTGAGCGCATCCCAGTCGCCGACGGAGTCCCGCGGGGAGGTGGAATCAGGGTTTTCCGCCTCGAGTCGGACGGCCTGGTACTTGCGCGACGCGGTTGGCCAGCGACGTGAGGTCGCGAGCAGGAGCAAGCCCAGAAGCGTCGACAGAGCGCCGCCGGCCACGGCCAGCCAGGGCCAGCCGGTGAGCGCGATGGACTCGATGAGGGCGGAGACCGATTCCGGACCGGCCACCCCGGTGGCGGCGGTGACCAGCGCGGTCGACGATTGCGTCGGGTCGTTGATCGATGCGAAGGCGGCAAAAACGATGGTGCCTCCGAGGGCGACCTGCAAGACCCCGAGGATGATGCGGAAGACCGGCCCGGAGATGGCCAGCGCTGCGGCGAGGGCGAACCCGGTCAGGGACAGTGCGGACAATGCCGGGGATGCGTCGGTGCCGAGCACCTCGATCTCGCGGCCGGGGACGGCAACCGTCCACCACAGCTGGGTGGCGGAAAGCAGCACCAGGGCACCCGCGAGCGGGATCCCGAGGATTGTGTAGAGACGGAGGCGACGGGAATTCATCAGATCACGCGGCGCATCGCATTGGCGACGGCGACAGCGCGCAGCGGCGCCGCCGCCTTGTTCTGCGATTCGAGGTGTTCGGCTGCCGGGTCGGAGTCAGCAACAAGTCCTGCCCCGGCCTGGACCCGGGCGAGTCCGCCCACAATCGTCGCGGTACGGATGGCGATTGCCAGGTCGGCGTCACCGGCGAAGTCAAAGTAGCCGACAACGCCGCCGTACACACCACGTTGGGCGGGTTCGAGTTCATCGATGATTTCCAGGGCGCGCGGCTTGGGCGCCCCGCTGAGGGTTCCCGCCGGGAACGTCGCCCGGAAGACGTCGATCGAACTCGCGGCCTCGCGCAGGTTTCCTTCGACCGAGGACACCAGGTGCATGATGTGGCTGAATCGCTCAACCTGCATAAACTCGGTCACTTCCACTGTGCCCGGCGTGCAGACCTTCAGGAGGTCGTTGCGTGCAAGGTCGACAAGCATGAGGTGTTCCGCCTGCTCCTTCTCGTCGGCGAGGAGCTCCTCCGCGAGGTGCTGGTCGGCATCGGGCGATTCGCCCCGCGGCCGGGACCCGGCGATGGGATGCATCGTCACGCGGCGGTCCTGGACCTTGACGAGGGCTTCGGGCGACGATCCGACAATCGAGTACGGCTCCCCCGCCGTATCCACCAGCGTCAGGAGGTACATGTACGGACTGGGATTCAGCGTGCGCAGGATCCGGTACACGTCGATCGGGTCTGCGGTGATCTCGTGGTCGAATCGCTGGGACACCACAACCTGGAAAACATCGCCATCGCGGATGTACTTTTTCGATTTCTCGATTGCCTCGGCGTAGGCGCTGGGCTCGATACGCGGGAGCGGCGTCGGTTCCACCGTCAGATCCACCTCGGCGAGCCACGCCTCGGAGGGCTGGGCGAGCGCGGACTGCATCGCGTCGAGCCGCGACTGGGCATCGCTCCAGAGCACCCCTGATTCGTCGGTGCCGTCGTTGAGGGCGGCGGCGATCAGCAGCACGGATCCGGTGCGATGGTCGAGGACAACGAGTTCGGAAACGAAGGACAGCGCCTGGCCGGGCACACTGAAGTCAGCCG
>Ga0247732_10000478_pt1 | contig 19058 bp, 12 predicted proteins | sample UWRJL163409C2_FD_180940 | JGI IMG/M metagenome (GOLD analysis project Ga0247732, IMG submission 180940) | Plant litter microbial communities from Arlington Agricultural Research Station in Wisconsin, United States - UWRJ-L163-409C-2 | ecosystem: Environmental > Terrestrial > Plant litter >...
GTTCATTTCGTTGCGCATCTTCTCCAGTCGCTGACGGATAGCGGTCTGCTGGGCAGCCATCTTCGCGATTTCTTTATCGCCCAGGCCAGGCATTCCCTGTGTGCCTTCTCCTTCCTTGCCGGGACTCTTGCCGCCAGGATTATTTCCCTTCTTCATTTGTTCAAGCTGCTTTTTGAGCATCTCTTTCATATCGCCGGATTCCTGGCCATCTTTTGGTTTGGCACCTTTGCCACCAGGATTATCGCAGCTTCCTGAACCCGGCTGTTGATTCTTCATCTGGTTCTGCATGTTCTGCAGGCTTTCGTTCAACATCAGTGCAAGGTTATTATAGGAAGTCATTACAAACTGTAAATGTTGTCCAAGCTCTCTTCTTCTGTGCTCATCGATGTCTTCTAGTCCCAGATCAAAATTCTGACGAATGGTACTCAATTCTTTGTCGATGAAAGTAGCGATCTTCGGTTGTCGCCTGGCCAAAGCTTCCAGGCTATCCGCAACGATTTTCGTATCGTCGATGATGTTTCTCTGTGCCCTTCCAAGCTTCCTGTAATACGGATCATTGTCTCTGACCTTTGCAAATTTCAGCATGACATCTTCCTGGGAGAAGCTCAGCGTCATCAAGCTTTCGAGGATCGCACGCAACATGTTCATGTCTTCCTCATCCTGCTTCTTATTGGCCTGCGCCTGCATCATCTCCATTTCATCGGCCATCTTTTCCATTTGCTCGGCAGACTTCTCCTGGTTTTCCCCGGCTTTCTTCTGTTTCTTTTTGTCCAGGTTTTCCTTTGCCTCCTTCAGCTCTTTGGATATTTCCGATTTCTTTTCTTCCTGGTCACCAAGATTCATGGGCTTCTCAAGCTGCTCATTCAGCTCCTTCAATTCTTTCAGATCTTCTTTGATCTCATCAAACTTTTTATTGATCTCATCTTGTTTTTCCGCCGCTTTTTGCTCAGATATCTTCTCTTTGGCTATCTGATCCTTCAGGTCTTTCTGTTCCTTCGAAAGCTCCCTCAACTCCTTTTCAATATCATCCACCTTCTCATTGACCTGCATTCTTTTCAACATTTCCAGGCTGCGATCCAGCTGCTTTTTCATGTCCTCAGATTTCATTTCCAATTGCTCCAGCTTATTGTTCAATTGATTTTTATCCTGGCTTTTCATGAGTTCTTCCAGCTTATTCAAAAGGTCTCTCAATTCGTCATCCATGACTTCCTCCAACAATTTCTCAAGCATCTCTTGTTTCTCCAATAGCTCTTTGTCCATCTCAGAAAGCTGGTTCTTTTCATCGAGGCTTTCGCTCATCTGCATCTGAAGTTGTTCCAGGCTTTTTTGAAGCGATTGCTGTTCCTCCTTAAGTTGGTTCAGCTGGTTCATTTTGTTCCAGTCATTGCTTTTGGAATTCATCACTTCCTTCTTCAGACGCTCAACATTCTTCTGAAAATCCTTGGTTCTTTTCAGCAAATCACTCAGTTCTTTTTTCGCATCTTCCTGCTTCTCGTCCCTTTTTTCATTCAGCTCAGACAAGGAGGGAAGCTGGTAGGTATATACCTGTGATCTCATGGATTTGCTTCCATTCACACCATCGTTGTCACTTACCACAAAGTAATACTCAATCCTGTCGTTGACTTTCAGGTTTTCTCTTCTGAAATCTACGGCATGTGTGAAAGGCATTTCAGTACCATACGTTTTGGCTACAGAAACTTTTTGCTCTTTCCTGGTTCCTTTTTCTGAAACGATCGTGTAGACAAAATACAGTGAATTCAATCCGTAATCATCCGAAATATTGCCCTGGAAGAACCGAATCGCATCAGAGATGGAATCCTTCGACTCAGATACAGAAATGGCCGGATATGCGTCCTTAACTACCGAAATCCGATAGTTCAGGGAGTCTGTCCGTAAAGTTGTTTTATTGGTCATCAAGACATTCAGGTCTGTAGAATTCCTGAATCTTTTCTTTACTTTGAATCCTTCTTCTTTAAAAACCTGCACGGAATCATTCCATTTGAATGCTACCTTACTTGTGTTCTTCGTCAGTACGCTCCATTCAACGGTTGTACCTTCAGGAACCTCCAGATCGCCCGCATTGGAGATCACCTCATCTTTCCTTCCCAGATATGCAGGGTAATTAACTTTGGCCAGGAACCTTCCGATCGCAGATTTAGGAACCACGCCTATCTGGAAGCGGTCACTCTGGAAACCATTCGCCTCAAAGTAAAAATCTGTATTCTCCTTTAGTTTCCTGAGTACATAAAAGCTGGAGATTCTTGAAGTTTTATTCATGAGGAATTTCCCCTGAGAACTTACGAGGTATACTTTTTCAGGAAGCTCCTGACCTACCGTTTTCACTTCAATCGGTGCATCTTCTCCTTCTTCAATTTTTCCCGGCAAGTCTGAAAGAACAAATTTAAACGGCGCTTCTTCTTTGAATTCACGGTCATAATAGACAACCCTTTCTGTGCCCTGTGTGATCAGCTTTGGAAAAGCAACAGCGATGAGCACAAAGATGACCATGACCGGAACAACATATTTTGCATATACCAGGTTCTTTTTAAAATTGATACCATTTACAAAAGGTACGGCTGAAAGGTTTTTTGCGCGTTGCACGACACTTGCCCTGATCAGTTCCAGGTTCGCTCCCTGGTTGGCCATAGAATCATTTAGCTGCAATGTATTCAGCAAGCGGTCGGAAATGTCCGGAAAGAAAGAACCGATGATTTCCGAAGCCTGGTAGCGGTTAATGCGTTTTCCGAAAGAGGCCAGTTTCATTAAAGGGATCACCAGGTATTTGACCAGCAAAAAAGTATTGACCAGCAAAAAGCTGAAAAACAGAATCCCACGGACTACAGAAGAAAACCTTCCGAAATATTCCATAGAAGCAACGACAAGGTAACTCAGCAACAGCACGCCCAGGAACAAAATACCGCCTTTCAGCATTTCATTCTTGTAGTATTTTCTTATAAACGCATCGATTTGATTCAATAAATGTTCAAAAGGCTCCATCTCCACAATTGTTTCTTATTAGAATAACTTACTAAAGTAAAACTTATTACTCAAACAACATAAACAAAACCAGACTTCAAGGGAAAATTGAAAACCAAAGATTATCTTTGCAGCAAAATATCAGAATATGTCAGACAAACCAGTCCGCGTCCGCTTTGCCCCATCTCCTACGGGACCATTACATATGGGAGGCGTTCGTACAGCATTATACAATTATCTGTTTGCGAAGAAAAACAACGGAACGTTTATCATCCGCATTGAAGATACAGACCAGACGCGTTTCGTAGAAGGTGCGCAGGATTACATTATGGATGCCCTGGCGTGGTGTGGTATTCACGCAACAGAAGGCCCGGGAATAGGTGGTAATTACGGCCCTTATGTACAATCTGAGCGCAAGGAAATGTACAAGCCTTACGCGGAAGAGCTGGTAGCTAATGAAAAAGCTTACTATGCATTTGATACTCCCGAAGAGCTGGATGCTGTCAGAGAACAGGCAAAAGCGATGGGCATGCCGAACTGGCAATACAATAGTGTTACGAGAACTTCACTGAAGAACTCCCTTACCTTGTCTGCTGATGAAGTATCCAAAAGGCTGGAAGCAGGGGAGCCTTATGTGATCCGCATGAAAATGCCAAGAAACAGAGACATCCGTTTTGAAGATATTATCCGTGGATGGGTAGTTGTAAATACGAATAACCTGGATGATAAAGTGCTTTTCAAAAGTGATGGGATGCCTACTTATCACCTGGCAAATATCGTGGATGACCATACGATGAACATCAGCCACGTAATCCGCGGGGAAGAATGGCTTCCATCTGCACCGCTGCATGTTTTGTTATATGAAGCATTTGACTGGGATTGCCCGAAATTCGCGCATTTGCCATTGCTGTTGCGTCCCGATGGAAACGGAAAGCTTTCCAAACGTGACGGAGACAGGCTCGGATTTCCTGTATTCCCTACAGACTGGTTTACGTCTGAAGGAGAAAAATATTCGGGATACAGGGAGCAGGGATATTTTCCCGGAGCATTTATTAACATGCTCGCATTCCTCGGATGGAACCCGGGAACTACCCAGGAGCTTTTCACTATCGAAGAACTGGCCAATGTTTTTACACTTGAAAGAGTAGGGAAAGCCGGGGCTAAATTCGATGCTGAAAAAACAAAATGGTTCCAGCAACAATACCTCAGAAGCACTTCGGATGAAGCATTGGCTGAGTTATTATCGCAGGAATTAAACAATAAATACGATAAAGAAGCGCTTGTATCCGTTTGTCACCTGATGAAAGAACGTGCTACGTTTGTGATAGATATTTACAATGAGGGCAAATACTTGTTGGAAAGGCCTGAAGTCTACGATGCACAAACCGTCTCCAAAAAATGGAAAGCAGATTCTGCGGAGATCATGGAAGACTGGAAAGACAGGTTATGGTCACTGACTGATTTCTCTGCAATCTCCATTGAAACAGCATTTAAATCGTACCTGGAAGCTAAAAACCTTGGCATAGGAGCGGTACTGCCTTTATTCAGGTTGCTGATCACAGGTGCTGCTATGGGGCCAAGCATGTTTGAAATAGCTTCTTTCCTCGGAAAAGAAGAATGTTTCGACCGCATGAGCATTGGACTTGAACAATTAAAATAATACAGGTGATCCGGTGCTACGGGCTGTAGTGCCGGAGATCTGCCATCAATAGAGGATATGAAACACACGATCGAAGTCAACGGGATCCGCTTATATGCATTTCACGGCTGTCTGCCGGAAGAAGGTAAGATAGGAGGAAACTACCTCGTGGACGTGTCCATGGTAACTGATTTCCAGCTTGCCGCACAAACAGACGACTTATCACTCACAATTGATTATGTGCAGGTAAACCGGATCGTTGCAGAAGAAATGGCGATCCGATCCAGGTTGATTGAGCACGTTGGCTATAGAATCGTTGAAAGGCTCAGGAAAGAGCTGAAAGACCTGCACAAGGTACGTGTGAAAATCACCAAGATCTGTCCGCCGATAAACGGAGACGTGGAAAACGTGGCTATTGTCATAGAAGATTGATTTCATACCTGGTGAAGTTCCATTATTACCTGCTGTATATCAAAACGTTAATATTTTTATAAGCAACCATTTTACTTTTCAGTCATTTTACTTGCTTATAAAGTTCGCAATTAGTATTTTTGCATCCGCTCAAATGGTTTCGTGGCCGAGCGGCTAGGCAGCGGTCTGCAAAACCGCGTACAGCGGTTCGAATCCGCTCGAAACCTCCAAAACCCTCTGTTGATTCAATGGAGGGTTTTTTATTGGACAAAAACCGCTCGGTATAAACACAAAAAAAGAGACCCGTTAAGGCCTCTTCCTTTAGAAATATAGGAGTATTTCTAGTTGTATATTATCCTTTTATTTGGATATCTGAAGGTTTTTAAATATTCTGATCGCATTTCCCTGATCATCTACGGCCATTACTATATATCCGTAATTTCCGGCAGGGACAGCTTCGCTCGTACGCTGATCCAAACCATCCCATTTGAAATGAGGATCGGTGGAAGTGTAAACGATATTATTTTTCTCATCCAGGATCGTCAGGCTGAATTCCTTCAAACGACTTGTCTGCAAATGAAAGAAATCATTGACTCCGTCATTGTTGGGTGTAAATATGTTTGGATATTCTCCAATTTTCCCCGTTATTTCTTTCGGAGCAGCAGACTGATGTTCTCCCGAAGCTTTCTTCTGGTCATCTCTTTTGTCATTTTCTGCTCTTTTCTGAGGCTCTTTGCCAACAGCAGAACCTTCATTTGAACGCTGGTCATCATTGGACGCTGCAGCAGGCCCTACGATCAGCGGAACACGCTCTTCCGGCTTTCTTTCCTCTGTAATATCACGTGTGGATTTGACACGGGTATTGTCTGAAGCAATCGTGTTGGCTTCAGGCGAAGCGATGCTTTCTTTAATAACCCCGTCTGAATCTCCGGTTTGCCTTTCCGGCTGTATTTCCTGTTGAACTGCGACATTACCTGAAGCAGGCATTTCAGTCTTCACCGAAGGAGATTTTTCAGCAGCCAGCCAAACAACAGTCCCTGTCACAATCACCGAAGAAGCGATTCCTATTGCCCATTTGGCGGCAACGGAAATCCCTTTTGCAGCAGCTGTAGCAGCCGTGTTTCCTATCTGAGACTGTATTCCCGTCCACAAATCGCTCCTTACAGGAACCTCATGGCCGGAAAGCTTCTCCGAAAACAGTTCTTTTATATAATCTTTATCTTTCAATTTCCAGTTTCTCTAATTGTGTTCTTAAATATGCCCTTGCCCTTGAATATTGTGATTTCGATGTATTTTCAGTTACCCCCAATATATCCGCAATTTCCTTGTGGCTGTATCCTTCAATGGCAAACATGTTGAAAACAACCTTGTAACCATCGGGAAGCAGCTGTATCAGTTTCAGCAGATCATCAGCCATCAGCTGATCAGTTGCAGATTCCAGGTTCGTAACCTTATATTCAACATCTTCCAGTTTGGTATCTCCCAAATGACGCTTATTCCTGCGCAAGGCATCCAGGGAAGTATTGACCATGATCCTGCGGACCCAGCCTTCCAGCGATCCTTCCATCTTAAAATCCGGAAGCTTGCTGAATACTTTCACAAATCCCTCCTGCAAAACATCTTCTGCTTCCATCGTATCACTCGTATAGCGCATACAAACAGACATCATTTTAGAGGCAAACTTATCAAACAACATTCGCTGAGCTTTGGCATTACCTTTCACACATTCAACTACCAAGGTATTGTCATCCATAGCTCTTGCTTATTCTTCAGACTTAAATTGCAGGAAAAAAGTTGCACCTCGTTCAAAAAACCCTTTAGGAATCCTTTATTGTTAATTTTTAGGAATACCATTTTTTATAATCCCGTGTGATTTTGACTAACATTCACAAGCTGTTAACTATATAACAGGCTTTTTACAGGTAATTTAGGCGCTTTTAAGAACATCCTGTTTCACCAGTATGCTTCCAATTCTGCAAAAACAATTAAATATCAATAGTTTTAATATAAAACAATAAAAAACTACTTTCGTCAACTGATTCAAAGTTAAATATGTTTTCAAGACCTTCCCTTGTTTTAATATTGAGTTTTTGTTTTCTGGCGGTTTCTACTGTTAAAACGCAAACAAAAGTACAGCCCGGAAAATGGAATGCTTCCCTGCAACTTACTCCGGACACGAAGCTTTCATTCCGGATGGAAGTGAAGAAACACAAGGAAAGCTACGCTTTTTCAATTCATAATGCAGAGGAAAAGATCACACTTAACAAGCCTGTAAATGAAGGTGATTCGGTAAGTCTGGAATTTCCAAACTTTCATTCGGTACTTAAATTCAAGATTGAAAATAAGCATTCACTAAATGGTTACTGGACCAATTTCAACAAAGGAAAAAATTACAGGATTCCTTTCAAAGCTGATTATATTAAAGAGACAAAATTTTATGTACCGGCACCGGCAGCTGATTTCTCCGGTCGCTGGAAAACGACATTTGATCCGAACACAAAGGATCCATACATGGCTGTAGGTATCTTTAATTCTTACAGAGATAAAATTTATGGCACCTTTCTGACAGAAACGGGAGACTATAGATTCCTGGAGGGCAAAATAACCGGGACAAGAATGGAGCTTTCAGGATTTGATGGTTCGCATGCTTTTCACTTCACAGGAGTTTTGAAAGAAAATAAGATCAATGGCCATTTCTATTCGGGAAAACATTTCAAAGGAGAATGGACAGCAGAGCTCGATTCCTCTTTCCAGCTGAGAAATCCCGATTCTCTAACCTATATTGTCAAAGAAGAGCCTTTCGCTTTCAAAGTAAAAGACCTGGAAGGAAATGACTTTTCTTTCCCGCAGAACAAATTCGACAATAAAGTGACGATCGTACAAATCATGGGAACCTGGTGTCCGAATTGCATGGATGAAACCAAATATTTCAAAGAATTGTATGATAAATACCACGATCAGGGACTTGAGATTATTTCTATCGGTTACGAAACACCGAACAACTTTGCTGAACAGGCAGAAAAAATCAGGCTGCTTCAAAAAAGGCACCAGCTGGAATTTACCTTCCTGGTAGGCGGACCTGCCAATAAAGGATTAGCTTCCGAGCAGTTTTCCATGCTGAACAAAATCATTTCTTATCCAACATCGATCTTCATCGGAAAAGACGGTAACGTAAAAAGGATCCACACGGGATTCAATGGACCGGGAACCGGAGAGGTTTATCTTAACTACGTGAAGGAAACCAATGCATTCATCGAGGAGCAGCTCAAACAATAATCAATGGTTCACTTCAGGACGGCTTTCTGCATTGCCCAACAACCAGGCAGTATGAAAAACGAGCGTGGAAACCTGCCTGATCTTTTCGAAATTAATGTGTTCAATATCATCCGTTGATTGATGATAATCATCGTGGAAACCTCCGAAGTAAAAGATACTTGGAATGTTGTTTTTCGCAAAATTATAATGATCCGAGCGAAAATATAGCTTCATCGGATGATTCAAATCATTGTATGTATAATCCAGGTCCAGTCGTGTATAGGTAGCATTCGCAAAGGCTTGTTTGAAGTGCAGGTCATCGCTGAGCATATTGGACCCGATCACAAATACGGAAAATGCATCCTCCTCAGAAGGTTTGGTTACCCTTCCGATCATGTCAATATTGAGATCTGTAATTGTATTTTTAAGCGGTATCAATGGATTGTCCGTATAATAAGAAGATCCCAGCAAACCCATTTCTTCCCCGGTCAATGCAATAAAAAGCACGGAGCGTTTCGGCTGCTTTCCATCTTTTTGCGCCTTGCAGAAGGCCTGTGCAATCTCAAGCATACCTGAAGTTCCCGAGCCATTGTCATCTGCTCCATTGTGGATTTTCCCGTTTTTGATACCTATATGGTCATAATGTGCACTAATGACAATGACTTCATTTTTCAGTATGGGATCACTTCCTTCTACAAATGCCAATACATTTTCCGTAGGTACATATACAGGTGCCGGATTCAGCTTTACTTTCACTGAAACTTTGTTAGTGCCAACATTCAATCCACTGAACAATTCCTCTGCCGACTTCTTATTGACAAACAAATAAGGCACTTTGATATTTTCCCTGATCAGGGAAAGTCCTTCAGATTTATATTCAGTAAAATACCTGGCATCATAATTCCGCAGCAAAAAGATAATTCCTTTGGCTTTTAATCCGGCAATATGCGATTCGTTGAAGGCAGTATAATTATCTATTTCAACAAGCAGGTAATTATCTGAAACATCACTTTTGATATTCATCAGATCTTCACCCCGCATATATATAGCTTCACGCAATGAAAAACTGAAAGGCTGGTATAAACCGTTAAATCCAAAATCCTGCGGATAGCTGAGGGTTTGTTTCCCCCAGCTTATGGTTCCTGATTTTATTTTTTCCAGCAAGTTGAAAGACTGGAAGTAATTTCCGGCACCTTTTACAGGAGCACAACCCATGGCTTCAAATTGCTCCTTAATATAAGCAGCTGCTTTGTGTTGTCCTGCTTTACCTGTTTCTCTTCCTTCCAATGCATCCGAAGCCAACACAGAAAGGTGTCTTCTCAAATCTATTGTATCTATATATTTAGCGTAATTTTCATTTAAATCCTGCGAAAATATATTACCTGCAGTGAAAACAGCCGCAACTGCAAATCCTTTGATCCCGAAAATCACAAAGCTATTTTTTCCACACGTTTCTGGTGCCTTCCACCTTCAAAATCGGTAGAGAAGAAAACATCTACGATCTCCAGCGCTTCTTCCTCGGAAATGAAACGGGCTGGAAGCGTCAGGATATTCGCATTGTTATGCTGCCTGGCAAGAGCGGCTATTTCTTTGGTCCAGCACAAAGCACTTCTCACTCCCTGGTGTTTATTAGCTGTCATGTTGATCCCGTTGCCGCTTCCGCAGAGTAAGATCCCCAACATGTTTTCATTGCTTTCAACCATGGAAGCCACAGGATGTGCATAATCCGGATAATCAATGCTCTCTTCAGAGTAACATCCTTTGTCATCCAAAGAAAAACCCTTTTCTTCTAAATGTTTTATGATCTTTTGCTTTAATTTGAAACCAGCATGGTCACAACCGATGGGAATAATTACTTCTTGGTGCATCTTTCTTAATTTTTATCAAAGGTAAGCCTTATTAACATTTCTGCCAAGTTGTAAACATTGTGTGTTTTTAGAAAATGGGAAACGCCTGGAAATAAGGCATCCGGTTTTATGAAATATGCACATGAAACATAAAATTTATGTTAATAACAGTTGAAATAAACTGATAAGTAAAGCTTGTTTTATTCATCAATAATTTAAATTGCGTTTATATCTGGATAATACAAGCAAAGTTTTGTTCATTTATAAGAAATATATGCACGACTTATGAGCAATATAAACAGAGAAAAAGTGAAGGAAGTTATCCAATATTTCGCTATCAACATCTTTGTTAATAAATGCCTTTATAGTAACAAAACCAAAACATTGGTCGCTTTTCAGATGTTGATAAAATGACTACTTTTGGTGATAACTGAAAAAACAAACGAATCTGGATTATTTTTCTTCACAGTATGAACAACCTTAATAAAAGAAATAAATATCTTTTTAATAAATTCTTTTCTTTTAAATATATAAAATCAGGATTGGCTGTGCTTGTTTGTTTATTGAATTCTAATGCGTATCTTCAGGAAACAGACTCTCTTTTCCCTCAGAAATATTATTACAATTCAGGCAGCATATCCAGCGAAGGAACCCTGGAAAACGGCGTACCACAAGGGAATTGGAGAAATTACTATGAAGACGGAATCCTGAAAAGTGAAGGCAAAAAACTGGATGGAAAATCGGTCGGTGAATGGACTTTTTATGCTCCGGACGGCAAGAAAGAAAAACGGATCACTTACGACCGAAATCTGAAGAACGGGAGTTATCAACAATTCGATTCTCTCGGGTTGGTCAAAATGGAACAATGGTATACCAATGATACTTTGCAGGGAGTTTCCAGGACGTTTATCCAGGGCAGGCTTCAGGCAGAAAGCATTTATGTAAACGGCCGTAAAGAAGGAATCGAAAAAATATACGATAACAAGGATGGAAGAGTCATTGAAACTATTCAATACAATGCAGGTGAACCAACTTCCAGGTTATCCCTGAACCGGTTCAGTAAAGACAATAAAAAAACAGGGCTCTGGCGCACCTATTATCCGGATGGCAGAATGCAATCGGAATGCTTGTACGATAAGGATGTTGTGATACAGGACTGCAAGACATGGAATGAAAAAGGGATCCTGGTGCGCAAAAACGAAGGATCATCCGAATTTAAGGAGATGCCTGAGGTAAGACAGCAATTCCATCCCAATGGTACGCTGGCTTCTTTTGGAGCCTATTCCGGTAAAAGTAAAAACGGCGTTTTCAGTGCATTCGATTCAACAGGTAGATTGCTTGGATCGGAAATTTATGAAATGGATACGCTCAGGGCACAAGGTTTCGTATTGCCTGATGGTGTTTATGACAGCAGCTGGGTATATTTATATCCTAACGGCCAGAAGTCTTCCCAGGGGAAATACAAAGATGGCGTTAAAACAGGCCTATGGACATTTTACAACAGCCAGGGAAAAGTGATCCAGAAAGGCTATTACCGCCGTGGGTATGTAGATGGCGAATGGAACTGGTATTATGCAAACGGACAGCTGAGAAGAAAAGAGTCTTATGTACGCGGCATATTAGAAGGACTGAAGACAGAATATGATTCTACCGGCAATAAACTGACGGAAGGAAATTATATCAACGACCTTCCGAATGGCCCCTGGTTCTACCACGTGGACGAGCACATGGAAGAAGGCACTTACAATATGGGCCAGAAGACAGGCGTATGGAAGTATTACTACCGGGAGGAAACCCTTAAATTCAAAGGTGCTTTCAAAGACGATAAACCGTTAGGAAGACATGTAATCTATCATACAAACGGAAAGGTCAGTGAGATCGGAAAATATAAGAATGGCTTAAAGCACAAAGATTGGAAAGTATATGATGAAAAAGGGAATCTCCTGCATGTTTATGCTTATAAAAACGGAGTACTGATGGCTGTAGACGGGGAATATATCAAAAAGCGGGAACGGGGATAGGCGCAGTAACCGATCATTTTCCGGTTTCTTGTAAAATATAAAAAACACTTTTATTCATGGAATTTTAATGAAAATGGCTGATCTTGCCGGCCAATATCCGCTGCCGGAAAATCTTTTTACATCCAATCTGACTATCTTGGAATCAACTAATTGTTACAGTGACAGAACGCTCCATAGGACAGATAAAAATAGATAACTCGCATAGAATAAAATATTTAATTAACTTTGAAAAGGAAAATTCTGAGCTTATGTTAAAGATAAATGTATTGGTTGTTGAAGATGAATCCATTGTATCAAAGGATATACAACATAGTTTGAATAAACTTGGATACCAGGTGGCGGGTGCAGCAGCAACCGGTGAAAAAGCCATTGAGCTTGCGCGTTCCGAACGTCCCGACCTGGTTTTGATGGACATAATGCTAAAAGGTGAAATGAATGGGGTAGAAGCTGCTGAAATCGTACGCAGAGAGCTGAAGATCCCGGTAATCTTTCTGACAGCATACGCGGATGAGGCCACTTTAAGCAAAGCTAAGATCACCGAACCCTACGGCTATATCATCAAGCCTTTTAAGGAAATTGATCTCCACACGTCCATTGAAATGGCCATTTACAAGCATCAGAAAGAAATGGAGCTTGAAAAGGAAAGAGATCTGCTCTTTTCCCTGGCGGAAAACAAAGAAAGCCACAACGACGGTTTCATTTTCGTCAAAGCACACAGCAAGCTGATCAAGCTAAAAACCAAAGACATTTTCTTCATAGAAGCATTGAAAGATTACGTGGTGATCAATACGGCCGATACACGCTATACGATCCATTCCACGATGAAGGAAATAGAGCAGAAAATGGGAACAACAGAATTTATCCGTGTACACAGATCATTCATTGTGCGTCTCGATAAAATAGTTTCTATTGAATTTCCGAACCTCCAGCTGGAGAATGATAAAAAGCCTATTCCGATCGGTGGTTCTTACAGGGATGACCTGAACAACAGGATCAAACTCGTATAAAATAAAAAAGGACCATCCAGCTGGATGATCCCTGATTTGGTTACAGATTTTAAACCAGTTCCAGGTTGATCTGCCTTTTCCTGGTATCTACTTCAAGTACTTTAACTTCTACGGCATCTCCGAAGTTGTATTCAGATTTGGTCTTCGCACCTACGATCTTATATTTCTCCTGGTCGAAGAAATACCTGTCTCCCGGAATTTCCGCCAGCGGAACCATACCCTCGCATTGGTTGTCATCCATTTTCACAAATATGCCGAATTCAGCAATTCCTGAGATTGTACCCTTGAATGTTTCTCCTACATGATCATGCATGAACAAGGTCTGGAAGTATTTGTTGGATTCGCGTTCTGCTTCCACTGCTTTTCTTTCATTGCGTGAGATCCGTTTGCAGATATCATTCAGCTGATTACCGTAACGGTGCTGCTTTTTTTCCAGCTCTTCAAACAGGATGCGGTGAACGATAAGGTCAGCATACCTGCGGATGGGAGAAGTGAAGTGTGTATAGTAAGGGAATGCCAGTCCGTAGTGGCCGATATTCTGAACTTCATACGTAGCTTTTGCCATGGACCGGATCGCCATAGTCTGGATAAGCGAATACTCATTTTTCAGCCGGATATCTTCAAGCAGCGAATTTATCGCCCTGGAAATCTCATCCGGATGATTGAAATCAAGTTTGTAACCGAACTTGTCAATGAAAATTCTGAAAACAGCAATTTTTTCCGGGTCCGGGCTGTCGTGGCAGCGGTATACAAATGGAATTACGTCTCTCTTATTGTCGGGCTTGCCGATGAATGTTGCCACTTTTTTGTTGGCAAGCAACATGAATTCCTCTACAAGCTTGTGCGCATCTTTGGAAGTTTTGAGTATGACATTTACAGGATTTCCTTCAGCATCCAGTTCGAAACGCATTTCTTCTGATTCAATGTTCATCGCACCGCTTTTCATACGTTTTTTCCGCAGAATTTTAGCGATTTTATCTAAAAACAGGATTTCTTTGCTGAAATCACCTGGTTTCCCTTCGATGATCTCCTGTGCCTGCTCATAAGTAAATCTGCGGTCAGAATGAATGACCGTTTTGCCGAACCACTGATTGATGACCTTTCCTTTTTCATCCATTTCGAACACAGCCGAAAAGCTGTATTTATCTTCGTGGGGACGGAGCGAGCAAGCCATGTTAGATAACTGCTCAGGGAGCATCGGGATCACGCGGTCAACAAGGTAAACAGAGTTAGAGCGCTTGAGCGCCTCAACATCCATCGGTGTCCCTGGCTGTACGTAGTGGCTCACGTCTGCAATGTGCACACCAATCTCCACATTTCCGTTTTCCAGCCATTTCAAAGAGATCGCATCATCAAAATCCTTGGCATCTACCGGGTCTATCGTCAAAGTAGTTACTTTCCTGAAATCGCGGCGTTTTTTGATATCTTCCGGATCAAGGTCCATGGTTACTTTTTCTGCTGCTGCAATTACTTCCTGGGGAAAACGTGGATCAATTCCCTGGTTAACCAGGATGCCGAGCATTTCAGTATCGTTGCTGCTTTTAGGGCCTAATACCTCGATTACTTCACCGAAAGGACTTTGTGAAGATTTGGGCCATGCAGTAATTTTTACCAGTACTTTATCCAGGTTCTTTGCACCGTTCATCTTTTCTTTCGGAACATAAATGTCGATGCCGTTTCTCTGGTTGTCCGGGATGAAGAATGCAAATTTCTCATGCACTTCAAGCGTTCCTACAAATTGTGTCCTTTCCCGCTGCACGATCTCCAGTACCTGGCCTTCGGCTTTAGTAGCTGTTTTTTTAGTGACCGCCACGCGGACGATATCGCCGTTCATGGCATGATTGGTATGCTGAGGGGCAATGAAAATATCGGATTCTCCTTTATCTGTAAGCAGAAATGCGGAACCACGCTGTGTCAGTTGGATCTCTCCTTCAACACTTGTGTTCTCCTGGTTCATTCTGAAAGTACCATGACCGGTTTCTTTGAGGAAACCAGCATTTACGAGGTCTTTCAATACCCCGAACGCCTGCTTGCGCAGTTCGCTTTCTTTGATACTTAAGAGTGAGCATATTTCCTTGTGGCTCAAGGATGAGGAAGGATTCTTGTCGAATAATTTACGGATGATGTGGGTAAGGCTTCCTTTGAATTTGCTGGTTTTCTTTTCGCGTTTAGCTTTTTTTTTAGCCATTATTTATATTTAATCTTTTGCTAAATTACGATAAATTTCAAGCAATAATGGCATACTATTGTTAATCAATTGATAACTTTGTTAAAAAACGAGAATTATGAACGCAATCGTCGAAGCAGCACTGAATGAACAAATACTCAAGGAAAGTTCATCTTCACAATACTACCTGGCCATGGCCTCCTGGGCAGAAAACCAGGGTTTGAACGGCACGGCGAAATTTTTATACAACCAGTCCGATGAAGAGCGTTTTCACATGCTGAAACTTGTTAAATTCATCAACGAAAGAGGAGGTAAGGCAGTAATTCCATCCATCGAAAGGCCACCTTTTGAATTCAATAACCTGGAAACGGTCTTTGAATCGTTGTTAAGCCATGAGATCGCAGTTACCGAAAGCATCAACAACCTGGTAGATATCTGCCTGAAAGAAAAGGATTATACAACACATAATTTTGTGCAGTGGTACGTTGCGGAACAGCTGGAAGAAGAAGCACAGGCAAGAACAATCCTTGACAAACTGCGCCTGATCGGCGGAGACAAAGGAGGAATGTACATGTTTGACCGCGACCTTGAAAACTCTGCCATCCATCCGGCAGTCCCTGCAAGCCCACCGGCGAAGTAATAGCATAATATTTTGAAGGTTAATTAGTTAAATTGATAAATCCCGAAGTGGAAACTTGTCTGAACTAATTAACCTTCAAACGTTCAACTATTTTCTTATATTTGATGATTATGAGAAAACTGCTGCTTCTTTTGTTCGTGCTGGTTTTCCTGCAGAATTTCGCTCAAAATCCATATCGTTTTCGCAATTACACTATCAATGACGGCTTGTCCCAAAGTGCTGTAACTGCGATTATCCAGGATGAAATAGGAGCGCTTTGGATAGGAACACAGGATGGGCTTAACCGTTTCGACGGACAAACTTTTGAAAATTTTACTTCCGACAACACGGAAGGACTGGAAAACGAATACATACATTCCGCCATCAGGACCAGGAATGGCAGGCTGTGGTTCGGGACCGCCAACGGCCTGAGCTGCTACAATCCCCTCAAAGAAACCTTCAAAGCTTATCAATATCCTGGAAACTCTGCCTTGCAGGTTGAAAGTATGGTAGAAGATGCATCCGGTACCATCTGGTTCGGAAGTGCTTCTTCAGGCATGTACGTGCTCAATCCATCCACCGGAAAAATCAAGCCTTTCAGGACCGCGCTTCCTTCCAACAAGATCCAGTTTATTGCCCTGCTTGACGACAGGCAACTGTTTGTGAGTACGGAAGACAAGGGGCTTTTTGTGCTGGATTTGAAACACAGGACGGTTAAATCGATTAATATCTGGGGCAAAAAAGGAAGTTTTGTGCGTGTAAATACGATCCAGCCGATGAACAGCGGCAGATGGGTCATAGGGACCAATCAAGGCTTATATATGCTCAATCAAGAGGAGAAACAAGCAAAGCCATTTCTGCCGGAACTGGATGCAGATTACGGAATGCTGGAAATTTCAGACATCCTGGTGGAATCTGAGGAAACCTTTTTCCTGGCGACAAAATCCCATGGATTATTTACGATTTCCATTCAAAACAACCGCGCAGATATTATCCAGAGCACAACGGATATTTTCCAGAAAAGCAGTTTGTTGCACAATACGCTGAATGTGCTTTTCAAAGATATGACGGGTACATTCTGGGTCGGAACGGACAGAGGGCTCGGAAGCTTTGATCCCATCAACGCAGGTTTTATGGGTGTGGGGGCCAGCGGTAACCTTACCAAAGGAATTCCTTCTTCCAGCGTGTGGTGTTTCGGAGAAGATGCGCAGGCAAAATATGTTTTTATAGGCACGGATAATGCGGTTTCCCGCCTCGACAGGAAATCGGGAAAATTCGAACAGTTTTTCAGGAACAGAAACCAGAGCAACCAGGCGGAAGTTAATGAAACATCCATTCTCAGCTTGTATGTCATCAATGCATCTGAACTGCTGGTGGGCACTACAGATGGACTTTTCCTGCTAAAAATTAACGGGCCTGGATCTTATGCTTTTGAAAAGATCAAGTACAAAGGTGTACTGAACCCATCCAATTTCGAACGGATCTACAGGATGGTTCACTGGAAAGAACAAAAATATTTTTTGGCCACCAAAGGCGGAGCTTTGCTTTACGACAGGGCGAAAGGAGACTTTGAGACTTTTGAGCACAATCCTAAAAACCAGCAGGGGTCAATCAGTCCGGGAGTGTGCAGGCTGGTATATAAAGATCAGAATGGAAAGATCTGGTTTGCAACCAGTGTCGGCGGGCTGAATGAGCTTCGTGAAACTGAAAAAGGGCTGAAAATAGTTCCGTCGGCCTACAATAATGTCCTGACACGGCTTTCCAAAGATTACATCACTTATATTACACAGGTATCTCCTGAAGTTTATTGGCTGGGGACCATGGGATCAGGGATTATCCGCCTGGACGTTGCTTCCAGGAAGGGGAAGATATACAGCAAGAAAAATGGCCTGCCCAACAATGTAGTTTACGGCATTCTCTGCGACCAGTTCGGGAACCTGTGGCTCAGTACCAACAAGGGGATCTCCAAATTCGATCCGGCGCGGGAAAAAGCCAGGAATTTTACCGAGATAGACGGCCTGATGAGCAATGAGTTTAACCAGGGAGCTTACATGCAATCCGCTACGGGAGAATTTTATTTCGGAGGCATATACGGATACAATTATTTCCGTCCCGAATCCCTCAACAACAGGTTTAAAACCGTTGAAGTAAGCTTTACCAAACTCAAGCTGGATGCAGGCTGGCTCAAACCAGGAGATGACACGAAGATCCTGCACACGACCATTTCGCGCACTTCAGCGATCAAGCTTTCTTCCAGGCAGAGAAGCTTCACCATTCGGTTCATGGCCATCGACCTGAGCAATCCTGACCTGGTATCCTATAAATACCTGCTCGAAGGATCTGAAGAAGGAGAAATTAACCTGGGCAATTCCAACCAGATCCATTTCAATTCCCTGCAGCCAGGACAGTATGTACTGAAAATATATGCCAGGCTTGGCAATGGGCACTGGAGCGAACAACCGGCTTCCCTCGAAATCCGCATTGCAGCTCCTTTCTGGCAGACCGCCTGGTTCTGGATACTGATCGTCATGTTCCTCGGGATCTTTACGTATGTGTTCATCCGCAAAAAGATCGACAACGAGCGCAGGGAACAAGTGCGCCTGGAAATGAAAATCGCTGAAAGAACGCGGGAGATCAGGGAGCAGAACGTAAAGATAGAGAAACAGAAAAGGACGATCGAAGAGAAGAAAAATAACCTCGAGGTACAGAAAAAGCTGTTGGAGATCGAAAAAGAGAAAACGGAAAAACTGCTGAAAAACATCATCCCTGAATCTACTTACGAAGAGCTGAAGACCAAAGGAAAGGCAAGTGCCCGGGGTTACAAGACCGTTTCGGTGATGTTTACAGATTTTGTAGGATTTACGAAAATCGCTGAAAAGATGAAACCTACCGAGCTGGTCAATGAGCTGGATATTTACTTCCGGAAATTTGATGAAATCGTGGTGCGGAATAACCTCGAAAAGATCAAGACGATCGGTGATGCATATATGTGTGCAGGAGGAGTACCCGTGAGAAATAACACCAATCCCATTGATGCCTGCCTGGCTGCGTTGCAGATCCAGGAAAGCATGGAGACCATGCGCATGGAAGCGCGGGAATCCGGCAGGGTAGTATGG
>Ga0247732_10000479_pt1 | contig 19055 bp, 17 predicted proteins | sample UWRJL163409C2_FD_180940 | JGI IMG/M metagenome (GOLD analysis project Ga0247732, IMG submission 180940) | Plant litter microbial communities from Arlington Agricultural Research Station in Wisconsin, United States - UWRJ-L163-409C-2 | ecosystem: Environmental > Terrestrial > Plant litter >...
GCTGCTCGACAACTTCGAGTGGGCCTGGGGCTACGACAAGCGCTTCGGCATCGTGCGCGTCGACTACGACACGCAGGAGCGCACGATCAAGGACTCCGGACGCGCCTTCGCGGCCGTGTTCGCGGGCCGGCCCGCCGCGCAGTAGCCGCGCGACGCGGGCATCCGCGCATCCGGCCGCGCGTCAGGCGTTCGTGCCGAAGTCGGGACTGCTCTCGCGGGTCTCGAGCGAGTCGAGTTCCTGAAAGATCGTGAGCTGCAGGCCGGCCGGCGCGTCGAGGCGCGAGTTGACCGAGCGCCACGGCGTCTCGCGCGGCTCGGCGATCAGCTCAGCACCGGCCTCCACGAGATCAGCGGTGACCGATGGCGAGTCATCAACCTCGAAGGCGATCCGGATGCGCGCACTCGGTTTTCCCTCGGCCTCGACCCGGTCGATCATGCGCACCTGCGCGGGGTTGGAGATCTCGAGGGTGGCGAGACCGGCGTTGAGGATCATCACCTTCGCATCGCCCTCCCCCTCGTAGGCGGCCTGCTCGCTGAGGCCGAGCACATCGCGGTAGAACGCGACGGCGGCGTCGTAGTCTTCGGCCTCGACCACGAGACGGAGCTGGCGAACGGAGGTGGGCGGAATCGATTCAGTCATACTGCGAGCCTAGGAGCTGGTCGGGGGCAGACCTGCACTGAGGTGCGGAGATGTGTCGCTTCGCAGGCCACGGAAGCGACACTTTTCCGCACCTCACTGAGGCGATCCGCCGTGTCGGCGGTGCCGCGCGCAGCGGCCGAGGCTCGCGCTTCTAGAATGGGACCCTCTCATCAGAAGGGCCCCGTCAATGACGATCGACCACTCCGAGCAGGCGACCACCCCGCAGGCGCCCACACTCGAGATGGTCGCGCACGTCGCCGGAGTCTCTCGCGCCACGGTGTCGCGCGTCGTCAACGGCTCGACCGCGGTCACGCCGCAGGTGACCGCCCTGGTGAACGCCGCCATCGAGAAGCTCAACTACGTGCCCAATCGCGCCGCGCGTTCGCTCGCGAGTCGGCGCACGAACGTGATCGCGCTCATCGTTCCCGAGCAGACGTCGACCGTGTTCAGCGACCCCTTCTTCGCCGCCGTCATCCAGGGCGTGGCCGTCTACCTCAACGACACCGACTACACGCTCAACCTGCTCATCGCGTCGGAGTCGTCGAGCGACAAGACCCGGCGCTATCTGCTCGGCGGCAACGTCGACGGCGCGCTCGTGGTGTCGCACCACTCCGGCGACCACTCCTACACCCGCCTCGGCCAGAAGCTGCCGATCGTCTTCGGAGGGCGCCCCCTGACTCCCGAGCTCGACGACAGCTACTTCGTCGACGTCGACAACGTGGCCGCCGCGCGCGCGGCGACGGAGCACCTCATCGCCCTCGGCCGCACCCGCATCGCCACCGTGGCCGGCCCCCAGGACATGCCGCCCGGTGTCGATCGGCTGCGCGGCTGGCGAGAGGCCATGGAAGCCGCGGGGCTCGCCGACGACCTCGTCGAGATCGGCGGCTTCTCGCCCGCATCGGGGGCGGATGCGATCGGTCGGCTCCTCGACCGCGACGCGTCGATCGACGCGGTGTTCTTCGCGAACGACCAGATGGCGGCGGGGGCCTACCCGGTGCTGCGCGAACGGGGACGGGCGATTCCCGGCGACATCGCCGTGGCGGGGTTCGACGACGACCCGCTGGGCACCGCGCTGAGCCCGACGCTCACGACCGTGCACCAGCCCTCGTCGGAGCTCGGAGCGGGCATGGCCGACGCCCTCGTGCGGCTGATTGCGGGCGACACGATCGAGCACGCGCAGATCATGTCGACCACACTCGTGGTCCGCGAGTCGTCGGGAGCGGCGCCGGTCGCGTAGGCCGTCCAACCCACCCTGCGCCGATCGAGTAGGCCGGCCACGGCCGTATCGAGAAGGTCTCGCGAGTGGTCTCGATACGTCGGCTCGTTCCTCGCGCGACTACTCGACCGGCGCAGGGTGCAGAGGCGCGCGACTACTCGACCGGCGCGGCCGGTGCGGGGGCCGTGTGGCCGAGGCCGACGGCGGGCAGGATGATTCCGTCGATGATGGTGATCAGGAACTCGCGGTCGACGGGCTTGCGCAGAATGAGCGATCGATACGCCACCATCGACGGCGAGATCAGCGAGACCAGCTGAATATCGGTGTCGGCCGCGATCTCGCCGCGCTCGATGGCCCGGGTCAGCAGCATGCGGTTGATGCGGGCGCGCGGTTCGACGATGGCCTCGTTGGCTGCGTCTGCGAGCTCGGGGGCCGACGACAGCATCGACGCAAGCCCGGCCATCACCTTGAGCTTGCGCTCGGCGTCGTGAATCGACGGCGGCCGGATCATGGCGACGAGATCGCCGCGCAGGGTGCCGGTGTCGGGAATGGAGAGCGACTCGAGGTCGCCTTTCTTCATGCAGGCCACAGCGTCGAGCACGAGCTCGTTCTTCGAGGTCCACCTGCGGTAGACCGTGGCCTTGCCCGCGCCGGCGCGGGAGGCGACCATGTCGATCGTCATGCCGTCGAAGCCGGTCTCGGCGAGAACCTCGACCGCGGCATCCAGAATCTGCTGGTCTTTGGCAGGGTCTCGCCTGCGGCCGAGTTTGGGGGTGTCACTGCTCGTGTGAACGTCGTCGAGCTGCGTCATTGCGCTCGTCTCCTTCTGTTGTCCGCGATGTGCTGCAGCACCTACTCTAGCAATTAGGGAACTGTTAAGAATCGGAACTGGATAAATTCGGAACTACAGCTATCCGGAACTGTTGAGTTTCGTATATGCTGGCCACATGACTCAGACCTCTCTCTCGCCCTCGAGCGTCGCCGACGCTGCGAAGGTCTCTTCACGCCGCTGGCTGACGCTCACCGTCGTCGCCCTCGCCCAGCTCATGGTCGTTCTCGACTCCACCGTCGTCAACATCGCCCTCCCCGCCGCCCAGGCCGACCTCGGCTTCAGCGACGGCGACCGCCAGTGGGTCGTCACGGCCTACTCCCTCGCCTTCGGAAGCCTCCTGCTGCTCGGCGGGCGCGTCTCCGACCTGATCGGCCGCAAACGCACCTTCATCATCGGCCTCATCGGATTCGCCGTCGCCTCGGCCCTCGGAGGAGCCGCCGAGAGCTTCGGAACGCTCGTCGCGGCCCGCGCGCTGCAGGGCGTGTTCGGCGCATTGCTCGCTCCCACCGCCCTCGCCGTGCTCACCACCACCTTCACCATTCCCAAGGAGCGCGCCCGCGCATTCGGAATCTTCGGCGCGATCGCCGGCGCCGGTGGAGCTGTCGGCCTGCTGCTCGGCGGGTTCCTCACGGAGCGCTTCGACTGGCGCTGGAACCTCTACATCAACGTCTTCATCGCTGTCATCGGCGTGATCGGCGCGGCCGTCTACCTCTCGGAGTCGAAGCGCACCGGCCCCCGTCCGAAGCTCGACATCCCGGGCACGGTGCTCATCTCGGGCGGCCTCTTCGGCCTTGTCTACGGCTTCGCGAACGCCGAGACCGACGGCTGGGACTCGCCCCTGACCTGGGGCATGCTCGCGGGCGCCGCCGTGCTGCTGGTCGCCTTCGTCCTCTGGCAGCGCCGGGCGGCCCACCCCCTGCTTCCGCTGAAGATCGTGCTCGACCGCAACCGCGGCGCGGCCTACGCCTCGGTGCTCATCGCGGGCGCCGGCATGTTCGGCATCTTCCTCTTCGTGACCTACTACCTGCAGGCCTCGTTGGGCTTCTCCCCCATCCAGACCGGCCTGTCGTTCCTGCCGATGATCGCGATGCTCGTTCTGGCCGCCCAGCTCGGCACGAACCTCTTCGTTCCGCGCTTCGGCCCGAAGATCATGGTGCCCGCCGGAATGATCATCGCCATGATCGCGATGGTCATGCTCACCAGGCTCGACCTCGACAGCAGCTACGCGGCCAACGTGCTGCCGGCGCTCATGATCATGGGCTTCGGCATGGGCACGATCATGCCCGCCTCGATGCAGACCGCCACCCTCGGCGTCGACCGTGAGTTCGCGGGAGTCGCCTCGGCGATGGTCAACACGAGCCAGCAGGTCGGAGGCTCGATCGGCGTGGCACTGATGAACACGCTCGCCGCCACCGCGGCCGCCGACTACCTCGCGTCGAACGCCCCGGTCACCGCCGAGGTCGCTGCGAACGCCGCCATCGCCAGCTATGCCACCGCCTACTGGTGGGGCGCCGGCTTCTTCGCCTTCGGCGCCGTGGTCGCAGCCCTGCTGTTCCGCCGCCGCGGCCAGGGCCTGTCGCTGAGCCACGGTGCGGCGCCCGCCGGGGCCGGCGCATCCGACTCGGCAGACGCCGTGCCGATGCCCGTGCACTAACCCCGCTCGCACCACCCTCGTTCGCGCCCGCTCGGCGCATCCGCTGCCCTTCGACCGGTGGCGGATGCGCCGGCCGGGCGCGCATGTGTTGCCGCGCGGCGGCCGTCGGCTAGACCGGCGGGGCGCCCACCACGACCACGCCCGGCAGGCGGTCGCGCATCACCTGGATGGCCTCGGGGTTCTGGTCGACCAGCACGAACCGACGGCCCAGGGCCTGCGCGACGGCGCCGGTCGTGCCGCTGCCGGCGAAGAAGTCGAGAACCCAATCGCCCTCGCGGCTCGATGCCTGCACGATGCGCCGCAGGATGCCCTCGGGCTTCTGGGTGGGATAGCCGGTCTTCTCGCGGCCGGTCGGCGACACGATCGTGTGCCACCACACGTCTGTGGGCAGCTTTCCACGGGCGACCTTCTCGGCCGTCACCAGCCCCGGGGCCATGTACGGCTCGCGGTCGACCGTCGACGAGTCGAAGTAGTAGCGCGCCGGGTCTTTGACGTACACGAGAATCGTGTCGTGCTTGGCGGGCCACCGGCTCTTCGACTTGGCCCCGTAGTCGTAGGCCCAGATGATCTCGTTGAGAAAGCTCTCCCGGCCGAAGAGCGCGTCGAGCAGCACCTTCGCGTAGTGCGCCTCGCGATAGTCGAGGTGCAGGTACAGCGTTCCGTCGGGAGCGAGCAGGCGCCAGGCCTCGAGCAGGCGCGGCTCGATGAACTCCCAGTAGTTCTCGAACGCGTCGTCGTAGGCGAGCAGATCGCCCTTGATGCGCTCGTAGCTGCGGCCCTTGAATCCCGTGATCGAGCCGACGCCGGCCGCGGTGCGCACCGATGTCGTGGACTGCCTCTTCTGCACCCGGCCCGTGTTGAACGGCGGGTCGAGGTAGATCAGTGTGAAGGTCTCGTCGGGCAGGCTCGCGAGAACAGGCAGGTTGTCACCCTGGATGACCCGGCTGACGCCCGGGGCGGACGCCGGATCGATCGCATGGTCGGGCATCCTGCAATTGTGGCAGGTCTGGAGTGGGCGTATCGTTCGTTGAATGCAGAGCCGCGAAGTGCGCCACGAGCCCGATGCCAGCCGCTACACCCTCTGGGTCGACGATGAACAGGTCGGACTCGCCGACTACGAACTGCGGGGCGACGCCATCGCCATCACCCACACCGAGATCGATCCGAGCAAGCAGCACGGCGGGCTCGGCAGCGTTCTCGTGCAGGGCGTGCTCGACCAGATCGCTGAGGGAACGCAGCGTGTGATCCCCGCGTGCCCCTTCGTGGCGACCTACATCGACAACCACGAGGAGTACCAGCCGCTCACGACCAGGTAGCCGGGCGACGCGAGCCGGGCGCGCTCACTCCAGTCCGTGCCTGTAGGCGAAGACCACGAGCTGAACGCGGTCGCGCAGGTGGAGCTTGCCGAGAATGCGGCTCACGTGCGTCTTCACTGTCGCCTCGCTGAGGAATTCCTGCTGGGCGATCTCGGCGTTGCTGAGGCCGCGAGCCGCGAGCAGGAAGATCTCCTTCTCCCGAGCAGTGAGCGGCCCGAGGCTCTCGTCGGCCGACCCTGCACCGAGAGCGACACGCCTCGCCGTACCCTGCGCATCCGGTTCGATGTCGCGGAACCGCGACAGCAGCTCATGCAGTGCCGAAGCCGCGAGCACCGCCGTGCCCGCATGCACGGTGCGAATGGCCGAGAGCAGGGATTCGGGGTCGGCGTCTTTCAGAACGAAACCGCTCGCCCCCGCCCGGATGGCCCGCGCGGCCTCTTCGTCGAAGTCGAGGGTGGTGAGCACGATCACTCGCACGACCCGCTGCATCACGGCGGCCTCGGCGAGGATGCGACGGGTCGATCCGACGCCGTCGAGCACCGGCATCCGCAGATCCATGAGAATCACGTCGGGTCGCGCGCTTTCGGCCATCTCGGCGCCGGAGGCACCGTCCCCTGCCTCTCCGACGAACTCCAGATCGGGCTGCGATGCCACGATCATGCGGATCCCGGCGCGAAAGAGCGCCTGGTCGTCGACAAGAGCGACCCGGATGCGATCGCTGCCCGTCACGGGGACCCTCCATCGGTGATGGGCAGAAGGAGGCGCACCACGAAGCGACCCCCTTCCTCTGCGACGCTGAGCCGGCCGCCCACGAGGAGAGCGCGTTCGCGCATGCCGTCGATGCCGTGACCCGCGCCCGGCGAGCCGGCCGACTCGCGTGAGGCGGCATCCGATCGGTTCTGTGCCGGTCGAGTGGTGTCGTTCGAGATTTCGGCTAAGAGCAGATCGCGCTGCCAGTCGAACTGCACGATCGCCTCGTCGGTCGAACCGTGGCGCAGGGCGTTCGTCAGCGCCTCCTGCACGATTCGATAGACGGCCATCTGCGCACCCTCCGGCAGGGCGGCCGGGTCACCGGTGTGACGCACCGACACCCGAAGGCCGGATGCGCGCACCTGCGCGAACAGCCGGTCGAGATCGGCGAGCACGGGCTGCGGCCCCGCATCCTCGCCCCGACGCAGCTGGGCGAGCAGCCCTCTCACGTCGCCCAGAGCATCCCGAGCCGTTGTCGAGATGGCGGTCAGAGCGGTGTCGACCACGCCGGGATCCGAGGCTTTCGCGTACCGGGCCCCCTCTGCCTGGGCGATCACCACGGCGAGCGAGTGAGCGACGACGTCGTGCATGTCACGGGCGATGCGAGTGCGCTCCTGTTCCGCCGCCACGATCTGCTCGGCCGCGTGCGCCCGGCGACGATTCTCCCGGTCCTGTGACCTCGTGCGTACGAGAAGCCCTATGGTCCAGCTGAGAACGAAAGTGGCGGCCGCGGCGACGAGGAAGGTGAAGGCGGTCGAGGCGATCTCGTGCGGTCTCGCCTCGACATCGCCGGCATAGGAGCGCCCCGTGAGATAAACGGTCGCTATGACCGCGCCGAGACAGGCCGACACGAGCCCTGCCCACTTCAGCGCCGCACGGCCGTAGCGAACGGTGCCATAGAGAAGGGGAAGGATGGCGAGGTTCGAGAGGTCAGGAGGCAGCGTGGCCGCGAGTTGCACGGTCACGCCGATCCAGACGGCGGCCAGTCCCAGCGCGGGGCTGAACCGTCGGATCGCCAGGGCCGTTCCCATCGACAGCACGAGCACGGCCGCGGCCACGCCGTCGACGCCGATGACGATACGAGCCGCGACACACACGACGGCGATGCCGATGTCGACGGCGAGCTGGCTCGGGGTCGGCTCGCGGGTCATCTCTCCACGCTAGGGCCTGACGCGGCATCTGTGCGCCCGATGCGAGCCAGGGCGTCGGTATCGAGGCCGCGCCCCGTTGTCGCAGCGTCGATCAGAACCAGGGTCGACTCCGCGACGAGGGACGGTCCGCTCGGTCCGCGTGCGCCCGTGATGCCCGGAACGGGAGCGATCATCAGCGCGACATCGATGAGGCTGAAGTGAGTGATGCCGTCGAACGTCACACGGGCGGCGTCGCCGCCTGCGAGCAACTCGTCCACCGCCGCGTCATACCCCGGATTGGCGTCCGCATCTCCGGCCACCACGACCACCAGCGGAACAGTCAACACCGTCCCCTCCGGCGATCGGGGCATTCCGTCGATGTCGATCACCCCGGTGATACGGCTGTCGAGTCGTGCCGCTTCGATCGCCGCAGCACCGCCCATGGAGTGACCCGCCGCGATGATGTGTGCGAGGTCGGCAGACCTCACGACGGATGCCTTGTCGGGCTCGGTCTCCATCCGATCGATCACGGCGCGGATGTCGGCAGCCCGAATGCGTGCCCCCGCGTCTGCGATGGCTTGGTCTCTGGCATCGTCGCCCGTGGCCTGCAGTTCGCTGAAGGCCACCGTGCCGTCGGCCAGTTCGGTCGCCGCGGCGTCGTAGGGATGGTCGAGCGCGATCACGACGACACCGTGGCTGGCGATCTCCTGAGCCCATGAGGTGAAGAACCACCGTGTGCTGCCCAACCCGGGCGAAGCGATCACGACAGGGAACCGCCCCTCTGCCGGGTGCCCTCGCCACAGCGCCTGACCCTTCGCGCGTTCCAGGCTGTCGAACACGATGGCGGGCAGTCCATACTGATCGGCGAGAGCATCTGTGAGCTCCGCCGCGTGATCGCGTTGCGGCAGGTACGGCGCCGGCTCGCCCGAGGCATCGGTCGGATACCAGATGGACACCGGCAGCGAGCGCCTCTCCCCCGGCCCATCCCCACCCCGCGCATCGCGGCCGGCATCCACCCACACCTGCGAATCGACCGCGACCGCGTAGCTGCCGGTTCCCGCTTCCACGTACACGGGCGGCAAGGCCCAGGATGCCCCGGCCGTGCCCACGCACAGCAGGCTGAGGACCACCGCGCTTGTCACCGCGAGCCGGAACGCGCGTGCCGATCGGGCCCAGAGCACGACCATCGAACAGAGCACCGCCAGAACCCCCGACGCGATGATCTGGGGGCGGGCGCCTTCCATGGCGGCACCGACGAGGAGCGCGACGACCGTCAGGGCGCCAGCGCAGATCACAGGCTTCGGCGAACCTCTGCGGGTGAGCAACCCGACGACGAGCGTCACCAGAACCGTTGCGGTTATCGAAATATCTATCCAGGGCATGACTGATCTCCTCGACGAAACGTGCGGAGTCTTCACCGTATTTTTCGGTCGACTCGCCGCACATCGGCCGGGAGATGCAGGTGGCATACCTCTCGGGGATGATTCCCGACGGCTTAGGGAACGCGGGCGATCCACTCCGGCGTGCTGAACTTGGTGCGCACCAGCTCTTCGGCCTTGGCGTACTCGTCGTCGGTGATGTCGCCGGGGGTCGCGCCGTAGAGGCCGGTGAAGGTGGCGATCATCTTGTCGATGATCTCGGCGCGCGAGAGTCCGGTCTGGCTGCGAAGCGGGTCGACCCGTTTCGCTGCCGACTTGGTGCCCTTGTCGCTCATCTTCTCGCGGCCGATGCGCAGCACCTGCACCATCTTCTCGCCGTCCATGTCGTAGCTCATGGTGACGTGGTGCACGACCGCTCCGTTGCCGAGGCGCTTCTGCGCGGCCCCGCCGATCTTGCCCGTGGGGCTCGTGATGTCGTTGAGAGGCGCGTAGTGCGCATCGATGCCGAGCGACTTGAGGGCGATGATGACCCACTCGTCGAGGAAGGCGTAGGAGTCGGCGAACGTCATGCCCGAGACGAGGGCCGCGGGAACGTAGATGGAGTACGTGATCACCGAGCCGGCCTCCATGAACATGGCGCCGCCTCCCGAGATGCGACGCACCACGTCGAAGCCGTACTTCTCGGCGTTCTCGAGATCGACCTCGTTCTTCAGCGACTGGAAGCTGCCGATCACCACGGCCGGCGACTCCCACTCCCAGATGCGCATCGTGGGCTGCCGACGCCCCTCGCCCACCTCGATCGCGAGCACCTCGTCGAGGGCCATCTGCTCGACCGGCGGAACGGCCTTCGAGTGGATGACCTGCCAGTCGTAGTCGCGCCATCCGGTGGCCTTGGCGAGCGAGCGGCGCACGGCGACCGCCACAGCCTCGGGGCTGAAGCCGAGCAGCTGCGCCCCCTCGGGCAGCGCGGCCTTGACGGCGGCCGCGATCGTGGCTGCGTCGCTCTCGACCGGGAGGCCCTCGACGGCCGCGTTGATCAGCGGAAGGGCGTCGTCGGGCTCGAGGAAGAAGTCACCCGCCAGCCGGAAGTTCGCGATGCGACCATCGACCACATCGAGGTCGACGACCACGAGTTTGCCGCCGGGAACCTTGTACTCACCATGCATGCAGCCAGCCTACGCCGCTGCAACTCAGGAAAAATGGGCCCGGAAGCTGCTTTTCGCGCGCGGGGGCCTCGAATTTCCTGAGTTAGGGCGCGACGTGGTGGTCGAGCCAGTCGACGAGGCGGTCGGCCACGTCGGCACGGTTCGTCTCGTTGAAGACCTCGTGCCGGGCATCTGGAAACACCACGACCTCGACGTCGGCGAGCTTCGAGCGCTGCGTATACGCTTTGGCCAGCCGGCGCATGCTGGCGGTTCCGCCCAGGATGTCGTCGGAGCCTCCCATGATCAGCACCGGCAGGTCGCGCCGGATGCGACGAGAGGGCACGCCGAACAGTCGCAGCCCGTCGCGCACGCCGAGTTCCTTCAGCGCCTTCGCTTCGAACATGTACGGATCGTCGGCAGCCTTCTGCTGCATGGCCACGTCGCGGCTCAGCCATTCGAACCCCGTGCCCTGGCCACGGGCCGGGCGGTGCCGCCGCGTCAGGTCGCCGCCATCCATCGACCCCGGCATGCGCAACGCCGTGCCCGTGAGCACGACGCCGTCGAAGGCTGTCGACCGGGTGTCGACGACCCGCTGCAGCAGCAGCGACCCGAGGCTGTGGCCGAGGGCCACCAGGGGAACGCCGGGCAGCTCGTCGCGCAGCAGCCGGGTGAAACGCAGGATGTCGGCCTCGGCCGTGCGCACGCCGTCGGGGCCCATGCGATGGCCGGGCTGCGTCTCGCCGCCGGGCAGCTGCGCCGTCTCGCCGTGGCCGCGCAGGTCGTGCGCGTAGACGGCGTATCCGGATGCGTTCAGCCGGCCCGCGAGTTCGGCGTACCGCCCCGAGTGCTCGCCGAGGCCGTGCACGATCTGCACGATGCCGCGCGGGTTCTCGATGGGCCAGGCGGAGTAGTGGATCGCGACGCCGTGGTCGCTGAGAAACTGGGGCACGTGCCCATTGTGTCGCCGTTCCCTGAGCTTGTCGAAGGGAAGGCGCCCTTCGACAGGCTCAGGGAACGACAGGCTCAGGGAACGACAGGCTCAGCTCTCGCGGGTGATCTCCACGGTGACGAAGAGGCTCGAACCGAAGGGCCCGGCGTAGACGCCGCGCAGCGGGGCCACATCGTTGTAGTCGCGACCGCGGCCCACCGTCACGTGGCGGTCTCCGATGTCGATCGAGTTCGTGGGGTCGAAGCCTCGCCAGTCTCCGCAGAACCACTCGACCCACGCGTGCGACTCCCCCGCCACGGTCTCGCCGATCTCGGCGTTCGGTTTGGGGTGCAGGTAGCCCGAGACGTAGCGTGCGGGGATGCCGACCGAGCGAAGCGCACCGAGCGCGATGTGCGCGATGTCCTGGCAGACGCCGCGCTTGTCGGCCCAGGAGTCCTTGGCCGTCGAGTGCACATGGGTGACGCCCTGCACGTACTGCATCTGGTCGCCGATCGCCGAACAGATCTCGAGGGCGGCCTCACACGGGCTGTCGTAGCGCGACGCGATCTCGTTGGCGAGCTCGACGATGTCGTCGGCCGGGTCGGTGAGGCGGGTCTGCTTCGAATGCTCGACGTACGAGGTGGCCTTGGCCGCCGCATCGGCGAGCGCCTCCCAGCCGACCTTGTGCGGCTGGTGCGCACGCGGACGCACCTCGACGAGGCTGTTCGCCGTGAGAGACAGCTCCTTGTGCGGGGTCAGCACCTCGAAGCTCGAGACCCGGGTGCCCCAGTAGTCGAGGTAGTTGTGGTTGCTCGACACCGGGGCGATCTCGAGGTTGGAGTACAGCACGAACTGGTCGGAGCTCGAGACGGGGAGCATGCGCGCCTCGTTGTAGGAGGCTGCCACCTCGCCTTCGTAGCGGTAACCGGTCACGTGCCGGATGCGGAGCCGGTTCATGTGTTCTCTCCCGTCCAGGAAGGGGCAGCGTTGGTGGGGAAGTAGCGCTGCCGGATCGCCTCTGATGCCGTCGACGTCGCATCCTGCACGCTGTCCATGTGCTTCGGCAGCTCGTGCAGGATGTCCATGATCGGGCGGTACTCGAGCTGGCTGCGGATCTGGCCGAGCAGCCGCTGCGCCCTGTCGGTGACACCGACCCGGTCGTTGCGGGGTTCGATCGCGCGCAGCGACTCCTCCGCCCGCGAGACCGAGAAGATGATCGACCGCGGGAACAGGCGGTCGAGCAGCAGGAACTCGGCCGCGTTGCGCGCCGACGGCACGCCCCGGTAGGTGCGCAGGTAGGTCTCGTAGGCGCCGCACGATCGCAGGATGGTCGTCCAGCTCGGGCCGGATGCCTCGGTGAGGCTTCTCGTCGCCAGCAGGCGGGCCGTCATGTCGGCCTGCTCGAGCGAGCGCCCGAGGTTGAAGAAGTGCCAGGCCTCGTCACGGCTGGTGCCGGACTCGACGATGCCCACCGCGAGCGCCGCGCGTTCGCGCACCCAGCCGAAGAACTCGTGCGTCTTCTCGCCCGCGACCTTGCGCGGCATCTTCGCCCTGGTCGTGTTGAGGCACTCCCACAGCTCGGTCGACACGATCTCGCGCGCCCGGCGGGCGTTCTCGCGGGCCGCTCCGAGCGAATAGGCGATGGATGCGGGATGCGTGCGGTCTACCGCGAGGGTCGCTAGCACGTCCTGTCGCGTGAGGGTGCGTTCCGGCCCGGGAACCTCGCTGCCCATCAGGGCGAGGAGGGAGCGGCAGGCCAGGTCTTCTTCGATCCACGGGTCTTCGAGCAGGAGCTGCAGGTGCACGTCGAGTATGCGGGCGGTGCCGTCGCTGCGCTCGATGTAGCGCCCGATCCAGAAGAGGCTCTCTGCGATGCGGCTCAGCATGCGTCTTCTCCTTCACTCCGCTCGTCGAGCCTGTCGAGACGGGCTCCCTTCGACAGGCTCAGGGAACGGGGCATCGGCAGGGGCGGGTGCCCCGGGCTCCAGCGCGCCTGCTGCTGCTGCTGTTGCTGCTGGTCGTTGTTGGGCTTGTCTTGAGGCGAGTGGTCGACGGCGTGCTTGCCCACGATCGGAATCGACTGGGTGTTCGCCGCCTGGTCGGCCACGAGGCCCTGGATGTTGCGGGCCGAGGACTCGTGGAAGAAATCGGGCTCGAGGCCGATGACCCACGTGTCCTTCGATCCGCCGCCCTGGCTCGAGTTCACGACCAGCTCGCCCTCGGGCAGCGCCACGCGGGTGAGTCCGCCGGGCAGAACCCAGATGTCGCTGCCGTCGTTGACGGCGAACGGGCGCAGGTCCGCATGACGCGGTCTCATGCCGTCTTCGACGAGCGTGGGGATCGTCGAGAGCTGCACGACCGGCTGCGCGATCCAGCCGCGGGGGTCTTGGAGCAGCCGCTTGCGCAGCGTCTCGAGCTCGGTCTTGGATGCCGCGGGTCCGACGACGAGGCCCTTGCCGCCGGATCCGTCGACGGGCTTCACGACGAGCTCGTCGAGGCGGTCGAGCACCTCCTCGAGCGAAGCGGGGTCTTCGAGGCGCCACGTGTCGACGTTGGGAATGATCGGCTTCTCGCCCAGGTAGTACTGGATGAGGTCGGGCAGGTAGGTGTAGACGAGCTTGTCGTCGGCCACGCCGTTGCCGACCGCGTTGGCGATGGTCACGTTTCCGAGCCGCGCGGCCATCATGATGCCGGGCGAGCCCAGCTGGCTGTCGGCGCGGAACTGCAGCGGGTCGAGGTACTCGTCGTCGACCCGGCGATAGATCACATCGACGCGCATCGGACCGGCCGTGGTGCGCATCCAGACCCTGCCCCCCGAGCAGAACAGGTCGCGGCCCTCGACGAGCTCGACGCCCATCAGGCGGGCCAGCAGCGTGTGCTCGAAGTAGGCGGAGTTGTAGACGCCGGGGGTGAGAACGACCACGTTCGGGTCGTCGACGCCGGCGGGCGCGGACGCGCGCAGAGCCTGCAGGAGCTTGTTGGGGTAGTCGCCCACGGGGCGCACGCGCATGCTGACGAAGAGTTCGGGCAGCGTCTGCGCCATGACCCGGCGGTTGGAGATGACGTAGCTGACGCCCGACGGAACGCGCACGTTGTCTTCGAGCACCCGCCAGGCGCCCTTCTCATCGCGGATCAGGTCGATTCCCGACACCTGGATGCGCACGTTGTTGGCCGAGACGATGCCCGCGGCCTGGCGGTGGAAATGGCTCGACGAGCTGATCAGGCCGGCGGGGATGACGCCGTCGCGCACCGCGTGCTGGGGGCCGTAGATGTCGGCGAGGAAGGCCTCGAGCGCGCGCACGCGCTGCTTGATTCCGGCCTCGACGGTCACCCATTCCTTCTGCTCGATCACCCGCGGAACGGCGTCGAGGGGGAAGGGCCGCTCCTCGCCCGCGAAGTCGAACGTCACGCCCTGGGCGAGGTAGGAACTGGCCAGGGCGTCGGTCCGCCCGCGCAGTTCCTCCTGCGTCATGCGGGCCAGCGCCTGGTACACGTCTTTGTAGGCGGCGCGCGCCTCGACGGGGGCCAGGGAGCTGGGTTCGGGGAACATCTCGTCCCAGGCACTCGCGGACCCTCGCGACGAACGGGGGGTGAGTGTGGCGCCGTAGCCGGCGAACAGGTCAACCATGACCCGAGCCTAGTGCGGCGGTGTTGCCGGGGTGTTTCGGAGGCCGGGGTGGCAGCCGTACTCACTGAGGGGCGGAGTTTGGCCGCTTCCGCAGGCGTCAAAGCGGCCATACTCCGCCCGTCGGCAGTCCGGATGCGTGCGATCAGGACGAACGGGAGGAGATTCAGAGATTCGATGCACTATTTGCGACGGACGTTCGAGGATCCTCCGGTTTCGACGCGTTGGGCCCAAGCATTGGAAGATTCGGCGGTAAGTACAGTCCGTACGCACTCAGGGGGGAGTTTGGCCGCTTCCACCCGCCCCTATGCGGCCATACTCCGCCCCTCGGCGACCCGCTCCGCGGGTCACTCGCGCGGCGACAGCAGCGCCTCCGCGAAGAAGTCGAGCGACCTCGAGACCTCCGGCAGCGTCGGCGTGCGGTTCAGGTGCCCGTGCAGCATTCCCGTCGCGAGCCGCGTCTCGACCAGCACTCCCACCTCGGCCAGTTGCTCGGCGAACAGCTCGCCCGACGGCCTGATGTCGTCGTACTCGCTGATCAGGATGCGCGTGGTTGGGAACCCCGCGAGCGGCGCGTGTCCGGGCATCACCTCGGGCTGCAGGTCCACGCTCCGGCCGGCATAGTTCAGCAGCATGCGGCGGGAGCCCTCGGGGTGGAAACGGATCATGTCTGGGAGAGTCGCCATCACGGCCTGCACCTCGTCGGAGAGGGCGGGGAACGGAAAATGCAGCGCCGGGTATGCCAACAGCAGCGTCGACGGCAGGGGGCCGCCCGTCGCGACGAGCCGCACGACCGTCGCGGCAGCCAGGTTGGCCCCCGCGCTCGCGCCGCCGATCGCGATGCGGCGGGCATCCACCCCCAGCGCTGACGCGTTGGCCGTCAGCCAGAGCCAGGCCGCCTCGACGTCGTCGACCGGAACCGGATACTGAACCCCGTCGTTCGCGAGCCGGTAGTCGACCGCGACGACGAGCGCCTGGGCGCGGTGGGCCAGTTCGGCGCTCGTCACGTGCGACTCGTTCATGTCGAGGTCGCCGCCGGTGAAGCCTCCGCCGTGGTTCCAGAGCAGGGCAGGCAACGGGGCTGTTGTGCCGGATGGGCGGTAGACGCGAACGGGGATGGGTCCATGTGGGCCGGCGACGACGTCGTCGCGGATCTCGACGTTGGCGGGGAGGTCGTAGGGCTCCGGGTCGACGGCGAATTCGGCGAAGGCGGCGGCGTGGTCGGGGTTGGTGCGGCCCGAGTCCCAGTCGGGGATGCCCTCGAGCAGATGGATGCGCGCGGCGATGTGCGGATCGAGGGGCATTGGCGAGAACTCCTGTGTTCGTGCGGCCGGTTGAAGCGTTTCAGATCAGGGTAGCGGTGAGATGGATACGGCGTAATGGGCGGTGGTCTCGATACGGCCGCGGGCGGCCTACTCGACCAGCGCGAGGAAGGAGCGCGCGACTCATTGAGGAGGAGCGCGTCGTCGTGTGGATAGTGGCGCCGGCCGGCCGCTCCTCCTGAATGAGTTACGCGTAGAGCCGGGCTAGAGGCGCAGTTCGGCCGGGCGGGCTCGGCCTGCGTGCTGCACCGTGGGCCAGCGCGGGTCGACGGTGAGCGACTCGATTCCGGAGGGGCCGAGCAGCACCGTGTCTTCGATCTTGGCCCCGGGCGCAGACGGGTTCCACGCGAAGGCCTGGTTGAGCTGGATCAGGTCGGGCACCCGCGACGTCGCCCGCGGGTCGCGTCCGTTGTAGCCGGCGGCTCCTCCCTGATGGTGGTTTAGCCATTCGTCGGCCGCGAATCCCGCCTGGCCGTACGCCGCGCATCCGGCCTCGAACGCCGACGCCAGGGTCGCGCCCGCGGTCGTCGCGTCGAAGAACGCGGCCTCCACCTCGAGGATGCGCCGCTCGGCCTCGGCGCGATCGCCCGAGCCGGACGAGGCGGCCGGTGCCCCGAAACTCACCCAGCGCGTGATGTTCGCGATCATTCCATGCCGCCTGGCGCAGGCCACGACCATGGCGCGCGAGCCGACCGGCTCGTCGCCGGGCAGCGGATGCCGGTAACCGGCCCGAGCGGATCCCGACACCATGAGCACGAGCGGGTCGGCTCCGCGCTCCAACAGCCCGGCGCCGACGGATGCCGCGAGCGCCCGCTCGGACTGGCCCGGCGAGGCGGCCGCCAGAGCGTCGGTCATCACTTCGGCCGCATCGATGCAGAGGGCGCGGTAGCGGGAGAGTTCTGCGGGAAGGAGGGATGCGCGCGCCGCCCGCAGCTCGGCCGCGATGTCGGACTCGACAAGCGAGCGCGGCCCGGCCGCGCCGGAGCCCGAGCCCGCTGTCCCGGCACCGGCACCGGCAGAAGCGGCGACCCCGTCTCCCAACGCTCCGAACCACGGCGCGGTCGACACCTCGATACCCGACGGAAGCTCCTCGGCGAGCAGCCGCGCCGCCTCGTTCGAGAACGCCGAGACCAGGTCTCCGTCGCGATCGACCCTCACCTCCAGAACGGGGTCGCCCATGAGGCTCGTGTGCGTGCGGGCCCCGTCGAGGTACCAGGCCAGGGCGCCGTGGCTCGACAGCACGAGGCTCTCGGCGTCGCGCTCGTCGAGGATCGCGAGCAGCCTGGCGCGCTTCACCGCGCGATCGTCGGCCGAGGGTGCGCTCGAACCGGTCATGCGCCGAGAACCGGGCCCACGGCATCCGGCACGGGCCCCGTGCTCGAACGCACCTCGAGCCTCGGCCGGAAGAACACCGCGTGCTCCGGCTGGCCGCCCTCGAGCAATTCGCGCAGCTGCGCCCAGGCCTGGCGGCCGAGTTCCATCTGCGGCACCGACATGGTCGTGAGCGAGGGTGTGGCGAAGCGGGCGAACTGGATGTCGTCGAATCCCGTCACCGAGACTCGTCCGGGAACCGGGACCTCGAGTTCGGCGAGCCGTCCCAGCAGCCCCACGGCCACGAGGTCGTTGAACGCCAGCACGGCCGTGGCCCCGTTCGAAAGCACGGCCTCTGCGGCCGCGTACCCGTCTTCGATCGCTGCCCCACAGGTGACGGTGTCGATCGTGATGCCCGGATGCGAGGCTGCGACCTCGCGCAGCCCCTCGAGGCGCTCCTGGTTCGAGGCGCTCTGCCCGGGCCCGCCGAGGAACAGAAAACGCGTGTGCCCGAGCGACAGCAGGTGCGACATGAGTCCCTTGATGCCCGACGCGTAGTCGATCGACAGCGCGGGCGCCGCCAGCGCCCCGAGGTCGCGGTTGATGACGACGGTCGGCGAGACCCGAGGCAGCAGCTCGGTGAGCTGCGCGATCGGCATACGGGGTGCACACAGCACGAGGGCGTCGCAGCGCATGCGCGCCTCGATCGCGAGCAGCCTCTCCTCGTCGACGTTCTCTGCCGAGTCGGCGACCAGCACGCGGTAGCCGTCGACGGCCGCGGCCTGCGTGACGCCGCGCAGAACCTGCTGGAACATCGGGTTGGCGAGGTCGGGAACGACGAGGGCGACGGTGTTCGTGCGGCCGAGCGACAGACTCCGGGCAACGGTCGACGGCGTGTAGTCGAGATCGCGAACCGCCTGTCGCACGCGCTCGGCGATGACCGGGGCGACCGTCGCGCGACCGTTCATGACCCTCGAGACGGTCGCCCGCGAGACCCCGGCGGCCGTCGCGACCTGCGCGATGGTGGCCGGGGTGGATGCGCCGGGTGTCGTGGGCGCGGAGGGATCGCGTGTCATTCGAGCTCCAGCCGGTCGCGGTGTCGGAATGCGGAGCGTGCGGCGTCGTCGCCGCTGCCCGTGATCGATGATCCCATGGAAGGCCCGCCTAGCGATGCGGAGCGAAGGGGAGGATGACGGGAAGGCCCGTGCGCAGCGACTCGTTGCCCGCGATGCCGACCGAGACGGCGCGCACGCCGTCGTCGAAGCCGGCCACGCGGCCGAGCGGCGCATCCGATTCGACGCGGGTGAAGAGGTGCTCGAGAAGAAACGCGTCGCCGCCGCCGTGACCGCCGACGCCCTCGGGGATGGGCACCTCGCGCGCGGATTCCCAGTGCCGCTGCAGCACGAGGCGTTCCGTCATCGGACGCACCGGGTCGGCGGGGCCGGCCACGGGGTTCGCGCTGGGGTCGAGAACGGCCCGACCGTCGGCATCCAGAAGCACCGAGCTGCGCTCGACGACCTCGAGTTCGGCGCGGCCCTCGGTGCCGTTGACCGTCACGCGGTAGCCCTCCCAGGGGCTGTGCGCGTTGAGCGAGTACGACATCGTGGCGCCGGACGCGTAGTCGACGAGCACGGCGAGGTTGTCCTCGATCGTGATTCCGGGGCCGAAGACGTTCTGGTCGCGGTGGTAGCCGTCGTGGGCGACGGTGTCGACGTACAGGGCCTTGAGTCGGGGGTCCGCGGCGATGTCGAGGGCGAAGGGGTCGGCGGCCCCGCGCTGGTCGAGTAGGCCGCCCGCGCCCGTATCG
>Ga0247732_10000482_pt1 | contig 18958 bp, 16 predicted proteins | sample UWRJL163409C2_FD_180940 | JGI IMG/M metagenome (GOLD analysis project Ga0247732, IMG submission 180940) | Plant litter microbial communities from Arlington Agricultural Research Station in Wisconsin, United States - UWRJ-L163-409C-2 | ecosystem: Environmental > Terrestrial > Plant litter >...
CTCCTGCAGCTCACGGGTGTGGATCCGGATGCTTCCGCCACCGATCTCGTTGCCGTTGCAGACGATGTCGTAGGCGTACGACAGGGCCGATTCGGGGTCGGAGTCGAAGGTGTCGATGAACTCGGGCTTGGGGGAGGTGAACGCGTGGTGCACTGCGGTCCACGCGCCGCCGCCGACGGCCACGTCTCCGCTCGCGACCGCGTCGCCCGCGGGCTCGAAGAGCGGAGCGTCGACCACCCAGGTGAAGGCCCAGGCGTTCGGGTCGATGAGGCCCTGGCGCGCCGCGATCTCGCCGCGGAGCGCACCGAGAAGACCGCGGGACGACTTCACGGCGCCTGCGGCGAAGAAGATGCAGTCGCCCGGCTGAGCGCCGGCGTGCGCGACGAGTCCGGCGCGCTCGTCGTCGGACAGGTTCTTCGCGACCGGGCCGCGGAGCTCTCCGTCTTCGCCGACGAGAACGTAGGCGAGGCCCTTGGCGCCGCGCTGCTTCGCCCATTCCTGCCACGCGTCGAGGGCGCGACGTGCCTGGCCTGCGCCACCGGGCATCACGACGGCGCCCACGTAGGGAGCCTGGAAGATGGCGAAGTCGCTGCCGGCGAAGTAGTCGGTGAACTCGACGAGTTCGAGGCCGAATCGCAGGTCGGGCTTGTCGGAGCCGAAGCGACGCATCGCCTCGGCGTAGGTCATGCGCGGCAGCGGGGTGGGGAGCTCGACGTCGATCGTGCGCCACATGGCCCGCAGCACCTTCTCGGCGAGCGCGATGACCTCGTCTTGGTCGACGAAGCTCATCTCCACGTCGAGCTGGGTGAACTCGGGCTGCCGGTCGGCTCTGAAGTCTTCATCGCGGTAGCAGCGGGCGATCTGGAAATACTTCTCGAATCCGCCGACCATGAGCAGCTGCTTGAACAGCTGCGGGCTCTGCGGGAGCGCGTAGAAGGTGCCCGGCTTCAGGCGGGCGGGAACGAGGAAGTCACGGGCGCCTTCAGGCGTCGAGTGGGTGAGCGTGGGCGTCTCGACCTCGACGAAGTCCTCGTCGACGAGCACGGAGCGCACGGCCGCCGACACCTTGGAGCGGAGCTTGAGGGGGTACGCGGCCTCCTCCCGACGAAGGTCGAGATACCGGTAGGCCAGGCGCGTCTCCTCGCCCGGTTCGTCGTCGAGCTGGAAGGGGAGCACGTCGCTGGCGGCGAGCACCTCGAGGCTCGTGGCCTGAATCTCCACCTCGCCGGATGCGATGGCCGAGTTGACGTTGCCGGCCGGACGTTCGCGGACGATGCCCTTCACGGTGACGACGGACTCGACACGCAGGCTCTCCGCCGCGGCCACGAGCTCGTCGCGGAAGGTGACCTGGGCGATGCCGGAGGAGTCGCGCAGATCGATGAAGGCGACCCCGCCGTGGTCGCGGATGCGCGCGACCCAGCCGGAGAGCATGACGTCGAGGCCCACGTCCTGGCGGGTGAGCGAGGACGCGTAGTTGGTTCTGTACATAGGGTGGTGTGGTGCTTTCTAGGCCTCGGGCTTGTGGTCGAAGACGTCGGGATCGAGCGCCAGGTCTGCGTGGGGCTCGGCGGCCCCCGCAGCGTTGGCCTTTCGAGCCTTCATCGTCGACTGCACGTAGTGCCAGATCGTGGGGATGAGCGTCGCCGCGACTGCGGCGAGCAGGATGATGTCGATGTAGCTGGTGACGAAGTCCCTGACAGGGGGAATGTTTCCGATCAGGTATCCGGCGAAGGTGACGCCGGCACCCCAGACGAGTGCACCGACGAGGTTGTAGAGCGAGTACTTGCGGTAGTTCATGTGCCCGATGCCGGCCGCGATCGGGGCGAACGTGCGAACGATGGGAACGAAGCGGGCGAGGATGACTGCGAATGCGCCGTACTTCGTGAAGAACGCGTTCGTTCTCTCGACGTTCTTGATGCTGAACAGGCCGGATTCTTTGCGCTCGAAGATCTTGGGCCCGAATTTGTGGCCGATGAGGTAGCCCACCTCGCCGCCGGCGAAGGCCGCGAAGCCGATGGCCAGACACACCCACCAGATGTCGACGCCGATTCCCGGGCTGAAGGCGAGAACGCCGGTGATGATCAGCAGGGTGTCGCCGGGAAAAAGGAAGCCGATGAGAAGGCCCGTCTCGGCGAAGATGATCAGGCACACGCCGATGAGGGCGAACGGCCCGAAGCTCTGGATGAGCGTCTCCGGGTCGAGCCAGGGGATGAGTGCGGCGTGTGTCAAGTGGAGGCTCCAGTCGTCGGCGGGTCAGGTCTAGGCCGGTCGGCGGCGGACAAGGGGTATGTGTGCATCAAGAGTACCCCCGCAGCACACGCAGATCATGGAGTACGGGAGAAGGGACTTGAACCCTCACGCTCGAAAGCACAGGAACCTAAATCCTGCGTGTCTACCAATTCCACCACTCCCGCAGAACAGAAACAGTGTACCGGCGACGAGCTCGATCATGCTCTCCCGGGCACGAGCAGCCCTGACTCGTAGGCGATGATCACGAGCTGCGCCCGGTCGTGCGCGCCGAGCTTGCTCATCATGCGGTTCACGTGCGTCTTCGCGGTCTGCGGAGAGATGACGAGACCCGCCGCGATCTCGCCGTTGGAGAGGCCGCTGCCCACGAGGAGGAGGATCTCCCGCTCGCGCTCGGTCAGCAGGGCGAGCTCGTCGGGCACGGGCCGTGCCGTGGGCTCGGCGGGAGACAGGTACCGGTCGATCAGCGCGCGCGTGGCCTTGGGTGAGAGCAGCGCCTCGCCGTCGTGCACGGTGCGGATTGCCGACATCAGCGCGTCGGCCTCGGTGCCCTTGCCGAGGAATCCGCTCGCACCGGCCTGCAGCGCACGCAGCACGTATTCGTCGTCTTCAAACGTGGTGAGGATCACGATGCGGGTGCCGGCGAGCAGGGGGTCGGCGCAGATGGCCTCGGTCGCCTGAAGCCCGTCCATCACGGGCATCCGGATGTCCATGAGCACGATGTCGGGGCGGGTCGCTCGAACGACATCCACGGCCTCACGACCGTTCGACGCCTCTCCCACGACGGTGAACCCCTCTTCGTGGGAGACGAGTTCGCTGACGGCGGTGCGGATCAGGGCCTGGTCGTCTGCGAGTACGACGGAGATCATGCGTGCCCCTTCGAGTCGGTGGTGGCCCGCGCGCTGCCACGCAGACCCTGGTCGGAGTCGTCGAAGGGGAGATGCACGACGAAGCGGTGCACGGGCCCCGGGCCGAACGACGTCTCGAGGCTTCCGCCCACAGACGACACGCGCTCGCGCACGCCGACGAGCCCGTGCCCGCTCTCGACGACGATCCTGTCGTCGCGGCGCGGTTTCGTCACGTTCGTGACCGTGATGCCGAGGCCGTCGGTGCCGTAGTCGAGCTGAACGAGGGCGGTGCCGTCGCCGCCGTGCTTGTGCGCGTTCGTCAGACCCTCCTGCAGCACGCGGTGGGCCACGATGTCGCGCAGGGAGTCGAGTTCGACCGGCGTGCCCACCGTCCTCTGCTCCACGGCGAGTCCGGCCTTCGAGAACTCGTCTATCAGCTGGGGGAGATGGGCCAGGCCGGGCGTGGGTGCGAGTGTCGCCGAGTGCGTGCTGTCGGCCGACCGGAGCACGGTGAGCAGGCTGCCGATCTCGCCGAGCACGGTGCGAGCCGCCTCGCGCACCGTGGTGAGGGAGCGTTCCGCGTCATCCGGTCGCGTGCGCAGCGCTTGCGAGGCCGACGCGGCGTGCAGGTTGATCACGGCGATCTGGTGGGCCATCACGTCGTGCAGGTCGCGGGCGATGGCGAGCCGCTCCTCGGCCACCCGCCGCTCGGCCTCGGATTCGCGGGTCTCCTCGGCTCGTCGCGCACGCTCGGTGATGGCCTGGATGAACGCGCGGCCGTTGTATTGGGCCACGCCGCCCGTGGCGGCGAGACCGACGAGGGCGACGAGCAGCACGAGCGATTCGATGCCGCGCGACTCGGGCGGAGGGGCGAGCAGCAGCACGCTGCCGATCGCCACGAATGCGGCGCCGGCCATGATGAGCGCGGGGGTGCGGCCCTGGCGGGATCCGACGCCGAAGAGGGTGATCATGACCGTGAGGATCGAGGCGACGACCGGGCCGGGGCCGATCAGTTCCAGGCTCGACAGCAGCACCGCCGCACACGCCGCCGCGATCGCGACCGCCGCCGTGCTGCGCGGATACCGCGTGCGCAGTACGAGGGCGGCGACCAGAACGATCGCCAGCACAGCGGAGGTCACCAGCACCTGGGTCGTGGAGCCGGCGAGCGGCGTTGCGCTGTGGGATGCGACGACGACGGGAATGCAGACGACGATGATCGCCAGGGCCGAGGGTATCCAGCGCAGCCGCGGGGGCAGGGGAGACTCGAAGGGCACGGGAAACGCTCGAGAACCGGATCTCACGGGCGCATCTCCTTCTCTGCTTCCTTGCGTCTGCTCGTTGTCGTCCAGTCTCGCAGCACGTCCGTGCCTGGCGCGTCCCACGTTCGTGGTAGCCGAAGATGCCATGCCGGGGTGACGACCGGCATCCGGTTCGCGGCCAGTCTGGAGTGATCGTGCACATCGCACGAGCAGACAGCACAGGAGCGATCATGCCGGTTCCGGTTCTCGCGGCGCGAGACGTCAAGAAGTCCTACGGTCGAGGCGCAGCCCGCTTCGACGCCCTGAAGGGGGTGTCGCTCGACATCGAAGAGGGCGAGTCCATCTCGATCGTCGGCAAGAGCGGGTCGGGCAAGTCCACGCTCATGCACCTGCTCGCGCTGCTCGACAAGCCCTCGACAGGTGCGGTCGAACTGAGCGGTCGCGATGCGGGCGCCCTCGGCGGTCGCACCCTCAATCGCACACGCAACCAGACGTTCGGGTTCGTCTTTCAGCAGTTCTTTCTCACCCCCAACACCTCGGTGCTCGACAACGTGACGCTGCCGCTGCGCATCGCCGGGGTCGGCGGCTCCGAGAGGCGGCGGCGCGGCATGGAGGCGCTCGAACGCCTTGAGCTCGCCGACAAGGCGAAGAACAAGGCCACCGACCTGTCGGGCGGCCAGAAGCAGCGCGTGGTCATCGCCCGCGCCCTGGTGAACGAGCCCCGGGTGATCTTCGCCGACGAGCCCACGGGCAACCTCGACACGGCCACGGGCGCGGTGGTCGAAGACATCCTCTTCGACCTCAACCGGCGCACCGGCATCACGCTGATCGTCGTGACTCACGATGAGGACCTGGCGGCGAAGACCGACCGCAGCGTCTTCATTCGCGACGGCCTCATCGTCGACCGCAACGGAGCGAGCGCATGAGCGGCCTCGACCTGATCCGTTCGGCGATCAGCAACACGTTCCGCAGCAAGACCCGCACGACCCTCACGGTGCTGGCCATCTTCATCGGTGCCTTCACGCTGGCCCTGACCAGCGGGGTGGGAACGGGCATCAACCGCTACATCGACACCACGGTCTCCTCGATCGGCGCAAACGATGTGATGACGGTCACGAAGACCGTGGAGGACACGGCGTCGGGGCCGGCGAAGTACGAGCCCGACACCACCAACGTCGAGAGCGCGACCGGTAGGCCGGGCTCGACGGTCGAGGCCATCACGGCGGCGGAGCTCGACGACATCAGGGCAGTCCCCGGTGTCGAATCGGTCGACCCTGTGCTGACGGCCCGGCCGAACTACGTGGAGTACGACGGGGGCACGCAGTACCAGGCGGCGATCGGCGGCTTCGTATCGGGCATGAGCCTAGACCTGGCCGCGGGCTCGGAGCCCTCGAGCGACAGCGACACATACGAGGTCGCGCTGCCCGTGTCGTACGTCGAGCCCCTGGGCTTCTCGAGCGATTCGGATGCCGTGGGCAAGACGGTGACGTTCGGCGTCACCGACCAGACGGGCGCGTCGAGCACCATCGAGGCCACGGTCACCGGCGTCGCCGAGGCGGGCCTGCTCGGATTGTCGAGCCTCACCGCGAACGACGCGCTGACCACCGCGCTCTACGACGCGCAGTCGGTGGGACTGAGCTCGTCGAGCAAAGACAGCTACGCCTCGGTGAGCCTGCGCTTCGAGCCCTCGTCGTCGGACGAGCAGGTGTCGACGATCAAGAGCGACCTCAAGGAGCTCGGCTACGACGCCACCACTGTCGAGGATCAGATCGGGTCGTTCAAGACCATCATCGACGCGATCGTGCTGGTGCTGAACGGCTTCGCGGTGATCGCCCTGATCGCGGCCGGCTTCGGCATTGTGAACACCCTTCTGATGAGCGTGCAGGAGCGCACCCGGGAGATCGGCCTGATGAAGGCGATGGGCATGGGAGCCGGCCGGGTGTTCGGCCTGTTCAGCCTGGAGGCGGTGTTCATCGGGTTCCTCGGCAGTGCCATCGGAGCTCTCGGGGCGATCCTCGCGGGAACCGCGTTGAACGGCGTGCTGGCGAACGGCCTGTTGTCGGCGCTGCCGGGGCTCACGCTCATCGCCTTCGATCCGGCGGCGATCGCGGTCATCATCCTCGTGGTGATGGGCATCGCGTTCCTGGCAGGCACGATCCCGGCGCTGCGTGCGGCGCGGCAGGATCCGATTGAGTCGCTGCGGTACGAGTAGTTCTCTCTCGCTCGCCTCTCGCCGGAGCCCTGTGGATAACTTCCACGGGGTTTCGGCGTTTCGGGGCACCATGTCGGTCGGGGGTGAGCGACAGGAGTATCGACCGTGACGAACGCCGTGCAGGTGATCACCGAGCGTGTGCGCGACCGGGTGCGTCGCGAGGGCGTCGACCTGGCCTCCGATCACATGCTGGCGAGGCGGTTCGTCGACGACGAGGTGCGCAGCTACACGGAGCGGGCGTTGGGCGGCAGTGCGCCGTTACTGGCCGACGAGGCGGTCGCGGCTCGCGAAGTCGTGGCCTCGCTCACGGGGTTCGGCGCGTTGCAGCCGCTGCTCGACGATCCGGGAATCGAAGAGATCTGGATCAACGCGCCCGACAAGGTCTTCGTCGCCCGCAACGGCGTCTCCGAACTGTCGAACCTGGTGCTGTCCGACGGCGAGGTGCGCGAACTCGTGGAGCGCATGCTGCAGAGCTCGGGCCGGCGGGTCGATCTCAGCTCTCCGTTCGTCGACGCCTCGCTGCCCGATGGCAGCCGCCTCCACGTGGTGATACCCGACGTGACGCGCGCCCATCTCGCGGTGAACATACGAAAGTTCGCCCGTCGCATCCGGGATCTGCACCAACTGGTCGCCCTCGGGGCCCTCACCCAGCAGTCCGCCGAGTTCCTGCGCATGTGCGTGCTCGCGCAGCAGAACATCCTTGTGTCGGGCGCGACGCAGAGCGGCAAGACCACCCTGCTCAACGCGCTGCTGTCGGTCGCGCGGCCCAGCGACCGGGTGGTCACCGTCGAGGAGACCTTCGAGCTCGACCTCGCCGCTCTCGACGTCGTCGCCATGCAATGTCGGCAGGCCAGCCTGGAGGGCACGGGCGAGATCACCCTGCGCCGACTTATCAAAGAGGCCCTGCGCATGAGGCCCGATCGCATCGTCGTCGGCGAGGTGCGCGAGGCGGAGAGCCTCGACCTGCTCATCGCCCTGAACTCGGGGCTGCCCGGCGCGTGCAGCATCCACGCCAACAGCGCGCGCGATGCGCTCACCAAGCTGTGCACCCTGCCGCTGCTCGCGGGGCGCAACATCGACGCATCCTTCGTCACTCCCACGGTGGCGTCCTGCATCGACATCGTCGTGCACTGCGAGATGGACAAGCGGGGCTCGCGCCGCATCGTCGAGATCCTGGCGCCGAGCGGCCAGGTCACCGGCACGGCGGGCAACGGGGGAGTCATCGAGGCGAGCAGCATCTTCGCTCTCGAGGGGCGCGATCTCGTCGCCACCGGGGGATACCCGATGAAGCTGGCCAAGTTCCGCTCAGCCGGTCTCGATCCATCGATCGTGCTGTCGAGGGGTGCGCGATGAGCACGGCTCTGGGGCTTCTTCTTGGGCTCGGGCTCCTGCTCTGTGCGGCTCCCATTCTCTGGCCGGCCACGAGCGGCTCCGAGCAACCGGCTCGCAGCGGCCGCATCCGCACCCTTCTCGACGGCGCGGGGTTCGAGAGAATTCCGGTGGCGGCCTTCCTCGCTGCCAGCGGCTGCCTGGGGGTGATCGCCGCCGCGGTGGCCGAGGCGTCGTTGGCGATCCTCGTGCTCGACATCGCGGCGCTCGCGGTCGGAGCTCTTCTCCCCATCACCGTTGCGCGCCACAGGCGCCGAGCGCGCAGACGCAGCAATCTCACGGTGTGGCCGGATGCCGTGGACCACCTCGTCTCGGCCGTACGCAGCGGGGTCGCCCTGCCCGACAGCGTCAGCACGCTCGCTCACGCCGGCCCCGCGGCCAGCCGTGCCGCGTTCGCGGAGTTCGAGTCCATGTACCGCACAACGGGAAACTTCGGCATCTGTCTCGACGCCCTCAAGGCCCGGCTTGCAGACCCGACGGCCGATCGCATCCTCGAGACACTGCGCATGTCTCGTGAGGTCGGTGGAACTGACCTCACACGTGTGCTGCGAAGCCTGTCGGGCTACCTGCGAGAAGACGCGGCGATCAGGAGCGAGGTCGAGGCCCGCCAGTCCTGGGTGATGAACGCGGCGAGGCTCGGTGTCGCGGCGCCGTGGATCGTGCTGCTTCTGCTGTCCACGCGTCCCGAAGCGGCCGGCGCCTATAACAGTCCTGGCGGCGTCGTCCTCATCATCGGCGGGCTCTGCCTGAGCGTGATCGCCTACCGGCTGATGCTCCTCATCGCCCGCATTCCGGAAGAGCGGCGGTGGTTCGCGTGAGCTCGTCCGTCGCGTGGGCCACCATCCTGGGCATCCTGCTTGGCCTGGGGCTGTGGTCTCTGGTCAGCATGGCGCCCCGGTTGTCGAGGCCGTCGCTGGCCGAACGCACGGCGCCGTATCTCGTCGACGTCTCGGCCGGGGCGCGGCAGTTCCTGTCGAAGAGATCCAGTGACCCGCTTCCGGTGTTCGGAGTGCTGCTGTCGCCGATGGCCCGCGTGGCGATCGACTTTCTCAACGGCGTTCTCGGGGGAACGGAACAGATCGACCGACGACTCGCACAGTCGCGCGCGTCTGTGTCGCTGGAGTATTTCCGGGCGCAGCAGCTCGTCTTCGGCGTCGTCGGTCTGATCGCGGGAACCGTTCTGGTCGTCGTCTCGTCGAGCACCATGGCTGTGCCCGTGATGACACAGCTCGCCATTCCGGTCGTGCTTGCAGTGGTGGGAATCGTGGTTCGCGACCTCGTGCTGCGCTCGGCGGCGCGCAGGCGGATCGCGCGCATCGACAGCGAACTTCCCACCGTTCTCGAGTTCCTGACGCTCAGCCTGTCGGCGGGCGAGACGGTGCTTGACGGGCTGCGCAGGGTCGCTCGGGTCTCGAGCGGCGAGCTGGCTCGCGAATTCGCGGTGGTGGTCACCGAGGTCAACTCGGGGGTCGGCCTTGTGGCGGCGCTCGAGTCCCGAGCGTCCGCCTTGGCCCTGCCCGCCTTCACCCGCTGCGTCGAGCAGATGACGGGAGCGCTCGACAGGGGGACGCCCCTGTCGGACGTGCTTCGAGCGCAGGCCCAGGACTCCCGGGAGGACACGAAGCGCGCTCTGCTCGAGGCCGCCGGCAAGAAAGAGGTCACGATGCTCATCCCGGTCTATGTATGAATAGGATTTCTTTTTCCTTCCCGTAGATGCGTGAACGGTTGACGCTCTCGAGTTCTCATGGCATCTACTCATTACCTGTTTCGATTATGCGAAAGGACTGATCGGAAAGACCGGTTACAGGGATGGGGGCGAAGTCATGACGGACACGACTGTCGCCCGTGGTGTGTCGCTACGAGAACCATCCGAACTTAGGCACAGCACAACCGCAGCGCCGGTCGCAACCGCAAAATCGAGCGCCTGGAAGTCTTCTCTTGAGGACCGGTGGCTTGCTGAGACCCTTGCACGGGCACCCGAGTTGTCCGAAGAGACATTTGGTGAACTTCAGCGCATCTTCCGCAGAGGCCGTCCAGGCGTCTGACGATCAGGGCTACATCACGCTCGCAAAAAATGTTCCTGTTAGACGCTGCCGGTCCCGCGCGTGCTGGGGCGAATGTCGAATGCAATGTACTTGGGATGCCCGGGCCCGGCGCGCTGAATTAGCTGTCTCCATATTTTTGAGCCGTCCGATTCTCCGGTCGTCGTCAGCTTCCAGGTATGTATTTTGAACATGTCGATCGCGTAATTGATGAAATCGCGAGCCTCTGGAGGGACAACAATCTCACTGAACGTTGCGTTGCGTTTGTTGGGATTTATGAAGCCGATTCCCGCACTGTTTCGCTGAAGATCGTCGCGGCGCCTAGCTATTTCATACTGGTCTCGGAGCATGCGCGATGCACCTCTATACCGCTCAGCCATCTCAGGGATGGTCTCGTTTGGCTTTTGAATTCCGAGATCGCGGGCAATATCCCTGAGGTTCGCCGAAGGTCTGTCGAGGGGAGAGATGCAAGCAGTGATCAAACGCATCATGCTTGCCGTCTCAGAAGGATGAATTTCTCGTAGGTTGGAGACAGAGCCCGACGCGCGAGGTAGGCGCAAGGCCCATCCATCTGCGAGCTCCTGGACACTGTTGCTGTCGCCCACGGATAGGGGGCTCCGGGTCGGAACAACCAGCCAACGACGGACGATCCAGCGATCGTTATGCCGGCCCGCTACGCTCAGCGAGGTTATTTGCCCGACCACCGAGGCTCGTCGCTTGAGCCGAACCCACCGACCGCTCTGGAATAGGTCGTCTAGGGAATCCTGAGACTCATCAATGACGTCGGCCAAATCGTCGCCGGGCGCCCCCCTAGATTCGAACAGAAGTGCATAGGCGAGTCCATTGGATGATTGCGACATCCACCCGTCGAGGATATTCAGGCCTTGCTCGAAACGTCCTCGAGCCCTCGCCATGGAGCATCCGAAAGGATCACCAGGCCGGCAGGATATGGAACCGCAGCGATTGCGCCCATCGGTGAAGAGGCTGAGCGCGGACCTACCCTTCGTTTTCTGTGCAGTCGAGCTGGCGACGTTCTTGCTCGAAGCACGACAGCAACCTCGATGCCCGGGCAGGGGACCAATTGCCCATTGAATTTGTAGGTCCTTCAAGCTCTTGAAAAAGAGCCGTTCTTGCTGGAGTCTGAGTCGCGCGTCGCGAGCTGGCATAGGGACAGACAACCACAGAACACGGCCGGAGATTGGGATCTTGACTATAGATGCTGACTTGTCGCTTCTTGAAGAAAGCACACGCTGGTTCAGATACTCTGTCATGTCGACTAGGGCCACGAAAAGAGCCCCGGTCAGAGAGTTGACCGGGGCTCTGCGATTCGAGAAGCAGGGTAGCTGCAATTACCCTTCGCGCCCTTCTCTCTAAGTTTACGCTCTTAGATACAGGCTTGCTAGTAAAGCGGAGATCGATTTCTTACATCAGCTAGAAAAAGATACTCAACTAGTTCATTTTCTCACGGGTGTCGTAAATAGCCTGCGAGAATTAAATAGAAGACGAACTAGCGCACCATCCCATAGCTGCAATTCTTTGGGATGGTGAGTTTTACTAGCCGTCCGAATTCGATTCGAGATGACAACCGCCTACGGGACACGAACTTCGGTTCAGAGCCAGCTCTAGAGCTGGAGACTCGCACTCAATGCCATCTTTGATCGCGCCGCTTTTTCTGGTTATCAGGCGTAAACCGATCAATTTCCGGTCACATAAGTCCCAAGCCGGTGGGACCACAGGAATTCAGGCGCTCGCGCGGGCAATCGGATTCACTCACATCGGTAGCGTTGCGAACAATTCGCAGCGCTACACAGTGTGCCCGCTATACGGTTAGGGGTGTTGGTCCGTGGCGAACGTCAGGGCAGGGGTATCCAAGAGCACCGTACTCCGCCCACATCAGAGTAAGCAGTTCCGGTAGTCCTCACAATCCAGATCATTCAGTCAGATCAGTCGAAGACGATCATTGCAAACTGAGTTCGTCCCGCCACCCTGTAACTCATGCCTGTGCCAGCTTCCTTGGCCGTAGTAAATCGTTCTCGGACGATCTGAGCCAGCTGGCGTGATGTTCGAGGTTCAGCGAGCCCTGGCAAATATCATCGTCTCGTGGAACTCGATGACCTAGATACGCCAAACTGCCCCGTGTGTCTGCGACAGATGGAGCCGCGAGTCGGTGCCTGGTGGTGTCAAGATTGCGGATCGACAATTCGTCCCAACCAGGTGGAAACAGATTGATCGTGGTCGTCGGCCAGATTTGCCGGCCAGGGCGAACGACGAGGCCCAAACCTATTGGCATCGATCCCCGTAGTCGTTCACTCGCGTCGCTAATCGGACTCCGAAACTGTTCCTCTGTCCGGTCGATCCACCGGATGACCAGGAGCATGTCGACGCAAGGCTCGTCTCACAGCGTCCACAACGAAGTCCGCGGCAATAATCAGGAGTACCGAAAGTACGGCGAAGAAGCCAATCGCGTATGGATTGTCGTAGATCGCCGGTAGCACGAGGAGGGCAAGTGATCGCAGGAGCACGCCAAATGCTGTTCGGAAGCCGGCCATGAGCAGCGCCCGAGAGAGCGGGCTTGCATGCTCGATGCCGATCGTTCGCTGCAGACCGGCTGTAAGTCGCTGTCCCCACGTTGTTTGATCCGGATCGGTCGGCGTCATGAACCAGCCCGCTGCAGCGTAGACGCAGAATAGAACCATTGCCAGGCCCAGAACGCTGGCGATGGGATCGGGCACGCCGATCTGCCTGAGGACGTAGTTGACGATGAGCTGCTCCACGGTTGCGACTGCTGCGCCTAGGCCAAGGGCGGCAACTATCCGGACTGCCAATATCGACGTCAACGGGCGTAGCCAGGTGACTTCATTGATTGTCTCGACCAATGGTTGAAGTCTTGTCGTCAAGGTTTGCCTCGATTTGTCGATCCGTTTTCCCGTTCTCGTCGAACCATGGACCGGCGTTGAGAGGGCAACAATGAGTGCCGTCGAGAACCAGTCCAAGAGGGAACCGGTCCGAAGCCATAGGCCGAGAAGAACCACCGCCCCGACGCTCAACACGGCCAAGAGCAACCGGGTGGCGATTTCGTTGAGAGACGGAAGACGAGCGTTTCCCCCTGTCACGGACGTTCTCTCAGCCATCAGTGCGATGCCTCGCCATCTGCGTCAGAAGTTCGCGGAGCGGATATGTCGGCGGTTGGGGGCGACCCAGTCTTTTCTCTATCTCGCTGAAACTCGGTGCAACCAGGTAAGAGCGGATCCGCCCGGGCCAAAGTAGAAACCGAACGCTATGTAGTCCTCCCGTTGCGGATGGCAAGAAGACAGTCATCGCACTGACAGAGACTCCATGATGTTCGAGCCGCTCGCGGTATCGCTCCACAGCTATCGCCATATTTTGGCTCAGGAACCACTTGCCGGGTTGGTGCGAACCGAAGCCCCGAAACCCGACCGTTTTGCCTAGGAGCCGGTCTCTAGTCCATCTGGACACTTTGCCCGGGGCTGGCGATTCGAGAGCCTGGATCACTCCTCGAGGAGGCATCGCTAGCGACCAATAGAGCCCACGCTTCCAAATTTTGACATCCACCAGGACCAGCCTGTCGCCGGATGCAACAGCAAAGTCGACATCTCCAAGGAAGGCATTTCTGTCTGTGTGGCTGCGAGGGATATTGAGCGAATGATGAATCGAGTACAGCTCTGGTGTGTCGTATGTGTTGGCGACATTCCTCGCGAAGTTATGGAGCTTTCGGCCGTAAGTTCGCTCGCCCTCGGCGCCAACCCTGCCATTTGCCCCGAAGGTTGCGGAGAGGGATGCATTCGAGTTCGACGAACTGCTGCGGTCGAAAGGTGCGGCCATTAGCGGAGACCTCGCTCCCGTCGTGTCGGGCGCTTCTCGACGAATGAGGTGTCGGAGGTAATCGGCGCCGGGGGAGGAGGGGCGGACGCGCTCCCAGCATCGACATTACGAATCGGCTGATTGCGAGCTATCTCGATCGCACAGCGCGAGAGCAGTTCATCTACCGCCTGAGCTCGCGCATACGCCTTTGCGATCAGTTGTCGTTCGGTGGGCAGGTCTCCGCGCACATGAGCGGTTCTGATGATGTCCCCTCTCGCCTGGCGGAGACCTGCCGTTATCCATCGTTTGCTCTCGAGGAAATCGTTCATCGTACTGGGGCGTAGAGATCGCAAGTTGATGACCCGGGCGTATTCGTGCAGTTTGTGGACCTGCTGCTGGAGGTACTTTTTCCGTTCCTGCGACGTGGCGATCATCGGCCTGAACTGGTACCGGCCATCGCGCCCGGGCTTGGGTGCCGGGTAAGACTTTCGCATTTGTGCCTCTCTCGTCGTCGCGCGTTCTCTACTCTTAGATTTTAGCGCTAGACGCTACGAACTGTTGTGTTCGTGAAATCGATCAGTTAGTACCGAGACAAGGGGCATGGCGTGGATATATCCGACAGAGGTAACACGGCGAGAACAAGAGCGAAAAGTCCGCGCAGGTCTACAGCGAGCCTGGTCATGAGCGCCAGGATGCGCTGATGGGCGCGAGTATGCCGGACGTTCAACGGCACGCTGACGATGCATTCGAGTCTGTTCGCGCAATGAGCCGGGTCTCGGACGACCGGGTGCTACCCGCGCCGTTTGCGCACGAAGTGTTTGGCAGTCTTCATGACCTCGCGCTCATGCTTCCGCAGGTGTTCGACCAATTATCGACGAGTCTGTACCGAGCGCTCATCGAGCTCGATACATATGAATCTGACGGTGGTAGTCCCATCGATCGGACCGCAGAGGCTCGTGCCAGGCTCGCTGAAGCTTCGACTCTTGCCGTTCAAATGGGCGCTGCTCTGGAGGGAGCCCAGGATGCAGTCTCGCTCCAGGGTCATAGACCGTGGGCTCCTAGGGGCCGGGCATAGGTCTTACTGGACCCGAGTCGCACCTCGGAGATAGAGAAGTGCCACAGCAATCCAGTTGGGCGGAATAGTTGAGGAGCTAAGCCTCTTCCGGAGTCTCGTCGGGTGTTCGGCCTTCCCTATCACGAAGCTCGAAATTGGGATCCTCGGCATCGGGGGACTCCAGAATCAGCAACGTGAGGTTGTCAACGTTTTCCTTATCAAGAAAGTTGTCCTCATTGATGAAGGCCAGGAACTCATCGCGGCAAAACTGTTTAATGCAGAGGATTATGTCTGGAACTAACTCCGGTGCCTGATTCCAGGCCATCCGTAACGCTTCCTCCCATAAAACCGGTATGTCTAGCTCCACCAACGCGGCGGCGAGGACGAAAGGCAGTGCGGGACGGCCTTCTTCGCGCTCGATGTTCGTCGACACCCAGAGAGCGAACCAAGTCAATAGATCTGCTTCGAACACCGCCAGAAGGCCTTCTTTAGTTGTCAGATCCTCAGCCTCTGTAAGGGTGCGCGCTAGGTCAGGGTCGCGAACTTGCTCGTCTAGTCCCAAGAACCCAGTGACGTAGCCGAAAGCAAACTCAGTGAGGCGCCATTGATGCTCGCCCGTATGAGGATTGGCGAAGGAGGTTCGAAATTCCACCAATGACCGCTTGTATTGGCCCAGCCTGAGGAGTACGTCTGCAAGTAGTGGGCGGGATCGCTCGTGGTCGAGATCCAGCGCTCGCTCGTAGTACTTCTTTGCTGACTCCAGGTCGCCTTCTAGGAAGAATGTCCCTCCTTGTTCTGACCACCAATAACCACGGTTCTTATAATCGGGATTGAGCTCGGCTGCTCTTTCATAGAACACACGCGCGTTCGCAAAATCGCGCTTATGCAGCAAATTTCCTGCGTTATATACGTCAATCGCGTTGGTGGCTTCTGATGCGGAACCTCCGCTGATTGCATTGGCCACGAGGCGCATCTGTTCAATCGTCATGTCTAAGCCGGCCTGCTTAAGGGTCAGAATTATCGTCGTCTTATTGACTGACTCCTCTTCAGAAAATGTTCGTTCAATGAGGATGAGTAACTCGTCGTATCTTCGCGTCCGGATGAACAGGGTTGTCAACTCCGCGCAGGTGCTCGGCTTCAGGGTCATGGAAGACTTGCCGACGGAATGCGCTGCGAACGTTCCTCCGATGTCGACGAGGCCAATACGTGACATATGAAGGGCCATGCTCATTTCGATGTCCGCTATGACTACATCCGCCACTTCCTCTCTCGCGAGAGAGTGAAGTCCGTCGTATGTGAGGTGATGGAACGGCAATCCGCGGAGACGGATATCCACACGATTCTCATGTAGGGCAATTTCGAATCGCAAGGGCGTTGCCTTGGCTTTCCTCGAAGTGACCATGGGATGAATCTGAGAAATGCGACTCGCTCCTCCACGAACAAGTCCAGCGGCATCCCCAAGAAACTCAGCGCTGCCGTGGACCTCGTAGTAGATGGGAAGATTGGCGTAGATATTTTTTGTCGCCCGTCGGCCCTTCAGCTCGTCCACCAGATCATTAGGTGTTGTCGAGCTCCAAATTTCCGGTAGAGCTACGGTTCGTGTCTTTGCCTCGGCGTTGCTAGCGAACTCGAGCAGGTACGCCCATTGCCACCGCAGTTCCTCGGCCACTGTCGAGTATTGGACGACGAGGGTCGGTATGTCCAGTTCGCCCCAGTAGTTCAAGGTGGAAGTCTCGAGCTTCACCTTGCCGGAAGCGCTATCGGTTCCTTTGAGTTGGATATAGAAATGAATGCCAGTGGCGAGACCGTCGCTAAAGACCTCGACGTCGAAATCGACTCCGTAATCGCTATCAGGCTTAGTCAGTACCCACTCAGCAGGCAGGACCGCACGTAGCTGTTTCTCGGACAGCGTCGAAAGATCATGGGATCTGGGTCTCGATGGCATGCTCATGGTTCGAACCATATCGTTGCGACGAAGAAGCGGCGGTTTGTTTTTGAGGCCAGCAGCTCTGTCCATCCGACTAGACGGGGCTTGGTTCGTCTTTGTATCGAACGCAGTTCAGCAGAGCGCTCCCGCGCTTACTCCGTACCGCCTTGGCTGACCCTCTCATCATCCTCTCGCTGCTCGCCCAAGCTAAAAATGGCATTATCGTCCATGTGGCTCGCAAGGAAAGAGCGAACGGCACTAACGTCGAGACCAACGGTCGCGGCCCTGATGGATTTGATCATGCGTTCGGGATCGAATCCGCGGCGGTAAGCCTCGAGATCGAGAATCGTTCCAACTTTGTTGTTTCCAAGAGTGGCGACGGTCCCGTCCAGTCCTACTTCAATATCGACTGGTTGGTGAGCCAACTCGAGGTCTTCTCCGTCATCGAGGACGTAGCTTGCGTTGACTTTGAACTTGGCAGTTGCACGGAATCGCAACTCGGGCTCGGACTGACGTTCCACGTTTCTTGCCCGAATGTAATTGAAAGCAAGATCAGACACCTTCACCAACGAAATCCAGTCGGCATCCGGAACACTGATTCCAGTCGTCCTAATATCCCTGAGCGCGTCCTCTCCACTCAGCATTTGCAGTATGCGGGTCCGAAGGGAATCTTCGAACTCAGGAGCGTCGACAGGATCGGTCACATAATGCCCCGGGACGTCGATGGCGCCTAGCGACTTGCACAATGTGATGTCAGCGTCGCTATGGCCATCAAATTCGTCGACGAGGTGAGGAGCGAGCGAACCGTTCTTGGTGGCGAAGATCCCGTCGTTGGTGACGAGAGTTATTTTTTCAGTCGGGTACTGTTTCGCGAGCTCAAGAACTGTGAACCAATGCAGGGTGTCGCGGTACCCATTGCCGTTTTGGTCAAAAGGCAAAATGCGCAACATGGCACGACGGGCGACCTCGGTATGAGAGATATTAGGTGCACCGACGAGTTCAAACCCATAGAGTTCCCACGATTTGCGTAGCTTCGCTTCGTATTCTTCACCCGACCTAACGCAGGCCGCCCGCGCCTGGCTTGCCAGTTCCTTCGCCTCAGCCGGAGCGAGTCTTGATGCTGCTTTGATCTTGTCGCCGACCGACACTAAGTGCTTTTTCCTTCGTGTGATCGCTTCACGGATCGCAATTTCCGGTGCGACGACACGAACTCGCCGCGCCTTCGCTGCCTCACTCAGCTGTGACCAGGGTAGGGACTTGAGGTGTGGATCTCCTACGATCACGTTGGCATCGACGACAACAATCATTTGAACAACCTATCGCTCGGGGAGGTTTGTCAGTTGTTAGAGAGGAAACGTCGTGCTCAGTCATCGAAGTGTCGAACGGGTTTCGCCTCAAACGATGATCGCTCTCCGCGGCTCTCTATCGATACGTACCTGACCAGTACGCCAGTCGCCATTGGCATCTCGCCATCGAAGGCCAAAGGTAACGCCAAAAACTTTTCCATTGTGCTGTCTATCGCCATCAAATGCCACGACGTCAATGAATTCTCCCGGCCACTGCGTCGGACTGTTGAACTGAAAGTCGCCCATCGGAGCCTCAATTGATAGGTCCCTAACGATCACGCCAGGTTGGGTGTTTCTCAGAGAAAAGACGTTCGATTGAAGAGCATCGAGACGCCACGAAGGACGGGTGAGTGGCGCCTGCTTTTCGGCTTCGATGCGAGCCTCTATTTCACGACGCCCCGCCTCCACCCCCTCTTGGCGCCCCGCCTCTCGACCCCTATCTACTGCCTGCAGTATTTCGAGCCTGTGGGCGGAGGTAGCGTCATTTAGAGCCCGAACCGATTCACCGCGTGCCTCACGCTCATGGTCTAGTTCAATCTGAATTTGCTCGGCCCTGGCTTGTGCGGTCGCAATGTCTGCAAGCGAAATCTGTTGTCGGCCTTTGGTGGTTAGTCGAACCGAGAACGCCATCCGAAACAGTTGGATGATCGGCGCCCAGAACTTCATTCGTACATTCCTGCTGAAGATCGCGGCGACACCTGTGGAGATGGCGATGACAGCCAGACCGACAGCGAGCTGCAGCCACCATTGCTGCACCAGTTGATCCCATGTCATCACGATTTGAGGCTACAGGTGCGAGGGATCCGTCCGGA
>Ga0247732_10000485_pt1 | contig 18902 bp, 18 predicted proteins | sample UWRJL163409C2_FD_180940 | JGI IMG/M metagenome (GOLD analysis project Ga0247732, IMG submission 180940) | Plant litter microbial communities from Arlington Agricultural Research Station in Wisconsin, United States - UWRJ-L163-409C-2 | ecosystem: Environmental > Terrestrial > Plant litter >...
CGTCGGCCAGCCGCAGGTAGTCGGGCCGGAAGTCGTGGCCCCAGGAGGAGACGCAGTGCGCCTCGTCGACCACAACCAGCTTCACCTCGGCGGCACGCAACCGCTCCAGCACATCGGGTCGGGTGAGCTGCTCGGGCGAGAGGAAGAGGTAGCCGCGCTCGCCGGGGCGCAGAGTCTTCCAGGCCGCAGCGTTGGCCTTCTCGCTCTGCGACGAGTTCACGGCGGCAGCCGGCGGCGCATCCGGATGCTCGGCGAGACCGGTCACCTGGTCGAACTCGAGCGAGATCAGCGGCGAGACGACCACCGTCGGTCCGTCGACGAGGGCCCCGGCCACCTGATAGATGGCCGACTTGCCGTAACCGGTCGGCATGAGTGCGAGGGTGTCACGCCCGGAAAGCACGGTCGCGATTGCCTCGTGCTGCCCGGTGCGCAGGGCTCCCCAGCCGAAGACGCGGCGGGCGGTCTGGTCGATTTCGGCATCCAGGGTGGCCATCTGTCGAGTATGCCCGCTGAAACGGCGTGTAACGTTCGCCGCATGGCTCGTATCGCGGCGGTCGCGTCGGCTCTGCCTGACAACAGGTACACCCAAGACGAGATCACCGACGTGATCGCGCCGATGATCAGCCCTGTCGCGAGCACACAGGCGGTGCTGCGTCGACTGCACGCGGCCAGCAGGGTCGAGACGCGTCACATGGTGCTGCCGCTGGAGAGCTACACCGAAGCGACGAGCTTCACCCAGAGCAATGCCGACTTCGTGCGTCTCGCCACCGACCTGTGCGAGCGCGCGCTGAGCGACGCGCTGGCGACCGCTGGGCTGACGGCGGCGGATGTCGACTACCTCATGTTCACCTCGGTGACCGGCGTCTCCGCCCCCTCCGTCGACGCCCTCCTCATCGCCAGAATGGCGCTCCGCCCCGACGTGAAGCGTGTGCCCATGTACGGCCTGGGCTGTGTCGCAGGAGCAGCGGGTATCGCCCGCGTCGACGACTACCTGGTCGGCCATCCCGACGAGGTGGGTGTGCTCATCGCCGTCGAACTCTGCTCGCTCACCTTCCAGCCAGGAGACGACTCGGTCGGCAACCTCGTCGCCACCGGGCTGTTCGGCGACGGCGCAGCAGCGGTGGTGATGGTCGGTAGCGACCGCGCCCGTCGCATGGGCGTGAGTGGCCCCGACGTGGTCGACACCGCCAGCCGCGTCTATCCCGATTCGGAGAGCGTGATCGGCTTCACCGCGGGCGAGACCGGGTTTCGCATCCAGCTCACCGCACAGGTCGCCGAGCTGATCGACCAGCATTTCGAGGGGGATGTGCTCGACCTGCTCGGCCCGCACGGCCTGAGCATCGCCGAGGTCGACCGCTGGATCGCCCACCCGGGCGGTCCTCGCGTGCTCGAGGCCTTCGCGGCCGCGCTCGCGCTGCGTCCGGGCACGCTCGACGCGAGCTGGGCTTCGCTCGCCGCGGTCGGCAACCTGTCGTCGGTGTCGGTGTTGCATGTTCTCGAACGCGAGTTGCGCGATCATCCGTCGTCTGGGGGCGAGCACGGGCTGTTGTTCGCTCTCGGCCCCGGCGTGAGCGCCGAACTGGTTCTGCTGGAGTGGCCGAGCCCTGTGGAGTTGCCTGCATGATCTGGTATCTCGTTTTGATCCTGCTCACCGGTGCCGAGCGGATCATGGAGCTCGTCATCTCCAAGCGGAATGCGCGCTGGGCCTTCTCGCGGGGTGGGGTCGAGTACGGCTTCGGACACTTCCCGTACATGGTCGCGCTGCACACCGGATTTCTGCTCGCCTGTCTCGCCGAGGTGTATTTCGGGCACCGCCCGTTCATCCCCTGGCTCGGCTGGCCGATGCTCGTGATCGCGCTGGCCTGCCAGGCCGGTCGGTACTGGGTCATCCACACGCTCGGCACGCAGTGGAACACCCGGGTGATCGTGGTGCCGGGCCTCACGCTCGTGACCGGCGGCCTGTACCGGTACCTGCGCCACCCCAACTACGTGATCGTGATCGTCGAAGGTATCGCGCTACCACTGGTGCACACGGCCTGGATCACGGCCATCGTGTTCACCGTGCTCAACGCCGTGCTTCTGTTCGGGTTCCGCATCCCCACCGAGAACCGCGCACTGGCCACACTGCGATGACTCTCGACCTGCTCGTGGCGGGCGGTGGCCCGGTTGGGCTGGCCGCAGCGATCGAGGCACGGATGCGCGGGCTGAGCGTCACCGTCGTCGAACCGCGGGCGGGCACGATCGACAAGGCCTGCGGTGAGGGGCTGATGCCCGGCGCCCTGCCCGCGCTCGCGCGGCTCGGGGTCGAGCCCGATGGCCATCCCCTGCGCGGGGTGAGCTACCGCGACGGGCGCCACCGGGTCGACCACCGCTTCGAGGGCGGGGAGGGGCGGGGCGTGCGGCGGACGGTGCTGCATGCCGCGCTGCAGGCCCGTGCCGCGGAGCTCGGAGCGCGATTCGAGAGCGGCCGGGTCGAGGCAGTGACACAGGATGACGACGGGGTGGAGGCCGCGGGCATCCGCGCTCGATATCTCGTGGCCGCCGACGGCCTGCACTCCACGGTGCGTCGCGTGCTGGGGTTGGAGCGGCGGGTACGCGGCCGCGGGCGACGGTTCGGACTACGCCAGCACTACTACCTGGAGCCGGAGAGCGATCTGATCGAGGTCTACTGGTCGCCGGTTGTGGAGGCCTACCTCACCCCGGTGGGCGGCGGCGTCGTCGGCGTCGCCTTGCTGGGGCGGCGCGGGGTCGACTTCGAGACGGCGATCGCGGCCATCCCCGAACTCGCCGGGCGTCTCGCCGGGGCCGAGCCGGCCAGTACGCTGCGCGGTGCCGGGCCGTTCCGACAGCGGAGTGTGCGCCCCTCGAGCGGGCGGGTGCTGCTGCTGGGGGATGCCTCGGGCTACGTGGACGCGATCACCGGTGAGGGAATCCGGGTGGGACTCGCCCAGGCCACGGCCGCGATCGACTGCATCGCGCTCGATGCTCCGGAGGCATACGCGGACGCCTGGGCGGCATGCACCCGCGACTTCCGTGTGCTCACCAGCGGTCTCGTCGCCGCGGCCACCTCGCCGCTTCGGGCGGCCATCGTGCCGGTCGCGCATCGACTGCCGCGGGTCTACGGCGCGGCGATCGAACGACTGGCGCGGTAGCCAGCTCAGGCCTGCCTGGCCTCCGCGATCAGGCGATCGAAGAACTCGTTCAGCTTCGGGTCGACGACGTTCTGGTCGGGATGCGCGCGGCGCCAGTCCATGATCTCGCGGGCACCCTGGGCCCAGGTGGTGGTCGCCGTGAACTCGGGCACCAGACGCTTCAGCTTGGAGTTGTCGAAGATCACCGAGTGGGTGCGATCGCCGAGCAGACTCTCGCCGAGATCATGGTCCAGGGCGGCGAGTCGGTCGGAGGTGACGTGCACGATTCGCGGCGTCACGCCCGCGGCATCCGCCATGATGTGGGTGATCGTGTTCCAGCTCAAGACCTCGTCGGAGGTGATCTGCACCGTGTCGCCGATCGCGGCGGGCAGGCCGAGCAGCCCGACGAACCCGGTGGCGAAGTCGCGGCTGTGGGTGAGTACCCAGAGCGAGGTGCCGTCACCGTGGATGACGACCGGCTCGCCGCGCAGCATGCGGTCGATGGTGGTCCAGCCGCCGACGATCGGCAGGGCGGTTCGGTCGTAGGTGTGCGATGGGCGCACGATAGTGACCGGGAAGTCGCTGTCGCGGTAGGCGTCGTTCAACACCCGCTCACTGGCGATCTTGTCGCGCGCGTACTGCGAGAAGGGGTTGCGCAGTGGCGTCGACTCGGTGATCGGCAGGCGGGCGGGCGGCTTCTGGTAGGTCGATGCCGAGGAGATGAAGACGTACTGGCCCGTGCGCCCGGCGAAGAAGTCGATATCGCGCTGCGCGTGCTCCGGGGTGAAGGCCATGAACTCGGCGACGACGTCGAACTCGCGGCGCCCCAGCGCCTCACCGACCGAGAGGATGTCGCGCACATCGGCATGCAGAACCTCGACCCCCTGCGGTGCCGGCCGAAGCGCGCTCTCGCCGCGGTTGAGCACGGTGACCTCGTACCCGCGTCGGGCCGCGAGTTCGACGGAGGCGTGGCTGATCACGCCGGTTCCGCCGATGAACAGGACGCTCGGGCCGGTCACTTGGTGGCCTCGATCAGGGTGGTCAGACCGTCGCGGATCGTCTCGAGATCGGCCAGGGACATCCCGAGCCGCTCGACGATCGTGCCGGGTACCGCCAGGGCCTGCTCGCGCAGGTCCAGTCCCGCTGCCGTGAGCTCGACCGCGAGGGCGCGCTCATCGCTGCTGCTGCGCCCGCGGGTGATGAGTCCGGCCGCCTCGAGCCGCTTGAGCAGCGGCGAGAGCGTGGCCGATTCGAGGTAGAGGGTGTCACCGAGGTCGGCGACGGTTCGCGGGCTGCGCTCCCAGAGTGCGAGCATCACCAGGTATTGCGGATGGGTGAGCCCGAGCGGCGCGAGCACCGGCCGGTATAGGGCGATCACGCTGCGGTTCGCGGCGGCGAGGGCGAAGCAGATCTGGCGGTCGAGAGCGAGTGGATCGAGCACTGCAGTGGGCATGGGAATCACTATAGACGCGCATTGGTTAGTGTACGTATGATTAGTGCACGAAGGAGTAATACCGTGACCGCACGCGTCCCCTGGTGGGATCGACTGAACAACCTGCTGCGCCCATACATCGGGCCGCCCCCGCTGGGGCCCTACGACCAGGCGCCCGAGGTGCACCCGACCGGCTGTCCCATCTGCGGGATGCCCATGGCCGAACACGTCGTGGAGCGCACCGACAACCGCCCGACCCGGCTGCACTGCCCCCTGCCCGTCTCGTCCTGATGTCGTGAGTTGCATGTTTTCGTCCCTTTCAGCGCGGGAAAGGGACGAAAACATGCAACTCATCGGTCAGTCGAGGAGGAGTCTCTGCAGGGCTGGGGCATCGGGCGCTACCGCGAGAGTTCCCGCCTGTTCGGCGACGCCGCCGTAGCCCCAGTCGATGAAGATCGTCGGCACGCCGTTCTCCGCCGCGCCGAGCACGTCATAGTGCCGGTCGCCCACCATCACGGGATTCGAGATGTCGAGGCCGCCCGCGGTGAGGCGTCGCAGGGCCTCGGCCACGACATCCGCCTTCGCGCTGCGCAGCTCGTCTTCCGACGCGCCGGTGATGACGTCGAAGTAGCCGGAGAGACCGTGGGCCTCGAGGATGGCGCGAGCCAGCGACTCCGGCTTGGACGTCGCCAGCGACAGGGCGACGCCGCTCTCGCCGATGGCGCGCAACACCTCGGCCACCCCCGCATACACGGGGCTGTCGAGCGCGCCGTGTGAGATGTAGTGCGGTCGGTAGATCTTCAGTGCGGCGGCGGCCTGATCCGTCGTCATGCCGAGTCGATCGCGGAAGGAGTCGAGAATGGGCGGCCCCACCCACTCGAGCAGGTCGGCCGGGCTCGGGATGGGCAGGCCGAGCTGCTCGAAGGTCCAGGCGAGGGAGGCGGTGATGCCGGGGGCGGAATCCACGATGGTTCCGTCCAGGTCGAACAGGATGGCGGTGAATGGTGCAGTCATCTGTGGCCGACCTGTGGGCGTCGCGCTGGGCATCTGTACAGGGCTCCGCTCAGAACAGGCGGCTGTGGCTGTCGTCGAGGCCGCGCATCGCGTCGTAGTCGAGCAGTACGCAACGGATGCCGCGGTCCTGCGCCAGGGTACGTGCCTGGGGCTTGATCTCCTGGGCCGCGAACACGCCGGTGACCGGCGCGAGGTGCGGGTCGCGGTTCATCAGCTCGAGGTACCGGGTGAGCTGCTCGACACCGTCGATGTCGCCGCGACGCTTGATCTCGACGGCGACGGATGCCCCGCTCTCGTCGCGAGCGAGGATGTCGACCGGCCCGATCGCCGTCATGAATTCGCGCCGTACCAGTTCGTAGCCATCGCCGAGCAGCTCGATCTGCGCGGCCAGGAGCTTCTGTAAATCTGCCTCGACGCCGTCTTTCTGCAGGCCAGGGTCGATGCCGAGTTCGTGGGCGCTGTCATGCAGGATCTCGTGGATGCTGATCACGAGCAGGTCGGCGGTCTTCGCCTGAGCGACCCGCCAGATCTCGGTGACGCCGGCATCCGTCTGGTCGGCGTCGGGCTCGACCGTGGCCAGGGTGGCGGGCGGGCTCATCCAGTTGAGCGGCTTGTAGCTCAGCGAGTCGGAGTGAACCAGCACACTGCCGTCGGCCTTGAGCATGAGGAGCCGGGTGGCGAGCGGCAGGTGCGCGCTGAGCCTTCCGGCGTAGTCGACGGAACACCGGGCAATGACGAGACGCACTGACTCAGAGTAGTGGTGAGAAACGCCCCGAGTATGTGATCTGCACGCGGGAGCGACCAGCACGCGATCGGATCGGACCGCGATAGTTGGGTCAGAGGACGGACGGCTAGGCAGGCTGGATGTCGAAAGGGGAGACCGTGATCGCACACCTCAATCGACTCGTCGAACTGATCGAGGACAACGTCGCCGCAGACATCGATCTGGTGAGCCTGGCGACGAACCTCGGCACGACTGAGTACCACCTTCGGCGTATGTTCTCGTCGTTGGCAGGCATGCCGCTGTCGGAGTACGTCCGTCGGCGCCGCATGACAGTCGCTGCGGCAGACGTCCTCGGCGACGGGGAGCTGTTGGCAATCGCGGTGCGTTACGGATATGGCTCGACCGAAGCATTCGGGCGAGCGTTCCGGGCGGTACACAGCGCCAGTCCTGGCGACGTGCGACGAAGCGGCGGCCCCCTTCGCTCACAACCGCAACTCAGGTTCCGCCTGAGCGTAGAAGGGAACATCCCCATGGATACTCGCATAACCAATCAGAACGCGTTCCGACTCGTCGGGCATTCGGCCCGAGTGCCACTCATCCACGACGGGATCAACCCGCACATCCAAGAGCTGATTGCCTCCGTGCCTGGAGATGAACACGGTCGTCTCAAAGAGCTGAGCGATGCAGAGCCCGCGGGTCTTCTCCAGGTGACCGCAGACGTCGATCCCGACTACTCGGAAGGCAGTGAGCTCACTTACCTGCACGGTGTGGCGGTCAGCGAGGAGACCGTCATCCCGAGCGGCCTCGACGTGATCGACGTTCCGGCCGGGGAGTGGGCGGTGTTCGTGACCGCGGGCTCCTACCCGGGGTCGCTCCAGTCGACGTGGGCGGCCACGGCGACGGACTGGTTTCCGTCAAACCCTTGGCGACTCCGCCCCGGGCCTTCGATCGTCGCGGTGCTCGACCGAGCCGAAGACTTCAGTACTGCAACTACCGAGCTGTGGTTACCGGTCGAACGAGCCTAGGGTCCCCCTCCGTTGTGCAGGAGCTCCTGCATAACGGAACGCGAGTTGTCACAGAACCTCTTTCGCGGCGGGTTGGGTACATCTGTGACAACTCGCGCTCATGGTGAGCGCGATCCCGAGCTGCGGGGCCGAGCGAGCCCCGAACTACAGAGCGTCGGCCGGGTCGTCGGTGGTGAGCTCGGCAGGCCTGCGAGTGCCGCGCTCGCGGGCGGCACCGGAGGCGACCCCCGCGACGACGATGAGCACCAGCACGACGGTGAGTGCGTGCAGCAGGCCGACGTGATCGGCGAGGAATCCGATCACCGGAGGTCCGACGAGGAAGGCGAAGTAACCGATGGTGGCGACGGCGCTCACCCGTGCGGCGGCGGTCTTCGGGTCATCGGCGGCGGCGGACATCCCGACCGGGAAGCCGAGCGAGGCCCCGAGTCCCCAGAAGACGACGCCGACGATGACGATCCACAGCGTCGGAACGAAGATCACCATCGCCAGGCCGATCGCGGCCAGGAGGGCAGACCCGCGCAGCACCGGCACGCGACCCCAGCGGTCGAGCAGGGTGACCCCGGCCAGGCGACCGACGGTCATGGCGGTGACGAAGACGCCGAAGATGAGAGCACCCGTGGGCTTGCTGGTGTCGTGCCCGTCGACCATGGCGAGGGCGAGCCAGTCGTTGGCCGAGCCCTCCGCGAAGGCCATGCCGAGCACGATCAGACCGATCAGCAGGGTGCGGGGGTCGCGCCAGATGCTGAGCCGACCGCGCCAGGTCTTGGCGTGGTGGTCTTCCTCGGTCGTGGTGGCCTGGTCGTCGGCGATGTGCTCCGACTGCAGGTAGCGCACCGCGATGATCGAGCCGCCGAACAGGATCGCCGCGATGATGCCCAGGTGCACCGCGATCGACAGGTGGGCGAGCTCGGCCAGGGCGCCGAGGCCGGCGCCGATGATCGTGCCGAAGCTGAAGAAGGCGTGGAAGATCGGCATGATCGCGCGCCCGAGCATCCGCTCGTTCACCGCGCCCTGCAGGTTCATCGCCACGTCGCAGATCGAGAAGCAGACGCCGAAGATGATCAGGCCGATCTCGATCACCGCGAAGTTGGGGTTCACCGTCGCGCCGAAGCCGGCGATGGCGAAGCCCACGGCGCCGGTGGTGAGCACCCCGACGATGGTGTGCCGCGCGCCGAACCGGGCGATGATGTGGCTCGACGCGAGCAGCCCGACGATCGAACCGGCGGCGATGCCGAACAGCAGGATGCCGATCTGCGACGGGCTCGCATCGAGCGCCACCCGTACGGCGGGGATGCGCGCCGCCCAGCTCGCCATGGACAGGCCGCAGAGCGCGAAGATCGCGAACAGCGCGTTGCGCCAGTTCAGCGCCTGTCGGCGGGAAAGGGTGGGAGTGGTGGTGGTCATCGAGATCCTGGCATGCACGCGGTCGAATCGATTCGATCAAATCGATTCGATTAGGCTACCGATTCATGGATGACCGGGCAAGACCAGTCAGCGCAGTCGCGCGACCGAATCTGGCCGCGGTCGCCGCGCTGGCCGGAGTGTCGGCCTCGACGGCATCCCTCGCCTTCAGTGGTTCGGGCCCCGTCTCCGATGCCACCCGCGCCAAGGTGCTGGCCGCGGCGGCGCAACTCAACTACGCCGGCCCCGACCCCCGCGCCCGCTCGCTGCGCCGAGGTCGGTCGGGCATCATCGGCGTCGTCATCGAAGACCGCCTGCGCGACGCCTTCCGCGACCCGATCAACATCGCCATGCTCGACGGCCTGGCCGATGCCACCGGTTCGGGCAGCGACGGCGCGAGCCTGCTGCTGCTCACCGAGACCGGCGAGGCGACCGGCGGCGTCGAGCACGCCCCCGTCGATGCGGTGGTTCTGATCGGCTGCAGCACGCGGCTGAGCAGTTCGGTCGAGGTGCTGAGGCGACGCGGCATCCCCATCGTCGCGATCGAGGCGGAGCATCGCGAGGGGGTCGTCTCGATCGACCTCGACAACCGGGAGGGCAGCCGGATGCTCGCGACGGTGCTCAAAGACGCCGGCCACGAGCGCGTGGCCATGGTCACCCTCCCGCTGGACCCTGCCCGCACCCGCGGCGAGCTCACCGCCGACAAGGTCACCGCGAGCACCGGCTGGACGGCCTCGCAGCGCATCCTCGGCGTGCACGATGTCTTCCCCGGTGCCGGAGGCTGGGTCGCCGCCGGCAGCTTCATCGAGGAGGGCACCGCCGCCGCCCTAGAACTGCTGCGGTCGCCGACCCCGCCGACAGCGATCATCGCCCAGAGCGACCTGCTGGCGGTGGGGGTCATCCGCGCAGCCGAGGAGCTCGGGATGCTCGTGCCCGACGACCTGAGCGTGGTCGGCTTCGACGGGGTGCGACTCGACGGCATCGCGCCGTTGGAGCTCACCACCCGCGTGCAGCCCGCCTTCGACAAAGGCCGCGCTGCCGGTCGTGCTGTGCTCGAGCTGCTGGACGGTGGGCCGGCCGCCGGCGACAGTTTCACCACCCACTACTTCGCCGGCAACACGGTGGCGGCCCCGCGCTAGTTTTACGTGATTCACAAATGTGTGAATCAAGCGTAGGGTTCCCCCGTGAACACCATCATCGAGGTCGCCGGCCTCATCAAGACCTTCGGACGCACGCGGGCGCTGGACTCCCTCGACCTCTCCGTGCGAACGGGCGAGGTGCTCGGCTTTCTCGGGCCCAACGGGGCGGGCAAATCGACCACCATCCGCGTGCTCCTCGGGCTGATCAAGGCCACGGCAGGCCGGGCCGCGGTCTTCGGACTGGACCCGTGGAACCACTCCGTCGACATCCACCGCCGCCTCGCCTACGTGCCCGGCGACGTGAACCTCTGGCCAGGGCTGAGTGGTGGCGAGACCATCGACCTGCTGACGGGCCTGCGGGGAGGGGCGGATGCTGCCCTCCGCGCCGACCTGATCGAGCAATTCGAGTTCGAGCCGCGCACGAAGGCGCGCAACTACTCCAAGGGAAACCGGCAGAAGGTCGCCCTCATCGCAGCCTTCGCGCGCCCGGCAGAGCTCTACGTCTTCGACGAGCCGACCAGTGGACTCGACCCGGTGATGGAGGCGGTGTTCCGCCGCCAGGTCGAGCGGGTGAAGGGCGACGGAGCGACGGTGCTGCTCTCGAGCCACATCCTCAGCGAAGTCGAGGAGCTCTGCGATCGGGTGACCATCATCCGTTCCGGCGCCACCGTCGAGACCGGCACCCTGAACGAGCTGCGACACCTCACCCGCACGACCTTCCACGCAGTGACGGATGCCGACGTCTCGCGCATCCCGGGCGTGCACAACCTGCGGGCCGAGGGCGACAAGACCGTGTTCGACGTCGACGCGGCGGCGATCCCCGCGGTGCTGGCCGCCCTCGCGGCGATGGGGGTCAGCGGTCTGACCGTCGCGCCGCCGTCGCTCGAAGACCTCTTCCTCAGTCACTATGCGGAGCCGGCCGGTGTTTAGGCTGCTCCGGGCCCAGGCGCGGCGAGATCGGCTGCAACTGCTGATCTGGATCCTCGGCACCGCGCTCTTCGCCGTCGGGAGCGGCAGCGCCGTGGCGCGGGAATTCGGCGGTGAACGAAGTCGCGAGGAGCTGTTGCGGCTGGTTTCCCTCAACCCGGCACTGCTCGCCATCCGGGGTGTGCCCGACGGAGCGTCCACCGGCGCAGTCATCTTCTTCGAACTGTTCACCTATCTGGCTCTGCTTGCCGCCCTCATGAGCACCTTCCTCGTCGTGCGGCACAGTCGCGGCGATGAGGAGCAGGGGCGCACAGAGCTGGTGCGGTCTACGCCGATCGGTCGCGCATCCACCCTTCTGGCGACGCTGCTGCTCGGCGCTCTGGCGAACCTCGCGCTCGCACTGGCCATCGGGCTCGGGTTGGCAGCCACCGGCCTGCCGATCGATGGCGCGATGCTCGCCGGCGTCGCGACCGGTGCGTGCGGCCTCGCCTTCTGCGGGGTGGCGGCGCTAGCCGCGCAGGTTGCCACGACGGGCCGTGCGGCGAACACGCTCGCCGGCGTGACCGTCGGGGCAGCGTGGGTGATCCGTGCGCTGGGTGATGCTTTCGGCACGGCCTCGCCCGACGGGTTGCGGGTGACCAGTGCCTGGCCGTCCTGGCTATCACCGATCGGCTGGGGGCAGCAGACCCACGCGTTCGGTTCGGATGCGCGCTGGTGGCCGCTGCTGCTCGACGTCGGGCTGTTCGCTGCCGCTGCCGGCGTCGCCCTCGCCGTGGTCGCCCGCAGGGATCTCGGCGCCGGCCTGATCGGCGATAGGCCCGGCCGGGCGACCGGGTCTCTGCACAGTTCGATCGCTCTCGCCTGGCGACTGCAGCGGGGCGGTGTGATCGGGTGGACGGCCGGTGCCGCGGTTCTGGGCCTGTTCGCCGGCGGCCTCGCGCAGCCGGCCATCGACGCTCTGCGATCCAATCCCTCGGTCGCGGATGTCGTGGACAGGCTGGTCGCCGGGCGCACGAACGACCTGCTCGACACCTTCCTCGCCGCGATCATGACCTTCCTCGGCGTGCTCGCCGCCGGCGCGGCGATGCAGGCGGTGCTGCGTGCACGCACCGAGGAAAGCGACGGACGCACGGAGCTGCTGCTCTCCGGGCGCGGTGGGCCGGGCAACTCGCTGCGGGATGGCCTGATCGTGGCTCTCGGTTCCCTTGTCGCGGTTGCCGTCGCGGGAGGCGTGTTCGCGGCGGTCGCGCTGGCCGCGGCCGGACATCCGGAGCGTTTCGCGGGGTCTGTGGCCTCGGCTTTCGTGCAACTGCCCGCCGCGGCCGTCTTCGCCGCCTTCGCCGGGCTGGTGTTCGCGGTGCTGCCGCGGGCCGCAGTGCCGGTCGGCTGGACGGTGCTGGTGCTGGGCTTCGTGCTCGGACAGTTCGGGGCGCTGTTTGCGCTTCCTCAAGCGATCCGTGACCTGAGCCCGTTCAGCCACACGCCGGTCGTGCCGGGCCCCGACATCGATTGGGCACCCGTGATCGTGATGGCGATCATCGCGCTGGCGATCGCCGGTATCGCGACCGCACTCTCGCACAGGAGAGACTTGGTCACATGAACGATGCGGCGCCGATCGACCCCGCGGTCACCGAATTCTCGGAGCAGCTGGCGGCGACCCTCGCCGCCGCCGGGTTTCCGCGGATGGCCGCACGCGTGTTGATGGCCCTGATGGTCACGGAGAGCGGACGTGCCACCGCAGAAGAACTCACGGCCCGGCTCGGCGTGAGTGCCGCGGCCGTCTCCGGGGCGGTGCGCTTTCTGCAGAGCATGGCCATCGTGCGCCGACACAGCATCGCAGGCACCCGCCGACACCAGTACGAGCTGGGCGATCATCCCTGGTACGACGCCACCAGTTCGCAGGGAGCCCTGTACACCCAGCTGATCGGTCTCAGCGAGAAGGGCCTCGCCGCGATGCCCGAGGGATCCGCGATGGCGGCGCGCACAGCCGAGATGGTCGACTACTTCCGTTTCGTGCGAGAACGCATCCCCCAGCTCAGTGCCGAGTGGCTCGAAGCGCGCCAGAAAACTCTCACCGAGGGCGAAGCGACCAGCATCTAGGCTTGGACACCATGAGCACCGACGCCCCTCTCTCAGCCGGAATTCTGATCGACGATCTCGACGAGGGCATCCGGCCTCAAGACGACCTCTACCGCCACGTCAACGGCAAGTGGCTCGCCCGCACGGTGATCCCCTCCGACAAGGCGCGCTACGGCTCCTTCTACCGTCTCGCGGAGGAGTCGGAGAAGGCGGTGCGAGAGATCATCGAGGAGTCGCGCGGCGCCGAGGCCGGCACCGAGCGACGCAAGTTCGGCGACCTGTATGCCAGTTTCATGGATGAGCAGCGCATCAACCTGCTCGGTGCGGAGCCGTTGCGCCCGGCGCTCGCCGAGGTGGATGCGGTCAGCGACATTCCGACCTTCCTCAGCACACTCGGACGCCTCGAGCGCCAGGGCGTCGCCGGCTTCTTCCAGCTCTACATCGACAACGACCCGGGCCAGCCCGATCGCTACATCGCCCTGTTCGAGCAGGGCGGCATCGGTCTGCCCGACGAGAGCTACTACCGCGAAGAGAAGTTCGCCGACATCCGCACCGCCTACGTTGCCTACCTCGAGCGCATGTTCACCCTCGCCGAGCTGCCGGATGCCGCGGCTCGCGCCCAGCGCGTCTTCGAGCTCGAGACCACCATCGCCGCCGCACACTGGGACAACGTCGCCAGTCGCGACAGCGAGAAGACCTACAACCTCACCACCTGGAACGCCGTGGTCGACACCGCCGCCGCCGACGACGGGCCCGACCTCAACGGCTGGCTGGTCGCGCTCGACGCTCCCGAGGGCTCCTTCGACGAGCTGGTCCTGCGGCAGCCCTCCTTCTTGGTGGGCGTCGCGGCGGCATTGAATGCCGGCAACCTCGAGAAGTGGACGGACTGGCTGCGCTGGCAGGTCATCCGCTCGTCTGCCGCGTACCTCTCCGAGGGCTTCGTGCAGGCCAATTTCGACTTCTACGGCAAGACGCTCACCGGCACCCCCGAACTGCGGGCGCGCTGGAAGCGCGGCGTCTCTCTCGTCGAGGGCGTGATGGGCGAGGCGGTCGGACGGATCTACGTCGAACAGCATTTTCCGGAGAGCGCCAAGACGGCGATGGACGTGCTCGTCGACAATCTGATCGAGGCCTACCGACAGAGCATCACCGGTCTGACCTGGATGACCGAGACCACGCGAGTGCGTGCGCTCGAGAAGCTGCAGAAGTTCACCCCCAAGATCGGCTATCCCGTGAAGTGGCGCGACTACTCGGCGCTCGATCTGAGCATCGACGACCTGATCGGCAACATCCGGGCGACGAGTGAGTTCGAGTTCCAGCGTGAGCTCGGCAAGATCGGCAAGCCGCTCGATCTCGACGAGTGGTTCATGACCCCGCAGACGATCAACGCGTACTACAACCCCGGATTCAATGAGATCGTCTTCCCGGCCGCGATCCTGCAGTTCCCCTTCTTCGACGAGCAGCGTGAGGCGGCGGCCAACTACGGCGCGATCGGCGCGGTGATCGGCCACGAGATCGGGCACGGTTTCGACGACCAGGGCTCCAAGTACGACGGCGACGGCCTGCTGATCGATTGGTGGACCGAAGAAGACCGTGTCGCCTTCGAGAAGCTGACGGCATCCCTCATCTCGCAGTACGACGCCCTGGCGCCGCAGCAGATCCCCGATCACCACGTCAACGGCGCGCTCACCATCGGCGAGAACATCGGAGACCTGGGCGGCCTGTCGATCGCCTGGAAGGCCTACCTCATCTCGCTGCAGGGGGAGGAACCGCCGGTGATCGACGGGCTCACCGGCGCCGAGCGCTTCTTCCTCTCGTGGGCCCAGACCTGGCAGGCGAAGCTGCGCGACGAGGAGGCCATCCGGCTCATCTCGATCGACCCGCACTCGCCGAACGAGTTCCGCTGTAATCAGATCGTGCGCAACATCGACGAGTTCTACGCGACCTTCGGCGTGACGCCAGGCGACAAGCTCTGGCTCGACCCCGCGGAGCGCGTGACCATCTGGTAGCCGCCGGATGAGTGTGGGCTCCCCCGGCAATGAACGGCGCGCGTCACTGCGCGCCGTTCGCACCGCGCGCCACCGCGCACCGGCGGAGGCTCCCGACTTCTCCGGGAGTTTCCGTGCCCTGGGCAGACTCGCCTACTCGGGGGCCACGGTGTCGGCGCACGTCTCCGACCTCGCCCGCTCCGACTCGGCCTCGACGGATGATGGCGTGCTGGTCGACATCGACGACCGGGTAGCCCTGCCCACCGCGGGCCTCGGCACCGTTCTGCTGCTGATCGAGGTGGCAGCACGCATCACCGCGCGGGACTCCACCGGCTTCGGCATCCTGGACAAGACACCGGGGGACGCCGTAGCCGAGGCGGGTATCTGGCAGCACCTGCAGGCTCCCGCGCTGCCGGTGACCGATCTCGCCGCGCTCGTCGGTGCGACCCGCGACAACCTCGCCACCAACGTGCTGCTGCGTCAGGTCGGGCTCGACGCCATTCGCGCCCGCGCCGAGTCGCTCGGCCTCGCCCGCACGGCACTGCTCGACCTCGCTCGCAGCAATCGGGGGCCGGATGACGCCCCCCAGCTCTCCATCGGATCCACCCGCGAGCTGGCGCGTCTGTTCGCCGCGCTCTCCCGCGGCGAGGTCGTCGACCACGTCACCAGCCACCGGGTGCTCGGCTGGCTCTCGAACGGCTCCGACCTCTCGATGGTGGCGAGCGCATTCGGGCTCGACCCGTTGTCGCACCGATCTGCCGACCACGGCATCCAGCTCATCAACGCCACGGGAACGGATGCCGGGGTACGGTCGGAGGCGGCGGTGCTCAGTGGGCCACGGGCCGGTGTCGCATACGCCGTCACGGTGCGCTTCGACGACACCGACCTGACCACCCGGCTGCGCGTCCTGGAGGCGATGCGGGCGGTCGGACGGGACATCCTGGAGTACGTTCACTAGTCCGCGTGCGTGTCCCCTTTTATGGGGACTGTGTCCCCCATAATGCGGACTGATAGTGTTCCCGTATATCGCGAGGCACCGGACCCGAAACCCGACCTCACGGTAGTTACCCGATTCACCCGTGATACCCGATTCACCCATCCGTAATACCCGAAACCGGCTACCCAGCCACGACGTCCCCCGGCGTCTGCAGGGCGGCATATCGGCGCGCACCCGAAGCGTTCCGATATGCCGCTCTGCTCCGTCAGGGGATGTTCGCTCTCCCCGAGGAGCACCCCCGTGCCCAGCATCCTGAGCGTCATCGCTCCACCCGCACCCGACTTCGGTGCTGCCCCCGAGCGCTTCATCGCGTTCGCCAGCACCGAAGACACCACGTCCGGACTGCTTCTCTGTGCCTCGGTCGTGCTTCTGGTCTGCGCGGGGCTGCTCGTCTTGCGCCGACGAAGACACGACTCCGAATAGCCCATCCCAGCGTCAACTCAACCCGAACCCGAATAACTGAGTCAGAGGAAGAACCTCATGTCGCCCACCCAGCGAACCCAGCACTCCCCGTCACACTCCCGCTCAGCCCGCGGCCGCATCGGCGCGGCCACGGCCCGAACAGCACTCGGCACCGCGGCAGCAGCCGCGATCGCCCTCGTCCTCGTCGCCGGTGGCCTCGTGACATCGGCCTCGGCCGATGACACGGAACCGACGACGTCGACCGTCGCGACCGAGACGCAGACCGTCGCTGCCCCGGCGGAGGAGACGACAGTCGCCGAGGCCGCGGTTGCTCCGGCGGCCGCGGTTGCTCCGGCGGCCGAGGTCGCCGCCGAAGACGCTCCTCCCGCGGCTCCAGCGGAGAACGTGGTGACGCCCTCGCCCGAGAAGGTCGCCCCGCAGTCTCCCCCGGCCGAGCCCGCTGTCGCCTGCATCCCCGACTCCGGCATCAGCTACATCTACAACAAGGCCGACAACAGCGGCTCAGTGACGGTGACCGACCCGGGCTCCGTGTCGGGCGCGCTGTGCACACCGCTGTACATCAGCCTGGTCACGTGGAGCTACACCACCGACGCGACCTGGCCGCAGAAGCTCGACACCGCGGAGTACATGCTCGTCGACAAGGCCGGCACCTATCCGTACTCGGCTCCGGTGACCTGTGGTCAGGGCGATGTCTACGTGCACCGCTACTACTACATCGTGCCGACCGCGACCATCGACGGCCCGCAGTTCTGGGAGGACTTCCTCAACACCAAGGGCTTCAGCTCCACCACCCCGGGCTACACCGCGATGCTGTCGCCGCTCGACTGCTTCGGTGAGGTGACCCCCGTCGCCCCCGAACTGGTGAAGACCGGTGCCTGTGGAACCTACGGCAGCGTCACCCCGGCCGTCACCGAGGGTGTCGTCTACACCACGGCGTTCGACAAGAAGAGCGGTACATACACGGTCACCGCGACGCCGGCCAAGGGCTTCCACTTCGCCGGTGACGACCAGGAGGTCGTCTACAAGGGCAACGTCGGCGCCTATGTCGAGTGCACGACCGTGAAGGTGGAAGGTGACCCCGAAGCCGTGCCGCAGGTCTGCGACAGCGAGAACCCCGACGGCGTGATCTCCGGCGCCATCACCGTCGTTCCCGTCGATGGCGTGAGCTACAGCATCCACCCGCTGGCCGGCGGCGCCGACATCGCGGTCACCGCGGTCTCGACACCGGTCGTTCCGGGTAGCTACGAGATCACCGCGACCGCCGAACCGGGCGTCATCCTCACCGGTGTGACGAGCTGGACGCGAACCGTCACCAACGAGGCGGTCGGCTGCGACCTGCCGACGCTGGCCTTCCTCTCGGCGGCCGTCGGCCACACCGACCCGCTCTGTGGAGTGAACCCCACCAACGGTGCGATCACGATCGACCCGACCGATGGCGTCACCTACACCGTCGGCGGCCAGGTCCTCACCGCAGCGCGCACCACCTTCGCCCCCGGGTCGTACACCGTGGTCGCGACGGCGCCGGAAGGCGATGCCATCGACGGGCAGAGTGTCTTCCCGGTGCGGATCGCGGCGGCACCCACCGACTGTGGTCAGCTGACCACTCTCGCGATCGGTGACCCGGGCGTGCTGGCCTCCACGGGGTTCAGCGGGATGCCGCTCTACCTCGGCGGCTCGGCGCTGCTCCTGCTGCTCGGAGGTGGGCTGCTCGTCTGGAGCCGCCGCCGCAACGCCTGAGCTGAATAGCTAGCCAGCGGATGCCCGCCCCTCCCCGCTCGGGGAGCGGCGGGCATCCGTGCGCCCGGTCAGGTCGCGGCACCCGTCCCCCGTTATGCAGGATGACTCGCGCGCGGGCGCCCGGCGGGTGCCGGGGCTACGCGTGGTGCCTGCAGTCCAGCGCTACGCCAGTAGCTCGTCGGGGGCGTCGTCGCCTACCGCGTCGTCCGCACCGGCTGGCGTGACCTCGATGCCGAACAGCGCGGTGACGGCATCGGTGAAGGCCTGTGCCTCGCCGGCGCGAGCAAGCTCGCGAGCGCGGATCGACGGCGTGTGCAGCAGCACACCCGCGAGGTGGCGCAGCGCCGCCTCGGTGCTGCCGTCCGCGTCGCCGCGCTTGCGGGCGCGGGCGATCTCGGCGTCGAGGAGCCCGAAGATGTGGGTGCGCAGCGCCACGATCGCCGGAGTGAGCTGCTTTTCGGCGGCACCGGCCGCGAACTCGCTCGCAGCCTCGCTCACGATGGCGCGCGCGTCATCCGCTGCACTGAGTTCTTCGAGCGGGGCGTGGATGCTGATGGTCTCGAGGTCGAGCAGTTCGACACCGTCGATGCCCGACACGGCGGGGTCGACGTTGCGGGGTAGGCCGAGGTCGATGACGACGCGGCGGGGGCCGGCGACGAAGAGCGCCGGGGTGACGACCGGGGTCTCCGACGAGGTGCATGTGATCACGATGCTCGCCGCGGCGAGACCGTCGACGAGCGAGGTGGTGGAAGCGACGCCGTGCTTGAGGGCGAAGGCGGCGGCGCGGCCCGACGGAGAGAACACCGTGATCTGTGCGGCGCCACGGTCGCGCAGGGCAGCGAGGGTGGTCGCTGCGTACTGGCCGGTTCCGACGACCAGGATGCG
>Ga0247732_10000487_pt1 | contig 18886 bp, 15 predicted proteins | sample UWRJL163409C2_FD_180940 | JGI IMG/M metagenome (GOLD analysis project Ga0247732, IMG submission 180940) | Plant litter microbial communities from Arlington Agricultural Research Station in Wisconsin, United States - UWRJ-L163-409C-2 | ecosystem: Environmental > Terrestrial > Plant litter >...
GGTGGCCTCCTCACCAACTTCCAGACCGTCTCCAAGCGCCTCGCGCGCATGAAGGAGCTCGAAGAGGTCGACTTCGACGACACGACCCGCGGCTACACCAAGAAGGAGCTTCTGATTCAGAAGCGCGAACTGGTCAAGCTGCAGAAGAGCCTCGGCGGTATCCGCAACCTCACAAAGACGCCGTCCGCCATCTGGATCGTCGACACCAAGAAGGAGCACCTCGCCATCGACGAGGCGCACAAGCTCGGCATCCCCGTCATCGCGATCCTCGACACCAACTGCGACCCCGACGACGTTCAGTACCCGATCCCGGGCAACGACGACGCGATCCGCTCCGTGGGCCTGCTCACGCGCATCATCGCCGACGCTGCCGCCGAGGGCCTGATCCAGCGTCACCAGAAGCCCGAGGAGACCGGCAACGTGTCGGCCGTCGAGCCGCTCGCCGAGTGGGAGCGCGAGCTCCTCCAGGCGTCGGAGAACCCGTCGACCGAGGCTGAGAAGGTCGAGGCCGTCGACGGTCTCGTCGAGAACGCCGTCGAGTCCGACGCCGCGAAGGCCGCCGTCGCCGACGTCATCGCCGCCGAGACGCCCACCGAGGAGAACGACGCAGACGCCGTCGTCGCCGAGCACGAGGCCGCCGCCGACGCGACCATCGTTCCCGAGCACGCCGTCGAGTCCGACGCCGAGACCGAGGCCCGCCTCGAGGCCGAGGCCACCGACGCCGAGAAGACCCCCGCGAAGTAGTTCGCGCCTTCTTTCGACACACACCTCTTTAGCCAAGTAAGGAAGAAAACCATGGCAGATTTCAGCCTGGCCGACCTCAAGACCCTGCGCGAGCGCCTCGGCACCGGCATGGTCGACAGCAAGAACGCGCTCGTCGAAGCCGGCGGCGACCTCGAGAAGGCGACGGAGATCCTGCGCCTCAAGGGTGCCAAGAGCAACGCGAAGCGCGCCGACCGTTCCACCAGTGAGGGCCTCGTCGCCGCGAAGGAGAGCGGCAACACCGCGACCCTGATCGAGCTCGCGAGCGAGACCGACTTCGTCGCGAAGAACGACAAGTTCGTCGCCCTCGCCGACGCCGTGCTCGACGCGGCCGTCGCGGCCGGTGCCACCTCGGTCGAGGAGGCCCTCGCGGCCCCCGCGGCCGGAGGCACTGTCGCCGACCTGATCAGCAACGAGGCGGCGATCCTGGGCGAGAAGCTCGAACTGCGTCGTCTCGCGGTCGTCACCGGCGACGCGTTCGCCATCTACCTGCACAAGACCTCGAAAGACCTGCCCCCGCAGGTCGGCGTGGTCGTGGGCTACACGGGTGCCGACGCAGACACGGCCCGCTCGATCGCTCAGCACATCTCGTTCGCCAACCCGGAGTTCCTCGCTCGCGAGGACGTTCCGGCGGAGGCCGTCGAGAACGAGCGACGCATCGTCGAGGAGATCTCGCGTGGCGAGGGCAAGCCCGAGGCCGCCCTGCCCAAGATCATCGAGGGTCGCCTCGGCGCCTACTACAAGCAGGTCGCCCTGCTCGAGCAGGACTACGCGAAGGACAACAAGCAGCAGGTCAAGAAGGTGCTCGCCGACGCCGGCATCACCGTCTCCGGCTTCGCACGCTTCAAGGTCGGCGCGTAACTTCCAGACCGACAGCATCACGCCGAAGGCCCATTCCGTTCGCGGGATGGGCCTTCGGCCGTTAAGTAAGATCGTCTGTGACCGCGCACGCCGGCGGCCGATGAATACCGGAGGACATGCCTGTGAAGACGAGCCCGCAGCCCACCAGGCATGCCCGCAATCCGAACCCCCGGGCATGGTCGAGGGTCCTGTCGCTCGTCGGCATCGTGGCCGCCGTCGCCCTGGTCAGCACCGTGGGCATCGCCGCCGTCGGCGCCTGGACCTTCACCTCGAAGGTGGAGGAGAACGCGGTAGACATCCACCCGGAGCAGGGCGAGGAGCAGGCTCCTCCGGCGATCGGTGCCCTCGAGGGCGGGTTCAACGTGCTCGTGGTCGCCGCAGACAACGACGCGAACCAATCCCAGGATCTGTACGGAGAGCGTGACGGGGCGACGCTCAATGACGTGAACATGCTGCTGCACGTGTCGCAGGACCATAAGACCGCCGTCGCCGTGAGCTTCCCGCGAGACCTGATCATCGCGCACCCGGAGTGCGAGAAGGGCGACGCCATGAGCGCCGCTCCGATCAACGAGGCCTGGGGCAGGGGCGGCCTTCCGTGTGTCGTGGCGACTGTCAGCGAACTCACGGGCCTCGACATCCAATACGCCGTGTCGATGACGTTCGACGCCGTGATCGCGCTCACCGACGCCATCGGCGGTGTTCCGATCTGCCTCACCGGGCGGGTGACAGACGACAACGTCGTCTACCCCGACGAGAACGGCGAGCTGCAGCACCTCGATCTTCCTGCCGGCATCACCGAGGTCAAGGGCGGTCTCGCGGCCGGCTTCCTGCGATCGAGGCACGGTGTGGGCGACGGCGGCGACCTCAGCCGCATCTCCTCGCAGCAGCAGTACCTCTCGTCGCTCGTGCGCAAGATGAAGAGCAACGACACGCTCGGCGACTTCGGCAAGCTCTACTCGCTGGCCAACGTCGTCGCCGATCCGAAATACTTCACACTCTCGACGTCGCTCACCAAGGTCGACACCATGGTCTCCATGGCGCAGGCGCTGCGCACGATCGACCTCAACAACATCACCTTCGTCCAGTACCCGGGAACGACCAACGATCCGGACTATCCCGGCAAGGTGGTTCCGACCGTGGACGCTGCGGATCAGCTCTTCGCGCTCATCGCGGCCGATCAGCCGTTCACTCTGGGCGCCGACTCGCAGCCGGTGGGCAGCACGACCGAGCCCACCGCGCCGACAGACCCGACCGTTCCCGAGGCCCCGGCCGACCCGTCGGTTCCGGCCGAACCGGCTGCACCGGATGCCGGGGCGCCCCCCGTGCTCGACGGAGTCACCGGCTCGACGGCCCAACAGGAGACCTGCGCGATCCCGTTCGAGGACTAGCTTTGGCTGCCCCCTAAAATTGGGAGGACGAGATCGAAGGGATCCACACACATGACTTCACCAGAACCCCGACGCCGAGTACTCCTGAAACTGTCTGGTGAGGCGTTCGGAGCCGGCTCACTCGGGGTCAACCCCGATGTGGTCAGCGAACTGGCCCGCGAGATCGCGGCGGCGGCGAAGCAGGTGGAGATCGCGATCGTCGTCGGAGGAGGCAACTTCTTCCGCGGAGCGGAACTCTCGCAGCGCGGCATGGATCGAGGCCGTGCCGACTACATGGGCATGCTCGGAACCGTCATGAACGCCCTCGCGCTGCAGGACTTCCTGGAGCAGGCGGGCGCCGCCACGCGTGTGCAGTCGGCCATCTCGATGACCCAGGTCGCCGAGCCGTACATTCCCCGCCGGGCCGAACGCCACCTCGAGAAGGGCCGCGTCGTCATCTTCGGCGCGGGAGCCGGCCTGCCCTACTTCTCGACCGACACGGTCGCGGCCCAGCGCGCGCTCGAGATCGGCGCGAACGTCGTGCTCGTGGCGAAGAACGGAGTCGACGGCGTGTACGACTCCGACCCCCGCTCGAACCCCGACGCCAAGAAGATCGACAGGCTCACCTACCTCGACGCCCTGCAGCGCGAGCTCAAGGTGGTCGACTCGACCGCCTTCAGCCTCTGCATGGACAACGGGATGCCGATGATGGTCTTCGGCATGGAGCCCCAGGGCAACGTCACGAAGGCCATCCTGGGCGAGCGCATCGGCACCCTGGTCAGCACGTCGCACGATTGACCCGGGCACGTCGCCCTAAACTACTCAAGAACCAAAAGAAGGAGTTGCCGTGATCGCGGATGTACTGGCCGGCGCAACAGAGCGCATGAAGAAGGCCGTCGACAACACGAAGGAAGACTTCTCGAGCATTCGCACCGGGCGCGCGAACCCGGGCCTCTTCCAGAAGATCCTGGTCGACTACTACGGCACCCCGACGCCGCTCAGCCAGCTCGCGGGCCTTCAGAACCCCGAGGCTCGCACCATGCTCATCACGCCTTACGACAAGGGCGCCCTGCGCGACATCGAGCAGGCCATCCGCGACACCCCGAACCTCGGGGCGAACCCGTCGAACGACGGCAACGTCATCCGCGTGACTCTTCCCGAGCTCACCGAGGAGCGTCGCAAGGAGTACGTGAAGATCGTGCGCACGAAGGCGGAGGACGGCAAGGTCTCGCTTCGCAACATCCGTCGCAAGGCCAAAGACGAGCTCGACGCCCTCAAGAGCGAGGTCGGAGACGACGAGGTGACCCGCGCCGAGAAAGAGCTCGAGCAGCTCACCAAGTCGCACGTCGACGGCATCGACGACGCCCTGAAGCGCAAGGAAGTCGAACTCCTCGAGATCTAGGCCCCCACCTATGACGAACGATCCCGACACTCCCGCGTCCGAGGCCGATCCGGCGCGCCGTCATCCGGGCATGACGCGCGCCGAGTTCGAGGCCAAGGTGCGCGAGCGGCGAGACCAGTTCGACCGGGCGAACGACAAGATCACCGCCCGCTCGGGTCGCAACCTCGTGAGCGCGATCGGAATCGGCCTGGGGTTGGGCCTCGTGATGGTGTTCAGCCTGGTGTTCATCAAGGACATCTTCGTGGTGTTCGCCACGGTGCTCATCGCCTTCACCGCGTTCGAGCTCGCGACGGCGCTGCGCCACGCGGGTCGCGACGTGCCCCGCATCCCCAGCGTTCTGGGGCCCGTCGTCGTTGTGCCCGCCGCGTTCTACTTCGGTGCCGAATGGCAGTGGATCAGCACGATCGCAGGGGTGCTGCTCGTCGTTCTGTGGAGGCTCGCCGAACTGTCGATCCCGCGCCACAGGGCGTCGATGCGCAGCGTCGCGCTCGACATGTCGGGCGGGGTGTTCATCCAGGTCTACGTCACCTTCCTCGGAAGCATCGCGGCCCTCCTGCTGCGCAACGACAACGGCCAGTGGTGGGTCATGTCGTTCCTCATCGTCGTGGTGTCGGTCGATGTCGGCGCCTACGCGACGGGGCTGAATTTCGGCAAACACCCGATGGCTCCCACGATCAGTCCGAAGAAGACCTGGGAGGGATTCGCGGGCTCGTGGATCTTCGGCATGGCGTCGAGCGTGCTGCTCTCGATTTTCCTGCTCGACATGCCCTGGTGGTTCGGACTGATACTCGGAACCGTCCTCGTGCTGAGCGCGACCGCGGGCGACCTGTCGGAATCGCTGCTCAAGCGAGACCTGGGCATCAAGGACATGAGCACATGGCTGCCGGGTCACGGCGGATTCCTCGACCGGCTCGACTCGATCCTGCCGTCCGCCGCCGCGGCGTACGTGCTGTTCATCGTCTTCGCTTAGGCGTCGACCGACAAGTCTTGGCAGAATAGTCCCCGTGAGCCAAACCTTCCCCAGATCACGATCCTCGCGACCCGGTTACAAGGTCGACGAGGTCGAGAAGTTCCTGGCCGCCGCGCGCATCGCCTACAGCGCAGAACCCGGCGACACCGGCACGATCATCACGGCGGAGGCGATCCGGCACATGGCGTTCGGGCTCGAGAAGGGCGGGTACTCCACCCTGGCCGTCGATGCTGCTCTCGAGCGGCTGGAGGAGGCCTTCGCTGCGCGGGAGAGGGAGAAGGCGTCGTCGTCGGTCGGCGATGAAGCCTGGTTCGCCGATGCGAGAGACCGGGCCAGAGAGATTCTCGCCCGGCTCGAGCGGCCCGCGAAGCATCGATTCCGAGGCAGTGGACCATTCAAACTGGGGTACGACAAGCGCGATGTCGACGAGTTCGCCGAGCAGCTCGTCTCCTATTTCCGGGAGGGCACGGCGGTGTCGGTCGACGATGTGCGGCAGGTCTCGTTCCGGTCCCGCACGGGCGGATACTCCGAGGCGCAGGTCGACCTCGTGCTCGACGCCGTCATCGACGTGATGCTGTCGGTGCGCTGAGATCTTTCCCTCCGCCTGCAATTCCGTCAGAAGTTCGCTAAAGTCGAGGAATCGTGGGTAGAAATTTCGAACGTGACGCAGCCGCGGGAGTCTCTCTCAAACCTCGTGTGAGTTCAGCTCCCGCCTCGTCGACAGGTGCCGGTCCGATCCGAGTGCTCGATCCCGTGGCCCCCCGTCGGGCCAGGATCGTCTCGCGGCCGGGGCGGCTCGCCCTCCAGCTGCTGGGCGTTGCGGCCGTCGGCGCGTCCGTTCTCGTGAACGTCGTCGATCCGTACTCCGGTGTCGCGGCATCCGAGTACTTCACCGTTGCACTCGAACCCGGCTCCACCCTGCCCTCGCAGTCCGTCACCTCCTCGAGCCAGGCGGCATCCATCGTTCGCGACAATTTCACGGTCACCGAACCGCCTAAGCCCACCCCCACTCCCACGCCGACCCCCACCGCGACAGAGTCGTCGAGCAGTGCGAGCAAGGAGAAGGAGTCCTCGGGAGGGTACGCGCCCCCCGCCGGCGCGCCCGATCCCGGTAGCGCCCAGGCAATCGCCGCGCAGATGGTGGCCGACCGCGGATGGCCGGAGACCGAGTACGACTGCCTCTACTCCCTGTGGTCGCGTGAATCCGGATGGCGCTACAACGCGTACAACGCCAGTAGCGGCGCCTACGGCATCCCGCAGTCCCTGCCCGGCAGCAAGATGGCATCGGTCGCCGCCGACTGGGAGACGAACCCGGCTACACAGATCATCTGGGGCCTCGGCTACATCACCGGCCGCTACGAGACGCCGTGCGGCGCCTGGGCTCACTCCGAGAGCGCGGGCTGGTACTAGCCGCGACCCGTTGGGCGCGGTGATCGCGCCCAATATGCTGGCCCCATGGGGTTGGCTCTGATCGCAGTTCTCGGCGTCGTCGTCATCGTGGCGGTGTCTCTCCTCGCGCCCAAGGTGAAGCTGGCGGCGCCGCTGATCCTCGCCGTGATCGGGATCGGCATATCCGTGCTGCCGGGTATGCCGCCCGTGCATGTCGCCAGCGCGATCATCCTGTCCGGCGTGCTGCCACCGCTGCTCTACGCCTCATCGATCAGCCTGCCGCTCGTCGACCTGCGGTCGAACGTCGGCAGCATCTCGGCGCTCGCCGTCGTGCTCGTCGTCGCCAGCGCGTTCGGCACGGGCTTCCTGCTCTACACGCTCTTCCCCGACCTCGACCTGGCGGCGGCGATCGCCCTCGGCGCCGTAATCAGCCCGACGGATGCGGTGGCGGCCACGTCGATCGGGAAGCGGCTCGGGCTTCCGCCGCGACTGCTCGCCGTTCTCGAGGGAGAGAGTCTCGTCAACGACGCCTCGGCGCTCGTACTCCTCCGAACCGCCATCGCGGCGACGGCGGGCGTGGTCAGCGCGTGGCAGGTGCTGGGCACCTTCGCCTACTCGGTGATTCTCGGCGTCGGCCTGGGCGTGGCGATCGGATACCTCACCGTGTTCGTGCGGGCGCGCGTGCCCGACCCCGTGCTCGCCACGGCTATCTCGTTCGTCGTTCCCTTCGCCGCGTATCTTCCAGCCGAGACGATCGGGGCATCCGGTGTTCTGAGCGTCGTGGCGGCCGGTCTCATCACGGGGCATCTGGGGGCGACCAGCTTCTCGGCCCCGGCACGGCTGAGCGAACGCCTCAACTGGCGGACCTTCCAGTTCCTGCTGGAGAACGGCGTGTTCCTCCTGATGGGCCTGGAACTCAAGACGATCGTGGAGGGGGTGCGTCACGACCGACTCGACGTTCCTCAAGCGATCCTGTTCGGTCTCCTCGCAACGGCCATGCTGATCGGCATCCGGTTCGCCGTGGTCGCCGTCATGACGGCGCTCGGCCGCCTCCCGAGAGGGCGGCCGGATCCCGAGGCCCTGGGTGGGCGGGAGGGCGTCGTGCTGTCGTGGAGCGGCATGCGCGGCGTCGTGACCGTGGCTGCCGCTCAATCGCTGCCGGAGAGCATCCCGTATCGGGAACAGCTCGTGCTCATCGCGTACACGGTGGCGATCACCACCCTCGTTCTTCAGGGCGCGACCCTGCCCGCCGTCATCCGGCTCACCGGGGTGCGGGGAACTCCGCGGGATCGTCAGCTCGAGGAGTTCGCCGAGCTCATCGACCACATCAGGCTCAAGGGCACGGAGCGGCTGGACGACCCCGGGTTCACCGTGGCGGGCGGGGGAGCACCCGATCCGAGCGTGATCGAGCGCGTGCGCCTCGAGGCCGCCCGGCGCAGCGAATACGCATGGGAGCAGTACTCGGCGGCGGGCGGTGACACGCCTGCGGTGAACGAGCAGTACGCGCTCGTGAGGCGCGATGTCCTGGTGCACGAGCGAGCGGCCCTGGTCGCGGCGCGCAACAGGGGCAGTTATTCGTCGACGGCACTCGCCAGGGCGCAGGAGATGCTCGACCTCGAGGAGGCGAGCCTCGATCATTTCCGCGACGGCAGCGGCGCGGGGCACTGACCTAGGATTGATTCATGCCCCGCAGCAACCGACCTCGTCGCCGCGGGCCGGCAGACGACGAACCGGAGCTCGACCTCACCCGCATCCTCACCGGCGGGCGCCGGGTGGAGCACCGCCGCAGCGGATCGTGGAACGTGCAGTCGGTCTCGCCTGCTCAGGCGGTCAAGGACTACGTCTGTCCCGGATGCTCGTTGCCGGTCGTCGCAGGCACGGGCCACATCGTCGCGTGGCGCGCAGACGGCCTCATGGGAGAGGCGAGCGACCTCGCCGGCCGTCGTCACTGGCACAGTCACTGCTGGAAGATCGGAAACTGACGTGAGCACCATCGATATCCGGAGCACAACAGTGCTTCCCGCGATCCGTGAGGACATCGTGCTGCACACCGACGACGGGTTCGATCTGGTCGGAGAGCTCGCGCTTCCGGAATCCGGCGACCCCGTGGCGACGCTGGTCACGCTTCATCCGCTGCCGCCGGGGGGCGGGTTCATGGACTCCCACATCCTCCGCAAGGCTGCCAATCGTCTTCCTGCCCTCGCCGACCTGGCTGTGCTGCGCTTCAACACCCGGGGCACGTCGTCGCCGCGCGGCACGAGCGGCGGCGCCTACGACCACGGAGTGGCGGAGCGCTGGGATGTGAAGGCCGCGATGGCCTTCGTGGCGGAGCGCGGGCTTCCTCATCCCTGGTTGGTCGGGTGGTCGTTCGGCACCGAGCTCGCTCTCAAGTACGGCGTCGAGCACACGGTCGACGGTGTGATCCTGCTCTCGCCGCCGCTTCACCGCACCTCGGAGGAGGAGCTGTCGGCGTGGAACGACCTCGATGTGCCCGTGACCGCGCTCATCCCGGAGTTCGACGACTACCTGCGTCCCGCCGAGGCCGAGACCCGATTCGCACCGATGCCGAAGATCGAACTCGTCACCGTCGAGGGAGGCAAGCACCTGTGGGTCGGCGAGTCCCAGACGCGGCGTGTTCTCAGCGAGATCGTCGCCAGGGTCAACCCCGCCGTGCTGCCGTTGCCCGACAGCTACGAAGCCTGAGCGGGGTCGATCAGCGCTCGTTCTGAATGGGTATGACGACCTGTTTGATGATGAGCAGCAGCGATGCCGCGACGGGGATGGCGATGAGCGCCCCCAGGATTCCGAGCAGCGTGCCGCCCGCGAGGGCCGCGATGACCACGACCGCTCCGGGAACGGAGACGGCCCGGTTCATGATGTTCGGGCTCAGCAGATACGCCTCGACCTGCATGTAGATCAGGTAGTAGATCGCCGCGGCGATGAAGGTGGGCAGCGAGCCCAGCCCGGGGATCAGGCAGACCAGCGCGATGATGATCGACCCCGAGAGCGTTCCGACGAGCGGGATGAGGGAGAGCATGCCGGCGAGGAAGGCGAGCACGGCGGGGAACGGCGCCTGGATGATCGACAGGAAGATGTAGCTCAGGAGGAAATTGATCGCCCCCAGCGACAGCTGGCCCACGACGTATCGACCGACGGCGTCGGTGACCTGCTCGCTGAGATCGGCGAAACGCGCGCGCCTCGACGCGGGCACGAGCCGGTAGAGCGAGCGCTTGATCGAATTGAGCGATGCCGTGAAGTACAGGGTGAGGATGAGCACGATGATCGTGCCGAACACGCCGTTCGCGATGCTGGCGCCGACCGCCAGCGCTCCGCTGGCGATGATCGAGTAGTTGCCGACGTCGGTGAGGTACTTGGTGACCTGGTCGATCACGGCCTGGACGTCGAAACCGCCGAGCTGGTTCGACAGATCCGCCACCCAGGTGCCCTGCTGCGCCCGGTCGACCAGCACGGGGACGATGTCGAACAGCTGGCCGAGCTGGTCGACGATGATCGGGACGACGGCGAACACGAGTCCGGCGACGATACCCGCCACCGCGATGAAGACGACGATGATGGCGAGCCAGCGGGGGAGTCTTCTCTTCTCGAACCAGGAGACGACCGGGTCGAGGCCCAACGCAATGAAGATCGCCGCCCCGATGTAAGTGAGGATCGTGGCGAGTGACGCGATCGAGGTGAGGATGAGGATGCCGACACCCACCCCCAGCGTGCCGACGAGACCCAGGGTGAACGCGTTGTGGATCTTCACGGAACCTGCCTGCCCAGAGCTGTCGGATGTCGCCGGTGGAACTGCCCCGAATTCTATCGACTGCCCGGCACCGGCGAATGCCGCCGCGCCCGCACTGGGCGTACCCTGAGTGCGGCGTCAGGGTTGATCGGCTATCTTTTAATGTCTTTGTCTGGAGTAATCTGTGCGCTTTGTATTCGCGATCATCGCCTTCGTCGTTGCGACGGCCCTCATCGGTGTCGGTGTTGCCCAACGCACCTTCCTCCTGCCCCCGGGGAGCGTGAGTGCGGCGAGTGCGGTTGCGACCGACGAGCCCTATGTTCTGCTCGATTCCGACACGCTCCGGGCCAACCCCGGTTCGCAGACGGTCTCGCTCTCCGGTGACTCCTCCGTGTTCATCGCCTATGGCCGCGACGCCGATGTCGAGGCCTGGCTCAACGGCTCCAGCTACGCCCAGCTCGAGGTCGACGCAGACTCCGGCGAACTGACCGAAGCGATCGTCGCCGCCGATCCGGCGGGAGCCGAGAACGTGGCGAGCGGCTCGGCCGATCCCGCAGGCAGCGACCTCTGGCTCGAGCAGTACACCGGCGACAAGTCACTGACGCGCACCATCAACGTTCCCGAGGGGTACTCGGCGATCATCGCCTCCAATGGCACCGATGCCGCACCGTCCGAGATCACCGTGTCCTGGCCGATCGACAACTCCACTCCGTGGGCCGTTCCGCTTCTGCTGGCCGGCGCCTTCGTGCTCCTCATCGGTCTCGCCCTCCTTCTCTGGGGCCTGTGGCACATGCGCAGGCAGCAGGGGCCCCGGCGCAAGCCGCCCACCGGAACGCCGCGCAGGCGCTTCTCTCCCGCCCGCACCAACGCGATCGAGTCCGGAATGTCGAAACGACGCAAAGCCATCACCCGATCGATGACCGCGGTCGTGCCCGTGCTGCTCATCGCGGCCCTCGGGGCCGGAACGCCCCTGACGGCGACGGCCACCACGGTCACTCCCACGCCCCGTCCGACCCCGACGGTCGATTCGGATACGGATCCGACGAGCGAGCCCTCGAACATGCAGACCGAGACGCCGACACCCACACCGACGTCGACGGCGCCCGCCACGGAGGCCGTGCTTCCGGCCGTCACCGAGCAGCAGGTAAAGACCATCATCGATCGGGTCATCGCGGTCGAGAGCGCGGCGAACGCCGCCTTCGACAGCACAGCCCTCGACGCGCGCTTCACGGGTCCCGCCCTCGAACTCCGCAAGGCCTCCTATGCCATCCACGCAGCACTGCCCGAGTACGTGCTGCCCACGGCCATCCCGTCGGGAGCGGCCTCGGTGGTGCTTCCGCAGGCGACCACGGTGTGGCCGAAGACGGTCTTCACCATCGTCGAGAACGAGGACAAGACCGTGGCCCCCCTCGCGGTCACCCTGGTGCAGGAGTCGGCACGGGCCAACTACAAGGTCGAATACGCGATCTCGCTCGAGCCCGACACCACCCTCCCGCCCGTCTCGGCGGCGAGCGTCGGCGCCTCGCGCCTAGCGCCCGACTCGAAACTGCTGTCGATGACCCCCGATGCCGTCGAGGAGGCATACGCCGACATTCTCGCGCAGGGCTCCGCCAGCCCGTCGTACGACCTCATCGACACCGAGGGCGACACGTTGCTCACGAGCGTCGGGTCCGACTACAAGGCGGCCAAGAAGGCCAAGATCGAAGAGACCGGAACCGCCACGATCGAGTTCTCGAAGGTGCCGGCCATCTCCGATGGCATCGCGCTGGCGACGAACGACTCGGGCGCGATCCTCTCGTTCAACCTGAGGGAGTCCGAGGTCGTGAAACCCACGCAGACGGGCGCCACCATCACCCCCGAGGGCGCGGTCAAGGCGCTGTCGGGTCTCGACGCCACGGGCAAGGGCGTCGAGTCGACCTACGACTATCAGTTGCTGTTCTACATTCCGTCCGCGGGTGAGACGGGCAAGCCGACACTGCTCGGATTCACCCAGGGCCTCGTTCAAGCCAAGGAGCTTCCATGAGTTCAGTTCCCCCGTCCGCAGCCAGTCTGCGCGGCGCCGTCGACCTCTCCTCGCTCGTCAACCGCCCGGCACCGGGCGCACCGGCACCACAGGCCGCAGGCGCCCCCGCAGCTCCGGGCGCCCCCGTCTCGCTGCCGAGTCTCGTCATCGAGGGCACCGACGCCGCGTTCAGCGCCTTCATCGAGCTGTCGAACACTGTTCCCGTGATCGTGGTCGTCGGCGCCTCGTACAACGAGCCGAGCACCCAGCTCGACACGATCCTGCGGGCGCTCACCGCGGAGTACGCGGGCCGGTTCGTGCTCGTCAGGGTCGAGGCCGACGCCAACCCCCAGCTGTCGCAGGCATTCCAGGCCCAGACGCTGCCCACGGTCGCCGCCGTCGTCGGAGGCAGGCCCATCGGCCTCTTCGCGGGCGTGCACCCGGCCGATCAGGTGCGCGACGTGATCGAGCAGGTGCTCGAGCTCGCCGCGCAGCAGGGCGTCACGGGCGTCGCCGTGGCCGACGACGCATCCGACAGCGCCGCTGCGGAGCCGGTGGAGGCCCCGTTGCCGCCGCACCACGCCGAGGCCTACGACGCCATCGCTCGGGGAGACTTCGACGAAGCCATCCGTGAATACGAGACGGCCATCAAGCAGGACCCCCGAGACAGCCTCGCCGTCGCCGGCCTCGCACAGGTGAGCCTGCTGGCGCGTCTGAAAGACAAGACCCAGGCGGAGATCCGCAACGACGCCGCCGCGCGACCCGGTGACCTCGAGCCGCAGTTGCTCGTGGCCGACCTCGACCTGTCGGGTGGCCACGTGGAGGACGCGTTCGACCGGCTGCTCACCCTTTTCCCGACACTCGACCAGGCCGGCAAGAACACGGTTCGTGCACGCCTGATCGAGCTGTTCGAGGTCGTCGGAATCGACGACCCCCGCGTGGTGAAGGCCCGCGCCCGCCTCACGGGGCTGCTCTACTAGATCGCGTTCCCTGAGCCTGTCGTTCCCTGAGCCTGTCGTTCCCTGAGCCTGTCGAAGGGGCCCGCAGGCAGAGCTCAGGGAACGGCGCGTGCTACCTGCGCGGCTTGAGGTACAGCGCCGCCAGGGGAGGCAGGGTCAGCTCGACGGACGCCGGGCGTCCCGACCAGGGCAGGTCCTCCGCCTCGACCGAGCCGAAGTTGCCCACGCCCGAGCCGCCGTACTCCACGGCGTCGGTGTTGATCAGCTCGTCCCAGGTGCCCGCGAACGGCAGCCCCACCCGGTAGGGGCCGACCGGTGCGCCCGAGAAGTTCATGAGAACCGCGATCGGGTTGCCCTCGTCGTCCCAGCGCAGGAACGATACGAGGTTCTGGTTCGACGAGCCGCCGTCGATGAACTCGAAGCCCGACGCGTCGTGGTCGCGCTGCCAGAGCGCGGGGTTGTCGGAGTAGACCCGGTTGAGTTGTGCGACAAGCCCCAGCAGGGCACGGTGCACGGGCTGGTCGAGGATCCACCAGTCGAGTCCGCGCTCCTCCGACCACTCCGACGGCTGGCCGAACTCCTGGCCCATGAACAGCAGCTGCTTGCCGGGGTGGGCCCACATGAAGGCGAGGTAGGCGCGCAGGTTCGCGAGCTTCTGCCAGTGGTCGCCGGGCATCTTGTGCAGCAGCGATCCCTTGCCGTGCACGACCTCGTCGTGGCTGATCGGAAGGATGAAGTTCTCGCTGAAGGCGTAGACGAACGAGAACGTGATCTCGCCGTGGTGGTAGGAGCGGTACAGCGGATCGGTCTCCATGTACTGCAGGGAGTCGTGCATCCAGCCCATGTTCCACTTGAGCCCGAAGCCGAGCCCGCCCTGGTTCGTGGCGTGCGTGACTCCAGGCCAGCTGGTGGACTCCTCGGCGATCATGATGATGCCGGGATACAGCTTGTAGGCCGTCGCCGTCGCCTCCTGCAAGAAGCTGATGGCCTCGAGGTTCTCGCGCCCGCCGTACTGGTTGGGCAGCCACTCGCCCTCCTTGCGGGAGTAGTCGAGATAGAGCATGCTCGCCACGGCGTCGACCCTCAGGCCGTCGACGTGGAACTGCTCGAGCCAGTAGAGCGCGTTCGCAACCAAAAAGTTGCGCACCTGCGAGTCGCCGAAGTTGAACACGAGGGTGCCCCAGTCGGGCTGCTCGCCCCGACGCGGGTCTGGATGCTCGTACAGCGGCTGCCCGTCGAAGTTGGCCAGCGCGAACTCGTCTTTCGGGAAGTGTCCGGGAACCCAGTCGACGAGCACTCCGATGCCGGCCTGGTGCAGGCGGTCGATGAGATAGCGCAGGTCGTCGGGGTGGCCGAACCGCGAGGTGGGCGCGTAGTACGACGTGACCTGGTAGCCCCACGATCCGCCGAACGGGTGCTCCGCGAGGGGCATGAACTCCACGTGTGTGAAGCCGAGCTCCTTCATGTAGTCGATCAACTGGTCGGCGAGCTCGCGATAGGAGAGCCCGGGGCGCCAGGATCCGACATGCATCTCGTAGACGCTCATGGGACCGGAATGCGGATCGCTCGACGCGCGCCGCGACATCCATTCGTCGTCGCCCCACGCGTGGGCCGACTGGCCGATGACCGACGCGGTGAGCGGCGGGATCTCGGTGTATCGGGCCATCGGGTCTGCACGCCTGACCCACTCGCCGGACTGCGAGAGGATCTCGAACTTGTAGGTGCTGCCGGGCTCGAGTCCGGGCACGAAGAGTTCCCAGACGCCCGAGCTGCCGAGGCTGCGCAGGGAGTGCTTCAGGCCGTCCCACGAGTTGAAGTCGCCGATGACGCGCACGGCCTGGGCGTGCGGCGCCCACACCGCGAACGAGGTGCCCGCGACCTGCTCGTCGACGCCGTGCCACGAGCGGTAGTGGGCGCCCAGCACGTCCCACAGGCGTTCGTGCCGGCCTTCGCCGATGAGGTGGATGTCGACATCGCCGAGGGTGGGGGAGAAACGGTAGGGGTCATCGCTGGCCCAGACCGTGTCGTCGTCGTAGCGCGCCTCGATCGTGTAGTCGCTGAGGCCGGTGAGGGTGTACCCCTGCCATATGCCCCCGTGCAGGTGGGTGAGCTCGGTGCGTGCGCCGGATGCCAGCACCGCGACCACCGATTTGGCGAGGGGACGCAGGGTGCGGATGACGGTGACGCCGTCGGCGCCCGCGCCCTCGATGGGGTGCTGTCCGAGCACGCTGTGCGGGTCGTAGTAGGAACCGGCGGCGACCTTGTCGAGAATGTCGCCGGCCACGTCGGGAATGGAGAGCACGCCGGCTCCGTCGAGAGTGGACATCAGTGAGCCGCCTTGTCTGCACCGCTCGGGTGCGTTTCGGGCCAGGTCCCATCGACCGGCTCCACGTGAAGAATGTGCACAGGCTCGGTGAACGCGTCGAGCCGAACGAAGTTGTGGCTCACGCCCCAGATCCAGGATGCCCCGGTGATGAGGTCGGTGACCCGGAACTGCTCCACACCCGGCAGGCCGAATTTCGAGACATCGAAGTGCACGCTGGTCTCGCGCACCGAGTGAGGATCGACGTTGGCGACGACGAGAATGGCGTCGGGTTCGCCGGTACTGCTGAACTCGGCGGCGATGTACTTCGAGTACACGAGGATGGCGTCATCGTCGCTCCAGTGCAACTCGAGGTTGCGCAGCTGCCGCAGGGAGGGGTGCTCGCGCCTGATCTCGTTGAGCCTCGTGATGTACGGCGCGATCGACTGCCCGGTCTGCTCGGCCAGGGCGAAGTCGCGCGGGCGGTATTCGTATTTCTCGTTGTCGAGGTTCTCTTCGGCGCCCGGTCGGGCGACGTTCTCGATCAGCTCGTAGCCCGAGTACATGGCCCACGTGGGCGCGGCCGTCGCGGCGATCGCGGCACGGATCTTGTAGGCCGCACGCCCGCCGAACTGCAGGTACTGCGTGAGGATGTCGGGCGTGTTGACCCAGAGGTTGGGCCGGAAGAACGCGTCGGTCTCGTGCGCGAGGGAGTGCAGGAACTCCTCGAGCTCCTCTTTCGTGTTGCGCCACGTGAAGTAGGTGTACGACTGCTGGTAGCCCACCTTCGCCAGGCCCTGCATGATGGCCGGCCGGGTGAACGCCTCGGCGAGGAACACGACCTCGGGGAACTCGGCGTTGATCGTGTGGATCACGAACTCCCAGAAGTCGAGCGGCTTGGTGTGCGGGTTGTCGACACGGAAGATGCGCACGCCGAGCTTGATCCAGTAGCGCAGCAGTCGCAGCGTCTCGCGCCGGATGCCCTTCGGATCGTTGTCGAAGTTGATCGGGTAGATGTCCTGATACTTCTTCGGCGGGTTCTCGGCGTAGGCGATCGATCCGTCGGGCAGGGTGGTGAACCACTCGGGATGCTCGGTGACCCACGGGTGGTCGGGGGAGGCCTGGAGAGCGAAGTCGAGCGCGACCTCGAGGCCGGCCTTGGCCGCCTGCTTCAGGAAGTAACCGAAATCGGCGACCGTCCCGAGGTCGGGGTGGATGGCGTCGTGTCCGCCGGCCGGGCCGCCGATGGCCCAGGGCGACCCGGGGTCGTGCGGACCGGCATCCAGCGAGTTGTTGGGGCCCTTGCGGAACGAGCGGCCGATCGGGTGGATGGGCGGCATGTAGAGCACGTCGAACCCCATGGCCGCCACCTCGGGCAGGCGCTTGGCCGCCGTGCGGAACGTGCCGCTCGTCCAGCTTCCGTCGGGGTTCTTCTTCGCACCGATCGACCGGGGGAAGAACTCGTACCAGGAGCCCGATCCGGCGCGCTCGCGCTCGACGGTGATCTCCCGCCATTCGGAGAAGGTCGTGAGGCTCTCGAAGGGTCGCTCCGCGATGGCGTCGAGCACGGCAGGGGTCGTTGCCGCGGCGAGACGCTCGACCGGATCGATCGAGGAGTCGCCCAGGGTGTTGGCCACCTTGCCGAAGAGCACGCGCTGCGCGTCGGGGCGCGTCGCATCCACTCTGCCCGCCTCGAAGAGCTCGCGGCCGATCGCCAGGGTCACGTCGACGTCGAGGCCCGCGGGCAGTTTGATAGACGCCGTGTGCTGCCAGGTCGCGAAGTCGTCGGAGTAGGCGCGGATGCGGAATCGCCACATCCCCTCCTCGCCGAGCTGCTCGACGGCGCCGTAGCGGTCGGTGCCCGGCTCGAGGGGCAGGAGCAGCCTTTCGCTGCGCTGGCCGGAAGGGCCGGCCACCTCGACCCGTGCTCCGACGGCGTCGTGGCCCTCGCGGAACACCACGGCGCCGAAGGGCACGACCTCGCCTGCGAAGGCCTTGGGAAGCCATCGTTGGCCGGGAACGCTGGGGAAGATGTCGAGGATCGGGATGCGCCCGAGTCCGGAATCGGAGAGGGTCGGCTGCTTGGATGCTTGCGTCTTTGCCACGGTTCGACCGTACCAAGAAAGGCCAAACGTTCGCGGGGGATTATGGAAACGGTTCCCGGTCGTTTATGCGGGCCGAGCGCCGCTGTCCTAGGCTGGGCAACGCCTGGCCCACGGTGTCCACCGCGGGGCGCGAGACGAGTGGCGGTGGCGCGCCGGTATGGAGTTTTTTCGTGAAGGCGATCAGGAGATTCACCGTCCGTTCCGTGCTGCCCGAGCGTCTCGGTGCCGTCGGCGAACTGGCATCCAATCTTCGCTGGTCATGGCACGAGCCGACCCGCCAGCTGTTCTCCCGCATCTCGCCCGACGACTGGCAGCAGACCGGATGCGACCCGATCGCCCTCCTCGGCGCCGTCAGCCCGGAGCGGCTCGAGGAGCTGTCGCACGACGAAGGATTCGTCGCCTGGGCGAACAGCCTGCGCGACGACCTGAACCGCTATCTCTCCGAGCCCCGCTGGTACCAGCAGCTCGAGGGCGAGAAGCCGACCAGCATCGCCTACTTCTCCGCAGAGTTCGGCATCGCCGCCGCCCTCCCGCAGTACTCGGGCGGACTCGGCATCCTCGCCGGCGACCACCTCAAGGCCGCGAGCGACCTGGGCGTGCCCCTGACGGGAGTCGGGCTCTTCTACCGTGCCGGCTACTTCAGCCAGGCCATCTCGCGCGACGGCTGGCAGCAGGAGAGCTACCCGGTGCTCGACCCCGACGGTCTGCCGCTCACCGTGCTCAGGCTCGCCGACGGGTCGGCCGCCCACATCGCGCTCGCCCTTCCCGACGGTCGTGCCCTCTTCGCCCGCATCTGGCAGGCCCAGGTCGGTCGTGTGCGCCTGCTGCTTCTCGACACCGACATCCCCGAGAACGCAGAAGACCTGCGCGGCATCACCGACCGCCTCTACGGCGGCGGCGGCGAGCACCGCCTGCTGCAGGAGCTGCTCCTCGGCATCGGCGGCGTGCGGGCGCTCAAGCTGGCGGCCGAGCTTCGGGATGTGCCTGAGCCCGAGGTCTTCCACGCCAACGAGGGGCACGCC
>Ga0247732_10000488_pt1 | contig 18876 bp, 13 predicted proteins | sample UWRJL163409C2_FD_180940 | JGI IMG/M metagenome (GOLD analysis project Ga0247732, IMG submission 180940) | Plant litter microbial communities from Arlington Agricultural Research Station in Wisconsin, United States - UWRJ-L163-409C-2 | ecosystem: Environmental > Terrestrial > Plant litter >...
GCGCATGTCGTCGCGGTCGGGTCGAGCGTCGAGAGGCTGAGCGCGTTCGAGCGAAGCGTGCCCGGCGCCTCCACGCGGGTGTGCGACCTGTCGAAGCTCGCCGCGGTCAGCGAGCTCGCCTCATCGGTGACACAGGAGTTCGGCGCCGTCGACGGACTCGTCCACCTCGTGGGCGGATGGCGCGGAGCAGCGGGCATCACCGCGCAGAGCGATGACGACTGGGCGGCCATGGATGCCGGGTTCACCACCCTGCGCAACACCTCGCGGGCCTTCTTCGATCCGCTCGTCGCCAGCGAGGCCGGCCGGCTGGCGATCGTGTCGTCGAACTCCGTCGACCGTCCGACGGCCGGAGGCGCCAGCTACACCGCGGCGAAGGCCGCCGCCGAGAGCTGGGTGCGCTCGGTCGCCGACGGGTTCCGTCGTGCGCAGTCGGGCTCCACGACATCGCCGCAGCCCCAACGCGCCGCCGCCGTGCGCTTCTCGATCATGGCGTTCGTCGACGACGACATGCGTCGCGACAACCCCGAGAAGTCGTACGCCGGGTTCACCGATGTGGATGCGCTCGGCCGGGCCGTGGTCGGCCTCTGGCAGGGCGACGCGGCCGAGCTCAACGACGCCAGGCTCTCGCTCACTCCCTGATTCCGGGTAATTGCTACGACTTGTACCAATTTTTCCTCACTTTTATCTACGTCTTGACTGATATTTGCTCATAAAAAAGTGAGTTTCACTCTTTTCACAGCTTCGCTCCGAATCCTTGGGGTTCGCCATGATCCCCCCATCTGGGGGGCGTAGCGGCGAATACTCCTGGTCGGACAGTCCGACGGGATGAAACCGAAGGAAATCCATACACGTGAACATGAGAATTACTCGTCTTATAGCCGGCCTTGCACTCGTCTCGTTGGGCGGCACGGGCATCGCCCTCGCATCGGCCACGGCGGCCAGCGCTCACACCCCCGAGGTCGACGCGACCTGCGAAACGCTGACCGTCGCGCTCGTGAACTACTCGACGGGAAACCAGAACGCGAAGCCGAACTCCATCACGGTGTCCATCGACGATGAGACCGTCGAGGAGTCGGCGTTCGGTGCCGGATTCACCGGCAGCTACGACTTCGCCGACAAGACGGTGGCGCATCACTACGAGGTGGTCATCGACTCCGTCGACAATGCCTACGACCGCACCTTCACCGGCGACAGTGTTCCCTGTCTGCCTCCGACACCACCGGTCGTGCCGGCAGACGCGAAAGCCGAACTCAGCACGACACCCGCCGCGTGCGGTGTAGCCGGAACCCTCGTGCTCGGCGAGGTTCGGAACGCCGAGTGGGGAACGCCGACCGCGACAACGGGCCCGGCGGACTATTCCGTGACGGCGACGGCGACGGAAGGTCATACTTTCGCCGATGGCAAGACGACCCTGACCCTGACCGGCACCCTCGAGGGAGCGCTCGATACCGCGGTCGCCCCCTGCACGACCACGCCGCCGACGACTCCGCCCGCGGTCACTCCCCCGGCACCGACTCCCCCGGTCTCCACCCAGGCCGTGCCGGTGTCCTCGAACGGCCAGCTGGCCGAGACCGGCTTCGACGCCTCTTCCGCGGCGGGACTGGCCGGAGGCCTCGCGGCTCTCGGCGCCCTCGCCCTGGGACTGCTTCGCCTTCGTTCGCGTCTGCGCGCCTAGCGGTCACGAGCGCGTCGGGTGAAGCCCTGTCGGTTTCACCCGGCGCGCTCCTAGGCTCGAGCCATGAAGATCACCGACACGTCAGACCTGTGGTGGAAGAGCGCCGTCGTCTACTGCCTCGATGTCGAGACGTTTCTCGACTGGAACAACGACGGCATCGGCGACTTCGCCGGTCTCGCGCACCGGCTCGACTATCTGGCCGAGCTCGGGGTCACCTGCCTCTGGCTCATGCCGTTCTATCCGACGCCCGATCGTGACGACGGCTACGACATCATCGACTTCTACGGCGTCGACCCTCGACTCGGCTCGCTGGGCGACCTCGTGGAGTGCATCCGCATCGCCCGCGACCGCGGAATGCGGGTGATCGCCGACCTCGTCATCAATCACACTTCCGACAAGCACCCGTGGTTCCGATCGGCGAAAAGCGCTCGGGATTCGCAGTACCGCGACTACTACGTGTGGCGCGACGAGCCGGTCGACGACGGGGAGCCGGTCTTCCCCGACCAGGAGGACAGCAACTGGGAGCTCGACGAGAAGACCGGACAGTACTACCAGCACGTCTTCTACAAGCACCAGCCCGATCTCAACATCACCAACCCGGTGGTTCGAGACGAGATCGCGAAGGTCATGGGGTTCTGGCTGCAGCTCGGTCTCTCCGGATTCCGCGTCGACGCTGTTCCCTTCCTGCTCGACGCGTCGGGAGTGGTCGGCGGGTCGAAGCTCCTGCCCGATCCCCACGCGTACCTGCGCTCCCTGCGCTCGTTCCTGGGTCGCCGGAGCGGCGACGGCGTGCTGCTCGGAGAAGTGAACCTGCCGCGCGCGGAGCAGGAGCAGTTCTTCGGTGGCGCAGAGGGAGACGAGCTCACGATGCAGTTCGACTTCATCGCCATGCAGAACCTCTATCTGTCGCTCGCACGGCAGGATGCCCGCCCCCTCGTCGAGGCGCTGCTGTCGCGCCCGGCGGGATCCCCCGACTCGCAGTGGGCCAACTTCGTGCGCAACCACGACGAGCTCACGCTCGACAAGCTCACCGACGACGAACGGCAGGAGGTCTTCGACGCCTTCGGCCCCGAGGAGCGCATGCAGGTCTATGGCCGCGGCCTCGTGCGTCGCCTGCCCACCATGCTCGACGGCGACCCCCGGCGCATCCGCATGGTCTACAGCCTGCTGTTCTCGCTGCCCGGCACGCCCGTGCTGTTCTACGGCGAGGAGATCGGCATGGGAGAGAACCTCGACGCCGAGGGCCGCATGGCGGTGCGCACGCCGATGCAGTGGAACGGCGGCACCAACGGCGGATTCTCCAGCGCGTCGAAGCGCCGCCTGCGTAATCCCGTCGTCGAGGGCGGCTACGCACCGGCGCACGTGAACGTGGAGGATCAGCGGCGCGACCCTGAATCGTTGCTGCGCTTCATCCAGAACCTGGTGCGGCACTACCGCAATGCGCCCGAGTTCGGCTGGGGAGCCTTCGAGGTGATCGACCAGCCGAACACGGCGGTCTTCGTGCACTCGCTCAGCTGGGACGGCGGCCGCGTCGTGGTTCTGCACAACTTCGGCTCCGAACCCGCCGATGTCGCGCTGACACTCGGCGCCGAAGACGACGACGTGCTGAACGACCTGCTCTCGGGTGACTCCGTTGCGCTGGATGCGCGCGGCCGGGTGTCGATCGCGCTCGACGGCTACGGGTTCCGCTGGCTGCGGGTGGTGCGGGGCGGCGACACGACGCAGTATTGAAGCACCGTTCCGAAGCGAGGAGGTCGACGATGACCATCGAGGTGCGCAGGGTCTCCGTGCCGCGGTCGCTCGACGACGACACCGACCCGAACGTCGTCGACTACCGGCGTGCAGTGGAGCTCCGCAACATCGTCGAGGCCCTCGGATACGGGTCGGACGATTTCGCCTCGTCCGCCGAGGAGGACCTTCCGGGCTGGCATCGCGAGCACGAGCCGAGACAGTTGTTCGTGGCCACGGTGCCGGATGCGCGGGAGCCCGATCGCGCCGGCGTCGTCGGGCGGGGATTCGTCGAGAGCAGGCGGGAGGACGGCTGGCCGGTGGCCTGGGTCGCGGTGCAGGTGCTGCCGGAGTACCGCGGGCGCGGAGTGGGCACGGCCGTGGCCGACGCCGTCGAGGCCGCCGCCCGTGAGGCCGGTGCCACTCGGATGCTGGTCTACGTCGTGTCGCCGGATGCGCCGGGCGAACGTCTGCAGGCCCCCACCGGTTCGGGGTCCGTGCCGCTGAACAACGACGAGGTGCGATTCCTGCTGAGCCGCGGCTACCGCCTCGAGCAGGTGGAGCGCGGGAGCAGGCTCGGGCTGCCCGTCGATACCGACGATCTCGCACGGCGTCTCGACGACGCGCGTCGAGCATCCGGCCCCGACTACCGCCTCGTGCACTGGATCGGCGGCACGCCGGCGCCCTGGCGTGAGGACCTGGCGACGCTGCTCACCCGCATGAGCACCGACGCGCCGTCGGCCGGGCTCGACGAGCCGGAGGATGTGTGGACCGTCGAACGGCTCGTCGCCCAGCAGGAGTCGGACCGGGAGGCGCCGGTCACCTCACTCACCGCCGCGGTGGAGCACGTGCCGACGCGCCGGCTCGTCGCGTTCAGCGAGCTGTCGGTCAGCGACGAGGTCACGCGGCCGGTGTGGCAGGAGGACACGCTCGTGCTGCGCGAGCACCGCGGCCACGGGCTCGGCCTGCTCGCGAAACTCGGCAACCTCGAGCAGCTGCACCTCGAGCGGCCGGGGCATCCGTCGGTGCTCACCTTCAATGCCGAGGAGAACCGGCACATGCTCGCCATCAACGAGCAGCTCGGATTCGTGCCCGTCGGATACGAGGGCGCATGGCGCAAGGATCTGATCTGACAAGGGGGTGGTTGCGAGCGGCCAGTCCGCATAGCGTGGCTGGCATGACCCACGAGAAGCGCGCCCACGGATTGTCGTCAGAAGAAGACCTCGAGAAGGACACATCGTACAGCCCGTCGAGCGAGCGCGACGATGACGTGCTCGAGAACGAGGCGGTCACCGACAGCGACGCCGTGGATGCCGACATGGACTCCTCGGAGATCCTCGTGCTTCCCGGCACGGGAGGCCCCGACGACGTCGGCGACATCGAGGTCGATCCGTCGGAATTCAACCTGAGCGGCGACTCGATCCCCGGCCACCCGAAGCCGGCGTCGCACCCGCACTAGCCGGCTGCGCTGCGCATCCGCCCCCGTTCGGCGCATGCGCTGCCGCGCGACCGGGCGCGGATGCGCCGAGAGGGAGCGGATGCCTCAGGACACGAGGCGGATGAAGGCGCTCAGCTGGGCGAGCGCCTCTTCGGACCTCGGCAGTGCGTCGGTGAGGGCCGGCGAGTACACGAGGTAGGCCGCCCATTGTGCGCGGGAGATCGCCACGTTGAGCCGGTTCGCCAGGAGCAGGAACTCGAGGCCCCTGGGCACGTCGTCGGCCGACGACGCGGCGAGCGACACGATGGCGACCGCGGCCTCGCGACCCTGGAACTTATCGACGGTTCCCACGGGGATCGACTCGTATCCGGCGCCCGCGAGCCGCAGCCTGAGGAGTTCGACCTGCGCGTTGTAGGGCGCCACCACGATGATGTCGGTCTCGCCGAGCGGTCGAGAGACGCCGCCCGACGACCAGATACGACCGATGACCGAAGCCACGATCTCGACCACCGCGTCGGCCTCCTCGGGCGACGAGGTCGAGCGCTCCGCGTGGTCGATCGGCACCGGGTGCAGCCCCGGCGGGACCCCCTCGAGCCGACGATCGGAGGCGTGCGAGACCAGCCGCCCCTCGTAGGAGAGCTCGGACACCGGCGCACACACCGCAGGGTGCATGCGCCATGAGGTCGCGAGGAAGTAGCCGAGTTCGGGCGGTAGCACATCGTGCCCGGCCGATAGCCAGCCGAGCGCGGACTCGTCGACCGGTTCGGGGTGGGTGCCCTGGCTCACCTGCGGCAGCTGCTGCGGGTCGCCCAGCAGCAGTAGGCGCGTCGCCGCGACCGACGAGGCGATGGTGGAGGCCAGTGAGAACTGGCCGGCCTCGTCGACGACCAGCAGGTCGAGCGACTGCCTGGGGATGCGGGACGCGTTGCTGAAGTCCCACGCCGTTCCGCCGACGACAAAGCCGCCTTCGCGAGAGGTGAAGCGCGCGAAATCGGTGGGCGACAGCACGGTGAAGGCGGGCTCGTCGTCGCCGGCGCTCGCCGACGCGGAGGCCTTCTTTCCGACGAGGCCGCGGTCGACGCCCGCGCCCACCACCGCGCGCAGCATGTTCTCGACCGCAGCGTGCGACTGCGCGACGACTCCGATCCTCCATCCGTGCTCGTGCACGAGACGCGCGATCACGTGCGAACCCGTGTAGGTCTTGCCCGTTCCCGGAGGGCCCTGCACTGCGAGGTACGAGTGCTCGACGGTGAGCAGCGAGTCGACGAGGGCCGAGGCCACGTCGCCGACACCGTCGGCACCCACGCTCACGGGCGCGAGGGTCGCGCGGGGCGGCCTTCGGCGCAGTACGTCGTAGGCGGGGTCGACGAGCGGCTCCGGATGCGCGTCGAGAATCGCCCGACCCCACTCGTTGATGGCGTCGACCTGCGTGCCGGGCGGCGGAGGCGTGCCCGGCGTCAGGGCGACGGGCAGCTCGTCGTAGTGGGACGCGTCTTTCTCGAGCACCTCGTCGACGACGATGGTGCCGTCGTCGAGGGTCTCGACCACGGTGACCCGGCTGTGGGCGGTGCGGGCACCCGGCTCCCGCCCGCGCAGGATCGGCGGGTAGGGCGCGTCGTAGAGGATGAACGGGTTCTGGCCCGGCTTGATCGAGCTGCCCGGCGCGAGGATTCCGCGCAGGCCGAGTCGCCGCCGGTCGCTGCGTTGCCTGCCCTCGCGAAACCAGTCGCGCAGCACGACGGCGTCGGTCACGACGAGAACGTCGCGAGTGTCTGCCCACTCGTCGATGGGGCCGGTGAGCCGCGCGAAGTGCTGCCACCAGAACGACTTCTGCTCGCGCCGGTGGTAGTCGATGGCGGCGGATGCGAGGGCCAGCGCCGTGTCGTCGGCCGTGCGTTCCGCGAGCGGCACGGCCCCGGACAGCGCCGCGAGTTCGAGGTACACCGGGTCGGGCTCGCGCACGGGCAGATCGAAGTCGAGCCGTCCACCAGCATCCGGCAGCGAGTCGCGCGGCACCGACGCGGCCCGCTCGAGCAACCAGTCCCTCAGCCTCAGCGTGCTGACGCAGTCGTAGGTGTTGTAGCGGGCGATGTCGTCTTGCACCCGGGCCGACCCGGCCACGTCGCCCGCGGCGAGCAGCTCGCGCGACCGCACGTACTCGGTGATGGAGTCGGCAGCGTTGGCCACGCCGGCGCGCTCGGCGTCGCCCATGTAGAGCGGCTCGAGCTTCTTCAGCGAGTAGCTGTGCGTGCCGATGCGCATGCCCTGCCGCACGATCGGATAGAGGTCGACCAGCACGTTCTGGCGCAGCAGGTCGTCGACCGCGTCTTCTCCGACTCCGTGCCTGGCGGCCAGCGTGAGCAGATGCGTGCGCTCGTACGAGGCGTAGTGGTAGATGTGCATCAGCGGATGCCGGGCCCGGCGCTCGGCCACGTAGTCGAGGAAGTCGATGAGCGCCTGCCGCTCCTGGGCCAGATCGTGCGCCCAGAACGCCACGAACGTCTCGTCGGGCTCGACGAGGCCGAAGAGGTAGTCGAGGCCCCACGCGGAGCCCTCCTGGTAGAGCGGGTCGCCCTCGAAGTCGAAGAAGATGTCGCCGGCGTCGGGGGCCGGAATGGCGGCGAGCGGCGCCGGATCGGCGATCTGCCAGCTCAGCGCCTGGCCAGAGGCCGGCGGTTCGAGCTGCATGCGCGCCTGCCCCGCGAGCGACTCCAGGGTCGACTGAGCCAGGCCGGCGACCGGGCCCGTGGCCGCCGCGAGCTGGTCGATGCTCTGGATGCCCGCGGCCCGCAGGTGCGCCCGTTGCGTGAGCCGCATGCCCGCCACCAGCAGCACGTCGCGAGTACGTTCGACCTGCTCGGCGCAGGCTGCGCAGCGCCCGCACGCCGTGTAGCGCGGATCGCCCCACGGCGTGGCCTCGGAATCGGCCACGCGGTCGTCGACGAGCTGCTGCAGGCGTGCGCGCCGACGGCGATAGACGGGCAGGATGTCGCGAAGCCGATGCGAGGTGGACTTGCCCGTGCCCAGAATGAGGTGCACGGTCTCGCTCGTGGGGATGCCGTTCTGCTGCAGCTGATCGGCGTAGGCCGCGAGCTGCAGCAGCGCCGTGATCTTGGCCTTGCGGGCGAGCTTGGTGTCATAGACCGAATAGGCCGGTGTGCCCTCGTGACCGCCGTCGCGCACGAGAAAGTCGGAGTAGCCCAGGAACCGACCGTCGAAGAAGGCGCCCTGGAACACGACGGCCGCCCCCGAGCGCAGCGCGTCGAGGGTCTGCTCGGCGGCGACCGCAACCTGGTCAATCGCAGGCCGCTCGATCTCGACGACGCCGCCCGTCTCGCGCAGCTGCTCGAGCGTCGCGAGCTCATGCAGGTCGCCCAGTGTCGCCGTGCGTCGCAGCATGTCGTCTTCGGCCTCGACGACCGCGTCGATGCGGCCCAGCTTGGCGTCGAGCCGGCGCATCAGGGCCCACTCGCACGTCGCCGCAGCGGTCAGGTCGCTGGCCGAGTAGATCACCGTGCCGTCGAGAAGGAACATGGATTCTCAGCCCTCTCGCTTGTCGGCCCTTGCGTCGTCGACCTTCGCGTCGTCGGCCATCGGATCGTTCGTCCCCACGCTAGCGGGAGCCGCCGACACCGTCGCGGGCATCCGCAGCGAGTAGAGCGACGCGGCCACGAAGAAGACGGCGCCCACGCCGAACGCGACGGGGAAGGAGAAGGCGTCGACCAGCGCGCCCGCCGCGAGCGGCCCCACGATGGCGCCGATATCGGAGCTCATCGAGAAGATGGCGATGCCGCGCCCGCCGCGCCGGCCCACGACATCGCCGACGGATGCCGCAGGCGCGATTCCGAGGAACGCGGAGACGACGCCGTAGAGACTGAGCAGAACCGTGAGCGTGACGATGTCGCCCGTAAACGAGATGGCCACGGTCAGCGCCGCCGCCGCGGCCAGCGACAGCACGAGGGCCGGCTTGCGCCCTGCACGATCGATGAAGCGCGCCGCCGGGCCGAGCGCCAGAGTCTGGGCGACGGCGGCGATGGCGAACGCGATGCCCGTGAACGAACTCGGTCCCTTGATCACCTCGACGACGATCACGGGGATGAGGGCGCTGCGCACTCCGAAGGAGTTCCAGCCCTGCGCGAAGTTCGCGAGGCAGGCGGCGCGGAAGCGCGCATCCCGCAGCACGTCGCGAAGGGGAACCAGCGGATTCACCGAGCCGTCGGCATCCGGAGCGCCCGCGGCCGCGGCCTGCCCGTCGACGGGCTGCGCGCGGGGTCGCAGGAGCACGAGCCCGACGATGCCAGCGACGGCGAGGGTGCCGGCGTAGAAGAAGAAGGGCGCGGTGAGCGAGATCGTGGCGAGGAGGCCCCCGATGGCAGGTCCTGTCATTCCGCCGATGAGGAAGCCGCCCTGGTAGAAGCCCACGGCGCGGGCGCGATGCGCGGCGCTGGTCGAGCCGAGGAGCAGCGTCATGGCGGCGACCGTGAACATGGCCGAGCCGATTCCGCCGACGCCGCGCAGGATCAGCAGGTGCGGATAATCCGCGGCGATTCCGACGAGTCCGCTCGAGACGGCGACGATGCCGATTCCCACGGCGAGCACGACTCGCTCGCCCATCAGGTCGATGAGCTTGCCGACGAAGGGGCTCGCGACCAGGCGCATGAGGGCGAAGGCCGAGACCACCGCGCCGACCTCGGCATAGCCGACACCGAAGCTGCGCACGAAGACGGGCAGCACGGGAACGACCACGCCGAAGCCGACCATCACGAAGAACGCGATGAGGCCGAGAACATAGACGTCGCGGGAGAGACGCTCGCGAGGAGCGGCGGCGCCCGATCGACGGCGGAAGAGGTCGAGGGGGCGTGGCACCCTCTCAGGCTACGGGCGTTTCGGGCCGCCGCGCCCCCTGTCCGGTCCTCCACCGCACCCCGACGGCCCCGAGCGCTCGGCTACGGATGCACCAGGATCTTCACCTGCGTCTCGTTGTGGTGGGTCAGCACGTCGATGCCCTGCTCCACCAGGTCGTCGAGCGCGATCTTCGCCGTGATGAACGGGGCGAGATCGACCTTGCCCTGCTGCACGAGCGCGATCGTGGCCGGATGATCGTTGGCGTACGCGATCGTGCCGCGCAGGTCGATCTCCTTGAGAACGAGCTTCTGCATGTCGACGGTGGCGGGATGCCCCCAGATCGAGACATTGACCACCACACCGGCCGGCCTCACCGCATCGAGCAGTGTGTCGAGCACCGCGTTCACGCTCGAGCATTCGAATCCCACGTCGGCCCCGACGCCCCCGGTGAGCTCACGCACCGTCGCGGCGACATCGACCTCGGAGGGATCGAGAACGTGGTCTGCGACCCCGGTGCTGCGCGCCTTCTCCTTGCGGGCCTCGCTCAGCTCCGACATGATCACGGTGAGCCCCTCCGCCTTGAGCACGGCGGCCAGAAGCAGCCCGATCGGGCCCGCGCCGCCGATCAGCGCGACCTGGCCCGAGACGGCACCGCTGCGCACGAACGCGTGATGGCCCACGGCCAGGGGCTCGATGAGGGCGGCCACGTCGAGAGGGATGTCGCCTATGGGGTGCACCCAGCGTCGTTCGACGACGATCTTCTCGCTGAGCCCGCCGCCGCGACCCGCCAGCCCGATGAAGTTCATGTCTGCGGAGAGCTGGTACTCGTTGCCCGGCCCGACAGCGACGTCCGGCCCGATGATGTAGGGCTCGACGACCACGTTCTCGCCGACGACGAGGTCGGTGACACCCTCGCCGAGGGCGGTCACCGTGCCCGAGAATTCGTGTCCCATGGTCACGGGCGCCTCCTCGCCCGACAGCGGGTGGGGATGCCCGGGGGCCGGTACGAAGATCGGCCCGTCGAGATACTCGTGCAGGTCCGTGCCGCAGATGCCGCACCAGGCCACGTCGATCGCGACGGTGCCCGGTTGCACGAGGGGCTCCGGGATCTCCTCGATGCGGATGTCTTTTCTTCCGTAGTACCGGGCGGCCTTCATGAGGGTCCCATTCCTGGAGCATCGTGCGTCCCGAAACGGGACGGCGCGCTCAGGCTAGTCCTGTGCCCTGCCGATCGCCCCGGAATCGGTTACAGCGACTCGCCCACGGTGATCGCCTCGGCCTCGGCGACCGGGCTCTCCTCGTGGGCGGAGTCGACCCGGCGCAGGGCCTTGCGGCCGAGGAACGCGATCAGCACGGCGACCAGCACGGATGCGGCTCCCGCGTACATGGGCGCGCTCGGCGAGATCGCCGCGGCCAGGGCGGCGGCGCCGGGAGGGGCGAACGCGCCACCGAGGAAGCGCACCGCGGAGTACGACGACGACGCCACCGATCGGGGCAGGTCGCTCGCCTCCATCACACTCTCGGTCAGTACCGTGTTCACGATTCCGAGCATGAGACCGCCGATGACGATGCAGACGATCAGGCCGGCCTGCGAGTCGATCACGATGCCGCCGGCGATGAGGTCGAGCGCAAGGATCGTGAGCACCAGCTTGAGCACGCTCGTGCGCTTCATGCGCTTCGTGAGCAGAGGCGCGACGAACACCGAGGTGAAGGCCACGGAGAGTCCCCACGCGAAGAAGGTGTAGCCGAGGCCCATCTCGTTCAGCCCGAGGGGGTAGGGAGTGTAGGCCAGCAGCACGAAGAAGCCGATGTTGTAGAACAGCGCGATTCCGGCGAGGTAGCGGATGCCGGGCACCTTCATCGCGGTGAACGGCGCCGACAGCTTCGTGGGCGTGCGCCTGGCGGTCTTGTCCTCACGCAGCAGCGTGACGATCGCGATGAATCCCACGGCCATCAGCACCGCGGTGCCGAAGAACGGACCGCGCCAGCTGATCGTGCCCAGCGTGCCGCCGAGCAGTGGGCCGACGGCGATGCCGACGCCGAGCGCAGCCTCGTAGAGCGTGATCGCCGCGCCGCTTCCCCCGCTGGCCGCGCCGACGATGGTCGACAGGGCGGTCGAGATGAAGAGCGCGTTGCCGAGCCCCCATCCGGCGCGGAAGCCGATGACGCCCTCGACGCTGCCCGCCGCCCCCGCGAGCGCGGCGAACACGATGATCAGCGCGAGGCCGATGAGCAGCGTCTTCTTGGCGCCGATGCGGCTCGAGATCCAGCTCGTGATCAGCATCGCGAGGCCGGTGACGACGAGGTAGCTCGTGAACAGCAGCGAGGTCTCGGTGGGGCTGGCCCTCAGGCTCTTCGCGATGGCGGGCAGGATCGGGTCGACGAGGCCGATGCCCATGAACGCGATCACGCTGGCGAATGCGACCGCCCAGACCGCGAGCGGCTGCTTGAGGATGGATCCGGTGTGGGGTGATGTAGAAGTTGGCACTGATCAACTATATAGCCTAGGCATGTAGTTTGGCCCGTGCTGCGAAACGTGGCCGGAACATAGCCCCAGTACCCTGAAGTCACCATGGAACTCGGCGTCTACGCAGTATTCGGCATCGCGGTCATCGTCGCGGTCGCGTACTTCTCGAAGCGCCTCGGGGTCGCCGCTCCGATCATTCTCGTGATCGTCGGCGTCGGAATCTCATTCCTGCCCGGATTCCCCGAGCTGCACATCGAGGGCGAGCTCGTGCTCGACGTGGTGCTTCCGCCCATCCTCTATGCGGCGGCCATCAGCGTGCCCGTCGTCGATTTCAGGCGCAACTTCAGCACCATCACGAGCCTCTCGGTCGTGCTCGTCATCGTCACCGCCTTCGGCTCAGGCTTCCTGCTCTACACGATGCTGCCCGACCTCAACCTGGCCGCGGCCATCGCCCTGGGTGCCATCATCAGCCCTCCCGACGCCGTGGCCGCCACGTCGATCGGCCGCCGCCTCGGGTTGCCGCCGCGCATCCTGACCGTGCTCGAGGGCGAGGGCCTCGTGAACGACGCGACCGCGCTGGTGCTGCTGCGGTCGGCCACGGCCGCCGCCGCGGGCGGCCTGCTCTCTCCGTGGGAGACCATCGGCGACTTCCTCTTCGCTGTCTTCGTGGCCATCGTCATCGGCCTGCTCGCCGGCCTCATCTCGGTGTTCGTGCGCACCAAGCTCGACGACCCCGTGCTCGACACCGCGATCTCCATCGCCGTGCCCTTCCTGGCGTTCCTTCCCACCCAGGCGCTCGGCGCATCCGGCGTTCTCGCGGTGGTGGTGGCCGGCCTCTACACCGGGCACCACGCGCCGTCGGCGTTCTCGGCGCAGGCACGAATCAGCGACCGCATCAACTGGCGCACGATCCAGTTTCTGCTCGAGAACGGCGTCTTCCTGCTGATCGGGCTCGAGATCCGCACGCTCATCAACGACGTCGAGAACCCCGAGGTGCTCAGCGTGACGGATGCCATCGGGCTCGGCCTCATCGCCGTCGTCGCGTTGACCCTCGTGCGCTTCCTCTGGATCGGCCCGCTCGTGTATCTGCTCAAGAGACGCGCGGAGCACGCCGAAAAGCTCACCTACAAGAACCTGCTCGCGCTCTACCACTACCGAAAGACGCCCCACCGAGGCGTCTGGACCGCGCGGCGACGCCTGCGAGAGGAGCGGATGTACCAGCGCAGACGCAGCGATCTCGAGCAGCTGCGCCGCGAGAGCATCGACTGGCGCGGCGGCTTCGTTCTGAGCTGGTCGGGCATGCGCGGCGTGGTCACGCTGGCGGCGGCGCAGTCCCTGCCGACCGACATCCCCTATCGCTCGCAGCTCATCCTCATCGCGTTCACCGTCGCCGTGGTGACCCTCATCGTGCAGGGCGGCACTCTTCCGTGGCTCATCCGCCTTCTCGGAATCCAGGGTGTCGACGAGGCGGAGGACAGGCGCGAGCTCGCCACCCTGCTCGACGAGATCAGCTTCGCCGGCCTCGCCGTGCTCGACGACCCCGCAGCAGCCATCGAGGGCACGAACGACGTCGATCCCGACGTGGTGGAGAGGGTGCGCCAGTCGTCGTTCCTCAGGGCCGAAGCCGCGTGGGAACGCTCGCACGAGGCGTCGCGCACCTCGTCGGGCGACGGCGAGACACCCCACCGCGTCTACCGGCAGCTGAGGTTGGCCGTGGTGCTCGCCGAACGCGAACGGCTTCTGGATGCGCGACGCCGGGGCGCGTACCCGTCGCGGATCCTCGCCCAGGCCCAGGCGATGCTCGACGTCGAGGAGACCCGACTGAGGCCTCGCGCCTCCGACCACTGATCGGCCTCGCGCCTCGAATGACACCCCGCCCCTTCCCTCTTCCCCGGAGATGACCGCGTGATCGATCTGACTGCAGAAGACCTCTCGTTCGAGGAGCTGGTCGACCGGGCCCGCGGCCTCGCCGTGCCCGGCCAGCGCCGCATCCTGGGCCTGACGGGCGCACCGGGCGCAGGCAAGTCGACCGTGGCCGGTCAGCTGGTCGACGCTCTCGGCCCCGCCCTGGCGGAGCTGGTGCCCATGGACGGCTTCCATCTCGCCGACGAGGTGCTGCGTGCGATGGGGCGCCGCGATCGCAAGGGCGCGCACGACACCTTCGATGCCGCGGGCTACGCGAGCCTGATGAGCCGCATCCGCGATCAGACGAGGCGGGCGGAGGCGCACGACGATGACGCGGACGACGACGGGATCGTCTACGCGCCTCGATTCCTGCGGGAGATCGAGGAGCCGATCGGATCATCGATTCCCATCCACCCCGCGACTCCCCTCATCGTCACCGAGGGAAACTACCTGCTGCTCGAGCGCGGAGCCTGGCCCCGGGCACGGGCCGTGATCGACCAGGTCTGGTTCCTCGCTCCGCCCGAATCGGTGAGACAGCAGAGGCTGATCAGGCGGCACGAGGCCTACGGAAAGACCCGGGCCGAGGCCGAACTCTGGGCGCTGGGCAGCGATCAGCGCAACGCCGAGGCGATCGCGGCCACCGCATCCAGGGCAGACGCGATCCTGCGACTGATCTAAGGGATCTCACAGACGCGGCCCGCGGTCCGACCCCGGGTCACCGCTGTCTGAACGCGGCCAGGATCGCCGCGGTGTCGTCGAACACCCGCGTCGCACCGGCATCCGTCAGCTCGTCGGCGCCGAACCCGCCGGTGCGCACGCCGATCGACCGCACGCCCGCGCGCTCCGCCGCCACCATGTCCCACACGGCGTCGCCCACGAACAGCGCCTCGGATGCCTGCACCCCGGCCCGCTCGAGCGCCACGTTCACGATGTCGGGCTCGGGCTTCGCGGTGTCGACGTCGTCGGACGAGGTCGTCGCGTGCAACGCGTCGTCGGAGTCGAGCACCCCCGTGAGAACGTGGAGCTCGTCCTCGGGCGCACTCGTCGCGAGCACGACCCGGATTCCTGCGTCCGCGAGCGCGTGAAGCAGCTCGACCGCGCCGGGCAGAGGAATCAGCCGGTCGTACATCTCGCCGTAGAGATCGGTGTGCAGCTGCTTGGCGCGGCTTCCGAGCTCGTCGGCGTCGTCACCGAGCAGGGTCTCGACCAGTCGATCGCTGTCGAGTCCGATCGAGCGATGGATGCGCCACGCCTCGACGGGGTGACCGACCTTCTCGAAGGCCCGGCTCCAGGCATCCACGTGCAGGTAGTTGGAGTCGACGAGGGTTCCGTCGATGTCGAACAGCACCGCCTTCGGCATCGGAGACCAGGTCTCCGGCTCGTTCTCAGCGGTGCGGGTGGTGTCGTCGATGCTCTCGCCGGTGGCCATCGTGTCCTCTCGATTGGTGTGAGGTCGGCCACGTTAGTCCTCCCGCCGGGATGCGCTCGACCCCCTTGCGTCGGCAGCCTGCTCCAACGCAGGAAATGTCGCGCAGAACGGCCCTTTTTGCCCTCGACCCCTCGACTTGTCCTGAGTTGCAGCGTGGCCGGCGACAACAAAGACGCGCCGAACGCAACGCCCGTGCGCGGCCGGTGCGCAAGACTGGAAAGGTGACCCCTTCGACTGACACCGCCACTCCCCTGCGCCTGCACGATCTCGACTACAGGGGGTTCGCCTCCGACAACTACGCGGGAGTGCACCCCGAGGTGCTCGCCGCCGTGGCCGCGGCCAACGGCGGCCACCAGATCGCCTACGGAGAAGACCTCTACACCGCCCGCCTGCAGCACGTGATGGCCGAGCACTTCGGCGACGGCGTCGAGGCGTTCCCCGTGTTCAACGGCACCGGCGCCAACGTGTTGAGCCTGCAGTCGATGCTGCCTCGCTGGGGTGCGGTGATCTGCACGCAGACCGCGCACATCCACACCGACGAGAACGCGGCCCCGGAGCGGGTCGCCGGCCTGAAGCTGCTGACCGTGCCGACCCCGGATGGCAAGCTCACGCCTGAACTCATCGACCGCGAGGCCTGGGGCTGGGGCGACGAGCACCGCGCGCAGCCGCTCGCCGTGTCGATCACGCAGACCACCGAGCTCGGCACCGCGTACACGCCCGACGAGGTTCGAGCGATCGCCGACCACGTGCATGCCCGCGGCATGACACTGCACATGGACGGCGCGCGCATCTCGAACGCCGCCGCCTACCTCGGCGTGCCGCTCCGGGCGTTCACCTCCGACGCCGGAGTCGACGTGCTCTCGTTCGGCGGCACGAAGAACGGGCTCATGTTCGGCGAGGCGGTCGTGGTGCTCAACCCCGATGCATCCGAGGGCCTCACCTACCTGCGCAAGCTCAACATGCAGCTGTCGAGCAAGATGCGCTTCGTCTCGGCCCAGCTCATCGCGCTGCTCGACGGCGATCTCTGGATGCGCAGCGCCGCGCAGGCCAATGCGATGGCGCAGCGGCTGCGGCAGGCGGTCGAAGGGCTGGATGGCGTGACGATCACTCAGCCCACCCAGTCGAACGCGGTGTTCGCGATCGTCGCGCCGGCCGTGGCCGACCGGCTCCGCGAGAGCTTCCGCTTCTACGACTGGGACCCCTCGACGGGCGAGGTGCGCTGGATGTGCGCCTTCGACACCACGGAGGCCGATGTCGACGCGTTCGCGGGGCGCCTGCGCGAGTTGCTCGAACGGGAATAGTCCGGACATCTATGCGTTTGCATAGCTAGGCAATGGATGCCGGGCCGCGCATCCGCCGTTCGAGGAGGGTGCGAAGAATCACACCCTAAGGAACTCCCTCATGACCCTCACCACGACCACCGCCGTGACCCGCGCCGACGAGACCAGCGCTCCGATCCTCGAGGTGCTCGCGGCTCGCTGGAGCCCCCGCTCGTACGACCCGACCGTCGCGATCGACGAGCAGGCGCTCGCGTCCGTTCTCGAGGCCGGCCGCTGGTCGCCCTCGGCCGCCAACACGCAGCCGTGGCGCTTCATCGTGGCCCGCCGCGGAACCGCCGCGTTCGACACGATCGTGTCGAACCTCATGGGCTTCAACCAGGCATGGACCCCGAATGCCGCCGCGCTCATCGTGAACATCGCCGAGACCACCGACCTCGACGGCAAGCCGCGCCCGATGGCCGCCTACGACCTCGGCCAGGCCGTGGCCCACATGTCGGTGCAGGCGCACCACGAGGGCCTGCACGTGCATCAGATGAGCGGCATCGTCGCCGAGGGACTGCGCGAGGCGTTCTCGATTCCCGAGAACCTCACCGCACTCACCGTGACCGCGCTCGGAACCATCGACGCCCCCGAGGCGCTCGGCGAAGAGGGCGCGATCGCCCGCGAGAAGGCTCCCCGCGAGCGCTTCCCCCTCGACGAGATCGTTCTCGTCAACGCGTAGCCACCCGTTCCCTGAGCTCGTCGAAGGAATGCCTTCGACAGGCTCAGGGAACGACAGGCTCAGGGAACGAAGGCTACTCCTTCGTACGGTCGATTCCGGGCCGCTCCGCCACCACCGGGAACGGCCCGGTGTGGCCCTCGCGCGCGGCCGCGATGGCCTTGATGCGGTCGCGACTGGCGTACCAGCCGATGATCAGCAGCGGAATGATCACGACGAGCGACGAGATCGTGATCGTTCCGACCGGGAAGTCGATGGCCATGAGCACCAGCACGGTCGCGAGGAACGCGAGCGTGAGCCACGAGGTGAACGGCGCACCGAACAGGCGGAACGACGGGCGCTCGAGCCGGCCCTCCTTCGCCCACTTCTGCAGCCGCATCTGACACAGGATGATCGTGCCCCAGCCGCTGATGATTCCGAGTGCCGACACGTTGAGCACGATCTCGAACGCCTGCTCCGGCACGATGGCGTTCAGGCCCACCCCCAGCAGAGTGATGGCCGCGGTGAGCAGGATTCCGCCGTACGGCACCCCCGACGCGTTCATGCGCCCGGTGAACCTCGGTGCAGCTCCCGCCACCGACATCGAACGCAGGATGCGACCGGTCGAGTAGAGCCCGGCGTTCAGGCTCGACAGGGCGGCCGTGAGAACGACGAAGTTCATGATGTTGCCGGCGATGGCCCCGACCTCGGGACTGCCGATGCTCGAGAAGAACGTGACGAAGGGGCTCTCGCCCGCCTTGTAGGCGGTGTACGGCAGCAGCAGCGACAGCAGCAGGACCGAGCCCACGTAGAAGACGGCGATGCGGATGACGACAGTGTTGACCGCGCGGGGCATGATCTTCTTCGGATCGGCCGTCTCTCCTGCGGCGGTGCCGACGAGCTCGATGGCCGCGTAGGCGAACACCACGCCCTGAACCACCAGCACGGTGGGCACGAGTCCGGCGGGGAAGAAGCCGCCGTTGTCGACGAGCAGCGAGATCCCCGTCTCGCCGTTGCCGACATCCGTGGGGAAGGAGAAGGCGAGGAAGATCGCGCCGATGATGAGGAACGCCACGAGCGCGACGACCTTGATGATGGCGAACCAGAACTCCATCTCGCCGAAGACCTTCACCGACACGAGATTGAGGCTCAGCACGATCGCGAGCGCGATGAGCGCGAGCAGCCACTGCGGCACGTCGGTGAACGCCGACCAGAACTTCACGTACAGCGCCACCGCGGTGACGTCGACGATGGCCGTCATGGCCCAGTTGAGGAAGTACATCCAGCCGGCGACGAAGGCCATCTTCTCGCCGAAGAACTCGCGGGCGTACGAGATGAACGACCCCGAGGAGGGGCGGTGCAGCACGAGTTCACCGAGGGCCCGCAGGATGAGGAAGGCGAAGAAGCCGCAG
>Ga0247732_10000489_pt1 | contig 18865 bp, 14 predicted proteins | sample UWRJL163409C2_FD_180940 | JGI IMG/M metagenome (GOLD analysis project Ga0247732, IMG submission 180940) | Plant litter microbial communities from Arlington Agricultural Research Station in Wisconsin, United States - UWRJ-L163-409C-2 | ecosystem: Environmental > Terrestrial > Plant litter >...
TCGTTCCGCCGCACGCCAGCACATGGGGGCTCGATGCCGGGAAGTCGGCGTGGTCCCGACCGTCATCGACTCCATCGGAGCTGCCGTTGTCGCCGGCTGCCGCGGTCACGGTGATGCCGAGGGCTGCAGCATCGATGAAGGCCTCGTCGAGGGTGCGACGAGCCTGCTCCGTCCAGGCGTCCTCATTCAAGCCCCAGCTGATGCTGATCGAGGCGGGGGTGATGTCGGCGTGCGCAGCCTCGCTCACCGCATCGACGAAGCCGTCGTCGGTGTTCGGCGCGAAGTACACCACGAGGTGCGCCCCGGGGCTCAGCGCGCCGGCCACCTCGATGTCGAGCAGCACCTCGCCGTCTGCGCCATCGGGATCGCCGCCGGGGCGGTTCTCGGCTCCATCCACTCCGACCGCGCTGACGATCGGACCGGTGATACCGAGCCCGGAGAAGTAGGTGTCGAGCTCGGCCTGGGCGAACCCGCCACCGAGCTCGATGATGGCGATGGTCTGCCCGCTGCCGTCGGTCCCCGGGGGGAAGCGATAGATCTCGCCCAACTCGAGCGGGGTGTAGCTCGTCGTCACCGCTCGAGCCTCCGCGACCCGGAACTCTGCCCTGGCCTGCGGCCGGTCGTCGAGGCCGAGCACGGCCGTGACCACACCGTCGAGCACCGCCGGCACCATGAGCTGACCGGTGCGATTGCGATGCTCGACCTCACTGCCGCCCGCGGTGCGGCTGGTCACCGCCTGTAGGCGCGCGCCGAAGACTCGCTCCATGGTGCCGATCGTGCCGGAGATCCGGAGTCGTCGGGAGGCAGGGTCTGACGACAGCACGGTCAGCCCCAGCCCGCCCAGAGTCTTCTCGACGAGAGCGATGTCGGCCGGATCGGCCCCGTACTTCGCGGCGAAATCCGCTCGGTCGACCCGGGTGCCGACGGTAGGTTCTGCGCCGTCACGTCGCCGGAGCACGACGGTCGCCTCGACCTCCGCGTCGGACGCAAGACTGCGCGCAGCCGGGCGGACGACGTCGGCCGATGGCCGATCGCTGCCCGGCAGCGGGGTGAGGTGGAGGGGTGAGGAGTCGTCGTCACGGGGTGTCATGCGCCCTGTCTACCCCCCACATCCGTCATTCGCCCTCGCGAGGCTCATGGCGTGAGTACCACCTTGACGCAGCCGTCCTCCTTCTTCTGGAACACCTCGTACATGTGCGGGGCGTCGTCGAGCGGCACCGTGTGGGTGACGAGATCCGTCACACCGAGCGGATCGGCGGGGTCTTCGACCAGCGGCAGCAGGTCGTCGATCCAGTTGCGCACGTTGCATTGCCCCATGCGCAGCGCGACCTGCTTGTCGAACATCGACTTCATCGGCATCGGGTCCGCCTCGCCGCCGTAGACGCCGCTCAGGGAGACCGTGCCGCCGCGCCGCACCAGATCGAGCGCGTCGTGCAGTGCGGTCAGTCGGTCGACGCCGGCGACATCCATCGCCTTCCGCGCCAGAGGCTTCGGCAGGATGCCGACGGCGGCCTGAGCAGCCGCCGCGACGTGCCCGCCGTGGGCCTCCATGCCGACGGCGTCGACCACGGCGTCCGGGCCGCGCCCGTCGGTGCGATCGCGAAGCTGCTCGACGATGTCGTCGCTGTAGTCGTGCACCTCGATGCCGTGCCGCTCGGCCATGGCCCGGCGTTCGGCGACCGGGTCGACGGCAATCACCTCGTAGCCGAGATGTCTGCCGACCCGGGTGACGAACTGCCCGACCGGACCGAGGCCGAAGACCGCCAGGGTGCCGCCATCCGGCACGTTCGCATACTGCACGCCCTGCCACGCGGTCGGCAGGATGTCGCTGAGAAACAGGTAGCGTTCATCCGGCAGTTCCTGGCCGACCTTCACCGCGTTGTACTCCGCCAGGGGCACTCGCAGCAGCTCCGCCTGTCCCCCCGGCACCTGGCCGTAGAGCTTCGTGTAGCCGAACAGGGATGCCCCGGAGCCCTGCTCCCGCACCTGCGTGGTCTCGCACTGCGACTGCAGTCCCCGTGAGCACATGTAGCAGTGGCCGCAGGCGATATTGAACGTGACGACCACGCGGTCGCCGGGCTTCAGGCCGGTGACGGCACTGCCCACCTCCTCGACGATGCCCATCGGCTCGTGGCCGAGGATGTCTCCCTTATCGAGAAACGGCCCGAACAGCTCGTAGAGGTGCAGATCCGATCCGCAGATCGCCGAGGAGGTGATGCGCACGATCGCATCGGTCGGTTCCAGGATGACCGGGTCCGGTACGGTCTCGACGGAGAGCGACCGCTTTCCTTGATAGGTCAGTGCGCGCATGTCAGTTGGTCACCTCGCCGCGCCAGCCGCCTTCGGCGTTGCCCTCGTCTTCGATGAACTTCTTGAAATTCTTGAGGTCGCTCTTGACACTCGCGTCGTCGACGCCGAACACCGCACCGACCTTTTCGACGAAGCCCTCCGGCTCCCAGTCCAGCTGCACGGTCACCCTGCTGCTCGTGTCGGTGAGCTTGTGGAAGGTGACGACGCCGGCCTGGGTCACCTCGCCGCCGAGGCTCTTCCAGGCGACCCGCTCGTCGGGGTGCTGCTCGGTGATCTCCGCGTCGAACTCGCGTTCCACCCCGCCGATCTTCACCTTCCAGTGGTTGTGGGTGTCGTCCTGCTGCGTGATCGACTCGACGAAGCTGAGGAAGTGCGGGAACGACTCGAACTGGGTCCACTGGTTGTATGCGGTGCTGACCGGGACATCCACGTCGATGGTCTCGATGATCTGGGACATGGTTGATACCTCTTTCGATTGGTGATCCGTCACCTCGGAAAGTACGACCGCTGGACAGATCCGCCACCCCCTTGTCAGCCCGGTCACAGCGTGTAGCGCCCCTGCCCGTGCCACCATCGGCTATGCCCAAGATCCTGATCGTCGAGGATGACCCAGAGATGGGACGACTGATCGCGCGCGGGCTGGCGGCCGAGGGACACGAGACCACGGTGGTCGACACCGGTGTCGATGCGCTCATCGCGGTCTCCGACGGCGACTTCGCCCTCGCGGCGATCGACGTCATGCTGCCCCAGATGTCCGGGTTCGAGGTGGCACGCCGCATCCGCGAAGCCGGCAGATCGCTGCCGATCCTGCTCATCACCGCGCGGGATGCCGTCGAAGACCGGGTCTTCGGCCTCGACTCGGGTGCTGACGACTATCTCACCAAGCCCTTCGCCTTCGTCGAACTCAGTGCGCGGGTGCGCGCGCTGTTGCGGCGCGACGCGGCCTCCGAGAAGCTCAGTGTCGGGGTGGGCGCGCTGCGCCTGGACTCGCTGGCGCTGGCGGCGACGATGGCAGGGCGTCCGCTCTCCCTCAGCCCGAAGGAGTTCGCGCTGCTGCGGCTGTTGGCGCTGCACGTCGGCGAGACCGTAGCCCGTGCGGTGATCCTCGACGAAGTCTGGGGAACGACGCACAACATCGACCCCAACATCGTCGACCAGTACGTCAGCTACCTGCGTCGCAAGGTCGACCCGAAGCTCGCCCGGGTGCAGATCGCCACCGTGCGCGGTGCCGGCTACCGGCTGGAGGAGAACGGATGATGCCACTCCGCCGACTCTCCATCCGCTGGCGCATCACGCTCGGGAGCTCGCTCATCGCGGCCGTGATCTTCGCCGGTGCCGGAGTGCTGTTCCGCGTGCAACTCGAGGCGATCCTCGCCAGCACCACCACGACCGTGCTCACCCACGACGCCGCATCCTTCGTCAGCGAGATCCAGTCCGATCCGAGTTCGATCGACCGCCCCGGCCGTGGCCAGCTCGTCGCGGTCGTCGACCCGAGCGGTCAGACGATGGTCTCCAGCCTTCCGCGGCACGTCGCCGAACGCCTCAGCACCATCATCGAGACACCGGTCGGCCCCGCCGGTGACAGCGTGCAGTCCGTGACGGCCGGCGACGACGTATATCGAGTACGCACGCAGGTGGTGGCGACTACCGGCGGCGAGTGGCACGTGGTGACGGTGCGCAACCAGGATTCGTCGATGCTGCTGCTCGGCAGGGTGACCACGGCGATCGTGGCCGGCGCGATCGCTCTCCTGATCGGTTTCGGAATCGCCTCCTGGCTGGTCACCGGTGCCGCACTCCGCCCGGTCAGCCGGATGCGACGGCAAGCTCAGGCGCTGGCGGCGCAGGGCTCCACCGAACCGCTGCCGGTCGGGCCGGCACACGACGAGCTGTACGAACTCGCCACGACGCTCAACGCGTTCATCGCCGACATCCGCGGCGCCGTCGACCGGGAACGGCAGCTGGTCTGGGATGCGAGCCACGAACTCCGCACCCCGATCGCTATCCTGTCCGGTCAGCTCGAGCTCGCTCACCTCTCGCGCGGCGACGCCCCCGCACTCGAGGCAGAGATCACCGCGGCGCAGGCCTCGGTCGAGCGGCTCTCGGCGCTGGCGACGGGGCTGCTCGAGCTCAGCCAACTCGAGCAACCCGCGCCCGGTCGCGAGCGCGCGACGAGCGGGTGGTCGGAGCTCGGGGTCGAGCTGGCGGCATCCGTCGACCGGGCACGGATGCTCGCAGCGGCCACCGGCGTGACCATCGACTACGACATCCAGACGGCGGGCACCACCGACCGCTATCGCATCGAGCCGGTGCAGGTCGGCCGACTGGTCGACAATCTGGCGAACAACGCCATCGCGGCCGTCGGTACCGGCGGAAGTGTGCGGATCGCCCTGCGCCACTCCCCGGTGGGGCTGGTGCTGACCGTGGTGGACTCGGGGCCGGGGATGCCGGAGGAGTTCATCCCGCTCGCCTTCGATCGCTTCTCGCGACCTGACGGGTCGCGCTCGACGGCCCACGGCGGAGCCGGACTCGGGCTGGCGATCGTGCACGCGATCGTGACCGGAGCCGGCGGCACCATCAGCCTCGCCAACGCGGACGGGTTGAGCGTCACCGTCACCCTGCCCCGGGTGAACAGCGTCTCGGCGGACACCGTCTAACCTGTGTGAACTCTCACCCGCCGACCGCCCATTGCGAAGCGAACATGCGGCTCCGCGGCTCAGCATCGAGAGATGACCAGCACCACCCGCGAGATCCTCACCACCAGTGAGCACGCCGCCGTGCGGCGCCCGCAGCCGCCTCTCGCCGTGCTGCTCGGCCTCGGTGGGGCCCTGATCTCCTTCGTCGGATCGTGGATCCCGTCGTTCTGGGGTGACGAGGCGGCCAGTGTGATGTCGGCGGAGCGGCCGCTCGCTACCCTCTGGTCTGAACTCGGCAGGGTCGACGCGGTGCACGGCACCTATTACCTGTTCTTGCACCTCTGGATCGATTTGTTCGGCGCCTCCGAACTCTCGGTGCGGCTCCCCAGCTCCCTCGCGGTGGGACTGGCCGTCGCGGGTGTCGTCGTGCTCGCGCGCCGACTGTTCTCCGCTCGGGTGGCGCTCATCGCGGGGATCGTCATGGCCGTGCTCCCGCGCACGACCGTCATGGGCACCGAGGCCAGGTCGTATGCCATCGGCACCGCCATCGCGGTCTGGCTGACCGTGCTGCTGGCGCGGCTGGTCATGACGCGCAGCACCCGGATACTGCCCTGGATCGTCTACGGGGTCGGCTTCGCGCTGTCGATCTACGTCTTCCTGTACCTGATCCTCCTGGCCGGCGCCCACCTCGCCTACCTGCTTCTCAACCGTCCCAGCCGACGGATGCTGGCGCGCTGGGGCGCCGCCATCGGGCTGGGCATCACGCTCGCCGCTCCCCTCCTCGTCTTCGGACTGTCCCAGCACAACCAGATCTCCTTCCTCGCCCATCGGCACTACATGACCTTCGAACGGCTCGTCGTGCTGCAGTGGTTCGGCAACCGCCCGCTCGCGCTCGTCGGCTGGGTGCTGGTGATCGCCGGCCTCGTGGTCGGGCTGTCCCGGCTCGGGCGCGGCCGTCCCGCCCCGCGGCGACAGACTGTTCTGATCGCCGCGTGGATGCTGCTTCCCCCGCTGGTGCTGTTCGTCGGCAACAGCCTGATCGCACCGATGTACAGCATCCGTTACCTCTCGTTCTGCACCCCCGCGGTCGCGATCCTCATCGCCGTCGCCATCGCCGCGGTTCTTAGGCGCTGGGCCAGCGTCGGAGCCGTGCTGCTGATCATCGCGCTCGCTGCCCCGACCTGGGCCGCCGAACGGGGGCAGTACGCGAAGGACGGCGGGAGCGACCTGCGGCAGTCCGCTGCGGTCGTCTCCGCGCACGCCCGGCCGGGCGACGCGATCGTCTTCGATCAGACCGTCCGCAACTCGCGCAAACCGCGCCTGGCGCTCCATCTCTACCCGCAGGACTTCACCGGGCTGCTCGACGTCGGGTTGATCACGCCGTACCAGCGCACCGCCGGGCTGTGGGATGTCGTCGGTCCGGCCCCCGCCTCCGCCCTCACGGGAGTGCACACCGTGTGGGCGGTCGAGCCCTCGGCGGAGCAGGCGCCAGCAGACATCCGTCACCTGGAAGGCCTGGGATACGCCGTCACCCGCACGTATCCCGTCCACCGCACCACCGTCTACGAACTCACCCTGGAGACCTCATGACCTACACCAGCACCCTCGTCGTCATCCCGACATACAACGAACGCGAGAACCTGCCGCTCATCGCCGCACGGGTGCTGCAGAGCGTGCCCGGTGTGCACATCCTGATCGTCGACGACAACTCCCCCGACGGCACCGGGGCGGTCGCCTCAGCCCTCGCCTCCGGCCACGATCGGGTGCACGTGCTGCACCGGCAGGGGAAGGGCGGTCTCGGCGCCGCCTATCGCGCGGGCTTCGCCTGGGGGCTCGCTCGCGGCTACGAACGTTTCGTCGAGATGGACGCCGATGGCTCGCACCGGCCGGAGGAACTCTCCCGTCTGCTCGACGCGCTCTCCGACTCGTCCGCGGCCGAACATCCATCTCGCCCGGGCCGTGCCTCCGGCGTGGGCGGTGCGGATGTCGTGCTCGGCTCCCGCTGGACGCCCGGCGGCGCCGTGGAGAACTGGCCGCTGCGCCGCATGCTGCTCTCCCGCGCCGGCAGCCTGTACGCGCGGCTGGCACTGGGGCTCCCGGTGCGCGACGTGACCGGGGGCTATCGTGCGTTCACCGCCGAGGCTCTGCGCGGCATCGGCTACGACACCGTGCTCAGCCAGGGCTACTGCTTCCAGATCGACATGCTCTGGCGCGCCTACGGTGCGGGACTGCACATCGCCGAAGTGCCGATCACCTTCGTCGAGCGGGTGCTGGGCGAGTCGAAGATGAGCTCGGGCATCGTCGGCGAGGCCATCGGACGGGTCACGATCTGGGGGCTGCGGGGGCTGCCGGCGCGGCTGCTCGGTAGGCGGCATCCGGCCCCCGTCGTGCGCGTCGCGGTGGAGACGCGGAGCATCGCCCATGTCTGAGTCGGTCATCGTCGTTCCGGGGCAACGACTGCGCGGGCTGGCTCGCCAGGCGATCAGCTTCCTCCTGGTCGGCGGCATCGGCCTGGTGATCGACGTCGTGGTGTTCAACACGCTGCGCACCACGGTTCTGTCGCCCCATGACCTGCACAGCGGACCGATCATCGCCAAGACCATCTCGACCGCCCTCGCTATCGTCGCCAATTGGATCGGCAACCGCTACTGGACCTTCCGGTCAGAACGGCGTCGCGGAACCCGCGCACAGGTGGTTCGGGAGGCGGTCGAGTTCGGCGCCGTGAGCGTCGCCGGTTCACTCATCGCCCTGGGCTGCCTGTGGATCTCGCACTACGCCCTCGGCTACACCTCGCTGCTCGCCGACAACGTCGCGACCAACGTGGTGGGGCTGGCGTTGGGCACCGCGTTCCGCTTCGTGCTGTACCGCTGGTGGGTCTTCGGCGCACGTCGCGTCGCGGTGCCGCCCGTGCCGCAGAAGCTGCCGGTGCGCGCTGCCGGTGCGGCGCTCCCGGGTGTCGGAGGCAATTGACATAGTCGAACATGTGTTCGAATATGAGGAGATGGCTCCGTCGACAGCAACGCTCCCCGCACTCGCTGTGAGTGCGCTCTCTGCAGAGGGGCAGCCGACGCGCGCCACTGTGGAGGAGTTGCAGGCGCGCATCCGGCAGATGCAGGCCACGAAGCTCGACACGCGACTGGTCCCTACCCATCCCGCGATCGGCGCGCTGCTCCCGGGCGGCGGCCTCAAGCAGGGCTCGGCCTACTCGGTCGACCAGTCCGCCGCGCTGGTGATGGCGCTGCTGGCCGGTCCCTCCGCCGCCGGTTCCTGGTGCGGTGTCGTCGGCATTCCCGAGTTCGGCCTCGAAGCCGCTGCCGGTTTCGGCATCGACCTGGAGCGACTCGTGCTCGTGCCCCACCCCGGCGATCAGTGGCTGGCTGTGGCGGCTGCGGTGGCCGACGTGCTCGGGGTCGTCGTCATCCGTCCACCGAAGCGGGCCAGCGATGCCAGCGTCTCCCGATTGAGCGCCCGACTCCGGCAGCGCGGCGCGACCCTCATCGTGCTCGGGCCGTGGCCGCAGAGCGAGGCGATGCTGAGCCTCTCCGAGAGCAGTTGGTCGGGCATCGGCGCCGGCCACGGACACCTCGCCGCGCGCCAGGTCACCGTCACCGTCACCAGCCGTCTCGCCGGGCGACCACGCAGCACGCGGCTCTGGCTGCCCGATCCGCAGCTGGCTCTGCGCGCCGTCCGCACCGAAGCACCCCGGCCCCTGCTGCGAGCTGCCGTATGAGCACCGCTATCAGCACGGGTGTCGACAGCAGCACGACCCGCACCGCCTCCGGCCCGGTCCCCACCCGTACGATCCTGCTCTGGGTACCAGACTGGCCGGTGATCGCGGCGGGGCGTTCCGAGACCGTGCTGCGCGCGCATCCGGGGACTGCGGCGACGGATGCCCGGCTCGCCCTCATCGACCGAGGCGAGGTCTTCGCCTGCTCCGCCGCCGCTCGCGCCGACGGAGTACGTCGCGGGCAACGGGTGCGTGACGCCCAGGCGCGCTGCCCCACGCTGATGGTGCTGCCCTACGAATCGCAGCTCGATCTGCGCGCATTCGAACCGGTGCTCGAGGTGATCGAGGAGACCATGCCGGGTGTACAGCTGCTGCGGCCGGGCACCTGTGCCGTGCGTGCACGGGGGCCGGCCGCGTACTACGGCAGCGAGGAGGAGGCCGCCCTCTGGCTGCTCGACGCCCTCGATGAACTCGGCATACCGGGGGCGAGGATCGGCATCGCCGACGGCCCGTTCACCGCGGAACATGCGGCGCGCACATCCGCTCGCCCTGGTCGGGCAGCCGGGCGCATCAGCATCGTGCCTGCGGGTGAATCGGCCGCATTCCTTGCACCGCTGCCGGTGGGGCTGATCGCGGCCGAAATCGGTACAGCAGCGGCCGATGTCCGTCAGGCGAGGCGCGGCGGGGCGACCCGCACCAGCGGCGGCTCACTGCCGACCCTGCTGCTGCGGCTCGGCATCCGCACCCTCGGGCAGTTCGCCGCGCTGCAGGCGACGGATGTCGAGGCCCGTTTCGGGCATGAGGGCGCGCGCCTGCACGCCCTGGCCGCCGGTCGCGACTCCCGCCCCGTCATCGCCCGGGTCCCCCCGGAGGAGCTCGACGGATCGATCTCGTTCGAACCTCCACTCGACCGGGTGGAGCAGGTCGCCTTCGGCGTTCGGGGTACCGCCGACACCTTCGTACAGGAGCTCATCCGCGCGCAGCTGGTCTGCACCGCGATCCGGGTCGAGATCGACGCGGAGGGGGGCGAACTCTCGGAGCGCAGCTGGTTGCACCCGCGCTCCTTCACCGCGGCGGACATCGTCGACCGGGTGCGCTGGCAGCTCGGCACGGGGGCAGCGGGCGATGACTCTGGACTCCGATCGGCGGTCACCCGGGTGCGCATCGTGCCCGAGGCGGTCGATCCGATCGGCAATCACGAGCAGGGGCTCTGGGGCACCGGGCACGACGAACGCATCCACCACGGTCTGTCCCGGGTGCAGAGCCTGCTCGGCCACGGCGGCGTGCTCACCGGCGTTCTCGGCGGCGGACGCACCCTGATGGAGCGGCGTGAGCTGGTGGCCTGGGGCGATCGGCCGCTCGAGGCACGCTCCTCGCGCCAACCCTGGCCCGGCCAGCTGCCACCACCGACCCCCACCACGGTGTTCGAGTCCCCCCGGCCCGCGCTGGTGCTCGATGCCGGAAGCAACCCGGTCGACATCACTGACCGCGGCGAGCTCACCGGGGAACCGACCCGGTTCTCGGTGGATGGCCGCACCCTGCTCACCGTCGTGGGTTGGGCAGGGCCCTGGCCGATCGACGTGCGCTGGTGGGATGCCGGTGCCGCTCGCAGCGCGAGCCGCTTCCAGGTGGTCGACGAGCACGGGGGCGCCTGGCTGCTGGTGCTCGAAGACCACCTGTGGTGGGCAGAAGCGAGCTACGACTGATGGCCCTGGTGTTTCTGACGGGCGGGAGCCGCTGATGGGTTGGAACAATCCGCCCATCCCCTGGTCGGAGCACGAACGCCTGCTCTCCAGCCGCCGACGCCCCGGCGGCCCGCCGGTCGGTGCCGACGGCGGAGACAGTCCCGGCTGGTCGCTGAAGCGCAACGCCTACGTTCCACCCCCGGTCGAGGACCGGGTCGAGAGCGCCGTGCCATACGCCGAACTGCACGCGCACAGCAATTTCAGCTTCCTCGACGGTGCCGCCAGCCCCGAACACATGCTCGAGGAGGCGGTGCGCCTCGGCCTGCACTCCCTCGCCATCACCGACCACGACGGCTTCTACGGCATCGCCCGCATGGCCGAGGCCGCGGAGGCGCACCCGGGCATGGGCACGGTCTTCGGTGCCGAGCTCTCCTTCGACCTGACCGCTCCCCAGAACGGTGCTGCAGACCCGGAGGGAAATCACCTGCTCGTGCTCGCCCGCCAGGAGGAGGGCTACCACCGGCTGGCCGGGGCGCTCACCTCCGCCCAGCTCGCCGGCGGAGAGAAGGGCAGGCCGATCTACGACCTCGACGAACTGGCCGAGCGGGCGGAGGGGCACTGGGCGATCCTCACCGGATGTCGCAAAGGCTCGGTGCGGCGAGCTCTCGTCTCCGGGGGGCCCCGTGAGGCCGCGCGCGAGCTCGATCGCCTTGTCGACCGCTTCGGCCACGACAACGTGATCGTCGAGCTGTACGACCACGGAAACCCACTCGACAGCGACCACAACGATGCCCTGTTCTCCATGGCCCAGGAGCAGCGGCTGCAGGTGGTCGCCACGGGCAACGTGCACTTTGCCAGACCGGAGCAGCACCACCTCGCCTCCGCGCTGGCCGCCGTGCGCGCCCGCAGAAGTCTCGACGACCTCGACGGCTGGCTGCCGGCATCCGGTGCCGCACACCTGCGCTCGGGCGACGAGATGGCCCGGCGATTCTCGCGCTACCCCGGTGTGGTCGCGCACAGCGTCACGGTGGCAGAGGAGCTGGGTTTCCGGCTGCGCAGCGCCAAACCGAAGCTGCCGAAGCAGGAGGTGCCGGAGGGCCACACCCCGATGACCTTCCTGCGTCAGCTGGTCTGGGAAGCCGTGCCGGACATGTACGGCACGATCAGCGAGGAGACCCGGGTACGTATCGAACGTGAACTCGAGGTGATCGAGATGAAGGACTTCCCCGGCTACTTCCTCATCGTCTGGGACATGGTGCGGCACGCCCGTCAGCTCGGCATCCTCTGCCAGGGGCGGGGCTCCGCAGCCAATTCGGTGGTCTGCTACCTGCTGAAGGTGACCGCGGTCGACCCGATCAAGTACAAGCTGCCGTTCGAGCGCTTTCTCTCCTCCACCCGTGAGGAGGAGCCCGACATCGACGTGGACTTCGACTCCGAGCGGCGGGAGGAGGTCATTCAGTACGTCTACGACAAGTACGGCAGGCACAATGCGGCACAGGTGGCCAACGTCATCCAGTACCGGCCGAAGTTCGCGGTGCGTGACATGGCGAAGGCGCTCGGCGCGAGCCCCGGCCAGCAGGATGCGTGGTCGAAGCAGGTAGAGCGCCACGGCGGGCTGGTTTCGAGTACCGACCACGACATCCCGGATGCGGTGGTCGGCTTGGCGCTGCAGGTGCTCGGCACCCCGAGACACCTGGGAATCCACTCCGGCGGAATGGTGCTCACCGACCGCCCGGTCGGCGAGGTCTGCCCGATCGAACACGGCCGCATGGACGGCCGCACCGTGCTGCAGTGGGACAAAGACGACTGCGCCTGGATGGGACTGGTCAAGTTCGACATGCTCGGCCTCGGCATCCTGAGCGCCATCCAGCACTGCTTCGATCTGGCCCGCGACCACCTGGGCGAGCAATGGGAGCTCGCCACCATCCCCAAGGAGGAGCAGGGGGTCTACGACCAGCTCTGTCGGGCCGACTCGGTGGGGGTCTTCCAGGTGGAGAGTCGCGCGCAGATGGGCATGCTGCCGCGCATGAAGCCACGCTGTCTGTACGACCTGGTGATCGAGATCGCGATGGTGCGGCCGGGGCCCATCCAGGGCGGTGCCGTACACCCGTACATCCGGCGGAAGATGGGCACGGAGCCGGTGAGCTACCTGCACCCGCTCGCCAAGCCGGTGCTCGAACGCACCCTCGGCATCCCGCTGTTCCAGGAGCAGCTGATGCAGCTGGCCATGGCGCTCGGCGATCTCAGCGCCGATCAGGCCGATCTGCTGCGCCGCGCGATGGGCTCCAAGCGCGGTCTGGAGAAGATCGAATCGGTGAAGGCCGATCTGTACCGCGGCATGGAGAGCCACGGCATCATCGGAGACGACGCCGACGACGTCTACAAGCGCATCCAGTCCTTCGCGAATTTCGGTTTCGCCGAGAGTCACGCACAGAGCTTCGGGCTGCTGGTCTATGCCAGCGCCTGGCTGCGGCTGCACTACCCCGCCGCGTTCCTGGCCGCATTGCTGCGCTCCCAGCCGATGGGGTTCTACTCGCCGGCCACCCTGGTGGCGGATGCCCGGCGGCACGGTGTCGAGGTGCGACGCCCCGACATCCTCCGCTCCGACTGGCGCCCGGGCATGGAGCCCGCGGACCGGGCGTCGACAGAGCTCCTCGGTACGCCCACCGGCGACCCCGCCTGCCTCGAGCGCGAGCAGCCCGTGCCGTCCGAGACCTTCGATCCGAAAACGCACTTCGACACTGACGATCACCGCCGCGATGGTGCCTTCGTGGTTCGGCTCGGACTCGCGGAGGTCACCGGAATCGGCGAGAAGCTGGCCAAGCGCATCGTCGCCGATCGCGAGGAGCACGGCGACTTCGTCGACATGGCCGACCTGGTGCGCCGGGTCGACCTCACCACAACACAGCTGGAGTCCCTCGCCGCGGCAGGTGCCTTCGAGTCCTTCGGCCTCGGCATGCGCGAAGCGCTCTGGGCCGCGGGCGATGCCGCACAGAACCGCTCCGAGTATCTCGAGCACAGCACCGTCAGCGTGCAGCCGCCGCTGTTCTCGACGCCGAGCGGCATGGAGGTGCTGTCGGCCGACCTCTGGGCGACCGGCATCTCACCGGCCGACCACCCCATCCGCTATGTCCGTCCGGCGTTGGCCGATCGCGGGGTCCGCAGCGCGGCAGACCTCAGCAGCACCGAGTCAGGGCGTCGCATCGAGGTCGGCGGCGTGGTGACGCACCGGCAGCGTCCGGCGACCGCGAGTGGCATCACCTTCATGAACCTCGAAGACGAGACCGGCCTGGTCAACGTGATCTGCAGCGTCGGGGTATGGAACCGCTATCGGCGGGTAGCCAGGGATGCGCCTGCGATGATCGTGCGCGGCATCCTGGAGCGCTCCCCCGAGGGCGTCACCAACCTGCTCGCCGACCGTCTGGAGCCGCTGGTGATCACGCAGCGCACGACCTCCCGCGACTTCCGCTGAGCATTGTCCGCCTCCCCGTCTCGCAGTAGCGTGATCGATGAGCCCAGGAGGAACCCTCATGACCGTGCGCGTCGATCTCAACATCTCCCTCGATGGCTTCGCCACCACCACAGACCAGACGCCCGAGAACCCGTTCGGCGACGATTGGTCGAAGCTGGTCGACACCTACGTCTCCACCCGCACCTTCCGGGAACGGGTGCTGCACGACACCAGCGGAGCCGGCACCACCGGCGTCGACGATGACTATGCCCGGGCCTACTTCGACGAGGTCGGAGCCGAGATCATGGGCGCCGGGATGTTCGGACTCCACAACTTCGCCGACGACCCCGACTGGCGCGGCTGGTGGGGAGACGAGCCGCCGTTCCGCGTACCGGTCTTCGTGCTCACGCATACGCCCCGACCGAGCATCGAGTTCGACAACGGCACCTCGTTCCATTTCCTCGACGCCAGCCCGGACGAGGCTCTCGCTACCGCTGTCGCGGTAGCCAACGGCGGCGACGTGCGCGTCGGCGGCGGCCCCACCACCGTTCGGGAATTCCTCGGCGCGGGACTGGTCGACCAGCTGCACGTGGCGATCGTTCCGATCCTGCTCGGCCGCGGCATCCGGCTCTGGGACGAGCTGCGTGGGCTCGAAGAGGGCTACACGGTGACCGTCGAGGCGGCGCCGAGCGGCGTCACGCACGTGACCTTCCGGCGCTGAGCGCGCCCACCGCCCCTGCCGCTTATCACTGGGCCCTCAGCCTCGGTTGCGCACCAGGTCAAGGGCATACGACTGGTACCACTTGCCGGCCGCAGGCCCGCCATTGCACGTGCCGTCGCTGACGCCGGGAGTCTTCACCCAGAGCAGCGCGTCGAGGTTGCCGCCGGCCGTGGAGACGCTCGGGTTCTGCCCGAGCGCTGCCCCGGTCGGGTTGCACCAGGTGCCCTTCCAGCCTGCCCCGTTGCGGGAGATGTCGATCACATAGTGCTTGCTTCCGCCGAGCAGCGCAACGATCTTCTCGGCGTAGGGCTGTTCCTCACTCACCCGACGAAAGTTGGAGACGTTGGTGAAGAAGCCCCGCGCATACTGCACGCCGGCCTTGGTGAGCCGGTCCGCCATCACCGCCGGCTGTACCCACTTGCTGTTGCCGCCGTCCAGGTAGACGGCGATTCCCGCCTCGGCGTAATACTGAACCACGGTCGAGATCAGCGCGAGCCTCCGATCGACTATCGAGCCGCATCGCGCTGTGCCAAGCATCGCTATCGAGTCGGGCTCCATGAGAACGATTGCAGGATGCCCGCGTAACGAATCCGCGACCGTCCGGTTGAACGCGACATACTCGTCGTCGCCGTAGCCACCGGCCGAATAGCCCCCGCAGTCGCGGTCGGGAATGGCGTAGATCACGAATACCGGGGTATCTTGCGCCTGCGTGGAGGCGGACACCATTCCCGCGAGCTTCGATTTCAGCAGGTCACTGCTCCACCAGTCCCCCAGCCAGGTCGCGATCGGCTGGGACGAGATCTGGCTGAGGGTTGCAGCGTCGGCGGTGGACCCGGCGGCGCGCAGTTTGGCCACCTCTGTGACGGGCAGCAGCGCGGGATTGAGCCACAGGCCGCCCGGATACAGGTCAGACGCACTCGCGCTGTCCTGCCATCCGGCCGCCCGCGCCGTGGCGAGACTCGTCGGCACGGGCATCGGCGTGCTACCCGCCGTCACACTCGCTGACGGGGCCGGTGCCACCGCCCGCTGTCCGGTCTGCGGCGCGATGGAGGCGAAGAGCCCCGTGCCGATGATGATGCTTCCGAGAATTCCGGACGAGACGATGACGCGTGCGACTGCGCGGTGAGGCAGCATAGTAGTGAGCTTCCGACGACGGGTCGTCGGCGCCCCCGATGTCACCGGACGATCCCGTTCTCCAGTGTTCGTGCTACTCACCCCCGCCCGCGACCCGCGTCCGCGGGGGCTGTCCACCCCAGTTAGAGTGTCGCGCGCGCCCCGCCGCACAGACCGACATCCCCGTCCGAATCAGCGTACCGGCCGGCCGACACCACCCGGAGACGTCGCCCCGGCCCGCTCAGCTGCGCAGGTTCTTGCGCAGGATGTCGATTCGCGATTGCAGCTGCGTCACACTGGCCTGCGCCACTGCAGGGCCGCCGGTCATCCTGCGCAGTTCTGCATGGATGATGCCGTGCGGCTCGCCCGTGGACTTCGCCCGCATGCCGACCAGACTGTTGAGCAGGCTGCGCTGCTCCTTGAGGTTGCGGTAGAGCGGCGGCGGGTCGTCGGACTGCACTCCGGATGCCTCGGAGCGCTTCTGTCGGTCGTCGATCCGTCGGGACTGCCGCGACTGGCGCGCCCGCAGCAGTTCGGCGACCTGCTCTGGTTCGAGCAGACCGGGGATGCCGATGAAGTCGAGTTCTTCGAGGCTACCGGTGGCTGCGCCGGTGCCGAATTCGTCACCGTCGAACAGCACCCGATCGAACGCCGCCTCCGACTCGAGCGGCTTGAAGTCGAACAGCAGTGCGTCGCCCGAGGCGGATTCGACCCGATTGGCCGCATCCATGTCGTCGTCGTCGAGCAGGATCTCTTCGAGCCCCTCGCCCGGCTCCCGGTCGAGAGCATGGTCGCGTTGCAGCTCGAGGGCCGCAGCGAGGGCCATCAGTGTGGGAACGCTGGGCAGGAAGATCGAGGCCGTCTCCCCGCGGCGCCGGGTGCGCACGAAACGTCCGATCGCCTGCGCGAAGAACAGCGGTGTGGAGGCCGAGGTGGCGTAGACGCCGACACCGAGTCGCGGAACGTCTACCCCCTCCGACACCATGCGCACCGCGACCATCCAGCGCGAATCCCCCGACGAGAACTTCGCGATCCGGTCGCTCGCCCCGGCGTCGTCGGAGAGCACCACTGTCGGCTCCTGGCCGGTGATCTTCTCGAGGATCTCGGCGTAGGCGTGCGCGCTGAAATGGTCGGTCGCGATGACCAGACCGCCCGCGTCGGGGATGCCCTGTCTCACCTCGGTGAGGCGCCGATTCGCCGCCTTGAGCACAGCGGGTATCCACTCGCCCTCGGGGTCGAGCGCGGTGCGCCATGCCTGCGCCGTGACGTCTTTGGTATCACCCTGCCCGAGCTGCGCCTCCATCTCGTCGCCGGTGCGGGTTCGCCAGCGCATCTTTCCCGCGTAGGCCAGGAAGATGACGGGGCGCACGACGCCGTCGGCGAGTGCACGACCATAGCCGTAGGCGTAATCCGCGTGCGAGGTGCGGATGCCGTGCTCATCGGGGTAGTAGGTGACGAACGGAATGGGCGCCGTGTCGGATCGGAAGGGTGTCCCGGTGAGCGAAAGTCGGCGTGCTGCGGGTCCGAACGCCTCCCGGATGGCGTCGCCCCAGCTCAGCGCGTCGCCGCCGTGGTGCACCTCGTCGAGGATCACCAGGGTGCGTCCCCCCTCGGTCATCGTGCGGTGCAGCGAGGGGCGCATCGCGACCTGGGCATAGGTGACGGCAACGCCGTGAAAGTGCTTGCCGGCCCAGCCGTGCGCGTTCTTGAACATCGGGTCGAGGCGCAGGCTGACTTTGTGTGCGGCATCAGCCCACTGCCGCTTGAGGTGCTCGGTAGGCGCGACGACGGTGACCCGGTCGATCTTGCGCTGCGCGATCAGTTCGGTGGCCAGACGGAGAGCGAAGGTGGTCTTGCCTGCGCCCGGCGTCGCGGCGACCAGGTAGTCGCGTGGCTCTGTCTTCCAGTAGGTCTCCAGAGCCTCCTCCTGCCAGGCTCGAAGCTTGCCGGCCGTTCCCCGAGCAGCGCGCTCGGGGAACGCGGGTGAGAGGTGCTCAGCGGCGGCACGCGCGACCGGAGGGCCGCCATGCAGGCTGTCGCTGTGCTGAGGGTCGTTCCGGGGTGTGTTCGAACCCGTCGGGTCCGAATACAGGGGCGTGCTCATAGGAGAAAAACCCTACCTTGGGTGGCCGACACTGCTGCACGTCAGCGCGGTTGGCGCGTGCAGCGGCGAAGGAGCATGCTAGTTGCATGAGCCAGAAGCACCCGTGGTCCCGGTACGTCGCCATCGGCGACTCGTTCACAGAGGGCATCGGAGATCCCGAGCCGCAGAGCCCGGGCGGCTATCGAGGCTGGGCCGACCGTGTGGCCGAGGTGTTGAGCGACCAGAACGACGAGTTCTCCTACGCCAACCTGGCGATCCGGGGCCGCCTGCTGCAGCAGATCCTCGACGAGCAGGTGGATGCCGCACTCGATCTGCGCCCCGACCTGATAACGATCTCCGCGGGCGGCAACGACATCATTCGCCCGAACACCGATCCCGACGAGGTGGCCAGCCGACTGGAAGGCGGAGTGGAGAAGTTGCGCTCCAACGGCGCCACCGTGGTGCTCTTCAACGGTCCCGATATCGGTATGACGCCGGTGATGCGCCGTATCCGGGGCAAGGTCGCGATCTATAACGAGAACCTCCGGGCGATCGCGCTGCGGCATGACCTCGTGGTGGCCGACATGTGGGCCCTGCGCGAATTGAAGGACACGCGGATGTGGGCGCCGGATCGTCTGCACTTCTCCCCGATCGGCCACAACACGATCGCGCGCATGGTTCTCGACTCGCTCAACGTGAAGAACGAACTGGAGCCATACAGTCCCGAGCCGCTGCCCAAGGTGCGCTGGCGCCAGGCACGAACGGAGGACATGGGCTGGGCGCGCGAGTACCTGGTGCCGTGGGTGATCCGGCGGATCCGTCACCAGTCTTCAGGTGACGGAGTGAGTGCCAAGCGCCCGGTCGTTGCGCCCTACCGCAACACCTCGCTCTAGCCAGAGACGAAGAAAACCCCCGGGCGATAGGCCCGGGGGTTTTCTTCGCGGTCAGAGACCGAAGCGCGCTCTATCTGCCGAACTGCATTGCAGCGGGGCAGTCGAATGGACGGTTCGCCGAAAGGCCGACCTGGTTGAGGTAGCGCGTCACGATGCCGTACGACTCCGTCAGGGTCGTCTCGGTGTACAGGATCTTGTGAGTGGCGCAGTACTCCTTGACGATCTCCTGCGCACGCGCAAGGTGCGGGC
>Ga0247732_10000495_pt1 | contig 18765 bp, 19 predicted proteins | sample UWRJL163409C2_FD_180940 | JGI IMG/M metagenome (GOLD analysis project Ga0247732, IMG submission 180940) | Plant litter microbial communities from Arlington Agricultural Research Station in Wisconsin, United States - UWRJ-L163-409C-2 | ecosystem: Environmental > Terrestrial > Plant litter >...
CTTATGGCACCGCGTGGAACTGGGTTACATCTATGCGCACAACAATATCGACAAGTTCAATATGGCCGGGGTAGCCAGTGACTGTGACAGCGACTGCGCGATTCTGGCGCCGGGAAAATATGACATTCACACCATCCATTCCTCATGGCACCTGCCTGATATCATGGATATGCCTGACTTCAATATTTATCTTGGGGCTTATGCCTCCTGGCTGGAATCGCCGTCGGTAAAAACCGGTAATACGGATGACCGTTATGGCGCACGCGTGCGTTTTAAATATCTTTTCTAAACAGCGCCAGCCCGGGAATGTGTGCTTATTTTTCTGTAATAACACATATATTTTTTCAGTTTAAGAGGACATCCAGAATATGCCGGAAATGACCGCCGAATTGCGGAGGAGATAACGTCAAAAAGACGCAATAGTATGAGAAAATATAAAACAAAATAATTGAAACCAGCGTTGCGATATCTCCTTTCATGTGTTCTGCCTTTATTATCAGAAAGGTTGTGACTTTGTGTTTTTGGGCCTATGAAAAAGTCGCCGTTCGGGACGACTTTTCATAGGTTCATGTTCATTGCATCAGAAGGTATAAAGCACACCCAAATTGTAAGTCGTGCCGCCGCGCTTAACGACAATCGGGCTGTTACCGGCTTTGTCGTCCAGCCAGGTGTAATCGGCACTGATAACGCCGCCCCAGTGGGACGTGAACTGATGGCTCCAGGTCAGGCTGCTGTCCACGCCATAGAAACCCCCGGCCGACTGATAAGGCGCGAAGTCAGTGCGGTCGCTTTGTTCGCGGCTCACACCATAAAAGGTATTCATATAGCGCCGGTCGCCAAAGAGCGCTGCCGACTGAAGTGCAACAGTGTCAGTGTCGTTTTGCAGCGGCAGTACCGTGACGGAAGTCTGATAATGCACACCTTGCCCGTCCGTCAGTGGCAGGGTGGCTTTGCCTTCAAAAGACAGCCACGGCGTTGCAGACCAGCCCACCGCGAGCGCGGTATTCATGGTCGCATCGATATTCCCCATGCCTTTGAGCTTATTCGAGCCATCCCGCCAGGTGGAATTTTTGTCTGTCCGCCCGAGGCTGTATCCCAGCGTATGTTCCAGATACAGGCCGTTATCCGCCTGCAGGTCATAACCCACGCCTTTGAGCGAATCGAAGAAAAAGGCGCCATCGCGCGCCTGAATGACCGGCCCGACCAGCCAGTGGCGCTGATCGGAACCGCTGTAGCGCGGCGCGCTTTGTGCACCCATGCCGACGGTAAACGTCGGCGCAGACGGCGTGTTGTCGGCCATTGCCTGCAGCACTGTGGCGGACAGGCTGAAACAGGTCATCTGCAGCATTAGTTTTCTGGATGTCATTGTGATTCCTCATCACCTAAACGTTGGTTCGTAGCGGATTGCAGCCGCGTCTGAAACCCGAAGTATGAAGAGGCAGTGTCAATAAACTGTCGGGGAATTATGAAGAAACCGTCAAGACGACCTGTATGGAGACCAGGCAGATGCTGATTATTGAAGACGATGATGCGGTGGACGTGGCCGATGTTGATTTACATGCTGCACGTCCGCTGTCACTGCGCCGGTCAGCCATCTTGCAAAAAAGTGCGCATCTTGACGGTTTCTTGATGAAATATTACGGGAATCTGGACAGTGATTGGATTGAATAGCGACATCTCAATTCAGGAAGACTGTCATGGCTGTTACCTTCACCGATTATGCGCGTCACGCCGTTCGCCATTTATCCGCCACCGGTCGGATGCTTCCCTTCATTCCCGCCGCCTGTCTGATCATCGTTGCTATTGTGCTGACAGGTTGTGGTGACAAAGCCCATAAACAAGCGCCCTCTGTCAGGCCGGTGCGCACCATTTCCGCACCGCCTCCTGTTGCTTTGAGTTCCCTGATTCAAACGGGTGAAATACGCGCCCATGAAGAGGTGACGCTCGGGTTCCGGCTGGACGGGCGCATTCTGACGCGGCAGGCTGAGGTGGGGGATCGTGTGATCGCCGGTCAGGTTCTCGCCACGCAAGAAAGCGAGACCAGCCGCAACCAGTTCAGCAGTGCGCAGGCTGATCTGAACAGTGCCCGCGCGGCAGAGCAGGTTGCGGCGCTCAGTCTCAGGCGTATGCAGTTACTGATGCCTTCCGGGGCTATCGCACGCTCGCAGCTTGATAGTGCGCAAGCTGACTGGCAGGCTGCCCGCGCGAAGCGTCAGAGCAGTGAAGATGCGCTCAAAAATGCGCAGGAAAACGTGTCCTGGACAAAACTCACGGCTCCGGCTGACGGCGTGATTACCCAGGTCAGCGCGTCGGCAGGACAAGTGGTCAGTGCCGGACAGTCTGTGATCACCCTGGCCAGTGGCAGCCTGCGTGATGCCGTATTTGATGTGGCCGATCCCCAGTCTGTTCCTCAGCAAGCTGACAGCCTGTTTACTATATCGTTACTTTCGGCCCCTTCCGGGGTTGCGCAGGGGCATTTCCGCGACGTCAGCCCGCAGGCCGACCCGCAAACCCGCACCTGGCGCCTTCGCATTACCCTCGATAACCCGCCACCGGCCATGGCACTCGGTGCCAGTGTTCAACTGACACTTAACGCGTCAGGTCCGCGTCTGATTGCATTGCCTGCTTCTGCGCTGACCCGATCCGGTGATAAACCGGCGGTTTTTGTTGTTGATGAGAAAACGCTGACGCTGCATTTACGGCCCGTCGATATCGGGCGTTACAGTACCTCTGAAATATTCCTGTCTGCCGGTGTACAGCCTGGCGAAAGGGTGGTCATTGCCGGTGTGAGTAAACTTCGTGAAGGTGAAAAAGTCATGCCAGGGGAGGACAGCGAATGAAACCGTCTTCCCCGGTCGGGGCCTTCAACCTTTCAGCCTGGGCGCTGAATCATCAGTCACTGATTGCCTTTTTTATGCTGCTGTTAATGGCGGCGGGTGTCATCAGCTATGAGCAACTCCCCCGTAATGAAGATCCGGCGTTTACCATTAAAACTGCCGTGGTGTCCGCGAGCTGGCCGGGGGCAAGCGTGGAGGATACGGTTAATCTGGTCACCGATACGCTGGAGAAAAAACTGCAGGAAACGCCTTATCTTGATTTTGTGCAAAGTGAAACGCGTGCAGGGCAATCGGTTATTTTTGTGAATCTTCGCGATGACACGCCACCTGCAGAGGTTGCGGGTATCTGGTATCAGGTGCGCAAAAAGATGCAGGATATCGCGCCGTCACTGCCAGCAGGTGTGCAGGGTCCCTCGGTGGATGACGAATTTGATGACACCTTTGGCACCATTTATGGCTTTACTGCGGAAGGTTTCACGCCGCGTGAGCTTCGTGACAAGGTCGATGATATCAGCCGCAGTCTGATGTCGCTGCCGGATATGGGAAAAGCCAGCCTGCTGGGCGTCCAGGAGGAGAATATTGTTCTCGCATTTTCACCGGCACAACTGGCGGGAATGGGGCTGGATCTCCAGCAAATCACCGATGCACTGAAGGCTCAAAATGCGGTAGAACCTTCAGGCGTCTTGCGAAGCGATCGTGAAAACATTGCCTTGCGTGTGAGCGGCGCCCTGACGTCAGAGCAAAGTTTACGCGCCGTGACGCTGCATATTAGCGGGCGCTACATTCCGCTGACGGATATCGCGACCATTAGCCGCCAGGATGCCGAGCCCCCGTCACCGGCATTTCGGGTCAACGGTCAGCCCGCGATCGGTCTCGCCATTTCCATGGCTTCTACAGGCAACATGCTTTCTTTTGGCAAGGCGCTGAGTGACCGGATGGCCGTGATTAGCGCACAGCTCCCGCACGGCATTGAAATGGTTAAAGTCGCGGATCAGTCGGCCGTAGTATCGCAGGCGGTAAGCGGCTTTATCCGTGTATTGATTGAGGCTGTGGTTATTGTGCTGGCGGTGTCCTTCGTCTCATTAGGCACCCGTGCCGGGCTGGTGGTGGCAGCGGCGATCCCCATCGTGCTGGCGATGACGTTTATCGGCATGATGCTTGCCGGCATCGGGTTACAACGTATTTCGCTGGGCGCGTTAATCATCGCCCTGGGTTTGCTGGTGGATGATGCCATGATCACCGTCGAGGCGATGGTCTCCCGAATTGAGGCCGGTGATTCTAAATGGCGGGCGGCAACTTACGCATTTGAAACGACTGCTTTCCCGATGCTGACCGGCACGCTGGTGATGATAGCGGGCTTTATTCCGGTAGGCTTTGCCGCCTCAAGTGCGGGAGAGTATTGCTATTCTCTCTTCGCCGTGGTGCTGATTGCGCTTTTATGTTCCTGGGTAGTGGCCATTCTGTTTTCACCGCTGATCGGAACCTGGCTGTTACCTGAGAAACTGGCATCACACGCTGAAAAACAGGGCAGACTGATGCGTTTCTATCAGCGTCTGCTGAATCAGGTTTTGCAAAGACGCGTGGCGACTCTCAGTTTCGCCTGCCTTTTGTTAGGGCTTGCCGCTTATGCGACCACGTTTATGCAGGGCGAATTTTTCCCGGCGTCCGATCGCCCGGAACTGCTGGTCAGCCTTACGCTTCCCGGTAACGCTTCGCAAAGCGACACGGCACGCCGGGCGGAGAGGCTGGAGCACGCCCTGAAAGACAATCCGAACGTAGATCATTTTTCTACCTACGTGGGGTCAGGCGCGGTGCGGTTTTACCTGCCCATGGACGTGTTACTGGATGATGAGAACACGGCACAACTGGTTGTTGTCGCCAAAAGTCTGGAGGACAGGGATAAGTTACGTGCGCAACTGGACACTATTTTGGCCCGGGATTTCAGTGATATCACGACGCGCGTTTCGCCGCTGGAACTGGGGCCGCCGGTCGGCTGGCCGGTAAAATATCGCGTCAGCGGACCGGATTATGCGAAGGTCAGGCAGATTGCGCAGCACCTCGCCAGCGTTCTCGGAAACAGTCCCCGGACCCGCGAAGTTAATCTGACCGCCGGTGAACCTGAGCGGGTCATCACGTTACAGGTGAATCAGACCGCAGCACGGGCGGCGGGTGTTTCTTCCGAAAGTCTCGCCACGTTGCTCAACACTGTCTGGTCTGGCAGCGTTGTCACCACCGTCAGGGATAAAAACCGGCTGATTGACGTTGTTCTGCGCGGGAATAAGCGCGAACGTCAGGATTTGACCACGCTGTCCGGGCTGATGATCACCACGGCAAGCGGGCAGAAAATCCCCCTGAGTCAGGTGGCGACGCCGGTCTGGGGAGTTGATGACCCGGTTATCTGGCGTCGGCAGCGCCTGCCGTTTATCACGGTACAGACGGATTTAGCTGCAGGTCTGCGGGCAGAGGCTGTTTCTCAACAACTCTCTCCTTTGGTCTCACGTATCAGGGCAAGCTTACCGCCGGAATATACGATAGAGGAGGGCGGTGTGGTAGACGAGTCGGACAAAGGCAACAGCTCGGTATTCGCGGTGTTGCCGGTCACACTGTTTGTTATGCTGATCCTGCTGATGGTCCAGTTGCAGCGCTTCTCCCGCATGCTTCTCGCGTTGTTCATGGCGCCATTCGGACTGATTGGCATTGTGCTGGCGATGTTGCCGACGGGTACGCCGATGGGATTTGTTGCGTTGCTCGGCATCATCGCATTAGCAGGCATGATTATCCGCAATGCGGTGATCCTCATCAGTGAAGTGGACAATAACGTCAGGGAGGTGCTTGACCGCGATGAAGCCATCAAAGCGGCGGCACAACACCGTTCCAGGCCCATATTGCTCACGGCGTGCGCTGCCATACTGGGAATGATCCCGATTGCTGAGCAGGTTTTCTGGGGGCCGATGGCCTATGCGATTATCGGCGGGCTGATCGTTGCCACTTTCGTCACGCTGACTGTTTTGCCTGCTGCGCTGAGTCTTATTATGCAGTTCGAAAATAATCGCGTTAATCAAAAGGTCAGTTAGCCATCTCCGGGGAGATAAGACATTAGTGCTATTTAAACAAGCAAATGCTTGTTTAATTGGTGGGGGATCGGATAGGTTAGTTATCCACTCACTTCACTACGGGGCGAAAACATGCCTATTTTGCATACAGAGCATGGCGATATCGATTATCAGGATATCGGTACGGGTGACACAACGCTGTTCCTCATGCCTGGCTGGTGCCAGCCAAAAACTGTCTTCAATGACTTCTCTGAACTGGCCGCTGCTTTTTTCCGTGTTGTCATTATTGACTGGCGTGGTCATGGAAAATCATCGACCGATGGCAAGGATTTTGACGGTGCGGCGTTATTAACAGACGCTTTGACACTCATTGACCATCTCGGTCTGACCCGCGTAGTACCGGTTTCCGTTGCACATGCCAGCTGGATAGCGGTTGATTTGGCCGAAAGTTTGAAAGAACGTGTGCCTGCGGTGATATTCCTTGACTGGATCATGAATCAGCCTGCAACGGCGTTTTTCACTTCAATCAACGAGATGCAGCATGAAGAACGCTGGCAGTCTGCACGGAACCAGCTGTACGAATTTTGGCTGGCAGGAAGCGAGTCACCCACCATGATCCATCATTTCAAAACCGAAATGTCTGAATCCAGCTACCCGTTGTGGCGACTTGCAGGGCAGGTGATCGCCGATGCCTATCAGACATACGGTTCGCCACTCCAGCGCCTTGAAAAACTCAAAAATCCACCGAAGGCTACCCATATCTATTCCCTCGACAGAAACGACGAATACCTTGCTTTACAACAGCGTTTCGCTATGGCGCATGATTTCTTTAAGGTGAAACGTTTGGAGAATGCCAGAACTCACCTGGCCGTGCTTGAAAGGCCGGGAGATGTATTGGCAGGGATTTTGGAATCAATATAAATCTTTAATCGTTCAGTCAGCGGGGAGGCCGGTGCCGTTTTAATCCAGTTGCACTGCCTTTCCGCAAAGCGTATGCGGAAAGGCAGATCACCTCATTAATTTAAAATAATATTCTTCATCGGCGGGATATACCCATAATCAAACACGCGTTCTACAAATGAACGGTTTCCGGTCAGGACAATTTTTACGGTAGGAGCCTCTGTCCCGCCAATACGATAATTACCGTCGGTGGTCGGAACGTTATCAATAAAAGATGTCACCATGCCATTGGGCATTACGCAGTGCGAGTAAGTCTGGAAGGGCTGAGAAGGAGGATTACCTAATACCAAACCGGAGCCGTTCATCGGAGAATAAGGGCCGGTAAGGCGATCACTCAGGAAACCGTAAACACCATCAGGCCCCGTCAGACCCTCCGCATAGGTAAACTTATGACTGATCGTGAACAGGTAATATTTTCCATCCTGGAAGACAAAATGAGGGCGTTCGGTTTGATCATTGACGCCGACAGCGGTCACCAGAGGAGGGAGAATTTCCCATTCATCTCCTGAAAGATCTTTGGCGACGGCCATACCAATACAGCCCGCCTGGTATCTTGCATTGCCCACATCACGATGGTCCGGCGGAAGGGTACCCATTTCCTGTTTGCCAATGACGTGAGAACCCCGCTCACCCGCCACGTTACCTTCAAACACCATGTAGAGTTTACCGTCATGAGGATCGATAAACGGGCTTGGATCCCTGAAGTTCCAGTATGGATTCTGGCTTTCAGTCTGGTAATACACGCCGTCGGCTGAAAATAATGATTTAACCTCGTTGAAACCGGCCAGTGTTACGCCTTCTTCTGAGGTCAGCACTTTGCCTCTCACTTTTGCAATGGTCGCACCTGGCGTGACACAGGTATAATAAAGATCAATCTCGCCGTCTTCATTGAGCAAAATTGGCGTCCCTGCCCATTCGCGGGTCGTAGGGGAAACACCTTCTGCCATCACGCGGCCACCAAAAATCCAATCCTTACCCGTACGGGAATACCAGTAACAAATTTTGGCGCGTCCGTGGCGATTATTCCAGTCACTGGTAATATCATAATTTCCGTCTGCATCGAGATATTCTGAATTATTGTTATTACGCTGCGCTGTCAGCGTGAAAATAACGGACCATCCGTCGACAGAAACCACCGTGCCGTCTAATGACCGAAGCGGCATCGTATCCCAAATGAATACTTCATCACTCATAACCGGAAAATCGGCGCTAACAACAGGCTGTGTGGTGGTCGGGTCATTTTCGTTGACCTTCAGAGCATCAGCACGTGTCCAGATTGTCGGTTTATAATTTAAATTTGTCATGCAAATATCCTTTAATTAAATAGATGTTAATACTGTTTGACGTTTGAAGTCGTGAGAATATTGGCATGATCAAAAAAGGCATGCACTCAATGAGTGTTGTGCCATTATTTATACATTATTTATATAAAACTCCGGGATATGTATTTGCGGGAAGAAAATTGCATCGTTGATGACCTGTTATTTGTTAAGCCTGAAAAAATTCGTTAATAGTGGAAATAATGCGCTATTTTGAACTTTGATTAATTACTCTTATTTCGAGCCAGAAATAAATATTACAACCTTCACAGCCGGTCAGAGGCTCAACGGGAGGATTGAATATGATGGCGCCGGATACGCTGTTTACGGCAGGCCACAAGTGCGGTGAGAGCCAGCAATAAAACTGAAGAGCCCAGTACTGGCTGGCTGAAACCAAACTCTGCACTTATGAAGTTGGCAAAAACAGCCGCGCTGCCTATCTGCATAAAACCAATCATTCCGGAGGCTGTGGCGGCATGACCATGCCCGCTGCTGATTGCCCCGGATATTGCCAGTGAAAGGCTGGAGCCGTTTGCCAGACTGACCAGGCACATAGGAAGCAAAATAGATAAAATCCCTTTTTCTGCCGTAAACATTACTGTGGCATAAGCCAGACCACCCAGCACAAAACACATGATGCCGGCAGTAACAATGCGATCATATTGCCAGAAGTTTAAAAGCCGTTTCGTTAACACATTGGCACTGATAATACCTGCCGTTAAGGGAATATAGAGCCATCCTCGCGCCTCCTCACTCATCCCGAGCTGCGCAAATAAAAAAGGAGACTGAGTCAGATAAATAAACCATGCACTGTAGATGCAACAGACGATAAGCGTATAACGCCAGAACCCCGTATCGCCGCAAATAACGCTAAATCCTGAAAACGGCGAGGCCGTAGCAGAGATATTTTCAGGTCGCGTCTCGCGCATGAAAATGATCATCAGCATGGTAGCCATGCCGAAAATGGCGACGAAAATGAAATCCGTATGCCATCCAAATGTGGCGGCGAGATGTCCACCTATCATCGGTGCTATTGCAGGTGACAATGAGACCAGTGGATAGATGACCGAGTAGACCCTGGCAGAAATGGCTTTATTACAGGTATCCGCGATCAGCGTGCGACCAATGACGAGACCAGCCGCTGCACCTGCCCCTTGCAGCAGGCGAAAGAGCAGAAAAGAAGAATAGCTCTCAGCAATTGCACATCCCAGCGATCCGCCAATGTAAATCGCAATGCCAGCGAGCAGTACGGGTTTTCGTCCAAAGCGATCTGCAAGCGGACCGTAAAAAAGCTGGCATATGGCCAGTGCCAGTAAATAGGCTGAAATGGTCTGAGATATCCGCGATGGATCCACCGCAAATTCGCGTGCCATATCTGGCATCGCCGGAAGATAAATATCGGACGCGATGAGACCGAACGCGCTCAGCATAGCAACGGTAATAATAAAAGAGAGTCGAGGCATAAAATTTCCGGTGTTGAAAAGGGTTATCAGCAGAAGAAGTGCGTAGCTTAACGTCTGTTTCATCCTGCTTAAATGCATTATCATGCAGGCAATAGCTGCAAAAATGCAGCATGAGGAACGATGAACTGGGATGATGTCCGGATTTTCCTGGCGGTATACCGCGCAGGTACTTTACGCAGCGCGGCTGAGCAGCTTTCAGTTGATCAGACTACCGTAGGCCGCAGACTCAATACGCTTGAAAAATTATTGGGGAGTAAACTATTTTTAAAAAGCCGTCAGGGCTGGGTTCTGACCGCTGGCGGGCGAAAAATACTCTCGCTTGCAGAAGAGATTGAGCGCCTGACGGTCAGCTTTGAACGTCGCGGCTCCGGGGATGATGACCGGCTTGAAGGAGAAGTGCATGTGACTGCCACTGACTCGCTGGCCATTGATTTTGTTTTACCGGCAATCGAGCGCGTACAGCATAACTTTCCCAATATTCGGGTAAATCTGACCACCACCACACGCCTGCTGGATATCGGCCGACGCGAAGCGGATATAGCGGTACGCACCATTCGGCCAGAACAGCCGGATTTGATTACCCGTAAACTGGCCTCCAGGGAGGTGGGACTTTTTGCGACGCATAAGTATATTGACAGGTTTGGCATACCAGAACCCGGCAAAGGCTTTGACGGGCACCGTATCGCGCTTTACCAGTCAGGCATTACGCGCTCTCAGGATGGACTGCTGGCAGGAGAACCGAGACATAAAGGGCGCGTAGTGGCAGAGCTGGACTCCAGCATGATGTTAGCAACGTTTATTCGCGCAGGGCTGGCCCTGGGTGAGCTGCCAGATTATCTTGCGAAAATGTACCCGGAACTTATCCGCCTGTGGCCAGAAAGAACGCGTAAAAGCCCTTATGAGGTCTGGCTGGTTATGCATCAGGATCTGTCGCACACTGCAAGAGTCAGGGCAGTGATGAATACCCTTGCTGAAGAGTTCGACCGTTATTAAAGTAAGTTTGATATGTTAAGTCATTCCAATTTATTGCTGGTTTAAGGTTTCTGCATGAATATAAATACACGAATCGCCCACCCGGTAGATGCCAGCCTGTTGCGCAGCCTGGCTTTCAATATATATCCGGCGCACTTCAGACATATGTGGTTGTCTGAGCGCGAAATGAATACGTATCTGGAAAGTGAATTCTCTTTGTCCGCACTCAATGACGGACTAAGGGATCCAAAAGTTTGCTGGTTTCTGGCGCAAAACGATAAACCGGTTGGATTTGCCAAACTCACGTGGATCAATACGATTCCGGGAACGGCTATTTCTGGGGTATCGCTTGACCGGCTTTATCTTGCACCGGAAGCGACGGGTAAACACTTTGGAAAAGAAATATTTAAAGAAATCGTTACAGCTGCGCAAAAGCAAGATAAGAAATTTTTGTGGCTTTCGGTGAGAGAGAAAAACGATCGCGCTCGTAAATTCTATGAAGCTTCAGGCATGCGACACATAACTGATACTGAATTCAGAACGGAATCACAGATAAGTAAGTTGCACATCATGGGCATGGAAATTTAGACGCCATATGTCGGCCTGCCACTGGCTAACATAACAAGACCTGGTCATCTCTTCGCTCATCGTTGCCTGAAGGCCCGAGGGCTTTTCTATGCCTTGTGGCGTAAGGCATCAGCGACCAGTGAAAATGCGGGTGAGGGTTGCTTACGGCTGGGATAATACAGGTAATAGCCGGGAAATGGCTGGCACCACGGTTCAAGTACGCGTATCAGGCGCCCCTCCTCAATATGTGATTCAAACTCTTCTTCCGGCAGAAAAGCAATGCCAAGCCCGGCTAATGCCGCGTCCACCATGTGTGCTGACGTATTAAACGTCAGTTGCCCGGTAACCCGGACATTTACCGGGCCTTCTTCATTGTCGAACTCCCAGACGTAAAGTCCCCCTGACGTCGCTTGCCGCATATTAATGCAGTTGTGCTGGAGAAGGTCGTGTGGCGTCTGCGGCATCGCATGGGTAGCAAAATACTCAGGCGATGCGACCGCAGCCATTTGCAACTTCGGGCTAATCGGTATCGCTATCATATCCTTATCAATGGTGTCACCCAGACGGACACCCGCGTCAAACCTGTCGGCGACGATATTGCGAAAACCGTGGTTAGCATCAAACTCCAGTCTGATATCCGGATAGTGTTTCAGCAGAGGCGATAATTTGGGCAACAGTATGGTTTTCAGAACATGGGGGCCGCAGGTGATGCGAACAGTTCCTGCGGGTTTATCACGCATCTCAGTCAGCATGTCTAACTCGGCGAGTATGCCATCAACATGATCGCCTATGGTCAGTAGCAACCGTTCTCCGGCAGAGGTCGGCGATACGCTACGGGTTGTACGCGTCAGCAGGCGAATTTGCATATCCTCTTCAAGTGCCGAAATCGCCTGGCTCAGTGCGGATTGGGTGACGCCCAGCTTTGCAGCGGCACGGGTGAAGCTGCTTTCACGGGCAACCGTAATAAAATAAAGAAGATCGTTCAGGTTGCGTTTCATAAAGTTCTTCCCGCCTTATTAATAAGTAATGCTTATAAGCCCATTCAGTATCCATTAGCTAGTAATGATGCACACCGCGTGTAAAATTTTCAACAAGAGCTTATTCCGCGAGGGAAGATTAACGCTCTTATTTTTTCATCTTTATTTCACGTTTTATTTTTTACGTTATTTCTGCGAATAGCGTTCAGCGGGTGTGCAAATAACCCTGGATTATTGGGAATTACTATTTATGTCCGCATTGCCGAGTCATACAAAACGTCAAAAAGAGCACGCTTACTGGAGCGGGGTTTTCGCGATGACGTTATGCGTCTTTGCGCTCATCGCTTCGGAATTTATGCCTGTGAGCTTGCTGACGCCGATATCAGCCGATTTAGGTGTCAGTGAGGGACGCGTGGGGCAGGGGATCGCGATTTCCGGTCTGTTTGCGGTACTGACCAGTCTCTCCATTTCTGCGCTGGCCGGAACACTCAACCGCAAGGTATTGCTGCTGAGCATGACGTTGCTGATGGCCGTTTCCGGTGCAATTATCGCGCTGGCACCCGGTTATCTGATTTACATGGTGGGCCGCGCATTAATTGGTATCGCGATCGGAGGATTCTGGTCACTTTCTGCCGCTACGGCTATTCGCCTGGTTCCGGCGCATCGGGTTCCCCGTGCACTGGCTATTTTTAACGGCGGTAACGCGCTGGCAACCGTTATAGCCGCTCCGCTGGGGAGTTATCTCGGGTCTGTCATCGGCTGGCGCGGGGCGTTCTTTTGCATCGTTCCGGTGGCGGTCATTGCCTTTATATGGCAGTGGTTCAGCCTGCCTGCAATGACAACGGAGAAAGCCGGTAAGAGGACTGCCAATGTTTTTCGTCTTTTTGCTAACCCGCTTGTGGTCGCTGGCCTTACCGCCTGCGGATTGTTCTTTATGGGGCAGTTTTCCTTATTCACCTATTTGCGCCCGTTCCTCGAGACAGTCACGCAGGTAAATATCACCACGCTGTCGCTCATTTTGCTGACCATCGGTATGGCAGGCTTTATCGGCACCCTGGTGATTGGCACGTTTTTGAAGACCGCCTTTTATCCCACACTTATCACCATTCCCTTGCTGATGGCTGCAATCGCCGGGGCGCTGATCGCTTTTGGAAACAGTGTATGGATCGTTGCGCCGTTGCTGGGGTTGTGGGGATTAATCGCCACGGCGGCCCCCACCGGATGGTGGACATGGATTGCCAGAACCCTGCCGGAAGATTCGGAGGCGGGCGGAGGTCTTATGGTCGCCATCGTGCAACTGTCAATCGCTATGGGCTCCACTCTCGGGGGTTTTGCCTTTGACCATAGTGGTTATCAAAGCACTTTTCTCATCAGTGTCATTTTACTCGTCATCGCGGCTGCCCTGGCTTTATTAACGTCACGTAAAGATATCCATCCAACCCACTGAGGATTCATCAATGAAAGTATTTACCCTGCTGTTAGGGCTGTTAATCAGCTCGTTTGCTGCGACAGGAGCCGATATGTCTAACGGAGCAGATAACTTTTACCAAAGCGATAGGGTCACCCGGCAAAAAGTGACCTTTAAAAACCAGTATCAAATGAAAGTCGTCGGTAATTTGTTTATACCGAAAGGGATGAAGCAAAACGTGCAGCATCCCGCTATTGTCATTGGTCATCCGATGGGGGCGGTGAAAGAACAAAGCTCAAATTTGTATGCCCAGAAACTGGCGGAACAAGGGTTCGTGACGCTGGCGATTGATCTTTCCTTCTGGGGGGAGAGTGACGGCAAACCCGGTCATCTGATTTCCCCTGAAATCTATGCGGATGACTTTAGTGCTGCAGTCGATTATCTCAGCACTCAGCCTTATGTTGATCCGCAGAGAATTGGTGCACTGGGTATCTGTGGTAGCGGCAGCTTCGTTATCAGTGCAGCCAAAATTGACCCGAGAATGAAGGCCATTGCCACCGTCAGCATGTATGACATGGGGTCTGTGTTCCGTCATGGTCTTAATCATTCCGTGACGCCTGAACAGCGCAAAGCGTTTATTAAGTCGGCTACAGAACAACGGCTGGTCGAGTTTAAAGGCGGCGATATTGCCTATATTCCCGGAACCGTGAACAAGCTCGATGATTCAACCTCTGCGGTTCAGCGGGAATTCTTCGATTTCTATCGCACACCACGGGGGGGTTATACGCCACAGGGCGAGAAAGAAGAGCTGACAACAAAACCGATGCTGAGCAGCATAGGGAAGTTTATGAACTTCTATCCGTTCAATGATATCGAAACGATTTCTCCGCGCCCGATGCTTTTCATCACCGGCGACCAGGCGCATTCGAAGGAATTCAGCGAAGATGCCTACAAACGTGCCGGACAGCCGAAAGAGTTGTATATCGTCCCGGGTGCTGGCCATGTCGATTTGTATGACCGTACCGATTTGATCCCTTTCGCCAAGCTGGCGTCATTCTTTAAAACTCACCTCAGTTAAACGCCAAAGCCACATCCTGCCGGGTGTGGCTGCTCTTCCGGAGGTCATGTGAAATATTTACTCACGAGCCTGCTTTGGGTGTGCGCTTTTGCAAGCCATGCCGACACCACACTGCGTAAGGATAACGTCATGAAGGCGAGAATGATCATTAATGGCCAACCATTTGAAGTCAGAATTCACGACAATCCGGCGGCTAAATCCTTTGTTAATATGTTACCTCTGCAACTCGAAATGACTGAGTTAAATGGTAACGAGAAATTTGCCGAACTGCCTCATCGCTTGCCTTCCAGCCCGGTGCGGCCGGGGACCCTTCATGCCGGTGATCTCATGTTGTACGGAACGCAAACGTTGGTTTTATTCTATGCCTCATTTGACTCTTCATATCGCTACACCCCCATCGGGAACGTTGTAAATCCCGGGACACTCCCCGCGATGGGGGATACAGATAAAATAGAGGTAGAGTTCAGCAGACAGTAATACAACGATATTGATATCGCAGGAAGTTTCTGCATGCACGCTTTGCCGTCGTCTATGTCGTCTATTGAGAAACAGAGCGTAGCGGTGCCCCCGCGCGCAGTCCCGCCATCACCATGTCTATGAGCCAGGTTAAAGGGAACGCAAATTCCTTTGCCAGATCGCATGAGCCCCGGTCAATAAATGCGTCAATCAGCGCGTTACCCACAGTGAGGGTCTTCCACTCTCTGAATTGAAGCCGGCGTTTGTGGGGGAGTTCATGTTGATGGGAGGGAAGGGGTTGGGCGTATTGACTGTCAACCGGAAGGCACGAGCCGTATTTTTATGAAAAAAGCATTATAGAATGCGTAAAGGCCCCGTCATCTCAGGCAGTAATTGTTCGATTACAGTGATAATGCTTCTGACCCTCTGCGGGATAAAGCGGGCGTCCGGGTAGACCGCATAGAGGAAGCGATCAGCTAACCTGTAGGCGGGTAATACCGGAACCAGCGTACCGGCTTGCAAAGCCCTGGCCGCGAGCGGTAGCTGCATGCCACCGATACCCATGCCTGACTCTATCGCCTGTAACAGCGCTTCACTGGTATTAGCCCGGAACACGGTATTAACTTTGATGTCGATAGTTTCACTATCAGAAACTAACCGTAGTGGTGCCTCCGGCGCGATGCCGCTGAATCGCACATGTGGATGTGCCGCCAGCTCACTCACAGAATGAACCGGTTTAAAACCGGGGGCGGCAAAAAGCGCCGTTTCAATACGTGCCAGCACGCGCGCCGCATGCGTTTGCGGAGGCTCATGGGTCAAGCGCAGCGCGACATCCACCCCTTCAGTGACAAGATCGGCGATGCGGTCATCAAGTGAAAGCGTAAGGTGCAATCCTGAGTTCATTTTCTGAAGCGTCAGCAGATGGGGTAAAAAGAGCTGGCCCAGCCCGCTCGGCAATTGCACATGAACCCTGCCATGCCAGTGGTGATCGGCAGGGTTCAGACGCCTTTCTGCTTCCCGCATGGCCTCCAGCAAAAGCTGCATATCACGCCGGTAACTTTCTCCCTGCTCAGTAAGCGCCATCACACGCGTTGTACGATGCAGCAATACCACACCGAGCTCCTCCTCAAGTGCGGCAATCTGCTGACTGACCGCAGATTGCTTCATACCGCTCTGGCGGGCGGCTGCAGAAAAAGAGCCTGCTTGTGCTACGCGCAGAAAGGTGGCAATGGCATTGAGCTTATTATTCATTTAATGATTCTGCTTATAAGTGCCATCAGTTTCATGGGATATGTGTGAAAAAAATAATATATCACACTGTATCTGTCACCTTCTCTGGAGAAACACCATGAATAAGACGCAGCAACAAAAGGTCGCGCTGGTCGCCGGCGCCAGCGGTATTGTCGGCAGCCAGCTTGTCAAAACACTTCTGCAAAATGAGTGGGAGGTTATCGGGCTGAGCCGCAATGCATTATCTCACCCTGATAATATTCAGGTTGTAAACGTCGATTTACTGGATGCGCAAAACAGCGCGCAGGCACTGCAACCACTCAGCCGCATCACCCATATTTTTTACAGCGCCTGGGTGAACGCCGCGAACTGGACAGAAATGGTTGAACCGAACGTCACCATGTTGCGCAATCTGGTCAGTAACATTGAGAAAACGGCACCCCTCCAGATTGTAAGCCTGATGCAAGGATACAAAGTTTATGGCGCACATCTTGGACCGTTCAAAACCCCGGCGCGTGAAAGCGATCCCGCCATACCCGGCGCAGAATTTAACGCGGCTCAGCTCACATGGCTCAGCCATTTTCAGCGTGGGAAAACGTGGCACTGGAATGCAATCAGGCCGGGTGTGGTTGGCAGCGCGGTGCCCGGCAATGCCATGAATCTTGCAATGAGCATCGCACTGTATGCGTCGCTGTGTAAGGCTCAGGATTTACCTCTCCGCTTTCCCGGTTCAGAACAAACCTGGCATAGCATCGTTGATCATACTGACGCCGGGTTGCTGGCAGAGGCGACATTGTGGGCTGCAACCTCGCCTGCGGCAGAGAACCAGGCTTTCAACGTGAATAACGGTGACATCTGGCGCTGGAGCGAGCTCTGGCCGCATATCGCGCGCTGGTTTGAGCTGGAATACGCACCGCCGGTCCGGCTGTCATTTCATCAGTTGTTTAAGGACTACCGCACGACATGGCGTGAACTTGCCGGGCAGCGGTTGATGGAAACTGACATTTTACAGCTGAACGACGGGAGTTTTGCAGATTTTGTGTTTGGTTGGGATTACGACATGTTTGGTGATGGCAGCAAGCTGCGCCGGGCAGGCTTTACCCGTATGCAGGCCACCCACGAAATGTTTTTCAGCCTGTTCACGCAACTGAGAGCGGCACGCATTATCCCCTGACAAAGCACCGGGCAGCATATTTCAGATTAAGCTGCCTATTGCTCCTGCCAGAGGCTCTACGAATTCGTCATAATGACGATCAACAATTTCCGGAAGACGTACACCCTCAGTCAAAGACAAGCGCAGCATTTGCTGGATTTTTTTGTCCTTTGATATTTTCTCAAAGGCAAAGAGAAGCCGCTGACGCAGGCGTTCAGCGCAAGTGCCTTTGAATGAGTCAGACATGCTCAACACATCACGGTAGGGTTGGGAATGGTGATGAGCCATCGCTATGCTAACGGTGCGACGGACTACCTGAATGTGCTGGATGCGCAGCGGACATTATTCTCTGCGCAACAGTCTCTGATTCAGAGCAGACTTTCGCAGCAAAACAGTCTTATTACCCTTTACAAGGCCTTGGGAGGAGGGTAGGAGCGTGGAGCTGTAGACTAGCGGACCCTGCCATGTACGGCTGTTTACGTGCAGGCTAAGTTTATTGCGCACTTCGCCTGCATATTCATAAGTCCGGATCAAACGGACTTAATGGGTTCCAATGCATTAAAATCATGAACGAAGTTTTTCAATAATCTTTCGAATTCGACGCGGTCATTGTCCGGCCAGCTATTGAAGATGTCGTTATAAATGAGTGCTCGCGTGTGATCGATTTTATCGGTCATCATTTTTCCTTCAGGCGTAACGACCGCTTCGTTAATTCGCTTATCTTTAACATTTCTCTGTCGATGGGTTAGGCCCATTTGCCCGAGTTTAGTTACCTGACGGCTTACCGTCGTATAATCCCGCCCCACCCGATCAGCGAGTTCTCCTACACCTATAGGGCCAAAGCGGCCTATCAGGACCAGCAGTGGAAATAATGCACGGTCAATATTAATACCGGAGTTTTTTATCATTATTTCATCACGTTGCGGCCGATTGAAAGCACCGACGATAGCCAGCAACGTATCATGTAAATCATCAAAATAATCGGGTTTATGTGTATTTTGCACTCTTTTCATTGACGGCATCCGGGAGTGGGAATAATGTGTGCATTGTACACATATATTTCTTGAGCTAAAGGTGAACTTAATGAAAGCAGCACTTGTTAATGGCAAAGGCGAAACGCCGATTTACGGTGATTTCATGGACCCTCAGGGAGATGAGCAGCATATAGTGATGTTATGGACGCCCCTCCCTGAAGTAGCCAGTGCCATACTCTATTGACTGCAATTAATTCAGGAGTGATATCACATGAACACAATCAGAGTTGTTGGTATCGACATTGCCAAATCTGTTTT
>Ga0247732_10000496_pt1 | contig 18725 bp, 14 predicted proteins | sample UWRJL163409C2_FD_180940 | JGI IMG/M metagenome (GOLD analysis project Ga0247732, IMG submission 180940) | Plant litter microbial communities from Arlington Agricultural Research Station in Wisconsin, United States - UWRJ-L163-409C-2 | ecosystem: Environmental > Terrestrial > Plant litter >...
TGAAGCTGACGGCGTCGCCGACGGTCTTGAGGTTCTTGACCTCTTCGTCGGGGATCTTGACGTCGAACTTCTCTTCGGCGTTGACGACGATCGTCATCATCGAAATCGAGTCGATGTCCAGGTCGTCAGTGAACGACTTGTCCAGTTCGACCGAATCGGTAGCAATACCGGTTTCGTCGTTGACGAGCTCGGCGAGGCCGGCGAGAACTTCTTCGGTGGACAATGCCATGGTTTTTCTCCTAAAGGGGTGTGTCGTGTAACCGTGGGTCAGTTTAGAGCAGTGGATCCGGGGTGGGGCGTCGCCGCACCTAGGGGAGCACAATCACTTGCGCGCCGAATACGAGGCCGGCGCCGAAGCCGATCTGCAGTGCGAGGCCGCCGGAAAGCTCCGGGTGCTCCTCGAGCAGACGGTGCGTGGCCAGCGGGATGGAGGCGGCGGAGGTGTTGCCCGTGGTCGCGATGTCGCGCGCGATCATCACGGTCTCGGGCAGGCCGAGCTGCTTGGCGAACTCGTCGACGATGCGCATGTTGGCCTGGTGCGGGATGAAGGCGGCGAGGTCGCTGGCCTGGACGCCGGCCACCTCGAGGGCCTGCTTGGCGACCTTGGCCATGTCCCAGACGGCCCAGCGGAAGACCGTCTGGCCCTCCTGGCGGAGGGTGGGCCACTCGGCCTCGCCGTCTCGGAACTGGGTGAGCGTCGAGTTCATGCCCACGGCATCCGCTTTGGAGCCGTCCGAGCCCCAGACGGGCGCGGCGATGCCGGGGGTGTCGCTCGGGCCGACGACAACGGCGCCCGCACCGTCGCCGAGGAGGAAGGAGATGCTGCGGTCGGTGGGGTCGACGATGTCGGAGAGCTTCTCCGCGCCGATCACGAGGGCGTAGTGGGCGGCGCCGGAGCGGATGAGGGCGTCGGCCTGGGTGACGGCGTAGCTGAACCCGGCGCAGGCCGCGTTGGCGTCGTAGGCGGCCGCGGGGTTCGCGCCCACGCGGTCGGCGACCACGGCGGCCATGGAGGGCGTCTGGCGCACGTTGCTGATGGTGGCGATGATCACGAGGTCGATGAGCCCGGGCGCGACGCCCGACTTCTCGATGGCCTCGAGGGCTGCTGTGGTGGCGAGGTCGGTGGCGCTCACGTCGTGCGAGGCGCGGGTGCGGGTGATGATGCCGGTGCGCTGGCGGATCCACTCGTCGCTCGAGTCGATCGGGCCGATGAGCTCCTCGTTGGGGACGACGAGGTCGCCGCGCGCCGCGCCGTAGCTGTAGATGCGGGTGAACTCGACGCCGCTGGACTGCTTCAGGATGGGGGTGCTCATGCTGCGGTACCGTCAATCAGATCGAATGCTGCTGCGAGGTCGTCGGGTGTCTTCACCGCGACGGTCGGCACGCCCTTGAGGCCGCGTCGGGCCAGGCCGGTGAGGGCCCCGGCCGGTGCGAGCTCGATGAGCCCGGTGATGCCTGCTGCCTGGAAGGCCTCCATGCTCCTGTCCCAGCGCACCGGCGAGGAGACCTGGCCCACGAGGAGGTCGAGGAACTCGGCTCCCGACTCCACGGTCTGGCCGGCCTGGTTCGACCAGATCGGCAGGGTGGGGTCGCTGGTCTCCAGGGTATCGGCGAAGGCGCGCAGCGGCGCGACGGCCGGCTGCATGTAGCGGGTGTGGAAGGCTCCTGCGACCTGCAGCGCGATCACGCGGCTGCCGGCGACCGGATTGTCCTTGAGGGCGTCGAGGGCGTCGAGCGCGCCGGCGACGACGATCTGTCCGCCGCCGTTGAAGTTGGCGGGCTCGAGGCCGAGGGCCTCCAGGCGGGCGAGCAGCTCCGCCTCGTCGCCGCCGAGCACGGCGCTCATGCCGGTGGGTGCGGCGGCCGCGGCGGCGGCCATGGCGGTACCGCGCTCGCGCACGAAGGCGACCGCGTCGGTCTCGCTGAGGATCCCGGCGGCGGCTGCCGCGGTCACCTCGCCGACGGAGTGGCCGGCGACGCCGGCGATCCTCTCGCGGCGGCCGTCCGCGAACAGCGCGCTCAGTGTGAGCAGCCCGGCCGCGACGATGAGCGGCTGCGCCACCGCGGTGTCGCGGATCGTGTCGGCGTCGCTGGTGGTGCCGTGGGCGACCAGGTCGATGCCGACCGCGTCGGAGATGCCGGCGAGCTGGTCGCGGAACCGCGCCTCGGCAAGCCAGGGTTCGAGAAAGCCGGGAGTTTGGGAGCCCTGTCCGGGCGCAACGACAACAATCACGCGCTCTAGTCTGCCAGCACCGAGCCCGCGCCCGCTGTCGACACCCCACCGTGTTCGGCCGCAACCCTTGGCGAGTGTCCACAATCCGCGCCCTCGGCTGCCGAATGAAGGAGTTCGCGGCGGCAGGGTGCCCCGATCGCACCCGTTGCCGCTCGAGGCCGCGGTTTCTCCTTCATTCGGCAGTGCGGCGGGGTCAGCGCTTGCGGTTCGCGTCCGGCTCGGCGATCGAGCCGATGATCAGGGCGGACTGCAGGATGAGCGCCTCGCGGGCGCCCGTGGCGTCCCAGCCGATCACCTCGCTGATGCGCTTGAGGCGGTAGCGCACGGTGTTCGGGTGCACGAAGAGCTCGCGCGCCGTCGCCTCGAGGGACCGGCCGTTGTCGAGGTAGCACCAGAGGGTGGCGAGCAGCTCGGTGGAGTGCTGCTGCAGCGGCCGGTAGATGCGGTTGATGAGGGTGCTGCGGGCGAGCGGGTCGCCGGCGAAGGCGCGCTCGGGCAGCAGGTCGTCTGCGAGGGTGGGGCGCGGCGCGTTGCGCCAGGCCCGAGCCACCGCGAAGCCGGCCAGCGCCGCCTTCGCGCTCTTCGAGGCCTCGACCAGGGTGGCCACCTCGTGGCCGAGCACCAGGTGGCCGGGGCCGAAGCCGGGCTCGAGCTGGGCGGCGATCTCGATGAACGGCATGCGCGTGTCGGTCTCGGCCTCGTCGGCGATCGGCGTGGAACGGCCGATCACCAGCACCAGGCGGTTGCCCTGCACGCCGATCAGGACGTCGGCGTCGAGGTGGCGGGCCGTGCGGCGCAGCTGGTCCACGTCGAGCACCCGCGGCGTGGTGCCGACGAGCACGCAGACCTCGCCGTGGCCGTTCCAGCCGAGCGCCGCGATCCGGCTGGGCAGCTCGGTGTCGTACTCGCCGCTGAGGATGGAGTCGACGACGAGCGCCTCGAGGCGCGCATCCCAGAGCCCGCGCGCCTCGGCGGCGCGGGCGTAGACGTCGGCCGACGCGAAGGCGATCTCCCTCGAGTAGAGCAGGATCGCCTCGCGCAGCACGTCGTCGCCGAGGCCGATGCGGGCCTCGACCACCTCCACCGTGATGCGGATCAGCTGGAGGGTCTGCTGGAGCGAGACCGACCGCAGCAGTTCCCTCGGAGCGGCGCCGAAGACATCCGCCGCGATCCACGGGGTGGACTTGGGGTCCGCGAACCAGCTGATGAAGGAGGTTATGCCGGCCTGGGCGACGAGCCCGACGGCCGACCGCCGCCCTGGTGGCATGTCGCCGTACCAGGGCAGCGTGTCGTCGAGACGCTTGAGCGTTGCCGTCGACAGCTCACCGGTGATGGTGCGCAGCCAGGCGAGCGTCTGCTCCTTCGTCTTTGGCGTGACCGCCACTGCTAGCTTTCGCCTCCCGCGTTTCCGGTCGTGCCGGCGTTGACGTCGAGCAGGCGGTACTTGTCGATCGCGGCTGCGGGAACGGACGAGTCCATCTCCCCGCGGCGCACCAGCGACTCGAGCGCGCGGACCACCATGGACGGTCCGTCGATCTTGAAGTACCGGCGGGCTGCGGCGCGCGTGTCGGAGAAGCCGAAGTCGTCCGCTCCGAGCGTGGCGTAGTCACCGGGTACGAACTGGCGGATCTGGTCGGGCACGGCGTGCATGTAGTCGGTCGTCGCGACGAACGGACCCTGCGTGCGCGCGAGCTTGCGCGTCACGTAGGGGATGTGGCGCTCGTCGTTCGGGTAGAGGAAGTTGTGCTCCTCCGCCGCGAGACCCTCACGGCGCAGCTCGGTCCAGCTGGTGACCGACCAGACGTCGGCGGAGACGCCGAAGTCCTGGGCGAGCAGCTGCTGGGCCTCGAGCGCCCACGGCACGGCCACGCCGGATGCGAGGAGCTGCACCTTCGGCCCGGTCTCCTGTCCGGTCTTCAGCAGGTAGAGGCCCTTGAGGGCGCCCTCCTCGTCGAAGTCCTCGGGCACGGCGGGCTGCTGCAGCGGCTCGTTGTAGAGCGTGATGTAGTACATGACGTTCGGGTCGGGGTGGGTTCCGCCGTACATCCGCTCGAGCCCGGCCTTGACGATCGCGCCGATCTCGTATCCGTACGCTGGGTCGTAGGAGACGACCGCCGGGTTGGTGGATGCGAGCAGGAGCGAGTGGCCGTCGGCGTGCTGCAGGCCTTCCCCGGTGAGGGTGGTGCGTCCCGCGGTGGCGCCCATGATGAAGCCGCGCGCCATCTGGTCGCCCGCGGCCCACATGGCGTCGCCCGTGCGCTGGAATCCGAACATCGAGTAGAAGACGTAGACCGGGATGAGCGGCTCGCCCTGCGTCGAGTACGAGGTGCCGGCCGCGGTGAACGCCGCGAAGGCGCCCGCCTCGTTGATGCCGACGTGCACGATCTGGCCCTGCGGGCTCTCCTTGTAGGCGAGCAGCTGCTCGCGGTCCACGGAGGTGTAGTGCTGGCCCTGCGGGTTGTAGATCTTCGCCGTGGGGAAGTAGGCGTCCATGCCGAAGGTGCGCGCCTCGTCCGGGATGATCGGGACGATGCGGTGGCCGAAGTCCTTGGCGCGCAGCAGGTCCTTCAGCAGGCGGGCGAAGGCCATGGTGGTGGCGATCTCCTGCTTGCCGGAGCCCTTCTTCGCGATGTCCCAGGCGGACTCCTGCGGGAGCTCGATCTGGGTGAACTTCGAGCGGCGCTCCGGCAGGTACCCGCCGAGCGCGCGGCGGCGCTCGTGCATGTACTGGATGGCCTCGTCGTTCTCGCCGGGGGTGTAGTACGGCGGCTGGTACGGGTTCTCCTCGAGCGCGGCGTCCGTGATCGGGATGTGCATCTCGTCGCGGAACTGCTTGAGGTTGTCGAGCGTGAGCTTCTTCATCTGGTGGGTCGCGTTGCGGCCCTCGAACGACGGGCCGAGGCCGTAGCCCTTGACCGTCTTCGCCAGGATGACGGTGGGCTGGCCCTTGTGCTCGGTCGCTGCCTTGAAGGCGGCGTAGACCTTGCGGTAGTCGTGCCCGCCGCGCTTGAGGCCCCAGACCTGGTCGTCGCTGAGGTGCTCGACCATCTTGAGGGTGCGCGGGTCGCGTCCGAAGAAGTTCTCGCGCACGTAGGCGCCGCTCTCGGCCTTGTACGTCTGGTAGTCGCCATCCGGGGTGGCGTTCATCAGGTCGCGCAGGGCGCCCTCGTGGTCGTTCTTGAGCAGCTCGTCCCACTCGCGGCCCCAGACCACCTTGATGACGTTCCAGCCGGCACCGCGGAAGAAGCTCTCGAGCTCCTGGATGATCTTGCCGTTGCCGCGCACCGGGCCGTCGAGGCGCTGGAGGTTGCAGTTGATCACGAAGTTGAGGTTGTCGAGTCCGTCGTTGGCGGCCCATTGCAGGGCGCCGCGGCTCTCGACCTCGTCCATCTCGCCGTCGCCGAGGAAGGCCCAGACCTGCTGGTCGGAGGCGTCCTTGATGCCGCGGTTGGTGAGGTAGCGGTTGGCCTGCGCCTGGTAGATCGCGTTGATCGGGCCGAGGCCCATCGACACGGTCGGGAACTGCCAGAACTCCGGCATCAGACGCGGGTGCGGGTAGCTGGAGAGGCCGCCGGAGGCGTGGGACTTCTCCTGGCGGAAGCCGTCGAGCTGGTCCGTCGTCAGGCGTCCCTCGAGGAAGGCGCGGGCGTACATGCCGGGGGAGGCGTGGCCCTGGTAGAAGATCTGGTCCCCGCCGCCGGGCGCGTCGTGCCCGCGGAAGAAGTGGTTGTGGCCGACCTCGTAGAGAGCGGCGGATGACGCGTAGGTCGAGATGTGGCCGCCGACACCGATACCGGGCCGCTGTGCGCGGTGCACCGTGATGGCCGCGTTCCAGCGGATCCACGCGCGGTAGCGGCGCTCGAGGTCCTCGTCGCCCGGGAACTCGGGCTCGTTCTCCGGAGCAATGGTGTTCAAGTAGTCCGTGGTCGGAACCATCGGAACGCCGAGGTGGAGCTCCTTCGAACGCTTGAGGAGGCTGAGCATGATCTCCCGACCGCGCTCGTGTCCGTGTGCTGCAACAAGGGCGTCGAGTGATTCTTGCCACTCGGCGGTCTCGTCAGGGTCGGAATCGATGTTGTTCACCGAGTATGGATCCTGGTCGTTAACCGTCACCGTTGACCTCTTCCTGGTTTGAGTCAGATCGCGCGTGTCGACCGCAGGACAAGGATTACGCCCTCGGGTAGGTACGACCACGCCAGAACATTCTATGCAGTGCCGCCGACTCCGGCTGGCGCGCGTCAGCCGCAGGTTACTGACGGATCGCCGATTGCGAGCGTAAGATAGCCATTCGTGTGTGCCCGGCGTCACAATTCGGGCACGAAAGGACGCAAAAAAATGGCTCTGGAGAACGACACCCAGGCACCCGACTTCGAACTCGCGAACCAGTTCGGCGAGCACGTCCGTCTCGGCGAATTCAAGGGCAGGAAGCCGGTAGCGCTGGTCTTCTTCCCGCTCGCCTTCTCCTCCACCTGCACGAGCGAGCTCTGCAACCTGAGCGAGAACCTCGCCATGTTCAAGAGCAACGGCGTGGAGCTCATCGGCATCTCCTCCGACTCCAAGGCGACGCTGCGCGCCTTCGCCGAGGCGGAGGGCTACGACTTCACCCTGCTGGCGGACTTCTGGCCGCACGGCGCGGTCGCCAAGGAGTACGGCGTGTTCCTCGAGGAGAAGGGCTACGCCAACCGCGCCACCTTCCTCATCGACATCAACGGCATCATCCGCGCGAGCTTCATCACCGCGCCGGGCGAGGCCCGCCACATCGAGGAGTACCGCGCGGCCCTCGACGAGATCCTGCCCCAGCCGATCTCCGTCTGAGCCGCGGGGCCCGTACGCGGACAGTGTTTGAATAGGGCAATGTCCGACTCCCACATCAGCGACCTCGCGGCGTTCATCACCGCGTCGCCGTCCTCCTTCCACGCCGCGGCCGAGGCCGCCAGACGCCTCGACGCCGCCGGCTACGCCCGGCTGGAGGAGACGGATGCCTGGCCGGCCACCGCGGGACGTCGCTACGTCGTGCGCGACGGCGCGGTCATCGCCTGGATCCAGCCCGAGGGGCTCGAGGCGTCCGCCCCCTTCCGCATCGTGGGCACGCACACCGACTCGCCCGGCTTCAAGCTGAAGCCGAAGCCCACGACGGGCGCCTTCGGCTGGCTGCAGGCCGGCGTCGAGGTCTACGGCGGCCCCCTCCTCAACTCCTGGCTCGACCGCGAGCTGGAGCTCGCCGGCCGGCTGGTCACCACCGGCGGCGAGCAGCACCTCGTGCGCACCGGGCCCTACCTGCGCATCCCGCAGCTGGCCGTCCACCTCGACCGGGGCGCGAACGACGGGCTCAAACTCGACCCGCAGCAGCACATGAACCCGGTGTTCGGCCTCGGCGACGTGTCATCCGCCGATCTCGTCGGCTACCTCGCAGAGCTCGCCGGCATCCGCGGCGAGGACGTGGCCGGCTACGACATCACCGTCGCCGACACACAGGAGCCGGCGGTCTTCGGCCGCGACGGCGCCTTCTTCGCCTCGGGCCGCATGGACAACCTCGTCTCCGTGCACTCCGGCCTCGTCGCGCTGCTCGCCACGCCCGACACCGGCGAGCACGTCTCCGTGTTCGCGGGCTTCGACCACGAGGAGGTCGGCTCCGCCACGCGCTCCGGCGCCGCCGGGCCCTTCCTCGCCGACATCCTGGCCCGCATCTCCGACGGTCTCGGCGCGGGCGAGAGCGACCGCCTGCGCGCGATCGCCGGGTCGTGGTGCTTCTCCGCCGACGCCGGCCACTCCGTGCACCCCAACTACCCCGAGCGCCACGACCCCGCCAACCGCCCGGTGATGGGCGGCGGCCCGCTGCTCAAGATCAATGCGAAACAGCGCTACGCGACGGATGCGACGGGTGCGGCCGAATGGGCGCGCGCCTGTGCCCAGGCCGGCGTGGCCTGGCAGGAGTTCGTGTCGAACAACGCCGTGCCGTGCGGGTCGACGATCGGGCCGCTCACGGCGACCCGGCTCGGCATCCGCACCGTCGACATCGGCATCCCGCTGCTGTCCATGCACTCCGCGCGCGAGCTCGCGGCCGTCGGCGACCCGGGCGCGCTGTCCGCCGCGCTCGGGGCGTTCCTCGCGCCCGCGGCGTAGTCGCGTGGCGGCCGAGCCGAGGAGCAGGGGGAGGCGGGTCCTCCGTCTGCTCGGCGCCCTGCCGCTGCTCGCCGTCGCGGGGTACGTCGTGACGCTCGCCGTCTCGTCGTCCGCCCCCGCCCAGCAGAGCCTGGGGGCCGCAGCGCCGTTCGTGGCGCCGGCCACCGAGCCGCTCCCGCCCGGTGTGGCGCAGGTCTCCGGGACTGCGGCGGCGCCCGCGCGGGACGCCGGGATCGCGGCCCTGGCCGACGGGGCCTGGCTCGAGGCCACCGCCGCGGCGACGGGCATCCCTGCGCGGGCGCTGGCCGCCTACGCCGGGGCGAGCCTTGTGCTCAAGCAGGAGCAGCCCGCCTGCCGCCTGGGCTGGACGACCCTCGCCGCGCTCGGCTTCATCGAGTCCGGGCACGGCACCTTCGGCGGCACCGAGCTCACGGCGGACGGCTACCCGGGCATCCCGATCGTCGGGCCCGCCCTGAACGGCGACGGCTTCGCGGCGATCCCCGACACCGACGGCGGCGTCTGGGACACCGACGCGGTCTGGGACCGCGCGGTCGGGCCCCTCCAGTTCATCCCCGGCACCTGGGAGCGCTGGGGCGTCGACGGCAACGCGGACGGCGACTACGACCCGAACCAGATCGACGACGCGGTGCTCGGCGCCGCGAACTACCTCTGCCACTCCGGCCCGATGGACACGCCGGCCGGCTGGCGGGCTGCGGTGTTCTCGTACAACCACCTCGAGGTGTACGTCGACGACGTGGCGGCCGCCGCGAACCGCTACGCCGCGGCCGTGCTGTAGCCGCCCGTGCCTGCGCCGATCAGCCGAGCAGCGAGACCGCCCGCGCGATCACCAGGGCGAGGATGACGAAGCCGGCGAACGACTCCAGTCCCATCAGCGCCTTCGCCCGGTGCGAGAGCGGCATGGCGTCGGTGGGGCTGAACGCCATCGAGTTCGACAGCGAGAAGTAGAGGTAGTCGAGGAAGCTCGGCGTCCAGTCGGACTTCGCGGAGGAGCGCGCCGCGACCTCCCCGATGGCGTCGTGGTCCTCGTCCTGCGGGAAGCGGAAGTCGGCCTGCGGCAGGTCCGAGCGCTTCGCCGTGGTGCGCACCACGGGGCCGCCGCGGTCGAGCTCCCAGTAGACGAGCGCGTAGAGGATCACGTTGGTGATCCAGACCTGCAGCGCGGCGAGCAGCAGCGACGGGCCGTCGCTCTTCTCCGAGTGGATGAGCTCGATGATCAACTGCACCAAGGCCACCTGGTTCGCGAGGCCGAGGAAGAGCACCTGCCCCACCGACAGCCAGCGCGACCACTTCCTCTGCCGCGTGAAGTGCGTGGGGTTCACGGCGATCAGCGGGATGAGCAGCAGCGCGCCCACGGCGACGGCCGCGTAGCGCAGCTCGGGCAGGAAGGTGCTCGGGAGCAGCAGGTACAGGGTGAGCGCGACGAGCAGCGCCACGACGGCCGGCCAGCGGTGCTCGGCGCGGGCGGTGCGCTCGGTCGTGGTGCTCATGGTGCCGAGTGTATGTCGTACTATAGAGATTCGTTGTCCCGCCGAGCGGGTTCGACGGGCCTTTAGCTCAGCTGGTAGAGCGCCACGTTTACACCGTGGATGTCATCGGTTCGATCCCGGTAGGGCCCACCATCTGTCGAGGCGCCGCATACTAGCGCTTCGCCGCGTTCCCGCGCGACGCCCGTTCTGGGGGCACCCGGAACGCTGCCCGGTGGGATTCAATGGCACCCGGGGGACACTCGCTGGGGTTTCGAGCGTGCGCATGTGCGCGGTCCCCGCGAATCCTTCTGCGGCGAGCCGCACGAGTCCCGAGGCACGCATCGATGACGATCACCCTAGACGCACCGGCAGAGCTCGACGCCTTCGACTGCTGCGTGGTCGGCGCCGGCCCGGTCGGGCTCTCCCTCGCGCTCGAGGCCGCGAACGCCGGACTGCGGGTGCTGCTCCTGGACTCCGGGCCCGCGATCGTCACGGACGCCGTGACGGATCACGACGACCGGCCGCCGGCGCTCGTGCGCGATCCCACGACCCACGCCCCGATGGAGCAGGCGGTCACCCGCGGTCTGGGCGGCACGTCCCGGCTGTGGGGCGGCCGGTGTGTGCGGTTCGAGGAGATCGACTTCGAGAGCCGCGACTACGTCGCCGGCAGCGGATGGCCCCTGCTCCGCGCGGATGTGGCACCGTGGGAGGCCGCAGCCGCCACGTACCTGGACTGCGGCGAACCGGTGTTCCGCAGCGACTCGCCCGACTGGGCGGGTCTGGGCGACGTCGCCCTGTCGCAGCTCGAGCGCTGGGCGCGCCAGCCCCGGCTGGCGGCGAGGCTCGGCGCACGGGCGACCGACCATCCGGGCATCACGGCCCTGTTCGACGCCACCCTCACCGACATCGGCTTCGATCCGACGGGCGCCCGCGTCGACCACCTCGTGGTTCTGCACCGCAACCGCACCGTGCAGGTGCGGGCACGCGACTACGTGCTGGCGGGCGGCGGGCTGGAGACCACCCGGATCCTCCTGAGCGTGCAGCGCCGGCTGCCCCGCCACTTCGGCGGCGTGGACGGCCCGCTCGGCCGGTACTACATGGGCCACCTGCAGGGCAGTATCGCGAACATCCAGCTGCGCGACGTGTCCGACCTCCGCGAGCTGGACTTCCGGATGGACGGAACGGGCACCTACGTCCGGCGCCGATTCACCATCGCGGACGCCGCCCAGCGCGAGTACGGACTGCTGAACACCAGCTTCCACGCCGACAACCCGCCGTTCTACGACGCCCGGCACCGCAACCCCACCCTCTCGCTCGTCTTCCTCGCGCTCTCCCTCGCCCCCATCGGCAGGCGCATCCTCGCGGAGGGCATCCGCCTGCGGCACATCGGGCCGGCGCCGCGCCGCTACGCGCCGCACATCGCCAACATCGCCAGGCGCCCCTTCCGTGCCGCGGCCGACGCGCTGCGGATCCTCGGCAGAAGGTACCTCTCCCGCGTGCGCAAGCCCGGATTCCTGCTCTGGAACGCGGGCGGAACCTACGCCCTGCACTACCACGCGGAGCAGGTGCCCAATCCGGAGTCCCGGGTCACCCTGAGCGACGCGGTCGGCGCGAACGGGCAGCCCGGGCTCGACATCGACTTCCGCTACGCGCAGCAGGACCTCGACTCGGTGCTCGAGTCGCACCGGTACCTCGACCTGCGGCTCCGGGCGTCCGGTCGCGGCGGACTGGTGTACCTCGAGGCCGAGCAGCTGCGCGAAGCCGCCGTGCGCGCCCAGGCGTCCGACGGCTTCCACCACATCGGCACCACCAGGATGAGCTCCGACCCGGGCGACGGCGTGGTCGACCCGGACTGCAGGGTGCACGGCGTCGAGAACCTGTTCATCGCCTCCAGCAGCGTCTTCAGAACCGGGGGAGAGGCCAACCCGACCTTCCTCGCGGTCTGCCTCGCCGTGCGGCTCGCCCACTACCTCTCGAGTCCAGCGAACGGCGCGGGGACGCGAATCGACGGGTTCGTCGCTCCGTAGACGCTCGTCCGCTGGCGTCCCGGCGCGCCCTAGAGTGGGATCCATGCCCCACCCGAGAGCGACGAGTATCGGCGCGTTCGCCCTCATCCTCAGCTCGGTGCTGTGGGGGACCACCGGCACCGCCGCGAGCTTCCTCCCCGCGAACGTCAGCCCGCTGGCGATCGGGGCGAGCACCATGGCGGCCGGCGGCGTGCTGCTGTTCCTCGTCTCGGCGCGCGCGGCCCTCGCCGCGCTGCGCGACCCCGCGGCGCGCGGCTGGCTGCTGCTCGGCGCGGTCGGGGTGTTCGTCTACCCGCTCGCCTTCTACAGCGGGATGGCCGAGGCGGGCGTCGCCGTCGGCAACGTCGTGGCCCTCGGCTCCGGCCCCGTCTTCGCCGCCGTCTTCGAGTGGCTGTGGGAGCGGCGGGGGCTCTCCACCCGCTGGCTCGTCGCCACGGCGATCGCCGTCGTCGGCATCGCGCTGCTCAGCGTCAGCAGGCACGACGACGACACGGCGCCGGGCGATCCGGTGCTCGGCGTGCTGCTCGCCCTGCTCGCCGGTGTCGCCTACGCCCTCTACACCTACGCCTCGAGCCGGGCGATCGCGGTCGGGCACAGCGGCCGCGGCGTGATGGGCGGCATGTTCGGCCTCGGCGCCATCCCGCTCGTGCCGGTGCTGCTGGTCTTCGGCGCGCCGCTGCTGCAGTCGGCGCAGACCGCGGGCATCGCCGCCTATCTGGCTGTCGGCCCGATGTTCGTGGCCTACCTGCTGTTCGGCTACGGGCTGACCCACCTGCGCAGCTCCGTCGCCACCTCGGTGACGCTGATCGAGCCGCTGGTGGCCACGGTGCTGGCGGTCGCCATCGTGGGGGAGCGGCTGCAGCCTGGCGGCTGGCTCGGGCTCGCACTCATCCTCACCGGCGTAACTGTGCTCATTGCGGCTCGGCAACCGCCGAAGGCCGCCGCCGCGTTCTAGAATTTGCGGCATGACCAGCACGGACGACACGCGCGATTCCCCCGCGCACGGTGACGACACCACCGAGGAATCGTCCGCCGACGTTTTCGTGGAACCCATCAGACGCCGCTCCACCTACACGCCTCCGCCGCAGTACGCGAGGGCCGCCCAGGAGCCGGCCGACGTGCCCGCCCAGGAGCCCATTCAGGAGCCGGCGCAGGAGCGAACAGAGGAGGCGCCGCCCGCCCCCTCGGCGCAACCGGCGACCCCGCCCGCCGCGGACCCGATCCCGCTGCCCCCGGTGTGGGGAAGCGCGCCGCCCGCCCCCGCAGCGCCCGAGATGCCGACCGCGACACCCGCCTGGGACGCGCCCCTCTCCGACCTCCCCGCGCACGGCGCGCCCGCCCCGGAGGCCCCGCCCTACGTCCCCTGGACACCCGAGCCCTTCGACAACCGCTCCACCTGGGGCGCTCCGACCGCCGTCCCCGAGCGGGAGCAGGAGTCCGAGCCGGCCAGCGACGACGCCTCGCGGCCGCAGCCGCAGCACCGCGGCCCGCTCCCCGAGCAGACCGAGCCGCCCCGTTTCATGACGCCCGACGAGGAGGCCGCCACCCTCGCGCTGCACGCCCCGCCGCTCGGGCAGCCCTGGATCCCGCAGCGCCGCTCGCTGCCCGACGACGAGCTCGTCGATGTTCTCGACGCCGCCGGGCACCAGCCGGGCGGAACCCTCGACGCGATCGACGCCCTCGAGAACGAGATGCGCCTGCGCGAGGAGGAGAAGCAGGAGTACCGCGAGTGGGAGGACTCGATGCTCGCCGTCGGCACCCCCGAGGCCCTGGCCGCCGTCGCCCAGGTGCGCCCGACGTTCACCAGCATCGTCGTCCCTCCGGAGCTCGAGCCGACGCCCACTTCCGCGATCCCCGTGCAGAACAGCCACGCGGATGAGGACGCCGACTCCCCGAGGACGGCCCCGCCGACCGCGCCCCCCGCGGCGGTCACGCCCTCCGCACCCCCAGAGCCCCTGCACCCCGATCCCGAGACCCCCCTGCCCGCAGACACCGCCGCACTGTTCGGTGCGGACGAGTACAGCCCGTCGACGATCACCGGCCAGCACGAGGTGGTGGCGGCCCTGGTGAGCGACGCCGCGACCGAGGCGGCCGCCGCCGTCCGGCAGCCGGAACCGGACCTCGAACCGGACACGGCTCCCGCCGCCGAGCGGCCGACGCCCGTCGAAGCGGACGAGTACAGCCCCTCCACGATCACCGGCCAGCACGCGGTCATCGCGGCGCTGGTGACCGAGGCCGCGAGCGAGTCCGCCGCGGCAGTGCAGCAGCCGGCACCGGATCCGGAGGCCGACACGGCCTTCGCCTCCCCGCCGCTGTTCACTGCCGCTCCGCTGTTCGCCGATCGCCCGGCCTTCGCCGAGCAGTCCTCGGCCCCGGCCGAACCCGAGCGCGACTTCGACGCCCTCCTCTCCGGCGGAGCGGGAGCCGGGGCCGGAGCGGACGGCGACTCTGCCGCGGCCGGCCGCCGTACCGAGCCGGTGGCCGACTCCACCGTCGACGACATCGCCGCCTTCTTCGCAGCCGCGACCGGCGCGCTCCCGGCCGAGCCCGCACGCACCCTCGGGGATAGCGACACCCACGGAGCCGCCGACACCCCCCGAGGCACCGACACCCCGTTCGGCACCGACACCGCCCGAGGCACCGACACTCCGGCCGGCACCGACACCTCGATGGGCACCGACACCCCCGGCGGCACCCCGGCCCCCGGCGGCACCTCGACCCCCGTCGGCGGAGTCCTCGCGAGCCCCGCCGCCTCGGGCGCGAGCTGTCCCACCCGCGCGAGCGCGGCATCCGCTGCCGTTGCCCAGTCCACAACGGCGGAGCGACCGCCCCTGTTCGCCGTCGAGCAGGCCGGCGCGGCACCCACCCCCGCCGAGCAGCGCGTCGGCCGCGCCTCGCGGCTGTTCTGGCTCTGGTTCGCCGCCAACTCCTCCGTGGTGAGCATCGCATTCGGCGCGATGGTGTTCTCGCTCGGCATGAGCCTGCGCCAGTCGATCATGGCGATCCTCGCGGGAGTGGCGCTCTCCTTCATCCCGCTCGGGCTCGGCACGCTCGCGGGCAAGCGCAGCGGGCAGCCCGCGGTGATCGTGTCGCGCGCCAGCTTCGGCCTCGCCGGGAACATCGTCCCTGCGCTGCTCGCCCTCGTCACCCGCGTGTTCTGGGGTGCCGTGCTGCTCTGGCTGTTCGCCTCGTCGATCGCGGGAGTGCTCGTCTCCACCGGGGCGGACGGCGGGCTCGGCTACGACTCGCTGGTCTTCCTCTGGCTGGTGGTCGGTGTTGTGCTGGCCGGCACGGTGGCGTTCTTCGGCTATGCGCTGTTCGCCCGGGTGCAGCTGGTCGTCAGCGTGCTCTCCGCGGTCCTCATCGTCGGCTTCGTGGCGCTCACCGCCGACCGCATCGACGTGCAGACCGCGCTGACGGTCGTCGACGGCCCGTGGACCCTGGTGGTCACCGGCGCCGTGCTCGTCTTCAGCTTCGTGGGGCTCGTCTGGGCCAACAGCAGCTCCGACCTCGCCCGCTACCAGCGGCCGAGCAGCCCCGGCTCCACCTCGATGCTCTGGGCCGGCTTCGGCACCGCGGTGCCCACCTTCCTGCTGATCGCCTACGGGGCGCTGCTCGCGGCGTCCGATCCGGCGCTGGCCGCGGGCCTCGTGGCGCAGCCGATCGACACCCTCGCCTCGATCCTGCCGTCGTGGTACCCCATCCCGCTGATCGCCGCCACCGCGCTCGGCCTGCTGTCGGGCGTGATCGTCATCGTCTACTCGGGGGCCTTCGCGCTGCAGGGCGTCGGGCTGCGGCTGGAGCGCCAGTGGTCCACCGTGCTGGTGGCCGTGCTGCTGCTGGTGCTCGCGGTCGTCTTCAGCCTGCTGACCGTCGACCTCACCGGCCTGTTCCGCGACCTCGCCACCACCCTCGCCGTGCCGGTCGCCGCCTGGGTCGGGATCTTCGCCGCCGACGCCATGATCCGCACACGGCGCTACCACTCCTCCTCGCTGCTCCGGCCCGGTGGCCTCTACCCGAACGTGAACTGGGTGAACCTGGGCGCGCTGCTGGCGATCACCGTGCTCGGCTACGGTCTCACCACGGCGACCGTGACCCTGCTCTCCTGGCAGGGCTACCTCTTCGCGCTCGGCGGAGCGCCGCTCGACGGCGAGCTCGCGGGGAGCGACCTCGGGGTGCTCGTGGCGCTGCTGCTGGGCATCCTGACCCCGATCGTGAGCGGCATCCCGGCCATCCGCCGCCAGGAGGGCGCCGCGCGCTGACCCGCCCGCCGCCCGCCGCCGATCATCGCCTCGCCCCCAAAGTAGAATCGACCCATGTCCCACACCGTCGCCGAGGTCAACTCCGCCGTAGAGGCCCTCTGGCCACCCTCCGGCACGGAGCCCTGGGACGCCCCGGGCCTGCTCTCCGGCGCCCCGGACGCCGAGGTCTCCTCGATCCTGTTGGCCGTCGACGCTGTGCGGGCCACCGTCGACGAGGCGGTCGAGACCGGCGCCGACCTCCTGCTGGTGCACCACCCGCTCCTGCTGCGCGGCGTCACCGCCATCGCGGAGACGACCGCCAAGGGCGCGATGCTTGCCCGGCTCATCCGCGCCGACTGCGCGCTCATCGCCGCGCACACCAACGCCGACGTGGTCGAGACGGGAACCTCGGCCGTCTTCGCCGCGCGGCTCTCCCTTCAGGACGCACGCCCGATCGCGGCATCCGCTGACAATGCCGCCCGAGGCATCGGACGCGTGGGCCGCCTGCCCGAACCGACCACGCTCGGCGCTCTGGCGCGTCTGCTCGGCGAGCTGCTCCCGGCGACGGCCAGCGGCATCCGCGTGTCCGGCGACTTCGACACCCCCGTTCAGACCGTCGCGCTCTGCGGCGGCGCAGGCGACTCGCTCCTCGCCGAGCCCGCCGTGACCGGTGCCGACGTGTACATCACCTCCGACCTGCGCCACCACCCGGCGTCCGAGGCGCGCGAGAACGCGGCGGCCGCCGGCGGCCCCGCGCTGATCGACGTCTCGCACTGGGCGAGCGAGTGGCTGTGGCTCGACACCGCCGCCGCCGAGCTGCGCGCCGCACTGCCCGGTGTCACGATCACCGTGAGCGACCTCCGAACCGATCCCTGGGACTTCGTTGTCCTCCAGTAACCTAAGCAATCTCAAGAAAGTGGTGACGGCCCTATGGCTCTGAAAGCCAGCCCCGAATCCCAGGCCCTCCTGCTCGACCTGCAGGCGGTGGACACCAAGCTCGCCCAGCTCACGCACCGTGCGAAGGCGCTGCCGCAGCACGCGGCGATCACCACGCTGACCGCCGAGATGGACGCGCTGCGCATCACCGCGCTCGAGCAGTCCGGCCTCGCCGAGGACGTGCAGATCGAGATCGGCCGCATCGAGTCCGATGTGGCGATCGTCGCCGCGCGCATCAAGCGCGACACCGAGCGGTCGCAGGCCTCCACCTCCGCGAAGGACGCCCAGGCCTTCGAGCACGAGCTCGCCAACCTCGCCAAGCGCCAGTACGACCTCGAGGAGATCGAGCTCACCGTGATGGAGAAGCTCGAGGAGCGCGAAGCTGCACTCGCCGCCACGAACGCCCGCATCGACGCGCTGCAGACGCAGATCGACACGATCGTCTCCGAGCGCGACGCCGAGCTGATCGGGCTCGAGAAGGACATCGCCGACACCCGCGCCGACCGCGCGACCGTTGCAGGCACCATCCCCGCCGACCTGCTCGCGCTGTACGACAAGCAGCGCAGCCGCTACGGCGTCGGCGCCTCGCTGCTGCGCTACGGCGTCTCCAGCGCGAGCGGCGTGAAGCTGCTCGAGAACGAGATGGCCGAGATCCGTGCCGCGGCCCCCGACGATGTCATCATGTGCGCCACCAGCGAGGCGATCCTGGTGCGCACGAAGGAATCCGGACTGTAGCCCCCAGCCGCCCCGGTAGACTCGTCTCGAATGGGTCGGCAAGACGGCCGCGTGGCCTGGCAACAGGCCCCGAGGAACGTCCGGGCTCCGCAGAGCATGGTGGTGGGTAACACCCACCCGGGGCAACCCGCGAGACAGTGCAACAGAAAGCAGACCGCCACGTCCCCCAGGGGACGGGGTAAGGGTGAAACGGTGGTGTAAGAGACCACCAGCGGCCGGGGCGACCCGATCGGCTAGGTAAACCTCGCCAGGAGCAAGGTCGAACAGGGAACGCTACGGGCTGCTCGTCCAGTTCCCGGGTAGACCGCTAGAGGCGTGCGGCAACGTACGTCGTAGATAGATGGCCGTCCAACGCGTGTCCTCGGACACGCGCCAACAGAACCCGGCGTATCAGCCGGCCCATTCACACCACCGGTCACGCCTCCGGTCGCGCCTCCAGCAGGCGCTTCAGCGTCGCCAGGTCGGCGGCGATGGTGGCCGCGTCGGTCTCGTACTCCTGCTCGTCCACACCCGGCACGCGGTAGAGGCTGAAGACCACCTCGCTGCCCTCGCCGCTCTGGATGACGCGCATCGGGTTGTAGAACGTCTCGCCCGTGTTCATGGTCACGACGTGGTCGAGCACACCCAGCGGATTGGGCGAGGCGAACTCGACCTTCAGCCGCCCGCCGGGGGAGTCCACGACCCAGTCGCCGTCGACGAACTCGATCGCGTCGCCGATGCCGCTCGCCCACGCGGGGAGGTTGCCCGCGTCCGAGGCGAAGAGGTACACGTCCTGCGGGCTGCGGTCGATGCCGATGCTGATGTGCCGGTAAGCGGATGTCATGCCCCCAGTATCGGCACAAGACACGCGTGCCGCGAGCAACAACCGTGGTGCGTCGCGCCAGTCGGCCCGGCCCGGTCCCCCCCCCTCGCCTCCCCCCCCCGCCCCTTCGGGAATTCACGG
>Ga0247732_10000498_pt1 | contig 18630 bp, 15 predicted proteins | sample UWRJL163409C2_FD_180940 | JGI IMG/M metagenome (GOLD analysis project Ga0247732, IMG submission 180940) | Plant litter microbial communities from Arlington Agricultural Research Station in Wisconsin, United States - UWRJ-L163-409C-2 | ecosystem: Environmental > Terrestrial > Plant litter >...
GTGTCGGTTGACACCAAAAAACACCACCCGCTGGCCGTTCAAGCGGAGGACGCCCTCCTCGACGGCAAACCGGCGAAGACCGACCGGCTGCGGGATGATTTCGGTCACAGACCCGTCGCTGGTGTGTGCGCGCACAATCAGTTGGTAGAGATGGGGGTCTTCCGTGCTCCACATCCGGGGGTCGGCAACACGAATGCGAAAACGTCCGTCCGCGTCCTGTCGCAGCGGGCCCACGCCAGTGAGATCAACCGTCGCCGTTCCGTCGCCCTCGAGGTTCAGCTCAACGGTGATCTCGGCCGCGTCGCCCCCGCTGTCTGTAAGGACTACATCCGTGGTGACGTGCAGATCTTCAACGTGCACCGCGGGACGCCGGAGAAGAACAACGTCGCGGAAGATGCCGGAGAAGCGGAAGAAGTCCTGGTCTTCCAGCCAGGAGGCGCTGCTCCATTTGAAGACCTGCGCGGCCAGGCGGTTCTCCCCGTCGACGAGCGCCGCGGTGAGATCGAACTCGGCGGGGGAGAAAGTATCGGTCGCGTACCCGATGTACGTGCCATTCAGCCAGAGCGCGATCGCGCTTTCCGCCCCGCGGACGTCGACCGAGATCCGCTCGCCGGGGGAGAGTGGCTCATCGAGAGTGAACGTGGTGACGTACGAGGCGACCGGGTTGAACTCCGCCGGTGCCTGCCCCGGCTCGATCTGTTCGTTTCCGTCCCAGGGGTACTGGGTATTCACATACTGCGGGCGGTCGTAGCCGTGGAGCTGAATGTGCGCCGGAACGGGAATGTCGTCCCACCCGGTGACATCGAATTCGGGATGCTCAAAGCCAGCCACCGTGCCGTCGGGGCTCGGTGCGTAGTGGAACTTCCACAACCCATTCAGGGACTGCTCGAACCCGCTGACACCGCGCTCCACCTCGGCGTCCGACCGGAACCAGCGGTGATCGGAATGCGCGTCGCGGCGGTTCTCGAAAACAAAACCCGGATCCGAAAGGCGCGCGAGGTCGAAAGCCACCCGCGTGACCTCGGGGCTCACTTGATGGCCCCGGTGATGCCGTTGGCGAAGGAGCGTTGCAGGATCAAAAACACAATCATTGTGGGCAGCGATGCCAGAAGAACAGCGAGCATAAGCACTCCGTAGTCGGTGACGTATCCGGCGCTGAGGTTTGAGATCAGCATCGGCATTGTTTGGAAGTCGTTGTTAACAAGGATGACCTTGGGCCAGAGGAAGTTGTTCCACGCGGTCATAAAGGTGATGACTGCGGCAGCGGAGTAGGTCGAACGCATCGTGGGCACGTAGATCCGCGCGAAGATTCCGAGCTCGCTGACACCATCGATGCGCGCAGCCTCGATGATCTCGTGGGGAAATGATCGGGATGCCTGCCGGAAGAGCAGGATGAGGAACGGTGTCGAAATGCCCGGGATGATGACGGCCGCGAGTGAATTGACGAGGCCGATCTCCGCGAAGACCTGGAAGAGAGGAACCATCACGGCCGCGAACGGGATCATGATGGCGATCAGCAGGATCGCCATCACAAAGTCCTTCGCCCGGGAATGGAACACCTCAAACCCGTACCCGGCAATGGAGCAGATCAACAACGCGAGGACGGTGGTACCCACCGCGACGGTGAGTGAATTCCACATCGCGGAACCGAGGTTCTGCAGGTCGAGGAGCTTCGCAAAGTTGTCGAACAGAGCAGTACCGGGAATCATCCGCGAGTCGAGCACATCGGTACTCGAGTTGGTCGCGGAGACGGCCATAAAGTACAGCGGGAATATCGAGAACACCGCGAAGATCGAGAGGAACACGTACTTAGGCGCGTGGCGCAGCCGACTAATCACGCTTGTCACCGACTTTCAGCTGAGCGAACGCCAGAACGGCGACGAGGATAAGGATCACGTAGGAGAGGGCAGACGCGTAGCCGAAGTTGGGGTTCTTCAGGAACGACACTTCGTAGAGGTAGTGCGACATCGACATCGTTGTATACGCTGGTCCTCCCCGGGTGAGTGCCCAGGACTCGTCGAACAGTTGCAACGTGCCGTTGGTCGACATAATCGCCGTGAGCAGAATGATCGGCTTGAGCTGCGGAACGGTGACGTGCCAGAACGTCTGGAAGGCGTTGGCGCCGTCCATCTTTGCCGCCTCGATGCTGGAGTAGTCGATGTTCTGAAGAGCGGCCAGGTAAAAGATCATGTTGTACCCGGTCCAGCGCCACAACAGACCGAGGATGATCACAAAACGACCGGTGTCTTGGTTGCCCAGCCAGTTGACCGGCAGGTCGATCAGGTTGAGCGCGAGGAGCGCGTCGTTCACAAAGCCGTCGTTGGCGAAGATGGTGCGGAAGACCAGGGAGTAGGCGACGAGGGAGACCGCGCAAGGCAAAAAGATCGCAGTGCGCCAGAAGGTCTTGCCCTTGAGGTTGCGGTCGTTCAGCACGCTCGCGAGTACCAGCGCCATGATCAGCATGATCGGCACCTGGATGATCAGGTAGATAAAGGTGTTCTGCAGGGTGAGTTTGAAAATCTCGTCCTGGAGCAGCCGCTCGTAGTTCACCCACAGCGGGTCTCCAAAGGACAGGTTCGATCCTCGTCCCGTCTGCAGCGACAGGAAAAACGCCTGGATCATCGGGATGAAGCTCACGAGCAGAATGAGCAGCGACGCCGGCAGGAGGAACGCCCAGCCCGTCAGGCTGCGTCGACGTGCGTTCGAGAATCGGGGTCGAGTACTGAGGTCACGGCTGCTCGGCGCCGGTGGGCGGGGCCGCGATCTCGATGTGCGCGGACGCACCGGGGCAGAGGTTTTCACGTCGGTTTTTCCGTTCTCGGAGGATGGGACGAGCGGGGCTGCGCCGGGGAGGAGAGCCTCCTCCCCGGCGTAGTCAGGGTGTTATCCCATCGCGAATTCGACGTTGGCCTGTGCCTCGTCGAGTGCCGACTTGGGCTCGGCTCCACCGATGATCTGCGTGATGGCGGCGCTCACTGCGTCGCGACCCTCGTAGTAGTACGCACCGGTGTTGTTGCTCGGCACCTCGGCGCCGAACGCGGCAACCTCAGAGAAGATCGCCTGCCCGCCGAAGAACGCGTTGGGCTCGCTGTACGCCTCGGAGTCACCGGCGGGAAGCCAGTTGGCGACCGCTCCCGACTTCGGGAGGATGGTGTCAAACAGCTCGGGGGAGCCAGCGAAGGTCGATGCGAGGAAGTCGGTAGCGAGGTCAACGTCAGCGTTCGAGCTGATCGCCCACGACGATCCACCGTTCGCGGAGTAGTTCGTGGCGTTCGGGACGGTGTCGAGCTTGGGCACGTTGGTGATGGCCCACTTGCCCGACTGCTCCTCAACGCCCTGGATGTTTCCGACGATCCAGACACCGTTCAGGGTGCCTCCGACGGAGTCGTTGATAAACGTGCCGAGGTACTCATCCCAGGAGTTGACCTCGATGAAGATGCCCGAGTCGACGAGTTCCTTATAGGTGTCGATTGCGGCCAGCAGCGCGTCGTTGTCGCTGATGGTGGGCATACCTTCGTCGTCGAACAGGCTCGCACCGGCGCTCTGCAGCATCATCATGATGGTGTCGGCCGAGCCAGCCTGGCCGGAGAGCAGCGGGTAACCGGTCTTCGCGAGGACGTCTTTGCCCTTGACGATGAAGTCGTCCCACGTGATGTCGGTGAAGTCGGCGATGGTGTACCCGGCCTGCTCGAGGATGTCCGTGCGCAGCGCGGTGATCGCCGTTCCCGAGTCGAACGGAATGCCGTAGTGCACGTCGTCGAGGGTGGAGTAGGCGGTAACCGCGTCGGGGAACTCCGAGAAGTCGACGGCGTCTGACGACATCTCGCTGAACAGGTCGGGGTAGTTCAGAGCGTTCTTCTGGAATGCGTTGTTCTGCATAAGGAAGATGTCGGGCAGCTCGTCGAACTGGCTCGACTGCGCGAGCGTTGTCAGTTTGGGCTGCAGGTCGTCCCATGGTGTTTCCTGGATCTCGAGCTTGAAGTCCGGGTTGTCCTGCTGGTAGATCTTCTCCGCTTCTTCGAGCGCGGCGATGTTGAATGCCGGGTCCCAGGCCCAGACGGAGAGGGTCTGGTCCCCGTCGCTGCTGCCGCCGCCGGAGCCCCCGCCGCCTCCTGAGCATGCGCCGAGAGCCAACGTGAGGGGAAGAGTGATCGCCACAATTGTGGTGATCTTTTTTGTAATGGGTCGCATTGTTGTTCGGTTCCTTTTCTGTGAATGCAGGTGGAGCGTCTGAACGTGCTGAGTGTGAAAGTGCGGATTTTGGGTAGGCGGATGCGGCCTTCCGGGGGGCAGCCGGGGTCGTTCGAACGGATGGTGCCCGCCGCATCTGGGGCGCACCAACTGTCGCGTGGGCTTAACCGAGCGGCCGCCACGGCCCGGAGCTGTCGCCGGGAGCCTGCCCACGGGTCCACCACTGTGCGCGGTAGCGCTGCCCGTTGTGGTTGACAACGTCGCCGGTGGTGAAAATCCGCGACGGCGTCCAGGTGGCGGTGCCATCGGCGCCCGTCAGGATCTGCTGCCACGGCCCATTGACGTCACCGGGGCGTTGGTTGCTCGTCCACCAGGAGGCGTTCCACCGGGATCCGTCGAACAACACCGCCGCACCCGCCGGATACGCAGCGGTGGAGGACCATTCGTTCAACACAGTGAGCTCGAGCGCGAACTCGACGGGTGTTCCTTCGGAGCTGAGCAGCGGTGAGTTCACCGTGATGATGGCGGTGTACTCGCCGGCGCTCGCCGTGTCGAACCCCGTGACGGTGTACTCATCTGCGGTCAGAGCGCGCTCGGTCCCGTCGGCGAGGGTAGCCGTCACGGAGACGGTGGCGGGGTCGAACGGTGCACCGACCGCGAGCAGGAGGTGCCCGGGCGAGACAGCGACGGAACGAACCGCGGACGCCAGTGCGGCGCGAGCCGACTCCAGCCGGGATGCGGCGCCATCCACCACGGATTGCGGGCTGACACCGGCCAGTACCGTCTGCGCGTCGGATCGGGCTGCATCAAACTCAGCCCAGGTCGACGCGGTGAAGTCGGCTACAGCGAGGTTTGCGGTAGCATCGACGAGCGTCTGCAGGACGCTGGTGTCGATCGCCTGACGGCGCAAGGACAGAGCATCGATCGAGAGCGTCTGGCCGCCCGATCCGGTCGCCCTGACCGTCACCCGGGCAGTTCCCTCGGGCAGCACGATGTCGCTGCTGCCTGCGGACGCCCAGGTGGTCGAGGCGGGCAGGTCGACGGGGTGTTCGACTCCGTCGGCACCCGTGACCACAACCTGCGCGGACGTGAGGCCACCCGGGTTGATGGATTTGAGCGAGAGCTCGTAGACGCCCGCGGGTACCTCCATCTCCTGGTAGACGCCGCCGGAGAAGGCCGCAGCCGCTCCCAACCGCAGGGCGAAGCGTGAACCGCTGTCACCCGGCGAGACGTTGGAGACGAAGGCGGTTGTCGACGACGTGGCATCGGTCGTCTGGGTCCACCCGACGACTGAGGTTACGGCGATCCGGTCGGCGGCGAAGTCCGGGTTGAGAATGTAGTTGTTCCCGTCGCCCACGGTCCACTCACCGCTCTTCGCGTTGAGGTCCCATTCCGAGAGCGAGTTGAAGCGAACATCCGCCCCGGTTCCGCTCAGTGGCACCCATTGGTTGTAGCCGAGCCCGTTCCACGCGAAGTCGGCCCAGCGATCTCCGGCGTAGATGACGGTGTCGCGTTCGGTGCCCTGCACGGTGAGGAAAAAGCCGCTCTGGGTGACGTGGCTGTAGTCCTTTTCCGTACCGGGAAGTACGTACATGCTCGAGTACGCGCCCTGAATCTCCCCGTTGAGTGAGCGAACGAGGTAGGTCTGCGAGGTGTTCCAACCGTGCAGGTCAGAGCTGGCGACGTAGTACTGGCCGTCCAGCTTGAACATTGCGTTGCCTTCGCGGCCGGCTCCGCGGTAGACCTCCACGGATTGCTCAACCGACAGTGAGTCGGTGTCGCTGATTTTGCCCACGTAGGTGCGACCACGGCCGTCACGGTAAGAGAAGACCAGGTAGTCCGCGCCGTCATCGTCGGTGAAGACCGTCTGGTCGCCGGTGCCCTGGTTCCATCCCCGCTTGTTGGGGTTCTCGTAGACGCCAGGGATATGGGTCTGCAGGTTGGCGTATTCGAAGTCGGCGACGGGGGAGTCACCGCTCAGAAAAAGCACTCCGGCGTTGCTCACGCGTGCCGGGTCGGGGCTCTCAAACTGGGTCAGCACAACGTACTTGCCGGTCTGCTCGTTGTACGCGACGCCCAGTCGGCCGATCCAGACGGAGTCGGCGAGGGTCTCCATGTCGGAAAAGTAGGTACCCGTGACGTCCTTCGATGTCGGGATGTTCAGGGTGGTGTCCCTCGTCGCGATGTTGTTCTCGAAGGTCCAGTTCACGAGGTCGTCCGACGAATATGCCGTGATTGCAACGAAGTCGCCTTCGCCTGCACGGGTGTAGGCGCGTGTGGGGTTGTCGTAGTAAAGCTGCGAGCCGGTGTACTGCACTCCATACCAGTAGTAACGGTCTCCGAACTCGAAGATGCCGCCGCCCTGGGAGAAGATCGGGTTGCCGGCGGTGTCGAGCCAGAACTGGTTGTTGGTGATTGTTCCGGATGCTCCGTCTGCCAGCGTCTCCAGCGCAGAAGCACTGGTCTGAAGGCCGTTTTTGGCATCAACAACCGCGGCGGCAGTAGCGGCGGGGTTTTCGAGCACCGCGCTCGCGGCCACGGTGGCGGCGGCGAACGGTGCCCAGGAAGCGGAGGTGAATTCCGACGGCACACGCGTTTGGTACTGCGTAACGAGCTCGCGCAGGCCGGAGATCTGCACGAGCTCTGCTGCCGCAGACTCGAGTGCAGTGCGCGCCACTGAAAGGTCGGCGTCAGGGGAAGCGACTGCGTCGCGTACAGCTGTGCTCTGGGCGAGCACATTCGAGTAGTCGGACCACGAGTCCGCGGCAAAGTCGCCCGAGGTAAGGGCCCCTGCCCGCTCGATCGCGGCGTTCAGTAGCGCGCGCTCGTCTGCTGTTGTTGTGGTGGTGAACTCCGCAGACGAGTGGTTGATCCATCCCACCGTCACCACACGAAGCACATGGTCGCCCGAGGCGAGGCCGGCATGGCTGAAGATCGGGACGGTGGTGGTCGATTTTGCTCCGCGGTAGTCCGCCGATCCGACCTTGATGCCGTCGACAAAAACGTCGGCGATTCCGTTGGTGGTTGCCTTGCGGCCGAAGAGTGCGACCGATTCTCCGGTGAACGGAATCTCGAAGGCGGCACCCTCTGTGGCCCAGCTGTGGGTCGAGTTACGCGACCAGGAACCTTCGTAGAAGGTCTTCAGTGGAGTGCCTCGTACGGTGGAGATGTCCGTGTGTGCGACGGTGGCGGTCTGCACGATCGGGGCGGCGAAAGCGGGGGTCTGTCCGGCAAGGACAAGCATCCCTGTGACGAGAGCGGCGACGAGACTTTTATGCCATCGAGGCGCAGGTGACGTGCGATTCATACGGTTCCTCCATCATTGCAGGTCGTGTGGTACAGCGCTGTACCAGATGAACATAACCGAGCTGCTCCCGAACAGCAAGAAGAATTTTCAGGTTCGGGTGGTGCCCCGCGCGATGACCTGTGAGTGGGCGAGCAAGTTCAGCGGAGCATCCGGAATCCCATCGATTCGCATCACTAACCGCTCAAGACCCGTGCGAGCTATCCACTCGATGCGGGAGTCCATGGAGGTGAGGGGAGGGGCAAGGAAGGCGGATTCCTCGACGTTGTCGAAGCCGATGACCTGGACGTCCGCAGGGATCTGCAGGCCACTTTCGCGCAGCGCCGAGATCGCTCCGGTCGCGAGACCGTCGTTGAGACACACCAATCCGTCGAACGGGATGCCGGAACCGATGAGGGCGAGCGCGGTGCGGAACCCGGCGCCGATCGTCCAGTCGTAGCCCGTGACGCCCACGAGTCGCGGATCGAGCGGACGACCGGCGGCCTGCAGTGCCTCCGCGATACCGCGGGTTCGGAGCTCGGCGTTGCCCTCGTCGGCAGTGGCGATGGCGCGAGGATTGAACGGTGAATGCGCCCCGATCACGGCGATTGACGAGCTGCCGCGCGCGAGGAGGTATTCGGTCGCCGTGCGCGCGTCGGCGACGTCGTCGGTGGTGACGCGGTCGACCCGCTGGTACGTGTTGCGGGTGCCGAAGCACACGAGTGGGTAGGGGACATCGAACGAGGGCTCGTCCAGGGTTTCGTTCTCGGACAACGAGAGGAGTAGTCCATCCGTCAGCTGGGTGGTGAACTGGCGCAGGAATCGTTGGGACCCGTTTTCGCCGTCATCCCGGTACTTGGTGACGTAAACCACAAGATTCATGTCGCGGGCGGTCTCGACGACTGCCTCCGCGAGCTCGGCAAGATAGGCCGCCTTGAGCGTCGGAACCGCGAGGGTGATCGAGTCGGTGCGGCCCCTGGTGAGGTTTCGGGCCGCGATGTTCACCGTGTAGCCGAGTTCTTCCACCACAGCCAACACGCGATCGCGGGTCTTGTCCGCCATCCTGCCGGTGCCATTGACCGCATTCGACGCAGTTTTCATCGATACGTCGGCCCGCTCGGCGACCATCTCCAGTGTCGCCGTTTTGCGCCGCTGTGCCATGGGATAGTCCGCTCTCGATGAATCTCTTACGCTAGCGGGTCAGGTGCGCTGGAATGTGAGCATTGCATGTGTCACTGGGTCAGCGCTAGGGGGCCTCAGCGCGAGCGGCGGAGCAGCCAGATAAAGTACGGGGCGCCGATCAGCGCAATCATCAGGCCGACGGGAATCTGCGCGGGCGCGATGAGGGTGCGCCCGATCGTGTCGGCGACGGAGACGAGTAGTGCGCCGAGCAGCATTGACACCGGGATGATGCGCCCGTGTCGAGCACCCACGATGGACCGGGCGAGGTGCGGGGCGACGAGTCCAACGAAGCCCACGGCACCCACCGCCACAACACTGAGTGCCGCGAGCACTGCCGCCAGAGCGAGCACCCACAGGCGGGTGCGTTCGAGGTTGACGCCGAGGATGCGTGGGGTGTCGTCGTCGATGGCGAGAAGGTCGAGCTGCCGGCGCATCCCGAGCAGCAAGGGAATGGCAATAACGAGTGCAACCGCCACGGGAGCGACATCGGGAAGCGTGCGGCCGTAGGTGGTGCCGGAGAGCCAGGTGAGGATGCGCGGGGTGTTCCACGGGTCGGCGCGCAGCAGCAAAAACGTCGTCAGCGCACTCATGCCGTAGCCGACACCGATGCCGATCAACACAAACCGGTCGGGGAGCAGGCCGCCGCGCCAAGCCAGCAGGGTGATAAGGCCGAAGGTCAGCAGCCCCATCACAACCGCCGCAACAACAAGCAGCGGGCGGGAGCCACCGAGCGACGTCACCACAATGACGGCGCCGAGGCTGGCGCCGGCGGTGATGCCGAGGATTCCGGGTTCGGCGAGTGGGTTGCGCACGGTGCTCTGCACCACACATCCGGCGAGGGCTAGGGCCGCACCGGCGAGAAGTGCGGCCAGTACCCGCGGAGTGCGGTCGTCGAGTGCACGACCGATGAGGTCGGGGGCGGTGCCGTTCAGCCAGATCGCGAGGTCGCCCGTGCGGAGCCAGAGGCTGCCGGCGAGGAGTCCGACGAGGGTTGCGACAACGAGCAGCGCGGAGACGATCACCAGCACGGTGACAAAACGGCGACGGGTGCGCAGTCCGCCGCGGGCCTGCGGGGGATGACGGATCGATCCCGAGTCGCGCAGACGCATCGCGAGGATCACAATCACCACGGCTCCGAGCAGTGCCGTCGGGATGCCGGTGGGGATGGCGGATGCTCCGCCGGCACCGAGAATGGCTCGCAACGTAGCATCCGCCAACAAAATCAACAGCGCGCCGAGCAGACCGGAGACGGGGATCAGGAACAGGTGGCGGTTCAGGATCAGGATGCGGTTGGCGAGCAGCCGCGCGAGTACCGGGGCGCCGAGGCCCACAAAGGCGATGGGGCCGGCGAGTGTCACGGAAATGCTGGTGAGCACCACGGCGGCGATGACCGCGAGGATGCGGGTCGATCGGATGGGCACACCGAGCGAAAACGCGGAATCGTCGCCGAGTCCGAGCACGTCGAGGCGACGGGCCAGCAGCAGGGCGACGGCGAGGGCAACGATGATGACCGGGGCCGCGCGGATGGAGGCGTCGAGGTTGAGCTGCGCGAGCGAGCCACTGCCCCAGGCGAAGAGCCCGGTGGTGTTCTCTTTGAAGAGGATGAGCAGCATGGCGGTCGCGGCATCGAGGGCCATGGCCGTGGCGGACCCGGCGAGGATCAGGCGTGTGGTGCCGGAGCCTGCGGAGCTGCCGGCGAGACCGAGCACCAGGGCCGCGGCGAGAAGGCCACCGATAAACGCGACCCCACCGGATGCCCAGAGAGGGACGGAGAGGCCGAAGGCGGCGACGGCCGAGAGAGCGAAGTACGACCCGGCGGTCACGGCAAGGGTGTCGGGGGAGGCGAGGGCGTTACGGGAGATCGACTGGAGAAGCGCGCCGGCGACACCGAGGGCGAAACCGACGGCGATTCCGGCGAAGAGGCGGGGGAGGCGTGAGCCGGTCAGCACATCGCTGACCGGAACACCGCCCACGGTTTCCTGCGCACCGCCGAGCAGGCGCAGGAGGCCAAACATGTCCACACCACTGGTGCCCTGGGTGATGTGCCAGAGACCAACAACCACCACCGCGACGAACAGGGCGACCAGAACGGCGACCCCGCTCGGCGCACCGCGGAGACCCCGGGCAGGAGATTTCTTCTGCCCGGGGTCAGCCGTGGTGCTGTCTAACTGTGTGGACATACGTGAGTCGAAACTCGGCCTTACCTAGTTACGTGGTGACGTTATTGCAGGGTGGTTACTTGGTGATGATGTCGACGAACGCGTCGATGGCCTGCTCGTTGGAGAGCGGTCCACCGGCACCCCAGACGCCGGCGGGGAACGCGGTGGCGCGACCCTCCTGCACGGCGGGAAGCGCGGTCCAGATCGGGCTCTTCTCGAACTCGGCGACGTAGCCATCGGCGGCCTCGTCGGCGGAGTAGATGAGGTTGGCGTTGCCGACGGCGGTCAGGCCCTCGATGTCGGTCTGGCCGAGGCCGTACGACGGGTCAACGCCGCCACTGCCGTAGGACGCGTCGATCTCGTCGGTCCATGCGCCGGTCAGGCCGAGCTGCTCGCCGAGAGCGGTGAAGAGCGATCCCTGTCCGTAGGGACGAATCACAACGTTGCCGCCTTCGATCCAGCCGTCGAAGAACAGGAAGTCGGTGGTCGGAAGGTCGACGGTCGCGACCTCTTCCTTGGCGCTCGCGAGGTGTGCGTCGAAGTCGGCGAGAACCTCGGTGGCGCGCTCAGTGCGTCCGGTGGCTTCACCGATCATCGAGAAGACGTTTTTCATGTTGCCGATGGGGTCGGCGCCGTCGGCACCCACGGTGGCGAGCACGGGAACGCCACGCTCTTCCAGCTGCGCGATGAGCTCGTCGTCAGCGCTCTGCGCTTCAACGATGATGAGGTCGGGGTCGGTCGCGTAGAGCGCGTCCATGTCGGGCTCGCCGCGGGTACCGATGTCGGTGACACCCTCGGGAATCGTCTCGGCGCTCACGTAGGTCGAGTAGCCCTCGATGTCCGACACGGCAACCGGCGTGACACACAGAGTGAGCGCGTCCTCGGTCTGCTGCCACTCGAGCACGGCGATGCGTTCGGCGGGCTTGTCGAGCTCCACCGTGCGGCCGAGGCCGTCGACCATGGAGATCGCGTCGGTCGACGTGGTGGTGGTGTCGGCGGCGCAGGCGTCGGACGTCGCTGCAACAACATCCTCGGCCTCGGCGACCGTGGTGGTGCCGCAGGCGGTGAGGGTCAGCGCGGCAAGGGCGAGTGTCGCCGTTGCCGTCGCGAAGGAACGGGCACGAATCATGAATGGGCCTTTCGGGGTGGATGCTCGGAGGGTGACACGGTTGTGATGGCGGCGCGGCTCGAGTGCCGCCCGACGGGGTCGATGCGAAGACGGTGGGTGCGCGGGTCGACGGTGACCTCAACAGGGATCTCGTAGACCTCGCTGATGTTTTCGCTGGTGAGCACGTCGAGAGGGGTACCCGCAGCGTGGATGCGCCCGTCGGAGAGCAGAAGGAGGGAGTCGGCAACGTAGGCCGCGTGATCGAGGTCGTGCAGCACGATGCCGACAGCGACGCCGTGCTCGTCAGCGAGGTCGCGCACGAGGTCGAGAGTTTCGATCTGGTAGCGGAGGTCGAGGTGGTTTGTCGGCTCGTCGAGGAGCACAACACCCGTTCCCTGGGCGATACAGGCGGCCAGCCAGACGCGCTGGATCTCGCCACCAGAAAGTTCGCCGACCGGACGCTCGCCCATGTCGGTGACCCCGGTGGAGTGCATCGCGTGGTCGATCGCGGTGCGGTCGTCGGCGGAGAGGCCCGCAAAACGACGGCGGTACGGGTGGCGACCGAAGGCGACTACCTCACGCACCGTAAGCCCCTGCGGAGCGGGGCGGGACTGCGCGAAGAGCGTGACCTCGCGGGCGAAGTCGCGTGCGCTCAGCAGCGAGATGGCACGTTCTCCTGTGCCTTCAACCCCGCCCGCGACGGGAGCGCCACCGAGCATCACGTGGCCATCGTTGATGGGGTGCAACTTGGCGAGCGAACGAAGGAGTGTGGACTTTCCGCTACCGTTCGGGCCGACCAGCGCGGTGACTCGTCCGGGCTCCAGGGCGATTGAGACTCCGTGGATGACAGTGTCTTTGCCGTAGCTCAGCACCAATTCTTCGCCGCGCATCGCGGTGGTGCCGGGTACCGCACGCGCGTCGGGGCGCTGGGCGTGGGGCTGAGGCATAGGAAACCGAATCGGACGAGGGGTGGGTGGCTGGAACCCCCGTCGATAGGCGGAGCATAGTGCCGGTGAAACTGGTCCTCGCGCCGGCGCTGGCGCTGAGCTGACGTAAGGCCTGCCTAACCTTATCGATTTTGAGGGCCCGACTTGCTGCGAGTTGCCTCAGGATGCTCGTGCGGTCGCCGAGGTGGCCGCTGGGGCATCCACCCGCGGTGTTGATCTCGTTGGCGAAAACAGGCGGTCGCAGGCGACGGGGAAATGGTATTTGCGCAACAATTACAGTGGCATTAGTTCACCGACAGAGCCGCACGCTGTCGTCGACACGGTGATGCCAGATTCCACCGATGGGGTTGATCCATCGACCGAGGCAGGATCGCCCCGGAACAAATGAAAGCTGAGTTTTTATGAGCGACACCGCTGAGGCCACGGCATCCACCACCATCGCGACACCGTATGAAGACCTCCTTCGCGACGTGCTGGAGAACGGACATCACAAGGGCGACCGCACGGGCACCGGAACCCGCAGTGTTTTCGGGCGGCAGATTCGGTTCAACCTTGCGGACGGATTTCCGCTCATCACCACCAAACGCGTGCACTGGAAGTCGGTCGCGCTGGAATTGCTGTGGTTCCTCCGGGGAGACACCAACGTTCGCTGGCTTCAGGAGCGTGGCGTCAGCATCTGGAACAGCTGGGCGGATGAAGACGGAGAGCTGGGTCCGGTCTACGGGTCGCAGTGGAGGTCATGGCCGAAGGCAGGCGGAGGATCGATCGACCAGATCAGCAATGTGATCGAGCAGATCAAAGTCAACCCGGATTCTCGACGTCTGATTGTCAGCGCGTGGAATCCGGACGAGATCGAGGACATGGCATTGCCGCCATGCCACGCGCTGTTCCAGTTCTACGTTGTTGATGGTGCGCTCTCCTGCCAGCTGTACCAACGCTCTGCTGACATGTTCCTCGGGGTGCCTTTCAACATCGCGTCGTATGCGTTGCTCACCCATTTGATTGCAGCCCAGACCGGCTTGAAGGTCGGCGAATTTGTGTGGACCGGTGGCGACACCCACATCTACGACAATCACCTCGAGCAGGTGACTGAACAGCTCTCTCGAGAGCCGTATGCCTACCCCACCCTCGAGATCACGGGAGATCGGGCCAGCATCTTTGACTACGTTCTCGAAGATCTGGTGCTGGAAAACTACGTTCACCACCCCGCGATCAAGGGCGCGGTAGCGGTGTGACCCACCTGCCTATTGGAATGATCTGGGCGCAGGCCTCAGACAATGGCGTGATCGGCACCGATGGGGTGATGCCCTGGCACATCCCCGAAGACCTCGCGCACTTTAAGCGCATCACTGCCGACAGCACGGTTGTTATGGGCAGGAAAACCTGGGAGTCCCTCCCTGTGCGGTTCCGGCCGCTTCCCGGCCGGTTGAACGTGGTGCTCACCCGCGACCCGTTGTGGGCTGACACCGGCGCCGTGCCCGCCAACACTCTCGAGAGCGCACTGGCGCTCGCAGCGGATGAGGGTAAACCCCTCTGGATCATGGGCGGTGGGGAAATCTACGCGAGCTTCCTCGCGAAAGCCGATGTTCTCGAAGTGACTGAGGTTCGGGGCAGCTTCACTGGTGAGGTCTACGCACCGCGTATCGACGACTCGCTCTGGCAGACCGTGTCAGACGGGGGAGACGTCACAGGTACCGGGGACTTCAGCGAATCATCGGCTGGTCCTGAGTACAGGTTCGTCCGGTACGAACGCCGGACGGCAGAGTCCTAACGGATCGGAACGATCGACCAGTCCCGGTCGTCACCCGATCTCGCTAGCTCTTCGATGGAGCCCCCTGTCGGATTCGAACCGACGACCCCCGCTTTACAAGAGCGGTGCTCTGGCCAACTGAGCTAAGGGGGCAAACGAACCCTTAGATCCTAACGTGGCTGCGCCGGGTCAATGTGCGCATGTGGCGCGCATGGGGGTTCGGAGTGAAAGTTTCGATACCGCTGAGCTCATCTGGGTCAAGTGGATTGCCGCGAAGCATCCCCACGTTCAGTGTTGAAAGTGAACGATTCGCGAGCGCCGCCACTGTTGGCGGCGCACATCGCGTCGGCACTTCTAGCTGATTGGGGACACACCATGACCGTCGAACTGAACGAAAAAGCCCTCACCCACGCCAGGGGACTCCTCCGCCGCAACGACGTCGCCTTCGACGAACGCGATGACTGGAGCGAGCACGCGCCTTCCACCGACGAGGAGAACGCGTTTATCGACAACGAGGGAATGGCCGAGTTCGCCAAGTGGCACCTCGGCGAAGACACCGACAAAACCGAGGGCACCAAGGGGCGCTATCTGTTCCCGTACGGCGACTTCCAGAAGCTCCACCGCTGCGCCGTGATCTCGGGCGAGAGTCGTGCCGGTCAATACAACTACGACTCCATTGGCGATGCCCTCAGCGATCTCCTTGAGGCAATCGACGCGAAGGCCGAGCACAACAATAAGGCCGAGCGCTCGTCGAAATAGTCGACGAGCGCTCGGCCAAGTAAGCGCAATGCGATGCGGGGCGGATGCTCCGGTGCCTACAGCTCGGTCAGCGCGGCTTCCGCGTCAAAACGATGCTTTTTCTCGGGCTTCGTGACCTCGGGCAGTCCGCCGACATAAAGCCAGCCGAACAGCCGTTCGTTGGGGGCAAGTTGGTGGAGTTCGCGCACGGCATCCGCATCAACCTGTTTGCCCGATCGCCACATCACGCCCCAGCCTGCGTCGTGCAGGAGCAGGCTCAGGGTGTGCGCGACGCCAGCGACGGCGATGTCCTGTTCCCACTCTTCGACCTTGAAGCTCGGTTTGTGCACCGCAACGACGGCTATAAGAAGGGACGTGCGCAGCGGCTTGGACGCTAGCTTCTCGGCATCCCGACCCTCCAGCCCGGTCGCGGCAACAAACGCCTCACCGAGACGAACACGGGCGTCACCGCGCAGCTCGATCAGACGCCACGGCTGCAGCGAACCGTAGTCAGCGACGGTCGCGGCGGCCTCCACGAGGGGGAGAAGCTCCTCGTGAGAGGGCGCGTCGCCGGTCACCTTGGAGTGTGACCGGCGACGCGCTACCGCATCAAGAATGCTCACTCGGCCTTGAATTCGAGGGAGAGGGAGTTCATGCAGTACCGGTCGCCGGTGGGCGTCTGGTACGCGTCGTCAAACAGGTGGCCGAGGTGCGAACCGCAGCTCCCGCAGAGAATCTCGGTGCGAACCATTCCGAGCGTGGTGTCGGTCTTGAGTTCAACGGCATCGGGGTTGACCGACTCGTAAAAGCTCGGCCATCCGCTGCCGGAATCAAACTTGGCACCGCTCTTGAACAGCTCAGCGTTACAGGCACCACAGGTGTAGGTACCCTCGCGCTTCTCGTCGAGGAGTGCACCCGACCAGGGGCGCTCGGTCGCGGCTTCGCGAAGGATCTTGTACTGCGAGGGGCCCAGCTCTGCCAGCCACTCTTCTTCGGTCTTCTGTACCTTGTACGTCATTCTGTCCTCCTTGGGGAAGAAGTTTTCAAGTCTTCCTCTCCATTAAACTCGTCAGCATGCCTGATTGTTCCGTAGTCCGTAAGTCATGGGGCGAACTCACGACTAATGACCTGTATTCGTTCCTGAAGCTGCGAACGGATGTCTTTTACCTCGAGCAAAAAGTCGACGACGAAGAACTCGACGTGCGTGACCTCGAGCCGGGCACCGAACACTACTGGATCAGCGACGAGTTCGGCGCGGCCGCCTACCTTCGGGTTCTCGTCGACGAGACCGCCTCGCACCTCGATGCCCACCACGTGATCGGGCGTGTGGTCGTCCGCAAAAACCGTCGCGGTGAGGGCCTCGCGAAGGTGCTGCTGCAGGCCGTCCTCGACGCCCACGGTTCCGACGCCATGCTGCTGCACGCGCAGGTCTACGCGCAGTCGCTCTACGCGAAGTCCGGGTTTGAGGCCTTCGGTGAGTCCTACGCCGAGGCCGGAATCGACCACATCTCCATGTATCGCGCCGGGGTCGCTGCCGCCCGGTGACCGTCACCTCCGACTGGTACACCCGCTTCGCCGCTGAGGCGCGCGGGGAGTCTGCGCTGTATACCGAGTGGGCAGAGGGGGTGGCGGTGGATGCTCCGGTGCTCGACATCCTCGAGCGCCTCCCACGCCCGAAACGCCAGCCGCCCCTGATCTTCGCCGTCTCCCGTCTACTCGGCGCTCCCGTTGAGGGATATCCGGTCTGGCGCGAGTGGGTCCTCGCCCACGCCGACGAGCTCGTCGCCGAAGCACTGCAGCGCACCACCCAGACCAACGAACCCCGCCGGGCCGCCGCCCTCGTGCCGCTGCTCGCCGCAATAGCCGACCAAACCGCCGGAATAGCCGCACAGGCTGCCGCGGGAACTGCCGCCGGGACTGCCGCCCGGGCTGCCGCCGGGACTGACGCCACGCCCCTCGCGCTGGTGGAGATCGGAGCATCCGCCGGCCTCTGCCTCTACCCCGACCGCTACAGCTACCTCTTCGACGGCGTGCGCCTCGACCCCGCTGACGGACCCAGCCCCGTTCTCATCGAGTGCACCACGCTGGGGGAGCCGCCGACCCCGATGCTGCACGTGCCGCAGACGCAATCGACACCGCAGAGGCAATCGACACTGCAGGCGCTGCCGCCCATCGCCTGGCGCGCGGGCCTTGACCTCACACCCCTCGACGTCACCAGCGCCGACGACATGCACTGGCTCGAAACCCTCGTCTGGCCCGAGCAGCACAGTCGGCGCGAGCGCATCCGCGAGGCCATCACCATCGCGCGCGCTGACCCGCCGCACCTCGTGGCAGGTGATGCCGTGCGCGATCTGGCCGCGCTGGTTTCGTCGGCTGCCGCCGCTGCTCCGGACGCCACGGTGGTGGTCATCACGGTGGGAGTACTCGTTTACCTCAGCGTCGCCGAGCGTGCCGCGTTTGTCGCCGCCGTGAGTGAGCTCGATGTGCGCTGGATCAGTCTCGAGGGTCCGACCGTGCTGCCCGGGGTTGCGGCCCAGCTGCCGCCGCGCGCGGTGGATACTCCTGACTCAGCCCCGTTTGTGCTTGCCCTCGACGGCACCCCCGTCGCGTTCTGTGCGCCGTACGGGCATGTGCTGCACTGGATCGATCACCACGAGAATTAGAATTACGGGCGGAAAGGATCATCGAATGTCGTCACCGTCGGATCCTGAAAGTACCGATCACCCCCGCGAATCATCACTCAGTGAGCGCGACGAACGCATCCTGGAGTTCGAACGCCAGTGGTGGAGCCATGCCGGCGCGAAGGAAGAAGCGATCCGCGCGGAGTTCGCTCTGAGCGCGGCCCGGTACTATCAGTTGCTGAATGCGGTGATCGATCTTCCGGGAGCGGTACGTGCCGACCCGATGCTGATCAAACGGTTGCAGCGTGCGCGGGACGAACGTTCCCAGATGAGAGCTGCTCGCGCATTCAGGAGTCCTAGCCGTGACGCGGACTCCTCCACCCTTCTACCTCCGGAATCGAACGACTGACACATGGCGACTTTCCCCTCGGACCAGTTCGACGTCCTGCCCGACGACCTGTTGCGCGTTGGCGCACACCGTGGGCCGAAGCCCAAGGGTCGTGGCTGGATTGCGTTCGCCTGGGCGGCACTCGCCACCGGTGTACTGGTCGCGGTTGGACTGTTTTTTATCGCGCTCGCTGACGGCTCGTTCCCCTTCGGTTCGGAGACCAGCACGTCAAACGAAGCCGTTGTGCCCACCGTGACCGAGGA
>Ga0247732_10000503_pt1 | contig 18572 bp, 14 predicted proteins | sample UWRJL163409C2_FD_180940 | JGI IMG/M metagenome (GOLD analysis project Ga0247732, IMG submission 180940) | Plant litter microbial communities from Arlington Agricultural Research Station in Wisconsin, United States - UWRJ-L163-409C-2 | ecosystem: Environmental > Terrestrial > Plant litter >...
CAGGAATAAAGAACGGTTCAAGCTGGGTGTAATGTTCCACTATGGGAAACTGAATATGGCGTTCTGAGTCTCCCACCATGATCGGGGAAGACCCTTATATTTACAGTGTTTTGTTGTCAGATCTGGAATGTGTCTCGCAAAACCCGTTCCGGGAATTGGGGATATTCACCACCAGAACGCTATTCATGAGATAAAAATTGAAATGGGTGAATAAATAACAGTATTTACCGGATATTATTCTGGCGATGTTGAAAACCACTCAAATTAAAATAATGAAAGCGGGGGTTTGTCACGTAATGTTATTATCACGCTGGCATGATTTACTTCTTGATGCTATTTTTCCGATGTAATTGTTATTAAGTATTTCAGTTCTGGCATTCTTATCGTTTACGATTGATGGATTACCCATCGTATTGATACCTGTTTAATCAATAATACAAATAATGTTTCTATGAGTTACATTTAAAAACCTGTTTGTTTAATAATTCACCTAAACATATTTTTCTCTTATAGGGAACTTTCTGAATTTTCACTTTGTCCTCTGTCATACCTATGTTAATTATTTATACGCGGCGCAAGACCGCACACACATCACATAAATAATAAAGACAGGGTAATAATGAGCAATTTAAAAGCGTCAATCTTAATTGGCGGCGTCGTGCTGTCGGCATTATCTGCCAGCGCCCAGGCCGAGATTACTGTTTTAGATAAAAATCCTCAAAGTAATGCTTTGCTGGCGCCATTAAGTTTGCAGGTAGGCGGGAGCATCCGTCCTGAGTGGATTTTCAATAACGGCCCGGAGCCGGGTTATTATAAAAATGGTCACGATGGCGGCACCCGTTTCCGCTTCCGTGGTGATTATAAACTGACGCAAAACACCTCCGTCATCGCTTACTACGAGCTGGGTGTGGACATGGCGAACCTTCTGGGTATGAATGATCATTATCCGGAAGGCGGTCAGCGTGATACTCAGCGTCAGTTATATGCGGGCTTTAAAGACGATCGTTACGGGACATTAACCTACGGCCACCAGTACGGTATTTATTATTCCGTGGTCGGGATTAAAAGTGACGTCTGGGATAACGATGGTCATGCGGGCGGTACGGGTATTGGTATTAACGGCAGCTACGATGGCGCGAATAAGCCGAAAAGTAGCCTGAAATATACCAACGACTTTGGCCCTGTGACGTTATATGCCAACTATTTATTGCCGGAAGATGAAATTCAGGCGGGCGAGAATCAGCATTATCGCCGCAATAATGGTGGCGGTTTAGGGTTCGATTATAAACTCACCAAAGATTTAGTCTGGAGTGCGGCTTATAGCCTGACTGATGCCACGGTTAAAGATAATCAATATAACGAAAAAGATTATCATCAACAGTTATCTGGTACGGCTTTAACCTGGCAGCCAAATAACTGGTACATCGTCGGAACCGGCAGCTATTACAAAGATTTTGTGCCGAGCACCCGTGAAAATCCTGTCGATCATTACTTCGCAGGCAGCGGTTACGGTGTGGAAGGTTTCGTCGGTTATACCTTTAATATCGACAAGCCGTTCCTGAAATCTATCCAGCCATACGTTGCAGCCGATTCCCTGCAACTGAAAGGCGGCGAAGAATATCACGCGAACCACGTTTATCTGGGCGCGGGTACCACCATCGGTTACGGTTTGTCTGTTTACGTGGAACGCACATTAGCGCACACCACAGACGACGAAGCTGACGCCACCTGGGTTACCGTCTTCTACGATTTCTAATTCACATGCCTCGTGGATCATCAGGCCAGCGCATTTGCGCTGGCTTTTTTACGTCTGCAAATCTGCTTAATGCGCCAGTGCTTCCGCGACGTCGATGCTCACCACATCATCCTCGCTAATCGGCATTTCCAGTGTCTGATACAGCACTTCAAGCCGTTCACACAGAATATAGCTCAGCAGATCTTTCGCCTGCGGATTATCCAGCGACACAATGGCATAAGACAACGCACGGCAGTGATCGACGATCTCTTCCAGTTCCAGCGGGGTATTGTCGTAAAGGTTAGGCATGTTGAGTACTCCAGAAAATAGTGAATTTACTACCACTTGAGACGCTAACCTCGTGGTGGTAGCTCAAACAGCGTTAGCGTTACCGGTTTTCTGGATCCGGTGCTTCATGAGAAGCCACTGTCTGAGCCACCATAATTTGGGTGAGAACAGACCGTACCACATTCCCCATTTTTTCATAGGGTTGTCGGTACCAGAAAATGACAGAACGCTAATTCTGACTGCGGATTTTGCCGCAGTGAAGAGAGTTTAATACGTGGGGATTTGTACAGTAAGCGGAATTTTTAGGCAGTTTTGGTTTTTGCGGGATGTCTTGGAAAAGATAGTGTAAGACTGCCTAATTGCATGACTTATCAAATAATTGTAAAAGTTCGTGCTCAACTATGAGCTCTTCATTTTCGATATCGAATGGAATTGCGCTGAGTTTGAGTGTTTCACTAAATGAGAAATCGGCAAGCGGCCGATTAAAAGTAGAGGTGAGGGGGTAGATCAAAAACATGTGACCTTGCCCGCCTAAGTACTTATTCCCATAAGCAAAAAGCTGATAAAAGTCGCTCTGGCTAAGGCCATATTTACTTGCTCTATCACTAGAATTTAAGCGCTTCCACTTTGTATCAAGCAGCCATGTTTTTCCTTCATGTTCGATTAAAATATCGGGTTCTAATCGAAAAAATGAAGATTCTAGATGAGCACAAAGGTATCTACTTCTGGCAGGGGCATGAAGTATGGCATTATTTGGAAGATTTCTTCTAAGCCATTTCACAACGTAACGTTCAAAGAGCTTTTCCATAGGAAAAAGGAGGCTGACGCCGCGCCATTCACCAAGAATTGAGGTAGGCATATGCTCACCTAATACCAGTTCACACCATGGTTTAATATCTTGATAGTCACTCATTAAACGATCGCTTCGCCAAGCACTAAAATCTCGACTAATTGCTGTGCTGACAGTGACTTCATTCAGTAGGGAAAGTAATTCTTGGCTTAGACGCAATGTTCTAGGCTGTTGCGTAGTTTTCGATACCCGCAACAAGGCTAATTTCAAAAGGCGATTTTCTGCACGATCAAAAGTAAAAATGTCATGGCGGATTTGGAATTTATGTTGTTGGCTAGGCGATTGTCTCATCTGCGCTGAAAAGTTAATTTGCCCTTTAAGATAAAACTGCTCTTCATCTAGGCGTTGATAATGAGCACGCAATCCTCTTTTAATCAAAGAGCTGAAGGAATCAACAAATCTCTCCATTACCCATTCGCTAAGAGGTGCATTAAAAAGTTCAAGCGATGCTTCCCCAACATGACGAGTGGGGAGATCGAATGATGCTTCAATCATTTTTCGAAGAAGTCTTCTTGCTTTAATGACGCAATCTTCATCCATAAAGCTTTTAGGCAGAATCTCAATACGCGTACCGCAGGGCGTTTCAATAACGCCCACGTGGTTATCGAGTTTTAACCATGCTCGATCTTCAACTTGTAATAAACCTGTTCCGCCATTGAAGGATGAGGCCAGTCTGCAGAGATAATCAAATGCGCTAACAGAAATTTGAGCACGATCCAAGGTAGGCTCGATGCTTGATGTCGTTAACCTGGCAAATTCTCTAACCGTGATGGCTAACATTACACATTCTTCTCATCAGCTATTTTTTCCAATGCGGAAATTAATCTAGTATCGATGATACCGAGATAGGCTTCAATTTTTGAGAAATTATTATCATTAACTTTGTATGTATTCCCTTTCAGAGGTTCTGTCACCTCGGAGCCAAAGAGGGATTGATCCCACTGAGTAGGTGAAATAAAACAAATATCATCATTTTTTCGATGATCATTGAGGATCCAGCGAATTTTTTGCCAGTCTTCGAAAAAGTACTCTTGCAAAAGAGGTATTACTTGGTCTTTAAAAATAGAAGACAGCTGTTCAAGAGTTGGATTTTTCTTCAGAGGAAGGAAATACGCATGTCCCAAACAATGGTCTGCGTTAAGTAATATTTCTATACGATTATTAATAACAGCAAGCATTTCCCCAACATTAAGGCCTTCGATACGGATATCTGCAAGTAATTCAGGCTGTGGGGGTGTTTCACGAAAAATAAAACGACGACGTAATGCGATATCAAGTCCTGAAAGAGAACGATCAGCGGTATTCATTGTACCGATGATATAAACATTGTTAGGTACACTAAAGGTTTCTTTTGAGTATGGAAGTTTTGTTACCAATTCTTCATCCTCTCCTTTGCGCTTTGATGTTTCAATGAGAGTAATAAGCTCTCCAAAAATACGTGAAACATTCCCTCGATTAATCTCATCAATGATTAATACAAATTTTTTAGAAGGAGACGTCATAGCATCGGTGCATATTTTCTTGAATATCCCCGGTTCAACATGGTATTCAAGTTGTTTGCTTACGCCAATCGAAGGACGTAAGCCTTCCACAAAATCTTCATAAGAAAAACTTTGATGGAAGGTTACAAAATTAATAAATCCGTCCTCACAAAGTTTCTCAAACCGTTTTTTAAGTACTGTTCTATTGAACTGATTAGTTTCATAGTAATCTTTGTCTAAAATACTGAGTGCAGTGTTCACGGTTGCGTAAGTTTTACCCGTTCCAGGAGGACCATAGAGAATCTGATTTAACATTATATTGTCCTCTGAAACGGTGGTAATGGGAGTACTTTCAACTGCTCCTTCACTTTCTAATATCACTTGGTAGTCTTGTAGGACTTTACCTAAGTCATGATAAAGAATTGTATCAAAAGATGGAGAGTTAACTATCTTGGAGGCATTTTCATAGACTGTCGCGACATAAGAGGAACCATAGCGTTTAAAAGGAAAACCCTTTTCTTGCATATGTAAAGATACCGTTTTATTTTGCAGTATAGAATTTTGCCATTTATTTTTCGGTGGTTTGGTTTCGCTTATTCCATAACTCAACACTAAATGGTCGTCAGTTTTATAATAAAGGAATACTGGATAAATTCCGTCTGAAACCTCCTGACCCTCACCCAAGAAAGCTATCCAAGGAACCTGGGCAATATTACCTTGTCCGAAGCTTACCTTTAATTTATAAGAGCAAACTTTATCGGAGTACAGACCCTTAGTTTTTAGCTCATCTGTTTGCGCTTGTTTAATAAATCTTCGAACTTCGTCAGCGAATCCAGTTTCTTTTAATAAATTTTCGAAATCTGTGCTCATTTGTTGGCACCACTGTTAAGTCAAAATTTAGACCAGTAATTTATAGTAATGCCACCAATTTACATGTTCCGGTTACGTTTTTTCAATCTTTAAGGCGCATTTCTGCGCCTTATCTAGTAAACCCCACCCCCTAAAAAATCCTCCCCATCTCCAGTTGCCCCATCAGCAGCGCGTTATCGCTGTAATCCACCGGGACGGCGACGACGGCGGGGCCTTGTACGTCCATGGCGGCGCGCAGGGTGCTTTCCAGCGTTTCGGCGGAGGTGACGGCAAAACCTTTGGCGCCGAAGGCGTCGGCGTAGGCTTTGAAATCAATCGGGCCGAACTGGATGCCGGAGGTGCGCTGGTATTTTTTCTCTTCCTGGATTGCCACCATGTTGTAGGCCTCATCGACCCAGATGATGTGCAGCAGGTTGACGCCGAGGCGTACGGCGGTTTCCAGTTCCATGCTTGATTGCATAAAGCCGCCGTCGCCGGATACGGAAACCACTTTGCGGCTGGGATCGACCAGCGCAGCGCCAATCGCCCATGGCAGCGCGACACCCATGGTTTGCTGGCCGTTGGAAATCAGCACCTGACGCGCACGGAAGCTGTAAAGGTAACGGGCGATCCAGATGTGAAAACTGCCCATATCAACGCACAGGGTGACGTCGCTGTTGACGATGTCCTGCATCGCGCGCACCAGACGCAGCGGATGGATGGCAAACTGGTTCAGGCTGCGGCCTTTCTGGGCCAGCAGTTCGCGCTGCTGACGGCGATCGTCGAGGATCGCAATAGCAGAAGCACTGAGATCGATGCGCTGCGGGATCTGTTCTGTCAGCAGATCCAGTGTGTCGGCGATATCACCCACCAGTTCGACGTCCGGCAGATAATCGCTGTCGGTTTCGGCGGGCATCACGTCGATGTGGACCAGTTCGGCGCTGCCGTTGCTCCATTGCACCGGTTCATACTCGACCGGGCTGTAACCGATGGTGATGACCAGATCTGCGTTACGCAGCAGGCGGTCACCGGCCTGATTGTTGAACAGACCGACGCGACCGGCGAAGCGATGGAACGAAGCCTGATCGATAACGCCTGCCGCCTGATAGGTGCTGGTGACCGGCAGATCGCTTTTATGCAGCAGACGACGGATCGCCTCGGCATTGCGCGGCTGGCTGGCCATCAGGCCGAGCAGCAGGACCGGATTTTTGGCCTGTTTCAGTAATTGTGCGACCTGCAATATCGCGTCGTGCGGCGCGCTGCCCAGTACCGGCGGTTGCGAGGTCAGGAGTTTGCCGCTGGCCGGTTCATTGACGATATCCATCGGCAGGCTGATAAATGCTGCACCCGGACGCCCGAACTCGGCGGCGCGAAAACCATTCGCCAGCACTTCGGCCAGTGCGGAAGACGAGGTGACTTCGGCGGAATACTTGGTGACCGGGCGGAACATCGCGACGGTGTCCATGGTCTGGTGCACCTGTTTAACGTGGTCGGCGCGTTTCACCGCGCCCCCTAAAGCCACCAGCGGATCGCCTTCGGAGGTCGCGGTGGCAACGCCGGTGATCAGGTTCGAACAACCGGGGCCGGAGGTGACCAGCGCGACGCCCGCTTTCCCGGTCAGGCGGCCGACGGCACCGGCCATAAAGGCTGCGTTGGCTTCGTGACGCACCGGAATGGTTTTGATGCGGGAATCGACCAGCGAATCGAAAACACGATCGATTTTTGCGCCGGGAATGCCGAACACGTGTTTGACACCCTGTGCTTCAAGCTGCGCGACGACCAGATCCGCACCGCATTTCCATTCGCTTTGGCTGTCTGAATTTTTCATGGCTTTATTCCTTTTGTCTGCGGACTGTTAACTTTCAACGGACTGAATCGCATCATTTAAATCGTCAGGGCATAAGTTGGCGTGCAGGAAATCACTGTCCTGCGGAAAGTCGATCAACAGCTTTTCGACCGTGCCGAAAGTCAGCACGCCGCGCTCAACCTGGTAATCCAGCACATGGCCGCCGCTGCTGCGTGTCTGATTGATGAAATGTTCGTGATAGCCCGCCACGTTGATGCCCTGCATATACGCAGGTGTCAGAAAGCCAATCAGCACGCCCTGGCTGTTTTCAATATGAAATGTTGGCTGCGCTTCGATGGCTTCGAGCATCGGTTTATAAGGGCGGTGCTGTTCCGGTACGGTGCGTGTCTCGACGCGGCTGAACTCACCATCAATGCGCAATGCGCAGAAGGTGTTCTGGCTGGCGACGGCGTTATCAATTACGGCGTGGATTTGTTCACGGCTGTGCGGGCGGTCAATCACGTATTCATTAGTCGGGTTAAAGAATGTCATGACGGCGAAGGGCGTTTTTTGTTCAGGAAGGGCGCGCCGGGCGCTGCCGTCGCCACGCAACTGGAAGATATTACTGTTGAATGCGATCAGTTCGCCGTCGAGATGGTTAAAGGTGCCGAGGCCAAAATCGCCGTGTTTCAGCAGATCCGCCATCGTGGTGTCGCCTTCATAGACGCCGCTCAGCAAGGCGCTCATCAGTGACGACTGATAAAGCACGCGGTCAGGATGCTGATGTTTAAACGCTGTCGCCGTGCGGGCAATATCGGCGACGCAGGAACAGGACTCAGAATGGCTTTTCATGCAGGAGGTCTCCGTCGAATAATTAACTTTGCTAACTAAAAGGTTGACCCCATTCCGTCCTGAGTTCCAATATAAGGAGGTGTTTACTTTGAGACGTTTTTGATATGGAACTTCGTCATCTGCGTTATTTTGTCGCGGTAGCCGAGGCGGGCCACTTCACCCGTGCTGCCGAACTCCTGGGAATATCCCAGCCTCCCCTGAGCCAGCAAATCCAGCGGCTCGAACATGAAATCGGAACCCCTTTACTCAAGCGTCTGACCCGTGGCGTTGAGCTGACCGAAGCCGGAAAAGTGCTGTATGACGACGCACAAACCATCATCAAACTGACCGATGCCGCCTTTGAACGTACGCGCGCGGTGGCACGCGGCCTGAACGGTACGCTGCGCATCGGTTTTGCCACCTCAACGGCCTTCAATCCGCAGGTGTTTGAGCTGCTGCATCGCTTCCGTGACAAGTACCCGGGCATGGTGCTGGAGCCGCAGGAAAAAGATATGGCGGGGCTGATGACCGCGATGAGCGAGGGCGCGCTGGATGCGGCGTTTATCCGTCTGCCTTGCGAGCGCAGCAAGGAGTTCAGTTATAAGGTGCTGGATATTGAGGAAATGATGGTGGCGTTGCCGAAGAAGCATCCGCTCAGTCAGGGGAAAGAAGTCCGGCTGGCAGCGCTGCGCCACGACACGCTGATCACCTTTCCCCGCGATTTATCGCCGGGGCTTTATGATGCCGTGACACAGGCGTGTAAAGAGGCGGGATTTTCGCCGCGCTACGGGCAGCAGTGTCCGCAAATTACCTCGGCGCTGAGTATGGTGGCGACAGGATTTGGTTACGCGCTGGTGCCGGCGTCGCTAAGTAAGATTGATGAAACCAATGTGCGCTGTCTGCCCCTGGCAGGGCAGACATTAACGACGCAGATAGCGCTGGCCTGGCGTAGAACGGATAACTGCAAGGCGGCGCTGCATATGGTGGGGTTGTTGTAAGTTACACCACAATAATCACAGAAACGCGACGGTTCTGGGCGCGTCCGGCCTGGGTTTTATTGCTGGCGACCGGCTGGCTCTGCCCTAATCCGCGGGTATGGATATTGGCGCGTGGCATTCCGGCATCGGCAAAGGCGGCGGCAACGGTGTTAGCGCGGCGCAGAGACAGATCGTTGTTGTAACCGGCGTCGCCGTAGTTGTCGGTATGGCCGTCGAGATTGACTTTATTCAGCCCGACATGCAGCAGTTCACTGGCCAGTTTTTCCACCGACTGCTTACTTTCTGTCGAAAGCGTCGCCTGATTATTGCCAAACAGCACTTTGGCATCCAGCCCGAGTTCCCAGCCTTCGGCTGTCTGTGAGAAGCCGTTTTTTTGCAGTACGGCGATCTGTTCCGGCGTTAATCCCGCCGGTTTGGTCTGACAGGCGGCCAGCAGCAGAATGCACAGCCCCATTGCGGCGAACTGAAACCAGGTCTTGAAAGTGTTGCAGGTATTCATTGTCATTAATTCCTTTTAGTCTTTCATCACGACAGGAAGCGGCATGCCTGAAGAAACATGCCAGCAACTGCCGGAAATTTTTTTCGAGCGGTACATGGCCTCATCGGCCTTATCCAGTAACTCTTTCGCGTTAGTGGCCTGAGAAGGCGACAGCGCGATACCGATACTGAGAGAAACATCCAGCGTCTTGTTATTGAGCAGGATGACAGGGGTTTTCATGACTTCAACAATGCGTTCGGCAAAAGCCACGGCCTCTGCGGTGGAAACCATCGGTTCAAGCAAGATGGCAAATTCATCACCGCCCAGACGCGCCAGCACATCGCCTTTTCGCAGTGTTTTCGCCAGCCGTTCACCAATCACCATCAGCACGCGGTCCCCGGCAGCATGACCGAGTGAGTCATTGATCTCTTTAAAGTTATCGACATCAATAAACAGCAACGCCAGTGAAAGCGCCGGGCGCATCGGGTTAAAGCATTGATTAAGCGTATCAATGAAAAACGCGCGATTATGCAGGCCGGTCAATCCATCATGCAATGCTTTTTGGGTCAGTGAGACGTTCTCGTTGCGCATATGGTTTTCCCAGGCTTCCAGCTCCGTCAGCAGGCTGTTGAAGTCCTGGCTCAGCGTGTGCAGCTCGGCAATCGGCGCAGAAGGGACACGCAGGCTGAACGAACGGTTAGCGCTGACGTCATGAGTGACGCGCGTAATGTGGCCGAGAGCATCGACAATACCTTTTTGCATCCGGCGGGAAAAATACAGCGCCACCAGGGCCGTCAGTACCAGACAGCCGATCAGGCTAAGCACCGTTTCCAGCAGGAAACCCGCCAGGGTTCCGCCATTACCGGCGAGCCAGACCGTACCGATGAGCGAACCGGAATGGTTCACCGGCATCGTGACAGGCTCCGGGAAAGCCAGGTGGCCGACGAACTGCCCGAGCTTGTCCCAGTTGCTGTTCACCGGCCGCTGCCATTCCGTGAACGTTGCACCGGCGGGGGTCAGAATTTTAGCCTGCGTGAAATCGCCGCGTTTAGCGATGAACTCCAGCGACTCGTGCGCGGCGGCAGGATCATTGAACACCAGCGCCGCTTCGGTGGTGTAGCTGATAGCGCGTGCGGTCAGTTGCAGATTATTTTCGGCATGCGAACGCAGGGCGATCAGGGCCAGCAAGATCAGTAAAAAACCGGCAAGGCCAATCGCGGTCAAAATCACAATCACATGGATTCTGTTCAGTGCGGCGCTCAGCGTCGGGCGCTGGCGCGGCTGTTCTGTGTCAGGAACAGGAATTTTATTTTCCATGGTTACTCCTTTTCCCTGGCAAGTTGTAATACGGCGGGATTAACCCGCACACCGCTGCGGGACAGCGTGTCCAGATTCAGTTTGAATCCGGTGTGAAGGGGCGTGATCACCAGACAGAAAGCGTTCAGTAATCCGCAGGTCTCGTCTTCTTCGCTGATCGTTAAAATGGCATGGCCTTCCAGGCGCTGATGTAAATCGTTTTGCTGCTCAGCCGTTGTTCTGCCGGAATAAATGGCATCGCACTGCGCGGTCAGCAGCGGGCTGTCAAAAGGCAACGTCATCACTTTGAGCGGTCTGCCAGCAAAAGCGCTGCCATCGGGCGTGAGTAGCGCCGCGTATTTAACTGGCTGAATGATGCAAAGTGTTAAAGAAGACGAGGTCGTTTTGTCGGGCCAGCGCGAATAACTGAGGATACCGTTAACGGTCTGGGCGACGGCGGCGTCGGGTGACGTCTCGCTGGTTTCTGCGATAACCGGTTTTAACGGAGCGATCAGAAGCACCATCAGCAGGGCGAAGCCATACGCAGCCTTAAAAAAATGGCCGACACGTATCTTCACTAACAGGTAAAAAGGTGATCGGGCTTTTTCCATAGCGTCACTCTGTGTTTCTTCCGGTTGAAATTGTTTCACCGGAATAAGAATAACTTTATCGGCATGATTTCTGAAAGCGTCAATAAAAAGTTTTTCACCCTGAAACAACACGCATCTTGTGTAGATTTTTTTACAGAAACCAGGAAAACAGCGAATACTGAAGAGAATCTAATGAATGTTTAGGTTAATGAGCGTGGTTGATTTTTGAGCAGCGATAAGAGGGGCGGCGTCGATAAATAATACACATTGGTGTTATTTCAACCGTTATTAAAATAATAGTCACGGTCATAACAAAATATGACAAAAAATAAATGTTACCGTAATCACCGTTTGATGAATTTAAATTGCAGGAAATGTTAATAGATTGGAATTTAAAGGAATAATAGACGGCATTTTAGCTATATTCGTGACCATGATCTCAAAGCCACACCGTTAGTCAGATTTTTATGCTGCTGATAGGTATCATGCCCGCATTAATGGTATGTTTTAACCGTCAGGGTGGTTTTTTCGATGACGGGTGCAGTAAAAAAACATCAACCATTCCTGGGGAAAACGGAATTATTTTTATAATTAGGTGCTGAGGAATCATGGATAATACAACAATCGGGACGCTGTCTGAAAAATCAATAAGTTCCTGGCGTAAAACTGACACCATGTGGATGTTAGGTTTATATGGAACGGCAATTGGTGCGGGTGTTCTTTTTCTTCCTATTAATGCCGGTATTGGCGGATTAATTCCGTTAATTATTATGGCGATTCTCGCCTTCCCAATGACTTTCTTCGCTCACCGCGGATTAACCCGTTTTGTTTTATCGGGTAAAAATGCCGGTGAAGATATTACGGAAGTCGTGGAAGAACATTTTGGTATTACGGCCGGTAAATTAATTACACTGCTGTATTTCTTCGCCATTTATCCTATTTTGCTGGTTTACAGCGTGGCGATCACTAATACGGTTGAGAGTTTTATTACTCACCAGATGCATATGAATGCGCCACCGCGTGCGTTGCTGTCACTGATCCTGATCCTCGGATTAATGACACTGGTGCATTTTGGTCAGGATATGATCGTGAAAGCGATGAGTATTCTGGTATTCCCGTTTGTGACGGTGCTGATGGCGCTGGCGCTTTACCTTATTCCTAACTGGAATATGTCAGTGTTTACAAACGCCTCGCTTTCCGGTAACGGCGTAGGTCACGGTATGCTGATGACGCTGTGGCTGGTGATCCCGGTGATGGTGTTCTCGTTCAACCACTCGCCTATTATCTCCTCTTTTGCAGTGGCAAAACGCAAAGAATACGGTGATAGCGCTGAGAAAAAATGTTCGCGCATTCTGGCATTTAGCCACATCATGATGGTGATCACGGTGATGTTCTTTGTCTTCAGCTGCGTCCTGAGCCTGTCTCCGGCCGACCTGATGGAAGCCAAATCGCAAAACGTGTCTATTCTGTCTTATTTAGCGAACCACTTCTCTAACCCGGTCATTGAATATATCGCGCCATTTATTGCCTTTATTGCCATTACTAAATCTTTCCTCGGCCATTATCTGGGCGCACGCGAAGGTTTTAACGGCATGGTGATTAAATCTTTGCGCAGTAAAGGCAAGAAAATTGCCCTGCCAACGCTGAACCGTTATACCGGTATCTTCATGTTATTAACCACCTGGTTAGTGGCAACCCTGAATCCAAGTATTCTGGGTATGATCGAAACGCTGGGCGGTCCGATTATTGCGATGCTGTTATTCCTGATGCCAATGTATGCCATCCGTAAAGTTCCGGCGATGAAAAAATACAGCGGCCATATCAGTAATGTCTTCGTTGCTGTAATGGGTCTGATTGCGATGTCAGCCATTGTATTCAGCCTGATGGGTTAATGATTAAAGCTTCTGAAATAAAGTGAGCGGGAATATCCCGCTCCTTTCTCTCCCGTTTTTCTGTTTATTCCGCCCGTAAATAATTTCACTTGGAGTACCCACCGTGATCAGCGTCTTCGATATTTTCAAAATTGGTATTGGTCCTTCCAGTTCGCATACTGTTGGCCCGATGAAAGCCGGGAAAATATTCACTGATGAACTTATCTCTTCAGGCCATATAACCCAAACCACCCGCGTGGCGGTTGATGTTTACGGATCATTATCATTAACCGGTAAAGGTCACCACACTGATCTGGCTATTATCATGGGGCTGGCGGGGAATATGCCGGATGATGTGGATATCGATGCGATCCCGGCGTTTATCCGTGAGGTAGAAAATACCGGACGTCTGATGCTGGGCAAGGGCGCAAAAGAAGTGGATTTCCCGGCCAGCTCAGGCATGAATTTCCATTCCGGTAATCTGCCGTTGCATGAAAACGGCATGACAATCAGTGCGTTCAGCGGCGATGAACTGCTCTATACCCAAACTTATTACTCTATCGGCGGTGGCTTTATTGTCGAAGCCAGCAAATTTGGTATGCAGGATGAAAATCCGGTGGTGCGCCCGTATCCGTTCCATTCAGCCAGCGATTTGCAAAAACACTGTACGGACACCGGCCTGTCGTTGTCGGCACTGATGCTGCAAAACGAACTGGCGGGACACACACGCACAGAAATCAGCGATCACTTTGCGGCCATCTGGAATGTGATGAGCGAAGGCATTACGCGTGGCATTCATACCGAAGGCTTGCTGCCGGGACCGATGAAAATCAACCGCCGTGCCGCCGCACTGCGCCGCATTCTGGTGACGCAGGATAAGAACAATGTCGATCCGATGGGTGTTGTTGACTGGATCAACATGTACGCGATGGCGGTTAACGAAGAAAATGCGGCAGGCGGGCGTGTGGTCACTGCACCGACCAACGGCGCGTGTGGCATTATTCCTGCCGTGCTGACGTATTACGATCAGTTTATCCGCCCGATCAGCCCTGATTCGTACAGCCGCTTCTTCCTGGCTTCCGGCGCGGTCGGTATTCTGTTCAAAATGAACGCTTCGATTTCCGGTGCGGAAGTAGGGTGTCAGGGCGAAGTGGGCGTGGCCTGTTCTATGGCGGCAGCAGGTCTGACCGAACTGCTGGGCGGCAGCACCGCGCAGGTGTTTATGGCGGCAGAAATCGCGATGGAACATCACCTCGGGCTGACCTGTGATCCGCTGGCCGGACAGGTTCAGGTGCCATGCATCGAGCGTAACGCCATTTCGGCTGTGAAAGCCGTCAATGCGTCGCGTATGGCATTACGCCGCACCAGCGAACCGCGTGTGTGCCTCGATAAAGTCATCGAAACCATGTACGAAACCGGCAAGGACATGAACTCGAAATACCGTGAAACCTCGACAGGCGGTTTGGCTATCAAGGTTCTCGCCTGCAATTGATTTCTTTTCTCATCATTTCCTAAAAGGCGGGAAACCGCCTTTCCCGCCCCCTTCGTTACTTTTCCCTGTGTTATGTTTTGGGTTATCTATACTGCGTAGAAGCTCTTTTTTCACCTGGAAAACAGTTAAAAGGAAAGGTCCGGTATGTCTAAATTCTTTATGAATGACCGCAAGACTCTGATTAACGATGTTATTGAAGGGGTGATCCTGACCTCTCCCTACAAAAACCTGGCAAAACTGGACATCGATCCGGCAATCCGCGTTGTCGTGCGGCGTGACTGGGATAAGAAAAAAGTTGCGCTGATTTCAGGCGGTGGATCGGGTCATGAACCGGCGCACGTAGGGTTTGTCGGCAAAGGCATGCTCACGGCGGCGGTGTGTGGCGAAGTGTTTGCTTCTCCGAGCGTGGACGCCGTGCTGAACGCGATTGTGGCGGTTACCGGCAAAGCGGGCTGTCTGCTGATCGTCAAAAACTACACTGGCGACCGTCTGAACTTTGGTCTGGCCGCTGAGAAAGCAAAAGGTATGGGCTATAACGTCGAGCTGGTGATGGTCTCCGACGACATTTCCCTGCCGGAAAACAAGCAGCCACGCGGCATCGCCGGTACGGCGCTGGTGCATAAAATTGCCGGTTACGCGGCTGAGCAGGGCAAATCCCTGAAAGATGTCACCAAAATCGCCCAGCAGGCGATTAATGCGACCGCCAGTATTGGTGTCGCGGCGGCGGGGTGCAGCCTGCCGGGAGGCGGTGAAGATGAAGAAGAGCAACGTATCGAATCGGGCCACGTTGAGCTGGGATTAGGTATTCACGGCGAACCGGGTGTGTCGACCATGAAAACCCAGAACAGCAAAAAAGTGGTGGATACGCTGGTCGGCAAGCTTGCGGAACATGTGAAGAAAAGCGACAAGCTGGCGGTGCTGATCAATAACCTCGGCGGCGTCTCTCCGCTCGAAATGAATCAGATCACCAAAGAACTGGTGCATTCTGCGCTCGGCAGTTCGATCCGTTATCTGATTGGCCCCGCATCGCTGGTCAGTGCGCTGGATATGAAAGGGTTCTCGCTCTCGGTGATTGCCCTTAAAGGCGGCATTGAGGAAGCCTTGCTGGCAGAAGTGGAAGCCTCCGGCTGGCAGCCTCTGGTGAAGCTTGAGAAACTGGCGATCAAAAAAGGCAAGAAAATCAGCGATAAGAAAACGGTAAAAGCCTCGTCCAATGCGCAGGTTGGCAAAATCGTTGAAACCATTACTCAGACACTTTCTGATCTGGAAGATGAGCTGAATAAACTCGATGCCAAAGTCGGTGACGGCGATACCGGTTCGACGTTTGCCACCGGCGCGCGCGATATCCAGAAAGAAAACAAAGGCAAAAGATTACCGCTGAATAATGTGGCCGATCTTCTGGGCGTTGTCGGCGATCGTCTGGCGACCGTCATGGGCGGATCCAGCGGCGTGCTGATGTCGATCTTCTTTACCGCCGCCGGTAAGAAAGTCGGTGAGGGTGAGAAGTTGCCGAAAGCGTTGCTGTCCGGTCTCGAACGCATGAAGCATTACGGCGGGGCAGATCTCGGGGATCGCACGATGATCGACGCACTGCAACCGGCGCTGGAAGCCCTTGGCAAAAAAGATGCGCTGAAAGGGGCGGCTAAAGCGGCAGCCAAAGGGGCCAAAGACACGGCCAGCATGAAGAAAGCCAATGCGGGGCGCTCTTCTTATCTCAGCAGCAACAGCCTGAAAGGGGTGAAAGATCCCGGCGCAGTGGCCGTTGAAAAAGTGTTTGAGGCGCTGGCGAAAAAATAAGATTGAGCTCAGCAAAAAAGAAAGGCCTGCGGGAAACCGGCAGGCCTTTTTTATGGCAATGAAAACGTCAGGTAATCGCATTGGGATCAATCAGCGAATAAAGCTTTTTATCATGGATCCGCTGTGAAATTTTGTACTGATTTTGTTCATAAATAACGAACTTGCCGATACGGATCGCTTCACGGGAATCCCTGTTAGCAAAATGGTCGTAAACACCGCCGGGATATTTCCCCTTCAGGCCACGGTTAGACCATTTATTCATTTTCATTTTCCACTCAAGAGAATAATGCGCCAGAGGGCAGACGATCTTTGCCCACGGATCGCAAATCAGTGCGTTCTCAAGGATTTTGCCGTTGTTATGTACAGGCTGGGTGCCGACTAATACCAGGCAATGGTCGACCGGACGCGTAATGAAGATGCTGATCACTTTTAATGGCGTACCGGCGAGCCTTTCCCATTTTTGAATGTTTTCACTGATATAACAAAATGCGACGCGGGCATTTTCGCCGCAGTTGCCCGCATTTTCTTTCCCGTTGCGATAATCTTCTTCAACTTTCCGGTAAAGCTGCTGGGAGGAAAGATTGAGCTTTCGCAGACCCCGCACCATGGCACCCCGATCCCTGTCGCCGCCCAGTGAATGCAGCCGGTATTTTTTAGGATCCGATATCATCAGACCATCAATCATTCTTTTATCCGGATAAAACTTATTGGCAGATTTCAGCGACAGTCGTGAACGCGTAAACAGCATGGCTTCGGTAAGCTTGGGTAAGAGTAATTTCTGGAAACGTTTATTATCCATAACGCTATTTTTCCTTTAAAACCTGATTCAGCAATGGACTATTTGAGCACTCTTTATTGCCGGTATAAAGGAAATGACTTCTTAAGAAATACTGGATCTGCTGAGACCCTCCGCGCCGGAGCAGCCTGGATATAATACGGCGCTCAGTCAGAAAACATAATTTGATCTAAAACAATTTTAAGCGATTTGCTCACCCGCCGCAGTTTCCGTCCCCGTATAATTTGCGGCCAATTATTTGCCGCCGAACGAAGACCTTACTATGCCAGTCAGTTTGATCCAACCCGATCGCACCCTGTTTTCTTACCCACGTTACTGGGCCGAATGCTACGGCACTGCGCCGTTTTTCCCGATGACCCGGGAGGAAATGGAACAGCTTGGCTGGGACAGTTGTGATGTGATCGTGGTGACCGGCGATGCCTATGTCGATCATCCGAGTTTCGGCATGGCGATCATCGGCCGCATGCTGGAAGCGCAGGGATTCCGCGTCGGGATCATCGCGCAGCCGGACTGGACCAGCAAAGAAGATTTCATGCGGCTCGGGAAGCCGAATCTGTTTTACGGCGTGACCGCCGGCAATATGGATTCGATGATCAACCGTTATACCGCCGACCGGAAGCTGCGTCATGACGATGCCTATACGCCGGGTAACGTGGGTGGAAAACGTCCAGATCGCGCGACGCTGGTCTACACGCAGCGCTGTAAAGAAGCCTACAGCGATGTACCGGTTTTGCTCGGCGGTATCGAAGCCAGCCTGCGACGTATTGCACATTACGATTACTGGTCCGATACCGTGCGGCGCTCGGTACTGGTGGATTCCAAAGCTGACATGCTGATTTATGGCAACGGCGAAAGGCCGCTGGTGGAAGTGGCGCACCGTCTGGCTGCCGGTGAATCCATTACTGATATTCATGATGTGCGTAACACTGCCGTGATGCGCAAAACGGCGCTTATCGGCTGGAGCGGTGTCGATTCCACGCGGCTCGATAAGCCAGGACGTATTGAACCGATCATGAACCCGTATGGCGAAGATCTGCCGTGCTCGGAAGGAGAGTTGCCTGCGCCGGATGCCCCGCAACCGGTAACGGTGCGCGCGCCAAAGCCGAAACCGTGGGAGAAAACCTACGTTCTGTTGCCGTCATTTGAAAAAGTGAAGGCCGATAAAGTGCTTTACGCGCATACCTCGCGCATTTTGCATCACGAAACCAATCCTGGCTGTGCGCGTGCCCTGATGCAAAAACACGGCGACCGCTATGTGTGGATCAATCCTCCGGCGATCCCGTTGTCGACCGAAGAAATGGACGAAGTGTTTGGCCTGCCGTTCCAGCGCGTACCGCACCCGTCTTACGGCAACGCGACAATTCCGGCATATGACATGATCCGTTTCTCGATCAATATTATGCGTGGCTGTTACGGCGGTTGTGCGTTTTGTTC
>Ga0247732_10000504_pt1 | contig 18572 bp, 17 predicted proteins | sample UWRJL163409C2_FD_180940 | JGI IMG/M metagenome (GOLD analysis project Ga0247732, IMG submission 180940) | Plant litter microbial communities from Arlington Agricultural Research Station in Wisconsin, United States - UWRJ-L163-409C-2 | ecosystem: Environmental > Terrestrial > Plant litter >...
CGGAAGCCGAGGTGGACCTGCTGTTCTCGGACATCGTGATGCCAGGCATGTCCGGCTGGGCGCTGGCCAAGCAGGCACTGGGCCAACAGCCCGGCCTCCGGGTGCTGTTCACCTCGGGCTATCCCCGCGATATCGAGGCCAGTGGCGCGGTCGGCCGGAACATCGCCATCCTGCCCAAACCCTTTACCCGTACCGACCTGGCACGCTCGATCCTCGGCGCGCTTCGCGAGGATGGCGGCGCCCCTTCGGGCAATGCGCTGAATTGAGCGGTGTGTGGGAGCTGCCGACGGGGGCAGCTTCCTGGGACTCATGACGCCGATCTGCCGCGCGGTGCACGGCGGGCTAACAGGCGCGGGCGCTAAGGTGGACCTCCACGCAGACCACTGCATGCCACGAGGACGCTTGACCGCGATGACCGTTGTGACAGACCACCCGCGATGCCGCGTGCTTCTGGTCGAAGACGATGCACCCATCCGGGAGATGACCAAGGACATCCTCAACGAAGACGGCTTTGATGTCCTGGATGTTGGCGATGCCGAAACGGCGCTGGGGTGTCTGAAGCAAGGACCGTTCGATCTGCTCGTCTCCGATGTCGGGCTCCCCGGCATGGATGGCCGCGACCTGGCCACGCTCGCCACCACGCTCCACCCGGCCATGCCGATCCTGCTGGTCACCGGCTACGCCGGTCAGGCTGGTGCCCGCCCCGACTTCCTGGCCTGCGGCATCAAGCTGCTGCGCAAGCCGTTCACGCTCAGCCAATTGCTCAGTACCGTGCGGGCGCTCGTCTAGGCGCCCGGAATGCGTTCTGCGCCGGCAGCAGACAGCAATGCACGCGCCCTGCGCTCCAGCTCGGTAGTGGTGAACGGCTTGGTGAGCACCTCCATACCCTCCTCCAACTGCCCCGCGCCTACGGCCGCCGACGCCGCATAGCCGGTAATGAACAACACGGGCAGCCCCGGGCGAACCTGACGCCCGGCATCAGCGACCTGACGACCGTTCAACCCACCTGTCAGACCGACATCGGTGATCAGCAGATCGATGGTCTCCTCCGAGCGCAGTACCTCGATCGCCTGCCCGCCCTCCGGTGCCTGCAGGACCCGATACCCGGCCCCACCCAGCACCTCGGTCAGCAGCGCACGGATCGCCTCCTCGTCCTCGACGACCAGAATCGTCCCGACGCTCGGCGACACTCCTGAATTCATATCCTGTGTGCGTTCCTCTGCCGTCTCATCCACCGCTTCACCAAGGAACCGCGGCAGATACAGCTCCACGGTCGTGCCCTGCCCGACCTGCGAATCGATCCGCACCTGCCCGCCGGATTGCCGGGTGAACCCGTAGATCATCGACAACCCCAACCCGGTGCCCTGGCCGATCGGCTTGGTGGTGAAGAACGGCTCGAACACCTTTTCGATGACCGCCGCGTCCATTCCCGTACCGGCATCTTTCACTGCCAGGCAGATGTAGTCACCCGGCGGTGTATCCAGCGCTGCCGCTGCCGCCCCCCGCACCGTGACGTTCGCAGTACTGATGATGAGCGGCCCGCCGTCAGGCATCGCATCACGCGCGTTGATGCACAGGTTCAACAACGCATTCTCCATCTGTGGCACATCGACCAGCACCGCCCAGGGATCGGAATCCAACTGCGTGGAGATCGAGATCGAGGGCCCCAGCGTTCGGGAAATGATATCCAGCATGCCGCGCACCATCGCATCGGCCACCACCGCCGTCGGCGCCAGCGTCTGCCGGCGTGAGAAGGCCAGCAGACGCTGGGTGAGCGCGGTGGCGCGCGAGGCACTGGACTGCGCCATCTCCAGGTAGCGCCCCACATCGTCATAACGCCGCTGATCGATACGCAGCTCCAGCAGTTCCAGGCCCACCGAGATGGCGGTCAGCAGATTGTTGAAGTCATGCGCCAGGCCGCCGGTCAACTGGCCGACCGCCTCCATCTTCTGGCTTTGCCGCAACCGCTCCTCGGCCACCTGCAGCTCGGCGCTGCGGGCCTGCACGCGCTCTTCCAGGGTCAAGGTCAGCTCACGCAGTTGTTCCTCGGCCAGGCGACGCTCGGTCACATCGGCGGCGGTGCCGAACCACTCGGTTACATCGCCCGCAGCATCCAGCAAAGGTACCGCCCGCATCTGCACCCAGCCCACGCTGCCGTCCGCGCGCAACGTGCGGTGTTCCAGTTCCAGCGGCTGACGATGCTCCATCGCACGTGCGATTGCCTGCTCCAGCAGGCGCATGTCATCCGGATGGACATACTTGTCCCGCCAATCGGTGATCGCCGGGAAACCTTCACTGGCCGGCTCCTCGCCCGTGGCCAGGATCTGCCGCATCTCACGCCAGTCGGCGGTGACCGCATACAGCGACTCGGAGGACGCACTCACCAGCGCGCCCAGGCGGCGCTCGCTGTGTACCAGCGCGGCACTGGCCCGTTGTTCCTCGGTACGGTCGCCCAACACCTTGACGAAACCCAGCACTGCGCCATCTTCGCCGCGCAGCACGGTCATCGCGCCATTGGCCCAGAAACGCTCCCCGGACCGGCGCATCAACCAACGCTCGCCGCTGACACCGCCCGATTCGATCGAGACGACGCGATTGTGATGGAGGCGCCCGGCCTGGATGTCCTCCGGTGTATAGATCACCTCGACGTTCTGGCCCAGCATCTCGGCTTCGGTCCAACCGAAGATGTGCTCGGCACCCGCGTTCCAGAGGGTCACCCTGCCCTCCAGATCGGAGGCCACGATCGCGTAGTCCTTGGCACTGTCGATGATCTGGCGATTACGCGCCTCCACCCGCCGCATCGAGCGCTGCAGCTCGATGTGCGAGGTGACGTCCAGGCCCTGCACGAAGACACCGGCGGTGCTGCCATCCTCGCCGGCCACCGGCTGGAACACGATGTCCAGCATGCGCCTGGCCGACGACGGATCGGATGGGAAGGGCGCGTCGTACACCACTTCGTTGCCGATGTACGGCTTGCCGGTGCGATACACCTCATCCAGGATCGGCAGAAAGCCCTGCTCGACGATCTCCGGCAGCGCCTCGCGAATCGATTTGCCAAGCACGTGGCGGTTGCCTACCAGCCGCTCGTAACCGGGATTGGCCAGCTCCACGCGATGCTCAGGCCCACTCAGGAACGCCATGAACATCGGCGACTTGTCGAACAGTGCGATGAGACGCTCGTTCTCACGGGCCAGGCGCTGCTGGGCCACGATGATGTCGGTGACCTCGTTGGTCACGCAGAACGCACCGCCTACGCTGCCGTCGTCCAGATAGATCGGCGAGAAGGAAAAGGTCCACCAGGTATCTTCCGGCTCACCGCGGCGGCTCATGGAAATGGGCAGGTTCTCGTAGCGCGACGCGCTGCCCGCAAATGCCGCCTCGATCGGGACTCGCACCGCATCCCAGGCATCAGCCCACAACTGCCTCAGCGGGGCGCCCAGCGCTCCCTCCAATCGAGGCCCCAGAATCGGGCTGTAGGCGTCGTTGAAGAAGAACGTCAGATCCTCGCCCCAGACCACATACATGCTCTCGGGCGAGGCCAGGATCAGGTTGATGGCGTTGCGAAGCGCCCCGGGCCAGGTTTCGATTGGCCCTACGGGCGTGGCCTGCCAATCAAATGCCCGCACCTGCTCGGCCAGCGGACCGGTGCCGCCCGGAAAACGCCCTTCCCGTCCGCTCACGCAGACCCCCACGGCATCGGCGGTATGCGCGCACCGCGCACCGGCGCGACAGAGAAGGGACGGACAGACATCATCGGGGCACCAGACCTTGAACGGAAGGCATTGCAGAGCGCGGGACGTAGCGGCGGGCAGCGGGCGGCCGACCGTAACGGAGGAGCAATCTACGCCACCGCCTGCAATTCTGCGTCAACGCGGTGGCCGGTGGAATCCCCGCGCCGATGCCCGTGCGGCCACGGCCTGCACGCGGCCCGGACAGCCGGTTGAGGATGATGCGCTTCTCCCCCTCCCCTGCGCTCCGCCATGGCCAAGCCAACCGGCTCCCGTCTCGTCATCTACGCCGCCCTCGCCGGCAACCTGGCCATCGCCATCGCCAAGTTCATCGCCGCCGGCATCTCGGGCAGCTCAGCGATGCTCAGCGAAGGCGTCCACTCGCTGGTGGACACCATCAACGAGCTGCTGCTGTTGTACGGCCTGCGGCGGGCCGAGCAGAAACCCGATACCACCCATCCGTTCGGCTACGGGCGTGAGCTGTACTTCTGGAGCTTCATCGTCGCGCTGCTGGTGTTTGCCGCGGGTGCGGGCGTTTCGGCCTATGAAGGCATCCAGCACATCCGCAACCCGGAGCCAGCCACCAACCACCTGATCAGCTACGTCGTGCTGGGCGTTTCCCTCGTGTTCGAGGGCACCTCCTGGTGGATCGCGCTGCGCGAGTTCCGCGCCACCAAAGGCGCGATGGGTTACCTCGAGGCCTTCCGCCGCAGCAAGGATCCGTCCACCTTCACGGTGTTGCTGGAGGACAGCGCGGCCCTGCTCGGCCTGGGCTTCGCACTGATCGGCCTGCTGGCCGCGCAACTGCTGGACATGCCGATCCTGGATGGCGTGGCCTCGCTGTGCATTGCCGGCGTGCTGGCCGTCACCGCCTTCCTGCTGGCACGCGAAACCAAGGGCCTGCTGGTGGGCGAGCCTGCGCACCCCAGCGTGGCCAAGCGCATCCTCGCCGTGGCCACCGGGGATGCCGATCTGCGCCGCGCCAATGGTGTGACCACCATGCAGATGGGCCCGGACCAGGTGGTCGCGATGCTGAGCGCGGAGTTCGAGGATGATCGGACGACGCCGCAGATCGAGGCGTGCATCACGCGTATCGAAAAGGCGGTGAAAGCGGAGTATCCGGAACTGGTGGCACTGTTCGTGAAGCCGCAGACGCCGGAGGTGTTCCAGGCGCGCAAGGCGGCGTTGGGGGATCCCCACTCTCCAACCTGAAACGCACGAACACCAGCACGACACCATCACAGCCGCCGGTGGATGCTCACTCCACCCCACTCCCTCAGGACCAACGATGCCCCACGCACGTCCCTTCGTTGTCCATGCCTTCGAGGCCGCCTACTCCTACGCAGGCGCGGTCGAACGCATCATCGCGCTGACCGTCGAATGTGGCCCCTGCGGCACCACCTCCTCGGCCGATGCCAGCCTGATCCACCTGCCCGGCGGCGCGCTGTTCCGCTGCCATCACTGTGGCTCGCACCAGGCGATCAGCCACGCACGGCTGGATGCCCGCAACGACATGGCGCCGCAGACTTCCAGCGTCGCCCTGCTCTGAGCGAAGCGGCCCCGGAATCCGGGGCCATGAGCCAACGCCATGCGCCGTTTTGCACAAGCCATTGCTGACACAGAGTCGCTTCCTGAGGGACTCCCAAGGGCGCTTGCCCGCGCTCTGGCGACCGCGCCAGACCACTACAACATCGCCAAAGGCGGCGTCGCCGCGCTGATCGCACGTGACCACGATGGGACGATCGTGGTGGCGGACATGGTGTGGGGCCTGGTGCCACGCTGGTCGAAGGAACCCGCCACCCCGTACACAACGGTCACCGCGCGCCTTGATCGCGCGCCGCGAAGCAGGATCTACGCGCAGGCATGGGCGCAGCGCCCCTGCGTGCTGCCCATGACCGGCTACTACAAATGGGACAGGGAGCGCCGGCCACCCTGGCCACTGTTCGTGCAGCGCAAGGACGGCCTGGCCCTGCTCGCAGCGGGGCTGTGGGAGCACTGGGAAAACGAAGATGGCCAGCAGCTGGACAGCTTTACGGTGTTGACCGGACCGAACAACGCGATCCCCTCCCCACTCACACCGGACGGACCGATATTCATCGCGCCAGCCACCGCACTGGAGTGGTTGAGTGGCGCCTTCAAGACACCTGCGGCATTGCATGCCCGCACATCCACCCCGGCGCTGGAGGCCTATCCGGTCAGCCGCGCATTCCGTGATCCTTCGCGCGACGATTACACGCTGTTGGAGCCTGTCGATCCGGACGCCGCCGCAGCCAACGCCGAACCGCAGCAATGGGATGGTGATGGATGGGATGAGCGCGATGCGGATGAGTGACGTGCAGCGCATGTGAGCATCAACCTTTCCCGCGCTTGAACAGATTCCGCGGTCCCAGCGAATTTCACCTTCGCGCCACTGCGCTCGCGTCAGGGTGGAGATGCCCGGCAACACGGGCGCTCTCTCTAACCAATCGTGGAGTCAACCATGGACAAGAATCGCACTGAAGGCGCCAAGAACCAGGTCAAAGGCACCGTAAAGGAAGTCGTCGGCAAGGTCACCGGCGACAAGACGAAAGAAGTGGAAGGCAAGATCCAGAAGGGTGTTGGCGAAGTCCAAAGCGACGTAGGCAAGGCGCGCGACGACGCACGCCGTTGATGCTTGATCCCGCGGCTCTCTGACCCGTTCAGGGCAGAGAGCGGCAGGAAGGCGGCAAGCTCTGGGGCGTCATTGGGGCAGCAATCGTCTACTCAAGCAGCCCCATCAACGAGTGGTGTACGGCTACGCCAGCCAGCGCGCCCTCACCGACGGCCAATGCGATGCTCCCGGCCATTCGCGCGGCATCGCCGCAGGCAAACACACCCGGCACGGTTGTCTGCTTGGCGGAATCGGTCGTGATGCATCCGCCATCCTTCAACTCGCAACCGAGTTGCTCGGCCAGGTCACTGGACAGCCGGGAGTTCGGAGAAATGAACAGCGCATCTACGCCCACGCGGCGTCCATCGGCCAGCACGACGGTCGAGGTGTCTTCCACGGCACGCACGTGGGTCGATTCGATCACTACCCCGCTTTCTTCCAGCCGGACACGCTGCGCCGCATCGATCTGCGCCGACGCTTGGCTGCAGAAGAGCGTGATCTGACCCCAGTCGCTCAGCAGCAGCGCCTGCGCTGCGCCGCCATCCTTGGCGCACCCGATGACGCCGATCCGCCCTTCGAACACTTCATAGCCATGGCAGTACGGGCAGTGGAAGACACTTCGGCCCCAACGCTCGCCGATGCCCTCGATTTCGGGCAGATCGTCGCTCACGCCGTGCGCCAGGATCAGTCGATCAGCCCGAATCGTCTGCCCCTCATCCGTGTTGATCTGGAAGGCCCCGCTGCCTTCGACCGCCGCGCCCCGCAGGGCCTTGCCGGCCAACCACGTCAGCATGGGGTAGCGCAGCAGTTCGTCGCGGGCCTGGGAGGCGATGTCCGCCGGCGCCAGCCCCTCCCGCCCCAGAAAGCCATGGGCCACCTTCGCATTGCGGTTGCGCGGTTGCCCGGCGTCGATGATCACTACCCTTCGCCGGGCACGGACCAGTTGCAACGCCGCGGACATGCCCGCGTAGCTGCCGCCGATGATGGCGACGTCGTATGTCTGGTTTTCAGTCGCACGTATCGGCATGGGAGTTCCAGGTATCGGTTCGGGGGATGGCTTGAACAGGCATCATGCGCCTGCCCGCGAGCGGCTGCATCACGGAGGGTGCGTGGACAGCCTGTCCGGTCAAAAGGCCATCCAATCTAGCGGGTGTTACTTACGGCACCTGCCAAGGCGCAGTCCTGGGCCCAGGATTTGACCTCAGACAAAGGAGCCGGCCGTGAGCCGTACATGCTGTGCCCCCGCCATCGTGCTTTCGCTGATTCTTGGCGTTCTTGCACCGCCGACCATTGCCGCGGCCGCTTCCGCAGCGCCCGTAAAGGCGCAGAGCATCTCCTCCATTGATGACCGAATCCGCCGCGAAATGACGGAAGGGGGATTGGTTGGCGTTGCGGCTGCGATCATCGTTGATGGCAAGGTCGTCTGGCGGGGCGGGTATGGGTTGGCGGATCGCGAAAGCGGCCGAGCATTCACCACCGATACGGTGATGAACGTCGCGTCCATCAGCAAGACGTTCGTGGGAGCCGCCATGATGCTTGCGCAAGAGGAGGGAAAGCTCTCCATCGACGCGGACATCAACACCTATCTTTCCTTCCCGGTCAGAAACCCCAGCCACCCCGCCCAGCCCATCACACTGCGGCAGATCGCAACCCATACCTCGAGCATCACGGATCGCTGGCCGATCTATGCTGCGCGTTATCACTTCGGGCGAAACTCACCTGAGCCGTTAGCGCAATTCCTTCAGGGATACCTGGCACCGGGAGGAGCCGACTATTCCCCGGCCAGCTATCTGCCGGCTGCCCCGGGAACCGAGCGCGATTATTCCAACATCGGCGCAGGGCTGGCGGGTTACATCGTCGAGCGCACGACCGGCCAGTCTTTGGACACCTACACCGAACGCCGTATCTTCAAGCCACTCGGCATGAACAGCACGCATTGGCGCCTTCGCCCGGACAGCACCGCCCCGGACGCCACGCTTTACATTGCCCAGGACGGCATTGCGGTCGCCATTCAACCGTATGGCGTCACGACCTGGCCCGATGGTGGCGTGCACACGTCGGTCGAGGATCTGTCCAGGTTCTTCATTGCACTGCTTGACCGCGGCAAGGGACCCGGTGGCCAGGTACTTCGACAGCCGTCGGCGGATGAGATGCTGCGCCTTCAGTTTACGGCGGCATCCAAGCCCCTGAACGTCGATATTGCCGAGAAGAACTCCGGGCTGTTCTGGCAGACCAAGTTCAACACGAAGTACGTGGGGCACGGCGGAAGCGATCCCGGATTGAAGACAGAGATGCTCGCCACCCCTGATCTGCGCACGGGCATTGTCTTCTTCACCAATACGTCTGGAACTGAGACCGAGAAGGCCTATGTCGCCATTCTCAAGGCGCTGTTCGAGCATGCAGAGGCACTTCGTCAGGGGCATCACGAGTAAGGCGTTGCGCTCGATCTGAATGACTCACGCACCGTCAACGCGACAATGGCATCCTGCGTATTCGTGCGGGAGCCCAACGATGCAGATAACCGGAAATTCCATTGCTGCCACTGCTGTCACGCTGAAGGTCGGCGTGGTGTTCTGGGTGCTGGTGGCCTGGCGGACACCCGGGGGCGAGCCTTGGGACGCGCCTGCATTCTGGACCGTCGTCTATCCCATCGCACTGGCCATTGCCGCAGTGCTGGGTGCCTGTTTTCCCCGTAAAGCATGGCTATGGGGATTGTTGTTCATGGTGCTGCAGGTGCCAGTGGTGGCCGTGATGTCGGGCGTTGGCCCGTTGTTGCTGGCCGGACTGGTGTATGCGCTGGTGCTGGCGTTACCTGCGATGGCGATCGCGTGGGCGTCTGGCTTGCTGCGTAAACGCCTGCATGGGAGGGCTTGAGAGGCTCATCGCTTCGCCGGCTGCCACCCCGCTCGCAGTGCATCCGAAGGGCTGCAGAACATGCGCTCGCCGCGGCTCAGGTCGATGCTCGTGCGTTCGTAGTCCCGCTGGCCTGGCACGTGGTAGATCCTCCTGCCTTCGCGGGAGATGTTGCCCTTGATGCGACATCCTCCCGGCGCCGGCGGCGAAGCCACCGGGGATTGTCGTGCCGTCTGCTCACGCCTGCTGCGACGATAGTCAGCTGGCATCTGGAACGGCCCCTGCCAGAGATTCCGCTGGTGCTGGCGCGCGTCGGCTTCGTCTGTGATGAATGCCCTCGCGTACTGGCGATACGCGACCGCCCAACCGGCGCGCACCATCTGCCGATTGATCGACTGTCCTTGAACAAAGCACTCCGCCACCACCCGGCCGTAGCGGTCCGTGTCTTTCGGCCGGCAACGAACGGTTTTATCCAGCACATAGCCATCCAGGGCAGCCGCGGACCGTCGGCCACAAGGCCAAGGACGTCCGTCGTTGCTGGTGCATTGCTGGGCGCTTTCCGGCGCATCAATGCCCCACAGGCGGATGCGCTGCTTCGCGATGGTGAGCGTGTCCCCGTCAGTCACCGTCGCGCGGCCGACCAGCTCTGCTGCCACACCAGGAACCGACGCCAACACCAAAAACAACACCACAAGACCTTTCAACACCATCAACAACGACATCCTCTAAGCGCATGCTTGGGTGCGAGCGCCAGTTCAACGGGGTGCGACACTCTAGCGGAAGTGGTCGGCTGTCGGCTAAATATGAAACGCTGGACCTGCCGACAACGTCGGCGGGCTCACCCTGACCCTCAGCGCGATGAGCAGGCTGGCGAGCAGCATTACTGCCGCGGCAACGGTGAGGACGGCAACGATGCCTCCCATCCCGAACACCAAGCCGCCCAAGGCGGCGCCCGCTGCGATGGAGGACTGCACTGCAGCGACCACCATCCCGCCGGCACTCTCGGCCTGATCGGGCACCGCGCGCGCGACCCAGCTCGACCAGGCAACGGGCACGCCACCGAAGGCCAGGCCCCAGAGCGCGACCAGGATCGATAGCCCGCCGACGCCCACCGGCAACAGGAGCATGCCGAGCGCGGCTGCGCCAACCAAGGCAGGCATGATCACCAACGTGACTTTCAGACTGCGCTCCATGAGCCAGCCCGCCAGGAGTGTGCCGACAAAGTTCGCCACACCGAATCCGAGCAGAATCAGCGCGAGGCCATCAGCGCTCATCTGCCCCAGGCTCTCCAACGTGGGGCGGATGTAAGTAAAGAGCGAGTACTGACCGGTGTGCGCCAGAACGCAGCCCAGCATTCCGACCGCGATGCCTGGCCGGCGCAACAGGCCCACCACCGACTCTGGGAGCGCCGCCTTGCGTGGCGCCATACGGGGCAGCGTGAACCACTGGAACACAAACGTGAGTCCACCTACTGCCGTCGCGGCCCAGAAGGCGCTGCGCCAGCCCAGCAATCCTCCCAGGTAGCTGCCCAAAGGTACCGACACCACCGTGCCGACCGCAATGCCGCTGAAGATGATGGACAGCGCGCGAGGCACGCGCTGTGGCGGCACCAATCGCATGGCTACGGCCGCTGCCATGCTCCAGAACCCACCCAGCGCGACGCCCAGAAGGACACGCATCACCAGGAGCACTCCCATGCTGGAAGACAGCGCCACCAAGGTGTTGGAGAGGATCATCAGACCCGTGAAACTCAACAGCACCACGCGCCTGTCGATCGAACGGGTCAGCCGTGGCACAAGCAGGCCGGCGAACAGGGCCACGACAGCGGTGACCGTCACTGCTTGACCGGCCAGCGCCTCCGACACCCCTAGGTCCGTCGCCATCGGCGTCAACAGACTGGCAGGCAGATATTCCGCCGTGAGCAGCCCAAAGACCCCCATGGCCAGCGAAAACACGGCCACCCATGCCGATGAAGACGGCTCCCCGCTCTCCCTGGCCACAGAATCAGGCGCGCCCGCGGCATCAACTACGTCATTGCTCATCAAAGATCCCAGTGCATTCGTGCAGCCGAGAGTCTAGGGAGGCAGGTCAGGATGATCTATGATTGTCAAACCTGTATTTTTGATCGAAACCCCGGACCGTCGCAATGAGCCAGGTTCCACCCCAGCCCACCGACCTGATCAGCGAGCTGCTGACCGGCATGCGGCTGCATGGCGTTCAATACCGCCGCATTCAGACCGGGCCGACCTTTGGGCTTGGATTTCCGCCGAAGCCAGGCCATGCGTACTTCCATTACCTGGCAGTGGGCACTGCCATTCTTCGTGGCGCGGACGGCAGCCAACACTTCCTCTCTGCCGGGGATGTCGTGCTTCTTCCCCGCGGAGAAGGCCACGCGTTGCTGTCGGACGAGGACCACCCCGTCCAGTGCCTGGAAACGATAGTCGCAGCCCCACTGGGTGAGGCAGTGAGCGGGATAGACACATGCCCGAGCACACATGCCGTGCCAAGCGCAGTGCTGTTCCACGGATGCATGGTGTTCGATCTGGGTGGCATGCAAGGGTTGAGCAAGTTGATGCCGGCCGTGATGTTGGCTGATGGCAACGCCACTGCCTTCCCTGGGCTGCTGCCGATGGTCGACGCGATGAAGCGCGAGGTGTGCTCCGGACGTATTGGCTATGCAGGCATACTCGCCCGGCTGGCGGATGCCGTCGCCGCCATGATCGTGCGTGACTGGGTTGAGCGCGGTTGCGACGGCGCATCCGGCCTGGTCATGGCCATGCGCGACCCTCGTCTGTCGCTGTCGTTGCTTGCGCTGCACAGAGACCCTGGGCGTGACTGGACTGTCGAAGCGCTGGCTGCAGAATCGAACACCTCGCGTTCGGTCTTTGCAGACCGGTTCCAGAGTGTGATTGGAACCGCGCCTCTGCGATACGTGACTGAGCTGCGAATGCAATTGGCGAGTCAGTGGCTGAGCCAGCAAAGCCTATCCATCGAGGTGGTGGCAGAGCGTCTTGGGTACGCGTCGCAGGCGGCTTTCAGTCGCGCTTACAAGCGGGTTATGGGGCAGTCTCCTGGCGCGACTCGGCGCGGGCGCGCCTTGGCCTCAGCATAGGGGGAGCCAGTCCTTCCTTCGAACATCGCCTCGCGCTTCGCGGCTCATCGCCGCTGCGCCGTCGGTGCTTGGCCCGCCTTGAGCTTGGGTCAGCCGCAGACCGAGGTCGGCCGCTGCTGCGCCTGATTCTGCTTCAGGCACCTACACTTCAGTCGGGCACCATGCCTTCGCCTGAGGAGAGCCACAGGATGCAAAAACTCCCGAGTTCCATCTCGACCGTCGGCATCGCCTCTGACCCCTGCACGCCGTCTCGTGACTTAAGGGAGCCCTGCCCCATCCCCAAATCGGGAAAACGGCCATCAAGAGCCAAACGCGCCTGTCAACGCGTGCCACCCGAAGGTGGTGCCTCGGTCAACAGCAGTCAACTGGATCAGTACCAACCAAGGTAGAGCGTCGCCACTCCCCACGTATCGATCAAGCCGTGCGCCAACACGAGCGACCAGAGGTTGCGCCCAGATCGAAGGTAGGCAAACCCAAAAAGTGCACCGACCAGACCCGTCACGACGATCCCCGACAGCCCTTGATTTGCATGCATGAGGCCGAAGACCAGTCCGCCCATCAACGACGCGGGATAGATCCGACCAGGCACCTCACCGAATAGCGCGTGAAGCTGGTGCATGAGGAACGCGCGAAAGACGAGTTCCTCGCCGATTGCCGCGCTAAGCCAAGCGCCGGCAACAAGCGTCATTGCAGCGGGCAAATTGCCAAGCAACGGTCCGTAGCCGCTGTAGTCGGCCTTCGTGTCCGTCAGATGATCCACGAGGGGTTGAATGAGCGGGTCGACAAGGCCCACGACAATCCCGACCACCAGGGCCATCCACGCCAGCGTTTGGCCGAGTGATCGCCGTTGCAGCCCGCAGGACGACGGTGAGCGCATCTCCATCCAAACGAACGTGATGCCTAGCAGACCGACCAAGGGCATGCGCCAAGGGAATGGGAGCCACGGGAAATATGCCAATGCAAGCACACATGCCACCAGCAACAGCCTGATCGGCATTGCTATCCGGACGTGCGGGCGTGAGGGCACTTTCCAGTCAGAGGTGGTCTGCATAGGGGATTGTTGGTGTCAAAGGTCAGTCATCACCTTGGGAGCGGTCTCGGTCCTTGCAGCGACTAACGCCACAAGGCGTGGAAGTGGTGGACAGGACCCTGACCCTGGCCTACGTCGAGCTTCTCAGCTGCGTTTATCGCACCACTTAGGTAGGCCTTTGCCTCCCCAACTGCATCGACTACGGGCATTTTGGGGATCAACGCGGCAAGTGCCGCAGATAGCGTGCAGCCGGTTCCATGCGTGTTGCGCGTGCCGATCCTCGGTGCGTTGAAGGTCCACCTCCCTCCATGTCCGGCCAGCAAGTCGGTGCTCTCAGCACCCTTCAGGTGTCCACCCTTCAACAGCACCCACTCGCTCCCAAGCTTCATCATTGCCTCCAGGGTTTGATGCATCTGCTCAATGCTGGCGGCCTCTGGCACACCAAGCAAATCGCTGGCCTCGGGCAAGTTGGGAGTGACGATCGTGCATAGCGGAAGCAGCTCATCCCTCAGCACTGCAACCGCGTCTTCCTCCAAGAGGCGGTCACCACTTTTGGCCACCATCACTGGATCCAGAACAATAGGGCACGTGGCACGCTCACGGAGCGTCCTGGCAATAGCACGGGCAACGCCCGCATTGGCAACCATACCAATTTTGATTGCATCCACGCGCACATCATCGAAGACAGCCTCAAGCTGCGCTTCCACGAAATCGGGGTCAAGTGCTACAAATCGCCAGACACCTTGGGTGTTTTGGGCGACAACGGCAGCAATGACAGTCATGCCATAGGCACCCAGCGCTGAGAACGCCTTAAGGTCTGCTTGAATGCCGGCGCCGCCGGTGGGGTCTGTTCCTGCAATGCTCAAAACGTTGGGGATCACGCATTCCTCCAAAATCCGGTCAACCGCAGAGCCGGAGAGCTTAGCGCTCGGCCTGCGCAGGGTGAACTGCCAATTCGTTCACTTCGACGAGGGGAGCGAGTCACGGTCACTTTTCAGTGCCGCTCGCAGGAACCGGATGACAGCCGCCCCACCTTCGCGATCCGCGCGCGCATAGCCCTCCGGAGTGCCGCCCACTTTGAGGTGAGGACCCAGGTCGTGTCGATACGTGGTTGGCTGCCAGAACAGGGAGATCAAGTGCCCGGCATCACTGAAGTAGACGATCTCGTCCGACTTCTCACGATGATGATCCGCTAGATAGCGACTCGCCACCGCCGCCATCTCACCAGAGAGACCAAGCTGATCGTCTCCCGCTGCTACGAGCATGAGCGGGCCGTTGATATTCTCGATCGGCAACATGGCGGATTTCAACGCCAACTGCGCCGTAGCGTCTTCCTCATCAAGCCATCGCGAATCCTCCATATACGGCAGGAAGGGCAGATCCTTACTCTTCAAGGTCAGACCGGGCTCATCGACCGCACGGAAATCGGCTGGTGCGATATCTCGCCGTATGCCTCGGAAGGGCGCAGGACTTCCCACTATCGAGACCACGGCTCGTAGGCGCTGGTCATGTGACGCGGCCGCCATGGCAATAGTGCCGCCCCAAGACCCTCCCAACACACCTATTCCAGACGCGTCGACGTAGCGTTGCTCTTGCAGCCAATCCACAGCCACCGACACAGGATCAATCGGAACGCGCACGAGGTCCTTAGGCAAGCCAGGCATGCGGTAGTAGGCCACTGACATGGCCAAGAACCCATGAGAGGCAAGCCACGCGGCATACATGTTTGCGCTCTCAATACCACCCTCGGAGCCACCGAGCGTAATGACAACGGGATGACGGCGGCCGTCTGTCAGCACCCCTCTAGGTGCATAGATGTTGGCGACCAGGCCAGGAGACTCCACAGTGAACGCGGAAACCTCTTCGCCGTCGATCCAGCGGCGGAGTTCGACGGTTTGCGCGACGTTTCCTTCAATAACCATTTCGAGCGTGAAGATCGCAGGCTCGAATCGCAGGTCTCCATCCCTCCTTTTGATGGGGAAAGGCGAGGGTCTTCCTGGACCGTCCGGCTTCATCGACCAGAACAGTCCCGTCTGATCGACTCCCGTATAGCTGCCCGCCTCGGCGGCCGTCGTCGAGGGGTCAACCCTGCCTTCCAGACCCGCTCGATAAACCGCGTTGGAGCGCCAGTTGGTGCCTTTTGAGTCACGCATGGCCAGCCTGAGCTCAACGACATCCGTGGGCCGCATGCCTGAGACAGACACCCCCAGTGGCGCGTCAGCTCGACTGTCTGCCGAGATGATGTTCAGCGTCGCGGCATAACTATCGGCGCAAGCCAGAAGAAGCGAAAGGAGGGCGAATCGACGCATCGAGGTGGCGCTCTGAGGGAGACCTCAAAGCTTGCGGGCAGGACGCATTCCTGAGACGGACTTTGGCGTGAGCCGTGCTCTACGTGGCGCCAATCGTGCAGACATCTAGGGCAATCGCGGCAAACTGGCTTCGAGTTGTGTTCGGAACTGTCGACTGACCCGAAGGATCGTGCCGTCAATGAGTTCCAGGAGAGCGTCCTGGTTGCGTGCGGGACGAAGTGCCGCGATGCGTCTTACATTCACCACTGAAGATCGGTGGATACGGAGGAACCCGCTCGGCTCCAACGCCTCCGCAAGACTTGCCATGCTATCGCGGCGCAGATACGTGTCCTTTCCCACATGGATGCAAACGTAATGGCCAGCTACGTCAACATAGTCAATGTCTGCCGGCAACAGATAGACCGTCCGATCGCCCGATTGAACCGCTAGACGCACGGCGCGTTCGACCTTTCCCTCCAGGCGCTCCCGGACACGGCGCATGGCCAATTGCAACCGGTGTGGATCCACCGGCTTCAGCAAGTAATCCAACGCCCCTGTCTCGAAGGCGCGAACAGCGTGTGCACTGTAAGCAGTGATGAAGACGATGTGCGGCACCAGTTCCTCAAGATGCCGCACAAGATCCAAACCACTGCCATCCGGCAGCCCGATATCTAGAAGAACGAGATCGATATCACCAACCTTGGCGCGCTCAAGCGCAGCTTCCAATGTTGATGCCTCCCCTACGACCGTGACGTCAGGCTCGCTTGCCAGCAACCGAATGACTCGCTCTCGCGCAAGAGTAATGTCGTCAACAATCAGTGTACGAATCATGGTTGATCGTGTTCCATCAGCGGGAGACGGATCGAAGCAACAAACCGATTCTTCCCAGACTGGGTCGTCAAGGATGCCCCAGCCCCATGCGCCAGTATCAATCTCTTCCTGAGGTGGTCCAAGCCAATGCCCAGACCGCCAGATGAGCGCCCATTAACAGAGTTCACCACACTGATGACAAGATCCCCATCTTGAAGGGTGGCCCCAATGTTGATCTCGACGGCCCCGTCAGTATCTGCGCCGTGTTGGATGGCATTCTCTAAAAGCGGCTGCAAGACCATCGAGGGGACGGACGCATCCCAGGCACCAGGCTCGATCTCCGCAACGAACGTGATGTTGCCGGACAGCACCTGATGCAACTCGATGAATTCAGCGCATGCCCCAATCTCGTCCCTCAAAGCCACCGCAGGCGCGCTTTCCAGCAGCGCTCGAAGCAAGTTTGCAACATGACCCAAGGCCCGGTCAGCTTTGGGAGCATCACGATATCCAAGCTCGCCGATGGCATTGAGTGCGTTGAAGATGAAGTGCTGGTGTAACCGTGATCTCAGTGCTTCTTCGTTCAACCGCGCCAGAAGCCTCTCTCGCTCGCTTTTCAGGGCCGTATGGGCCAACAGCTGCCCTACCCCCATGACAGCCAGGTAAAGCGGTATGGCAAATAGAGCGGTGGCGACCAAAGCACGCTGGCTGCTGCGCAGCTCCAACTGCCCTTGCCCAGCAAGTCCGAGCATATTTAAGACGCCATGCCCCAATCCCCAACCCGCCCCTGTTAGAAAGGGAATCGCTAGAAGACCGAATAATGCAACCCAAATCAGGTGGTAAGCAGTCCGGCCAGTTCCGATGATCCATCGTCCTGACAGACCGAGCAGCATGGGGGTGGCCAATGCCCATGGCGTGTAGCTGCCGGCGAGAAACAAGAAGGCATGCAGGAAATCCGAAGCCTCCGGCGTACCCGCTGAGGGGGCAGTCAAGACGACGGCAGGTGTATAGGCAAACGCGAGCACGAGCCAAGACAGCCCAACCCAATGCCCCCGAACTCTCAAGATGGAGCGATTGCGCGTCATCCGGGCGCTTAAAGGCGTAGAGATGGTGTTCGACCTGATCAAAGGAGGTGCGGGCATCGAATCATCCGGCCCACTTTTTACTCCCTTGGACAGACTGCAAGAGCAAGCCGCAGCTCAACAAGGAGAGCCTCGGCGAGTCCTTACGACCGCAAAAGTGCCCACCTGGCAGCTTGCCGACGGCGGTGAGCCGAGAGCGGGCATCTGGCTAAAAGGACACATCAAACGTTCTTATTGAGAATCAGTGACTACATGATTGGCGGAGAGAGTGGGATTCGAACCCACGGAAGGAATGACCCTTCGCCGGTTTTCAAGACCGGTGCCTTAAACCGCTCGGCCATCTCTCCGGTGTGCGGTCCGGCGCTTGGCCGGGGCCGCATTCTCGCATGATAGGCCCGGTTTACCCAAGCCCGCGCGGCTCACCCCGCATCCACCGCCAACGCACCCAAGGCACTGGCCTTGATCTTCTCCTTGGCCCGCTCGCACGCCCCACCGCAATCCAGGCGCGAGGCCTCCAGCTGCGGCGGCAGGTGCTCGGCCAGGAAGTCGATGAACACGCGCACTGCCGGTAGCAGACCGCGGCGGGAGGCGAAGACGGCGTGGCAGATGCCCTGCGGCAGCGACCAGTCCGGCAGCACCACTTCCAGCTCGCCATTGCGCACCGCGTCGGCACAGACGGTCTCCGGCAGCATGGTGATGCCGAAGCCGTCCTTGACCATGCTCTGCAGCAGCGGGAAATCGAAACCGGCTACGCGCGGCTGCAGATCCACCCGACGGACCGCGCCTTCGGGGCCGTGCAGTTCCCAGCGCTGACGGGCTTCGTCTTCGCTGATGCTCAGGGTGACGTGATTGGTCAGCTCGTCCGGGTCTTTCGGGCGGCCGGCGCGGTCGAGGTACTTGGGGCTGGCCACCAGCAATTCCTGCACCTGGCCGAAGCTGCGCATCACCAGACTGCCATCGTCATCCAGGCGTGAGCGCACGCGCAGGGCGACGTCGTAGCCTTCATTGATGATGTCCACGCGGCGGTTGCTGATGTTCAGCTG
>Ga0247732_10000507_pt1 | contig 18438 bp, 20 predicted proteins | sample UWRJL163409C2_FD_180940 | JGI IMG/M metagenome (GOLD analysis project Ga0247732, IMG submission 180940) | Plant litter microbial communities from Arlington Agricultural Research Station in Wisconsin, United States - UWRJ-L163-409C-2 | ecosystem: Environmental > Terrestrial > Plant litter >...
TTCAGGTTGACGTCGGTGACCGGAAAACCCTGATGCAGCACGGCGAAGCCGAGCGGAACGCCCGCGATGACCGCGACGGCGACCGCGGTGGCAACGGTCTTGCGACCTCTGACCCACGTCATGACGCTCATTGCGTGCTCCCCCGATACACGTGCTCAGTCATCAACCGTGCTGACCTTCTCCTCCGTGCCGCGCTTGACGTCGAGCAGCGGAAGATCGTCAACGCTAACAAGATGCGTCGCCACCGCATATTCGACGAGTCTTGCTCGACGATTGTTGGCCAGCTTGCCCTTGCCGCCGCGGAGCCCCGAGACGCCGATCTTGTCGAGCTTGTCGCAGACGTTGTCGAGCTTGCGGTTGAACGTGGTCATGCTCCAGCCGAGACGCTCGGCGGCATCGGCGGAGGTCGGCAGGGTGCCGCGCCCCGGCACCGTCTGGAGCAGAACGTCTTCGGCGAGCGCCAGCACGAGCTGCTTCTGGGTCAGCGTCAAGCTCACCGGCATGATCGTGGTGGAGCCCACGTTCTGTGTCGCCACGGAGGAGGTGTTGTAGTAGTCCTCGGCGGCGTGGATCGTGAAGTCGTAGGTGGTCGAGCCGGCGCTGAACATGACGTGCATCGTCTGGAAGACGAGCGGCAGCTTGGCCCCGGGAGCAAGCCATGCCTGCACGGTTCCGCTCGGGTCGGTCACCGTCGCCGACAGCAGGTTGCCGACGTTGCCCAGCCACCACAGGCCGAAGTCGCGGTACACCCGCAGAAACTGCCGGTGCAGGTAGGGATTGTCGTCGATGGCGAGATCGCCCTCGCGACCGATGAAGAAATCGGCGCTCTCGTCGACGTCATGCCACTCGCCGCAGAACTCGACCTTCAGGCCGTTCGCGGGTGCGCCGTTCTCTGTCATGGCCGTCACGGGTAACACACCGCCAAGGGGTTGGCCGACGTGATACCCGATCGCAGCACGTAGGCGGTGATGCAGACCCGGGAGCCGGGAATGATCCCGCTCACCACGGCTTGCGGGTCGGTGGTCTGCGTCTTCTTGTCTGGCGTCTCGCCGAGCGCCCAGAGATACTGGTCGCCCTTCTTCGGCTTCGGGTTCTTCCAGACGAAGGTCACTGCGCTTCCGTCCGCACTGGCCTGCTTCGACACCAACTCCGGCACGGGAACGCTCGAGACGTCGATCACTCCACCACCGCCGGCCACCGACGACGTTGCCGGCGCGGGCGCGTTGAGCCCTGGCACCAGAATCGCGGCCACGATGCCGGCCGCGACCAGCACGGCCACGACGATCGCGCCGACGATGATCCCCAGCCGCCGGGGGCGGGATGTCTGCGGCTCCGGTTCAGACTCCGCTAGCCCTTCCTCGACCAGCGCGCCCGTCGCGGCAGGCGCAGTCTCGGCAACGACTCGTCGGGGACGCATCTGCGTCTCCTCGACCGGTCGCTGCTGCACCACGACCGGAGCACGCAGGCGCGTCGCTTCCGCCGTGCCAGACTCGGCAGCCGGCGCCGGCGGGGTCGAGATCGGGAGGGAAGGCTGCACGGCGATCGTCGTCACGGAGCGTGCGCGCGTCTCGTCGTCCGACCCGTCGATCACCGGACGGTCGTCTGCGGTGACATGCAGGTTGGGTACGTCGATCGTGGTCGGCGCGTAGCCCAGCTCGAGCTCGACCCGCTGTAGGGCCCGCGCGAAGTCGACCGCGGTCGCGAAGCGGTCGTCGCGGTCGGTCGCCATCCCCTTGCGCAGTACGGCGACGAGCGATGCGGGCACGTCCTCCCGGGTCATCGGGGTGATCGCTCCACGCTCGATGCGGCCGATCAGGTCGAGCGTGCCGTTCGAATGCCCACGCACTTCGAAGGGGGTATGCCCGGCGAGGATCGTGTAGATGGTCGCTGCCAGGGAGAAGACGTCGGACCGCACATCGGGCGCGGGGTCGTCGTCGAACATCTCCGGCGGCGACCAGGGTACGGACATCCCGACGGAGGCACCGGTGCCCGAGGTTCCGGTGGTGCCGGCGAGCGCGTCGGCGAGCGTGCCCGTGTGCATGGGCAGCACATCCTCCTCCACCGCCGAGGAGATACCGAAGTCGGTGAGCGCGGGCCAGCCGTAGTCGTTGGTGAGCACGTTGCCCGGCTTGATGTCGCGATGCAGGATGCCCGCCGAATGCGCGGTACCCACCGCACTCGAGAGCCGCACCCCGGTACGAAGCGCGTCGGCCACCGGGAAGACGCCCTGCTTGTAGCGGTCGGCGAGGCTCGGGCCGGCGCAGTACTCCATGACGAAGTAGGGGCGGTCGTCGCCGGCGACATCGGCCTGGTAGATCGTGACGATGTACGGGTGGGTGGAGAGCTGGGCCATCAGGTTGGCCTCGCCCACGAAGGCGGCCCTGGTGGCGGGTGTGAGCTGCTCGGTGAGCAACACCTTCACGGCGACGCGGCGGCGCGGCAGTTTCTGCTCGTACAGGAAGACGTCGGAGAACCCGCCCGAACCGAGCACCTTCACGAAGGTGTACCCGGGAAGCTCGGGTGGCTGCGATGTCGGGCGCCGCATCAGGTCTCCTCGACAGTAAGGGTCACGCCGCCGCCGAAGTCGATGACCGTGCCGACGATGACTGCGGTCGGCTCGCCCGCGCGCAGCTTCTGCGGTTCCTTGCCCGGGAGCACGATCATCGTGCCGTTGCGGGAGTGCAGGTCGGTGACGACGACGGTGCCGCCCTCGAGCACGAAGCGGGCGTGAGTGCGCGAGATGTCTTGATCGGCGGTGCCGACGGTGACCAGACGCGGGATGTTGCCGCCGGAGACCTGCGACACGCTGGGCGCTCGGCCGACGAGCACGGGCTGCGCGAGCGATTCGCGGGCACCGTTGGGCAGCGTCAGCACCACCGTCGGTGCTGGCGGGGCGACCGGAGCTGCAGGGGCGGTGGTGCGACTCGCGCGCTTCGCCTTGCGTTCCGCTCGAAGTTTCGCGATGTCCGACGTGAGCACGGTCTGGCCGTCGTGGTCGCCCGCGGCTGTGCTCGACACCGACGGGACAGCGGATGTCTGCGGCTCGGGCACCTCTGCCTCGTTCGGTTCGCTCTCCTCTGCGCCGCTCCCCGCGCCCTCCTCGGCCCCCTCTTCCGTGGCCGGCTCGGCGACCGCCGCTTCGGCGACATCGCGGTACATGGTGTCGCCGAAAAGGTAGTCGTAGCCGCTGCTCTGGGCGGGTTCCGCGAGGTCGGCCGCAGGCACGTCGGAGGGATCGGGCAGCTCGACGACGGTGACCTCGGGGTCGGGTTCCGGCGCGGCGACCAGCTCGGCGTCCGGCGCGGCGACCAGCCCGGGTTCCGGCACGGCGACCAGCCCGGCCGACGGCGTGTATTCGGGCTCGGCAACGGGAGCAGCCACGACCCCGGCGCTGACCGGTGGTGTCACACCCGCCGACGCGCTCATCGCCACGGTCAGCTGGGCGACCCAGGCCACGCCGTCGACCATGGGAAGCGGCCCGATCGACCGCACCGCGGCAGCACCATCGACGGCGACCGCGAACGACGTCGCCGACGGCAGTACCTGCTCGGTCCACGTGGTCACCCCGGCTCCGCTGAGCTCGGTAGCGCCGGCGGAGCTGTGCGCGACGACCGTCACCCCGCCGCGCACGATGACGCGCGGCGCGTCCCGAACGTCGAGCAGGGCGAAGTGGGGCATGGCGGCGAGACCGCCGCGAGCGAGCAGGTCGAGCACGGTTTGCGGCCCAGGCGTCTCGCGAAGCGCAGCCCACAGCGCTGTGGTGAGCGGGACATCCGCTGTCTGCAGCAGGAGCACTCGGTCACCGGCACACAGTGCGAGCCAGCCCCCGGTGACGGCGGGTGTGTAGTCGACGGTCATGGCGCGGCGCTACCCTCTCGGCCGGGTCTCTTCGAGAAACCCCGGCATGCCGCGGTCTACGGTGTCGTCGGAATCGTCGCGGTCGGCCGCTGCCGCCCCGAGCAACTCAGACTCGACCACGATGACGGTCACGTTGTCTTTGCCTCCGGCCGCGACGGCCGCGTTGACGAGGCGTTCGGCAAGCGTGATCGCCAGACCCCCGTCAGGTTCGCGGGTGCCCTCACTGATGTGGAACACGATGATGCGGGCGATCTCCTCGTCGCTCAACTCCTTGGTGAGGCCATCGGAGCAGAGCACGAACGTCTGCCGCTCCCGGGCGGGCAGCAGCCAGACATCCGCGTCCACCTGGAGGTCGGCGCCGAGCGCGCGGGTGACGATGTTGCGGTCGGGGTGATGGTCGGCCTCGAGGCGGGTGATGATGCCCTGGTCGACGAGCTCCTGCACCGCGGAATGGTCGACGCTCAGTTGGGCGATGCTGCGGCCGTCCCAGCTGTAGATGCGGGAATCGCCGACGTTGAAGGCCATCCAGTGGTAGTTGCCGTGCGGGCCGGCCTCGACGAAGGCGAGCCCCGCGAGGGTGGTGCCCGAGAGGGCTTCGGGGGCGCTGGACTGCTCGCTGACGGCGAGAACGGCCTCATTGGCTCGGGCGATGGTGTCGAGCACGTCGTGCGGGGCGATGTGCTCGGCCTGCGCGAAGGCGTCGGCGAACGCGGCGATGGCCGCCTGACTGGCCCGGTCACCGAAAGCATGGCCACCCATTCCGTCGGCGACCACGAACAGCGGAATCGCGGCAAGGAAACTGTCTTCGTTGACCCGGCGCACGGCTCCGCGGTCGGAGTGTCCAGCGAACCGGAAGCGCACGGCGCCGTTCGGCAGCACGAGATCGTGCAGAATCTCCATCGGCAGCGGCACCTCCCCCAGCAACACTCTATGCGCTGTTCACACGGCCTTTCCCCGCAACCGTAACCCGGTCGGCGGGCATGCGACATGGGCAGGGGTACCCATCAAGGGCACTACGCGTGAGGAACTGAATTACGCTCACGACTCAACGCGAGTATTGCCCCGCCCGCGAGCGCGCCGACTGCCAGGGAGCCGACGAACGCCGTGTAGTCCCACTCGCCGCTGGTCACTCGCAGAATGCCCGAGCCATCGGCCAAGCGATAGTCGCATGCTAGGCCCATGGGCAGGAGGGTGTAGCTGCCCGTCGGCATCAGGGCCTCCAGCGGTTCCCCCGGCTCGAGCGCCCGCGCGACCTGGTCGGCTGCGAGGCTGGGCGCCCCGCCAAGGAGGCAATTGCGCTGCGCACCCTTGTACGTATTGCCGACAAAGTTAAGGCCAACCAGAACGACAACCGACAGACCGAACACCAGGAGAAGGATCCAACCGACCCTGCGCATCCCTTTTCTGTTCATTGCTCGATTCTGACGCATCCGACAGCGTCTGGACGATCAGCTGTCGACGGTCTCCCGACGCTTGTCCACGCGCATCTTGATCAGGCTCGCCGCGACGGCGACAGCCATCGAGACGACGATCACGAGGAGAGATGTCAGAGTGGAGATGTCTGGAGCCCATTCGATGTGCTTGCCGCCGTTGATGAACGGCAGCTCGTTCTCGTGCAGGGCGTGCGCGACCAGCTTCACGCCGATGAACGCGAGAATGAACGCGATGCCGTACTTGAGGTAGACCAACTTGTCGATGAGGTCGCCAAGCAGGAAGTACAGCTGCCGCAGCCCCATCAGGGCGAAGACGTTGGCGGTGAAAACGATGAAGGCGCTCTGTGTGATGCCGAAGATCGCCGGAATCGAGTCGAGTGCGAAGATCAGGTCGGTGGAGCCGATCGCCAGGAAGACGACGATCATCGGCGTGAGCACCTTCTTGCCATCGATCACTGTGCGGAGCTTCGACCCGTCGAACTCGTCGGTGATCGGCACGCGCTTGCGCAGGAAGCGGATGAGTCCGCCTTCCTTCTCCTCCATATCGTCACTCTTCTCGAAGGCCTGACGAATCGCCGTGTAAAGAAGGAACGCCCCGAAGATGTAGAAGATCCAGCTGAAGTGTTCGATCAGCTGAGCGCCCAGGATGATGAAGATCGCCCGCAGCACCAGGGCGATGATGATGCCTACCATCAGCACTTCTTGCTGGTATTTCCTCGGCACCGAGAACCTGGCCATGATGATGACGAACACGAAGAGGTTGTCTATCGACAGGCTGTACTCCGTGAGCCAGCCGGCGATGAACTGTCCGGCGTGGTCCGCTCCGGCGAAGAAGAACATCAGCACCGCGAAGATCAGCGCGAGCGTCACGTAGAAGCCGACCCACAGGCTCGATTCCCGGGTGGATGGGATGTGCGGCCGCTTGTAGGCGAGGATCAGGTCGGCGATCACGATGAGGATCAGGACGACGATGCTCGTCGCTTCGAACCAGAGCGGGAGTTGCAGTTCCAAATGCAGGCCTTTCATCGGGGTGGGCGGGTACGCCGAATTCCCGAAAGTCTCTTCCGCACCGCCGCGGACTGGCCGCTCTGCTGCACCACCGCATCCGGATCGGCACCTTCGACGACCGTACTGACGACTGCGGCGTAGGGCCGGGGCCCCGGGAATACTCCCCTTCGCTATCCCCCAGCCTACCGGGTGCTCCTTGATGCGCCTGCTGCTTCATGAGCCGCGAACTTCTTGGCCCTGTCAGGGTCGACCCATGGTGGTGGGAGGAAGTACGGGACGCGGTCGCGCATCTCGATCTTCCATCCGTCGTCGTGGATGCGGTGGTGATGGAACGAGCACAACGGTATCCCGTTGGCCAGATCGGTGGGTCCGCCGTGCGACCACCACCGGAGATGGTGCGCCTCGGTATAGCTCGGCGGGTGATCGCAGCCGGGGAAGGCGCAGCCGCCGTACTGTTCGGCGAGTGCTTGCCGTTGGGCGGGACTGAACAGCCGTCGTGCCCGGCCGAGGTCGAGGACTTCACCGGCACCGCCGAGGACGGTGGGGATGATGTTCGCCTCTGCGGCGAGAAGCCGGGCGGTGGTGGCGGAGATGCGCGCGTCGACACCGTCGATCTGCGGCAAACCACACTATTGCTGCCGTCGATCCGTGCGCAGCCGAGACGATCGACGAGTTGGTCGAGGGTCATCCGCACCACCATCGTCACCGCGGGATGGTCCCCGCCGGGCCGATCACAGGTGACCGCGTGACGAAGCAAGTCCTCGGCGGCATCGGCACGGCGTTGCGGCATGGTCCGGTCATCGACATCCACGACACCCGTGTCTGCGAAAGACGCTGCGGTCTGGTCACGTGCGGCACGCAGTTGCTCGCCGACGAGATGGTCGATCCCGGCCCGCACCAGCCCTGCGGTCTCCGGTGGCATGTCCCACACCAGCCGCACCATCCCGTCCGACTGCGGAACCAGTGCCAGCGATCGGCGTTGCCGCCGGATCGCATCCCGCGGTTCGGCGCCCTCTTCGTCCAGTCGGTCCCGCATCCGTCGGGCAAGACCCTGCACCTGCCGCACAGTCAAGCCGGGTGCGTGCTGCACCAATAGTTGTTCCCCGGCGGCACGAGCGGAGGCAGAGCAATACGGGGCCGCCTGGTCGAGCTCCCGCACGATCACGGCGCCCGCTTCCACCCCCAGCGCCAAAGTCTCGACGGCTCCCGCAAGCGTGGGATATAGGGCTGGCAACGGCGACCCATCCAACGCAACCCGCGGCCGCACTGCGATTCCGACCTCGCACAACCGTCGAGCCTCGGCGACGCTGATCTGCCACAACTCGGCCAGGAACGACCCCGGAGCGGCATGACTGGCCCGACGAGCGATGCCCTCCGTGCCTAGGTGCGCGGCCGACTGCGCAGCGAGTTCTCCAGCCAACCGCACCCGGATCACATCCAAGCCCCGCTGCACCGTTCCCGCATCCGCCAGAAACCGCAATAACCCCTCGGCAGACAGCCCGGCGACATCGTCAGCACAGGCGCGCGACAGCTCCGCGAAGAGCTCAGCGAGCGAGTCCGCGGCGGTCAGAGTGGAGGTGTCCATGCAGAAATGCTCTCACCGACCACCGACATTTCTGCCGACAATAGTGCTTCTGACCAGCACTTCCTGTGGAGAACCGCACAAACATGCCGCCTGTGAAGGAGAGGAGATCGCGCATGAATCTGCATCTGCGCGGGGGTTGTCATCACCGCGGGAGCTGCAACCGGCGCGGAGTTACCACACAGGCGCGGAGTCAACGCACAGGCGCGAGGTCAACGCGAAGGCGCGGAGTCGGCCCGGGCCCGCAGCCGGCTCACGCCAACTCCGCCGACGCAAGCACCCGCAGACAGCGGAAATCGGAGCCGTCCAAGAGAGGTGACGGCAGGCAGAGAACGAGATTCAGCACGCACTCCCGCGCACCGCTGGCAGCAGGAACCTCCCCTCGCCCCGATGCGCCGCGAGAGCTAGCGAAGCTTCGGGTTCTCCGCGTCATCCGCCATGGCGAGGTAGCTGCTCAGCCGGTCGATGAAGTCGTTGCTCGGGCGATATCCCGGGTCTGCCGCGGCCTTGGTGTATTGGGACTGCAGTTCGTCGATCGCCTGGTCGATCTCCAGCACCGCAAGCGCATTGCGCTGCACGTCGTCGAGGGCGACCATGAAGCCGATGGCGCGGTCGATATCGGCGGCTCCGCCGTACACGTATTCAGACATGGCCTCAGCGTATCGCGGGCCACTGCCCCGCCCGCGCAGGGCGATTTCCCACCCAGTTCCCCTAGGCTCACGGCCATGACGCCGCCCACCCAGCTCCGCCAGTTCCGCCCACAGTCGCGCAACGTGTCCGCTATCGGATACCTCATCTTCTTCAGCCGCTGGCTGCAGGCACCGCTCTACGTCGGCCTGATCATCGCTCAGGTGATCTACGTTGTCGTCTTCATGGTCGAGCTCTATCACCTGGCCGAGAAGGTGGTGAAAGACCCCCTCCACATCGAGGAGGCCGCCATCATGCTGGGCGTGTTGGGCCTGATCGATGTGGTCATGATCGCCAACCTCCTGATCATGGTGATCATCGGCGGCTACGAGACCTTCGTGTCGAAAATCAAGATCGACGGGCATCCGGACCAGCCCGAGTGGCTCTCCCACGTCAACGCCAACGTGCTGAAGGTCAAGCTGGCGATGGCGATCATCGGCATTTCGTCCATTCATCTGCTGAAGACCTTCATCGAGGTCGGCGACATCGGTGCCAGCAACTCCGAGACCGAGTCCGTCACGGGCGAGACCTACACCGAGGCCGGTGTCTTCTGGCAGGTCGTCATCCACATGGTCTTCATCATCTCGGCCGTCGCCCTGGCCGCGATCGACCGGATGTCGCTGAGCTCGAAGCAGCACGCGTTCGAGGCCGCACACCCGGCCGCCGCCGCGCTCGACACTGTTCCGGCGAGCGCCCGCACCGAGCGCGAGGCGCAGGCCGAACACTATGAGCGGCTCGCCCGCGAACTGCGCGACAGCTAACCGCAGGAGTCGGCGTGGGCGCCTGACCCTGCCCCGTCGCAATCCGTACCGAACTCGTTGAATCGCGATAACTGGACATTCCTACGATCGCGCCTGCAGATTCGGCTCTAGAAGAATGCTGATCAGCGTCGCGATGAATGGCGCGCTCTGAGTGATTAGAGACATATTGCTCTATTTGCTCATGTACTCCGAGGGCTAGAAACGAACCTAGAAGCGGAATTCGCTAGTCAAGGAGACCCGATGCCGTCGCAACCATCCCCCGTCAGTGCCTTTCTCCGTGCGCGCCGCAGCCTGGTGCAGCCCGAAGACATCGGCCTCCCTCGCACCGCCAACCGTCGCGTCGAAGGACTGCGACGCGAGGAGGTCGCGAGTCGCGCCGGCATCAGCCCCGAGTACTACCTGCGACTAGAGCAGGGCAAAGATCAGCAGCCATCCGACCAGGTCATTGCGGCGCTCGGTCGCGCCCTTCTCCTCGATGCCGATGCGCTCGACTATCTTCGCCGCATCGCGCGCCCGCGGCCGCTGCTGCGCCGGCCCGCTGCGCCCCTTCCCGGCATCGACGAGAACGTCGCGCATCTCATAGAACAGTGGGCGGACTCGCCCGCCTTCGTCATCGACCGCAATCAGGACGTCGTGACGGCCAACCTCCTGGCCCGCGTCTTGGGCGGCGGTGCCTTCGAGCCGGGGCGCAATCTCGTGCTGTCGATCTTCTCGATTCCGAAGCAGGACCGCCTGCCCGATTGGGAGACCACGGCCCGCTCCGCAGTGGCCGCGCTGCGCTACTACAGCGACCCGGCAGACCTCAGACTGCAGCGGATCGTGGGAGTGCTGTCGGCGAACAGTTCCGACTTCCGCCGCATCTGGGCGCGACACGACGCGCGCAGCCAGTCCTCCGGCACCGGCCTGTCGTATGTCGAGCCGTTCGGCTGGGTCGAGTTCCGCTGGCAGAGCCTCGTCGTACCGCGCAACTCCGGCTATGTCGCGACGATCATGTTCGGCGACCCGGGATCCCCGGCGGCTGCGGCCATCGAGCATCTCTCAGCCGGACCGCGGGTGGTCCCCTCGAGCGGCACAGAGTCGACGGACCGAACCCTGGCCGAGAGCGTAGACCCCAAGGGGGTTCGCTCGGGGCCACGTCGATTCATCTGATGACGATGAATAATCGCAGGATCAGAAACCACCGTTTCTCATTCGGAGGAGGGCGCCATGTCGTATTACGACCTGATCGACCAGAAGCACGACTCGCCCACGCTGGGCGACCTGGTCGGCGCCTGGCGGCTGCATCATCTTCATGGCTTCTACAGCGATGGAGAGGTGCTGGAGAAGGCCGATCCGCAGGTGACCGGCTACCTCACGTACTCGGAAGACGGCGTGGCATCGATCGTGCTCGGAGCGCTCGATCGCCACTACTTGGATGCCGGAGATTTTCGACTCGACGAACGATCGGCGACGGTCAGTCATCAGTTCGACATCGCGCTGTATCCGGACTGGCACTGCGCCCCGTTCATGGCACGGGCGCAGATCAGTCACGGCACGCTCAGCCTGCGCCCCACCCCCTGTCTCGCGCCGGACGGGCGAACCCTGCTGCTGCAATTCTTCTGGAACAGAGTGGATGCCGCGGAGGCCGCCTAGCGACAGTGGCCCGCGATCGGATGACCGTCGACATCCGCGACTGCTCTCGCGCTACGGGCAGCGCAGAGGTATATTCATCTGACCTTCTCATCACAGGGACCGCCCGACCGGTGCAGAACCGTAAGGAGGAATCGTGAACAACGGATCGCTTCTCGCGACGTACTTCCGAGCCCGCCGCGAGCTCATTCAGCCGGAAGACGTGGGGATACCCCGCGAGACCAACCGTCGCGTGCAGGGCCTACGACGGCAGGAGGTCGCGGCGCTGGCCGACATCAGCTTCGACTACTATCTTCGTCTCGAGCAGGGCCGGCACCACCAGCCCTCCGAACAGGTACTTGCCGCCCTTGGCCGCGCACTGCTGCTCGACGACGACGCGATGGTCTACGTCTACCGCCTCGCGCACGACACCGGGCGCGCACGACTGCGTCCGGCCCCACAGTCCGAAGGCTTCGACGAGAACGTCGTGCGGCTGCTCGAGCACTGGTCGCACACCCCCGCGATCATCATCGACCGCAATCAAGATCTCATCCGGTCGAACCGCCTCGCCCTCGCCCTCGGCCGCGGACATCTCGACCCGGGCTGCAACCTCGTCATGGCCCTGTTCGACCCCGACGTGCGGAGCACCATCCCTAACTGGACGGATGCGGCACTCCAGTGCCTGGCCGCCCTCCGGTTCGAGAGCGATCCCTTCGATCCGCGGTTGCGCGACATCGTGACGACACTGTCGAGCCGCGACGCGGACTTCGTGAGGATGTGGGCGCGCCACGACGCGCGGCCGTTCATGTCCGGCACGATTCGAACCAGCGTCGACGACGTCGGCCCGATCGATCTGAAGTTCCAGAACTTCGCCATTCCCGGGCATGGCGGCTACACCTTGCGCACCTACTTCGGTGAACCAGGTACGCGCGGCGTCAAGGCCCTGGCCGACCTGGCGCGTGTGGTGGAGCACGAACGCCCGTCCATCGGCGTGCGGAGTGCCCCGGCACCAGCGCCGGTGGAGGTGGTCGCAGCGGCCAGCTAACCCGCCACCGATGGGATGGGCCAGACTGGTTGCGTACCCCGCGACCCTGCACTCCCGGTGACCTGCACGCCCTGATACGACGGTGAGGAAACATGTCCACGAAAAACCCCGACCCGACCGACATCGACCCGAGCGTCGCCCCGAGTGGCAGCGGCTGCGTCGAGTGCGACGCCTCCGGCTCGTGGTGGGTGCACCTTCGTCGCTGTGCGAAATGCGGCCACGTCGGATGCTGTGACGACTCGATCAACAAGCACGCGACCGCACATTTCCACGAGACCGGCCACGCTGTGATGCAGAGTTTCGAACCGGGTGAGGACTGGTTCTGGAACTACGCGACCGAGCAGTACGTGGACGGCCCGGAGCTCGCGGCGCCGGACAGCCACCCGCGAAACCAGACCGTGCCCGGCCCCGCCGACCGCGTGCCGCGCGACTGGCAGCTGATCCTCGCCACACAGGCCCGCTGAGCGCACGACCCCACCGACAGTTCCGGGTCCGCTCACAATTCCGGCGCGGTGCCCGGCCTTCGCCGTTGCACCGCGCCGGAAGGTCACGACGGGGTCTCAGTCCTCGCTGTCGTCCTGCACCAGACGGAGGGTGGCCGCGGCGGCATCGTCCGTCAGCACCGGGCCGAGGTACTCGTCGGGGTAGCGCGCGTACTTGAGGCGATACGCGGCATCGATCTCAGCCCGCAGGGAGTCGTCCGGCTGCTCGAACACGACATCCTCTTCCACGCCGGCCCCGGTGATGCGCCCACGGTCGTTGTGCAGCGCCTCGCGGAACCACTTGCTGTCTGGCCCCTCTACGGCCCGCACATAGAGGTCGTTACCGACAGCAACCACCCACAGCGTGGTCGCCTCTCCGAGGCTCTTGTTGTCTTTGCGGGGCTTCAGGTGAATTTCGATGGCGCCACTGAGCGCATCCAGTTGGTAGTCGGTCCATGCCGTCATGATGTCTCCCTCTCGCGGGCGATGGGGCGGCTACCGCGCCACCCGTCAGCAGCAGAATACTCGGGCAGCGCCCCGCCGCACCGTGCCCCTGATCGGGTAACCCGGCGCGAGGAAAACTCTCCACCGGTTCCGCCGGGCTCTGTCGAAGATCTGGTGGCGGTCCGGTTGGGTGCGCGAAACTAGGCGGCGAACGGCAGCATGTCGGTCGAGGCCTCCGCGATCGCGTCGAGACGCTCACGCGAGTCGTCGAGAAGGCTCAGGCTGATGAGCCCCTGCGAGACCAGCACGATATGCGCCGCCAGCGCACGCAGATCTCCGGCGGCGGATGTCAGCTGCCCCCGCTCTCCGGCCACGACGAGCCGGTTCTCCACCAGCGTCTCCATCTCTGCCACCGCGCGAGCGCTGATCGTAAGAACCTCGGGGTGGGTCTTGCCCAGCTCGGCGATGCTGTTGAGCATGAGACATCCCCAGCTCGGGCTGTGCGATACGCAGTCGTCGACGATGACCCGGAAGAAGAGATCGACAGCCCCCCGAGGGCTCTCGATCGGGGCGTCCATGACACCCCGTACGACGGCCACGCGGGCGAGGCAGTAGCGCTCGAACACCGCCATGAACAGGCCGAGCTTGGATCCATAAGCCGCGTACAGACTGCCGTTGCCCACCCCGGAGGCGGAAGCGATGTCGGTGATCGAGGTCGCCTCGTAGCCTTTCGACCAGAACAGCGCCATGGCGCAATCGAGCAATGAGGCTTGGTCGAACTCACGCTGTCGCGACATGGAAGCCACAGTAGTCGGATTGATCGAATTCTCCAGGCGTGAGGATCTTTCTCCTGCAGGATGGCCCTCAGCGAACCACTTTCAGAGGATCCTGACGTTTCAGAATGCCTTCGCGGGCGATATATTCATCAGACGACCTGAGTAATCTCGATTCCAGAAAGCTGGCCGACATCCTCGAGAGGGCAGCATGACGAAGAACTGTGGTGTGCTGGCGTCTTATCTGCGTGCCAGACGCAGCCTCGTCCAGCCTGAAGACGTGGGCCTCCCACGGGAAAGCAATCGGCGGGTCAGCGGTCTTCGTCGACAGGAGGTCGCCGCCCTCGCCGACATCAGCTTCGACTACTACCTGCGGCTGGAGCAGGGGCGCCACCAGCAGCCCTCCGACCAGGTGCTCGCCTCCCTCGGCCGCGCACTGCTGCTCGACGAAGACGCGCAGTTTCACCTGTTTCGCATGGCACGGATCTCCGCCGGAACGTCGCGGACTCCCCTGCGGCCGATGATCGACCCCGACGACAACATGTCTCGCCTGTTGGAGTTCTGGTCACACACCCCCGCCGTCATCCTCGACCGCAATCAAGACGTGGTGCGCGCCAATCGACTCGCCGTCGCGCTCGGTAGGGGGCATCTCAACCCCGGCAACAACCTGGTGATCTCCACGTTCGACCAGGTGGTGCGCGACACCGCTGCCGACTGGGAGGATTCGGCCATCCAGTCCGTCGCTGCCCTGCGATACCACGGAGACCCACGCGACCCGCGCCTGCGGGAGATCGTCGGCGTGCTGTCGCACCGCGACCCAGACTTCCGGCGCATCTGGGCTCGCCACGATGCACGGCCGATGCGATCCGGAACCCTGCGAAGCGACATCGAGCGGGTCGGACTCGTCGATCTGTGCTTTCAGAATTTCGCCATTCCCGGGCACACGGGCCACACGCTCAGCACCTTCTTCGCAGAGTCGGACAGCCGCGGAGCGGTCGCTCTGACATCGCTCGCCGAACACCTGCTGCGGACATCCCTCGACGACCGGATGCCGCGCGATCTCCGCACGGGTGCGCTGAGGGCGGCCGGATGAGCCCGGCGTCGACTCGAGCTCGCACCATCCCGACGGTGCAGCACGGCGCAGGCTTCTGGATCGTCGCCGTCACGTTTTTGCTAGTGATGGCCTACTCGACCGTTCCGACACCGCTCTACCCGCTCTACCAGCAGCGAGACGGCTTCCCCACCTTTGTGATCACGGCCATCTTCGCCGCCTACGCGGTGGGTGTCGTCGTCAGTCTCTATCTGGCCGGGCATGTCAGCGATTGGCTGGGCCGACGCCGCATCCTGCTGATCGCCGTGCTCGTGTCGGCGATCTCTGCCGTGCTGTTCCTGGTCTGGTCCGACGTGCCGGGCCTGATCGTCGCCCGACTCGTCAACGGAGCGAGCATCGGGATCCTCACCGCGACCGCCACCGCGCACCTCTCCGAACTTCGGGCACGAGCCCGACCCGACGAGAACTCCATCGTCGCCGCTTCGGTATCGGGGGCGGCAAATCTCGGCGGGCTGGCGCTCGGGCCGCTCATCGGCGGGCTGTTCGCCGAGTTTCTCCCGAACCCGCTCATGCTGCCGCATCTGGTCTTCTTGATCGTGCTGCTCGTGGCCGCGGCGGCACTGCTGCTCGTCCCCGAAACGGTCGAACCGCCCGAGTCCCCTCGCCGGTATAGCCCGCAACGGCTCTCCGTTCCGGCGGATGCGCGCCGCCCGTTCGCGATCGCAGCCTTCGGCGCGTTCTCCGGGTTCGCCGTATTCGGGCTGTTCACGTCGCTCGCGCCGACCTTTCTCGGCGTGACCTTCATGGCCCACGATCACCTCCTCGCCGGCGCGACCTCGTTCTCGGTGTTCGCGGCAGCGGCGGCGGGGCAGACGCTGCTGGCACCACTCTCCGCCCGCACGCAGCTCGGCATCGCCATTGCGGCCTGCACGACGGGGCTGGTGCTGGTGGCCCTCGGCGCCGTGGTGCCCCAGCTCGCCGTGTTCATCGCCGGCGGTGTGGTCTCGGGCCTGGGCGTCGGGCTGCTGTTCCGCGGAGCACTGATGACCGCCGTCGGGCTAGCCGATCCCGCACGCAAGGGCGAGACGCTGGCCCTTACCTTTCTCATCGCGTACTCGGGGCTGGCGATCCCGGTGCTGGCAGTGGGCGTGGCGCTCATCTTCGAGCCGCCGACACCCGTGCTACTCGTCTTCGTCGGATTGGTCCTGGTAGCGACCGTCACGTCTGGCGTGCTGATGCGCGGGCGCACCGCCCGCCGCAGCTAACGCCCCTGGGCGCTAGGCCACTCGGCCAGCGCGGCTGCAGCCAGGTACGTCGCCTCGAGGAAGTCGAGCACCAGGCGGTCGGGATCGGCAGAGGCGCGCACTACCTCGTAGGGCAGGAGAAACTCGCCGTACTGCTCGCTGTAGAAGGCGCCGGGCGGCACCACGGCATCGGCGAACCCGTCGGGCACGGGATAGGCGTACGAGTAGAACGCCCCCTCCGCGCCCCCGCCCGGCCAGAATCCCGCGCTGCTGATCTCGTGCGAATAGCCCTCGACCATCACGCGGTCGGGGCAGTTGGGAACGCCGCCGGGATGCTCGGGGGCGGTGCGGCCGGAGAAGCGGGTGACGGCCAGATCGAGAGCACCCCAGAACAGGTGCACCGGGCTCGCCTTTCCGATGAACCCGGATCGGAACTCCCGCAGCACGCGCTGGGCCTGCACGAGTTGACGCCAGAACAGCACAATGCTCGCGGCGTCGTAGCTGGCGTGGGTCTCGTCCTGCGCGAACGGGATGGCCGGGTCGACCTCGTTGGGGGTGGCGTGGATCGACACCTCGACGCCGAGGGCGAGCAGGGCATCCGTCACCTCGCTGTAGAACGTGGCGACCGACATCGCGCGCAGGGGCACGGTGCGTCGATCGCCCGTGCTGCGGCGGATCACCAGCTCGTGCGACAGCAGGTCGAACTCGAGATCGAACACCCCGTCGCCGTAGGGGATGGCGCCGGTCGTGAGCCCTCGAGCACTGACGTAGAGCGGCACGTGCCACCAGTGATTCTCGCTCGGGGTACAGACCATGCGGATCTTGCCCACGATCTGCGTCCAGAGGTGGAAGGTCGTGCGGGTCTCGGCCCAGTCATCGGTTGCGAGGGCGGGCCATTTCTCGTTCGCCAGCCAGGTCTCATCTGTCATCTGGCAATGCTCGCAGGTCACGGCCAGAGTGCGGCCCGCGCGGCCCGACGAAACCCGCGCAGCGCCTCGCGCGAGAACGTCAGGGGTCGTAGCCCGCACAGCCGCAAGGCCGGGGCATGGTCGATGGCCAGAACGGCAGTCGCGCCGATCGCGACGACCGTCCAGAGCGCGAGCACCAGCGGTCGTGCTGCGGGCCTCAGCGTGGCGAACCCGCGGGCGAGCTGGTCTATCTGGAAGTCGACGTGGTGCTCCTCGTCGAGCACGATCCGGCGACCGACCGTGCGGATGACCTCGTCCTGCTCGTAACGCGCCAGGGCGACGAAGTACGGCATCGCCACCGTCTCGGCGGTGAGGAACAGGGCGAGCTCGGTGCGGAGCCCCAGCGCACGGCGTAGAGCGGTGAACGCGCGATCCGACCAGTGCGACTCGAGTGGCGGCGCACCCAGGTGTCGCAACCCGCGCAGGAACAGCTCGGAGTGCAGCTGCTCCTCGCGCACGAGGAGGCGCAGCGCCTGAAGCTGTGATACCCCGGCGACCGCTCCGGCCTTGCGCAACAGTCGACCGCCGTCTCCGCCCTCGCCGAGCTCGAAGCGCTGAAACGAACGGACGAAGGCGCGACGGATGTCGTGGGTCAGGTCGGCGGGCGCGTCCCAGTCGACGCCCGCCTCGATCGCCGCGTGCCGCTCGCGATTGACGATGAAGTGGCGCATCCATGCCGAGAACAGGACGTGCGGTTCGCTCGCACGTTCGGCATCCGTCACGCCCGGAGCGATGAGGGTCTTCATGCTGATCTTCCCTTCGATGGTCCTGCACATGTATCGTTTGTCGATAGTAGAACACCGATTATCGATAGGGGCAAGATGCGCAGGGCGACGATCATCAGCTTGAAGGCGCTCATCGCGGTGCTGCTGGCACTGCTCCTGATCTGCCAGGTCTGGTTCGTGCCGGTCTATGCGGCGCGGGTCGCCGGGATGAACCCCGAGGCGGAGTTCTTGATGATTCCGGGCGACATCATCGCCGTGGTCTTCGTCGCCTGCATGCAGGTCGTCCTGATCTGCGTCTGGCGATTGCTGTCGATGGTGCGGGAGTCGAGCATCTTCAGCGAGGGCGCATTCGCCTGGGTCGACGTCATTCTGGGCGCGGTCGTGCTGGCGACCGTGCTCATCCTGGGTTCGCTGATCGGTCTGATGGTGCTGAACATGGTGCCGCCGGCGGCCTTCATCCTCGGCATCCTCGGCACAGTGATCGGCTCCGGCCTCGCGCTGCTCGTGGTGGTGATGCGCGGTCTACTGCACAGCGCCTTCCGCCTCGAACAAGACCTGGCCGAGGTCGTCTGATGCCGATCATGATCAATCTGGATGTCGAACTCGCCAAGAAGAAGATGTCGGTCTCCGAACTCGCGGCCGCGATCGACATCACGCCGGTGAACGTCTCGGTGCTCAAGAACGGACGCGCGAAGGCGGTGCGCTTCAGCACCCTCGACGCGATCTGCCGCGTGCTCGAATGCCAGCCCGGCGACATCCTGGTCTGGGT